>Ga0111539_10011091_pt1 | contig 11338 bp, 8 predicted proteins | sample RhiMethybrSRZTD1_FD_79667 | JGI IMG/M metagenome (GOLD analysis project Ga0111539, IMG submission 79667) | Populus rhizosphere microbial communities from Tennessee, USA - Rhizosphere MetaG P. TD hybrid SRZTD1 (version 2) (version 2) | ecosystem: Host-associated > Plants > Roots > Rhizosphere >...
CATCGTCTCGGCATAGCGCATATTCCCCATACCTTCGATGAAGCCACCCGGCAAGCTCGCATCGAAAACGAATACCGTACCGAGTGCGGAAATGGTGACAGCGAAAACGATACTGAACCACATTCGCGAGTTGATCACGGGTTCGTTCGTCGGGCGCGGCGGCTTAGACATCACGGTGGAGTCCGCCGGATCGACGCCAAGCGCGAGAGCCGGCGCACCGTCGGTCACGAGATTGATCCAGAGAAGCTGCGTTGCGAGTACAGGTAACGTCACGGTATTTTCCTCTTCCCTGTGCCCCAGTTGTTCCGCCAGCAGCACACCGAAAAACATGGTGAGCACTTCACCGATATTCGATGCGAGCAGATAACGAAGGAACTTTCGGATGTTCGAAAAAATGGAACGGCCCTCTTCGATCGCGGCGACAATGGATGCGAAGTTGTCGTCCGCAAGGACCATGTCCGCCGCCTGTTTGGACACATCCGTTCCCGTGATGCCCATCGCCACGCCAATATCTGCGATCTTCAGGGCCGGGGCATCGTTGACGCCATCCCCTGTCATGGCCACAATGGCTCCTCCGCGTTGCAAAGCCTTCACGATCCGCAGCTTGTGTTCCGGATTGACGCGTGCGTAAACGGAAATCTCCCCGACGGTTCTATCGAGTTGGTCTTCTGACAGCTTTTCGAGTTCAGTCCCGCTGATCGTGCGTCCGTCTTCAACGATTCCGAGTTCTCTGCCGATAACCTGCGCTGTCTTTGGGTGGTCTCCCGTGATCATGATCGGCCGAATGCCGGCAGCTTTCGCGCGAGCTACCGCATGTTTTGCTTCTTCGCGCGGCGGATCGATCATGCCGATGAGCCCCAGGAAAACGAGTTCGACCTCGATCTCCTCATCAATGTCTTCCCTGTCCAATTCGGCCCTGGGCACCAGACGCCGAGCGACACCGAGAGTCCTCAGAGCCTGTCCGGCCAATTCCTCGTTCGTTGCCAGAATCTGTGCCCGGCGTTCCTCCGTCAGGGGTCTTGTTTCCTCACCGACGAGTTCCTGGGAACAGCTCGCAAGCAATACGTCCGGCGCCCCTTTCGTCAAGACAACCAGAAGTTCCTGACGCTGCGCATCCGTATGGACCGTGCTCATCAACTTGCGCTCTGACGAGAATGGCACTTCGCCGATTCGCTTCAGTCTCGTGTCGAACCCCTCTGACTCGAGCCCGGCCTTCCGGGCTGCCACCAGAAGCGCCCCTTCCGTGGGGTCGCCTTGGACTATCCACTGTCCATCGCGCTGCAGCAACATGGCGTTATTCGCTCGGTCGCCGGCACAGAGAGCTCGGACAAATTCGAACCTGAGGGCCCCTTCGATAGGCTTGCCATTGTCCCCTCGAACCTCGCCCGTTGGCTGGTATCCCGTACCTCCAAACGTCACGCGGCCACTGGCGGTCACAAGGAGGCGCACGGTCATTTCATTCCTGGTAAGCGTTCCTGTTTTATCGGAGGCGATGACATTGGCAGATCCCAGCGTCTCGACTGCAGGAAGACGACGAACGATAGCGTTTCTCCGCGCCATGCGTTGCACACCAAGGGAAAGAACCGCCGTCACAACGGCCGGCAATCCTTCGGGCACTGCAGCGACGGCTAAAGCAACACCCAGGATAAGAACGTCAAAAATAGCCGCGAATCCGCTGATATCTTCAACGACGAGGATCGTGGCAATCATGAGAATGGCAATGATTATCACGACCAGTCCCAGCAGTTTTCCCGTGCGGTCCAGCTCTTTTTGTAGAGGGGTCGTCTCGACTGAGACTTGCTTCAACAGTCCAGCGATGCGCCCCATTTCTGTTCCATTCCCCGTCCCCACGACCACGGCTCGACCGTGACCGTAGGTTGCGGCGGTACCACTGAAGATCATGTTGTGGCGGTCGCCGAGAAGGGCGGCTCCCATAATGGGGGCGGTCTCTTTGGACACGGGTAAACTCTCTCCGGTCAGCGCTGCCTCTGCGGTTTGGAGAGCGACGGACTGAATAACGCGAGCGTCTGCTGGAATTGTGTCGCCTTCAGCAATGACAACCACATCCCCTGGTACAACCTCCGAGGCCGGGATGCTCCGTGTTTCGCCGTCGCGTACTACATTCGCGTGTGCAGCCGACATCTGACGTAATGCGGCGACGGCGGATTCCGCCCGGGATTCCTGGACATAACCCATCACGGCATTCAGGAGTACGACTGCGAATATCGCGGTGGATTCGTAAGGCCATGCGGAATCGCGTTCAAACAGCCAGAGTCCCAGGGAGATCGCTGTGGCAACGAGAAGCAAGATGACCAATGCGTCCCGAAACTGAGCGAGAAACTTCTGCCAACCCGGTACCGGCTTCTCCGAAGTCAGTTCGTTCGGTCCGTAACGTTCGAAACGGGTGCGCGCCTCATCCTCACTCAGTCCCAGACGGCCGGATTCAAGGGCACTCAGCACCTCGTCGACCGGCAGCTGATACGCGTTCTGGTCGATGTTCATCCGGATCCCCGCTTACGCTGTCGATGCAGCTTGATACCCCTATAAAGGAGCGCGACCGCGATCCACAGAAACACAATGACGAGCGGAACAATCAATATCCAGGGGAAAAACGCAAACAGAACCGCCAAACCGAAAAACAAAAGCCCGACGGTTATCATGATTCGCGCTTCGAGCGGCTCCAATACACGGCGGTTCGTAAATGCGGCACCCAGGGCGTTGCCAATGCGCACTGCTCCCGCTGCCGCACGCCCGGTGCTTCCGCCGCCACTGGCTGAAGCCCTTGTGCGAGGCCGCCGCTTCCGGGGAGCGCGCATTTTCCGCTTCGCATCGAGTACCACTTCTGTCGCGTTCGTCAGGTCCTGGAGGTACATCTCCTCCATCTGAAGGGCAAAGGATTCATCTTCGACAACCGCATCGAGTTCACAATTTCCGAACCAGCTCGCGATATTGAGGTTCGTCGAGCCGACACGCCCCCAGCGTCCGTCTGCGACGGCAGTCTTGGCATGCATCATCGGGCCGTTCCATTCAAATACGCGCACGCCCGCTTCGAGCAAAGATCGATACCCCGCCCGCGACAACGCTTTCAATAATGGAATATCCGTACTATTCGGTAAGAGAAGGCGAACGTCGACGCCGTCTTTGGCGGCGGCTCTCAAGGCCTGCACATACGACGTGGTGCCGGCGTAGTAAGCATCCGACAACCACAGTCGCTTTCGTGCAAGGGCGGCAACGAGCTGATCTATACGGAACATCCCTGCGGTTGACGGTAAGCTGCCGACAATTCGAACATTCATGACTCCGGCTGCAACGGGCTCGGGACAGTCCCTCGAATCCTCCACGGGAAGCGGCTTCCCGAGCATGGCCCAGATTTGGGCGAAGGCGCTTTCGACGTCCGTGACGCCCGGCCCCCGCAACTCGATTCCGGTGTCGCGCCAGGGCTCCATATTCTTCCCGGGATCGCCTACCCACATGTTCCCCACGCATAAGCCCGAGATGAAACTCACGCGCCTGTCGACGGAGAGCAGCTTACGGTGATCGCGGGACAGCCAACCCAGGGGACTGTCGAAACGCGGAGGGTTGTAACAGCGCACCTCGACGCCGGCCTCACGCAACCGCCTCCACAATCGGCGGGACGAATTTCCGAGAGCACCCACCCAGTCGTAGATCACCCGCACGCGGACGCCCTCGCCTGCTTTCGCCATGAAAGCGTCGACAAACTGCTGTCCGGTTTCATCTTCATGGAGAATGTAGCTCTCGAAGTGGATGTGATGCCTGGCTGTCTTGATCGCCTCAAGCCACGCAGGGTAGTTTTCTGCCGCGTCCTTGAGCAGCCGTACGTGATTGCCGCCGACCAGCGGAGCCTCGGCGACTCGAGACAAAGCGCGGTTGGCAACCCCGCGGAGCGCTTCCAAAGTTTGACTGTCGTCTCGTCGTACCATGAGGTGTTCTGACTGTAGGGTTGCACCTGGATTGTAATCGAAATGCAGATTCATGCCTCGAAGTCTTGCCCCATCGCAATCGTCAAAATGGCGCTGAGAAAACATCTACAGTGCCGGCTCCGGACATTTCGTCAGTAGTAAGACATCACCTGCTCGCCTAAGTAGTGCAGATCGGAGCCTCTCTTTCTGGCAGCTCACCTGCACTGAGTCGAAACACTGGAGGCAGCATGTCTAACAGCGTCGCGCTACTCTTAACGGATGTTGGGATCATCGGTTCCATCTCGGCCTTGATCGTCTCGTTTGCAATCCTGCTTGCGCGCAGAGAGAATCATCAAACGCAGTCTGCCGGCGCTCGCAACGAAGCCTTGCGGGGGACTGGCTTAAAGACGGCGAACACCTAGACCTGAAAAATAAGCAGAGTGGCAATCAGCGTCGTCGCTTCGTTTGGCGAATATTGGGATTGTTATGACGGACTCGATCTCACATTACCTTGCTGACGATCATCGGCGTCTCGAGGATGCCCTTCGGCGGGCCACCAGCAGTGCTGCTGGTATAGACCTGCACGCGTATTCCGAATTCCGTTCAGGACTGCTCAGGCACATCGGCATGGAGGAGAAGATCCTGCTGCGGGCTGCGCAGACTGCCCAAGGCGGAGAACCACTTCCCCTTGCCGCCAGGCTGCGATTGGATCACGGAGCGCTGGCGGCACTGCTGGTCCTTTCACCGACAAATACAATCATTGGCGCGATTCGCACTATTCTCGCCGCTCACAATCCTATTGAAGAGGGCCCGAACGGCATTTACGCGCAGTGCGAACAATTGGCAGGCCCCGACGCCGATCAAATTCTTGCCCGGCTGCGAAGCGCTCCGGCAGTCGCGATGGCCGCACACGTCGATAGCGCCATCGCACTGGAATCCGCGCGCGGCGCGTTAGTTAGAGCTGGGTACGATTTGAAACTCTAGTGGCAGGAGTGTATGGCTATAACGACTCCTGCAGGTCACGGCGCCACGACAGATCCATACAGAGTTTTCTTTCCACTCGGCATCTTAATGGGAATTGCGGGGGTCTCCATCTGGCCGCTCTTTCACTGGGGCGTCACTTCGGGCTACTCCGGCCAATCGCACGCTTTCATTCAGACCAACTGTTTCCTTTACGCTTTCATCGTGGGATTTCTCTGGACCGCAGTCCCGAGATTCACTGGCACGAACGCCCCGGGCCGCGCCGTCCAATACTTCCTGGCCGCGATTCTCATCGCAGAGCTCATTGCCTTCGAGCTCTACTATTTCACAGCCGGACATGTTCTCTTCGTGATCGCCCACGTGACGTTCGTCGCCGTCGTAATAAATTGTTTTCTCCAGCGACAGCACCCTCCTCCGGAAACGTTCGTTTTCGTGGGTCTTGGCCTGATGGCAGGGCTGGCTGCATCTGTTATCAATGCCGCAAGTGCTTTGACGTGGATTTCGCCAGCGTGGCAGTTGCCTGGAAAGCGTCTGCTGACGGAAGGAATGGTCTTGCTGCTGGTGCTCGGAGTCGGAGGGTTTCTTGGGCCCAGGCTTCTTGGGTTTGCTCAGCTTCCAAATTTCCAGAACCTTGAAAAGCTGAGCGACCGGAAAGCAGTTTCGTGGCTCCTTAAATGGCGCAGTGGATTTAACGCTGTCTGCGGCCTTTTCCTGGTGGCATCCGTGGTGGTGGAGTATGGGTGGAACTACACCTTCGTCGTTTGGTTGCGCGCCGTAATTACGACAGCAGTCGCGCTGGTGAATGTACAGCCCTGGCGTCTACCAACTACACGCACGACGCTGGCCTGGTGCGTCTGGGTCGCGCACTGGCTCCTGATCGCAAGCCTCTGGCTGGTAGCCGTCTTCGAAAACAACCATATCGATTTCCTTCACGTGATGTTCATGGGCGCCTTCACGCTCCTCATACTTGCGGTCGGAACACGTGTTGTGTTGTCGCATGGTGGCTACACTCTGACCGAAGAGCGCCGGTCATGGCCTCTGCGTATCGGGCTGACCGCAACCCTCATTGCAATTTCGGCTCGGCTAAGCGCCATTATTGCCTCGACTCCACATTCCTACTTCAGTCACCTCGCATGGGCGGCAATAGTATGGATCGCTGGAATCGGACTCTGGGGGATCTATCTGTTTCGCCGGATATGGATTCACCAGAGAGGCACAGAGAGGGGAACTTGATAAGCATTCTGTCTTCTCCGTGCCCTCTGTGCCTCTCTGGTGAATCTCATTTTTTCATCACCGCGACTCGAACGATCAATCTGGAGTTCAGATAAGCGATCAGGTCCGCCATTTCCCGTCCCTTGAACTCAGGCCAGTCGATATTTTGCTGTTTCATCGTTTGGATCATCGATGATCCATGCCGAAATGCTGCAGCGGTGAGAACTATCGGGGAATACGCCTCCATGGTGTTCGAAAGGTCTGGAGCGCCGGTTTCTCTTCTGCGAGCTTCGTGGCATAACGCGCAACTTTTGTTCTCATAGACTCTTTTCCCGCGGTCGAGGTCCCCGGGTTCAAAGAAGTAGCGCTGCGAAAAAAGAAAGGCGACCAGATCGGCCATTTTGCCTGCAGCCAATTTTGGAGTAGCGCCGCCTCTGCGTTTCATTTCCGGAGCATGGTTCCACATTGCAGCGATATATCCCGTAACAGAGGACGGCCCTTTCCGCGAGAGTAGATCCACTTTGGACTTCTCGCGATTCCCCAGAGAATGGCATGTGGTGCATGAGGTTTCAAAAACCGCTTGTCCCTGTTCCGGTTCACCTATCGAGAGGTCATAGGCCTCGGGTTGAGTACCGGCTTGAGTGCTGAGGAAAGTGACGAGATCGACAACGTCCTGCTCCGATAACTTTGGCCAGCGAATCCCTCGATTCGACATGGCGGAATCCATTTCCGTGGCGTGGTTCCACATTCGCTCCGCCCAGATGCTCGGATCCTTTAGATCCATCCATGTCTCAACGAATGTTCTCTTGCGGTCTGTATTCAGGATCTCACTATGACAATTCGAGCATTGCTTTTCGACAAAGAGACTGCCTCCTCTTGCTGCATTTCCACGCGGTGAGAAATAGAGCGTGGAGTAGAAGTAGGCGAAAAGATCTGCCGCATCCGACAGCTTCAGGGCGGGAACTGCAGCTTTTGATTGCTCGATTTCATTAAGCATCGAGGGCATGTGATTCCACAGCGACGTGGCGAACAGAGCGGGTGTACTCGCCGTTTTTGAAGGAATCGCCAGATCTGTTCCTCGGGTTCCGCCCTTCCCATTCAACGCATGGCAATTGAGGCATCCGGCAGAGGTCAGAATCCGCTCGCCCCGAATGACGCTCCCGGGCAAGGTTTGGAGTTGCATAGGTTCGAGCGAAACACCTCCGAATAGGACTGCAGAAAGAGCTCCCATAAACAATGATGGGATTGATGCTGATTTCATGCGGCTTTTGCCTTTCATCGCTTCTCCTATTGAATGGCTCTCTCGACGGACTCGATAAGCTCCCGGAGCCGAAAAGGTTTTCGGAGCAATCCCGCTGCGCCGAGTTGCGCCGCGCCGGCTTCAAAGACGGCGTCCATATATGCGGAAACCATCAGCACGGGGATGTGTGGCTCTCGCTCCTTGAGTTCGGCGAGTAGGTCCAACCCGGTTTTCCCAGCCATTCTGTAATCGCACACAATCAGGTCGAATCGCCTCCGTTTTATCGCGCGGACAGCGTCGTCGACGCCAACCGCGCTTTCAACGTTATACCCCTCCCGCTCCAGTGCCTTTTGAATTGTGTCGCGGCATGCGCTGTCGTCATCGGTGACAAGGATTGTTTCCACCAGGTTCCTCCGCTCCTCGGATTGCATTCCGCGTTCCGTCACGTCACGTACCAACCAAATCCAATAGTTGGGGACAGTTTGAAGCGCGAGACCGCCAACGTTCACCTGAATCGCGCGACGAATCGGCAAGAGAACCGCGTAGGGCTTGTCATCCTGTCGAAAACTAACGAAGGTTCGGAATGTAGAATGCATGGACGTCAACCTGGAGGAACTATGATCCGCTTCAAAAAAATTCTATGCCCGATGGATTTCTTCAAGGCGTCTTCGAACGCCTTCAAGTACTCGCTCAAGCTGGCGGCAAACTATGAGGCGAAGGTTCATGCACTTCATGTCGTTGCGCCCATGATTCCCTCACCGTACGGGGCCCCGTTCAGCGTGGCGGACATGACTGCCGACTTTGAAAAGGAGGCCCGGCGGTTTCTTCAGAAAGCCCGCGCGCAAGGCGAACAAGCTCATGTCTCAGTCACGACGGAGGTGCGCCTAGGTGATATCGATGGAGAGATCCTGCGTTCCGCAGCGGCTCAGAAGGCAGATCTTGTCGTGATGGGAACTCATGGAAGACGAGGCTTTGAGCGGTTCGTGATGGGGTCTGTCACCGAACGGATGATCCGCCAGTGCCCGGTGCCCCTCCTCACCGTAGGCTCCGCGAAAAAGGGCGGCGCGGCGCCGCCAAATATTCGGCGAATCCTTCTGACAACAGACTTCTCGGAGGGGACGACCGACGCCGTGGCCTACGCCCTGTCGATCGCCCAGGAATGCCAGGCTAAACTGACGCTCCTTCATGTCCTGCATGATGTGGTCGCGGACGTCACCGGCAAGTACCGCGATCCGCTGGTGCTGGGGATTGAAGAGCAGTTGCAGAGACTGGTTCCACAGGATGCCCTGGATTGGTGTGATGTAGAGACTCGCGTTGAAGAGGGGTTGCCCTTCAAGGTGATTCCAAACTTTGTACAAACCGGCGCGTTTGATCTCCTTGTGATGAACATCCACGGAAAGAACCTGCTGGATCGAGCCCTCATCGGAAGCACTGCAGAGCGGACTTTAAGAGCAGCCGGTGAGATTTGCCCGGTTTTACTGATTCCTCCTGGCAAAACGGCACAAAAGACACGTAAGGCGCAGCGAAAGGGCTGACATTGGGATCTGTCGTGACCAACTGTCGACAGAAAAGTCGACAAGAATAAATGATTTCGTCATATTGTCACGGTTTGTCAGCGCGACTGGAAGGTTTTGACAGGTTGGCACGGAATATGGATTTTGCGCCTTGTGAAGTCTGGGCCTGCTTGAATATCTGTTTGGCTGTTTGCTTGCGAGGTGCTCCGCGATGAATGTGCCTGGAGTTCAAGCTAAACGTCACTGGCCGCTATTGATAGCGATTTGCGCACTTGTCATCGGCGCTCGCATAGCGCTCACGCAACGTCTTGCCGGTCCGGCCAGCGGTCCCTCTGTCGTATGGAACCTACCCGCAATCGGCGGTTCTCCTGGCGACGTCGTCGGCAACGACCGATGCCGTGCATGTCATAAGGCGGAGGTCACGGAATTCGACAAGACCTCTCATGCGCGGCTTCAAAACAAAGTAGAGACCGTGATGACGTGTGAGTCCTGCCATGGTCCGGGTAAGGCGCACGTTGAAGGACAAGAGGCTGCGCGGGGGGACGAAGCCAAAACCCTTGCTGCCAACAAACTGATCTTTGCCTACCGAGCCAATCCCCGCGAAAACTCCGAACGGTGTCTGGGTTGTCACAGGAGCAGCAAACAGCAGGACTCCTTTCTTCACTCGAGCCACATGGCCTCTGCAGTTTCATGCCACGATTGTCATTCGAGTCATCTCGTGAATGCCGTAAAGGATCCGAGCAAGGGAACGGCTCCTGCCCCCCAGGCGCAATTTTTCCAGGTCCCGCAACGGGCGGACGAAGCGCGTTGGCTCGCTGGCAGTCTCCTGAAAACCTCACAGCCTGAACTGTGCTACGGCTGTCACGCGACGGTCCGCACACAGTTTGCGCAACCGGTGCATCACCGCGTCCCGGAGGGATTGATGAAATGCACCGATTGTCACAGTCCTCACGGAACACTGAATCGTTCGAGTCTTGTAAAGGCGCAGTCCGAAACCTGCGTCCAGTGCCACGTAGAGAAGCGGGGACCTTACGTGCACGAGCATCCCGCCGCGAAGGTGGAAGGCTGTATCGGATGTCATAGTCCACACGGTTCAGCTAATCGCATGCTGCTGGTCCGTCGCGAAGGCCGCCAGCTCTGCCTGCAGTGTCATACCGGATTCCACCAGCTGACCCAGGCGCCTCACGGAAGGCTTGGATTTCAGACCAGCGGTGAGTGCACTCGATGCCACGTTGCGATTCACGGCTCCAACTTCGATGTGAACCTGCTGCGATGAAAACACTCGCAAGACTCTTACCGCATACGGCCAGCGTTATGTTCGTCCTGATGCGCATTTCCGCGTTGCAGGCCCAGGAACCGCAAGCGGACACACAGGCCGCCGAGCGGTTTCAGAACAACGGAGAGGTTACCGTCGGTTATCGGTTCACGGACATCAATGGCTACCGTCCGCACTATCAGCAACTTGTCAATTTGAACGAGGGGTTTCGAGTTCTGGACTTCACGCTGAATGGTGACGCAAGAGAGAGGAGCAATCGATTTGCCGACGGCTATTTTCTGTCGGCGAGCGGCCTTGGTGGAGATCCGTTTGCTACCGCCGAGCTGAAGGTCTCAAAAACCAACCTTTATGACTTCCGCGTGCAGTGGCGACAGAGCTATTACTACCGGAACCAGGACGACGATGTCGTGCTGCCGATAACGACCGCGGCACCGGGCCTCTCGAAGGGCCTTACCGACTATCATGATTGGGCGACGGTCAGGAAGCTCGGAACGGCAAGTTTTACGTTTCACGCGACCAACCAACTGCGCTTCAACGTCGATTATTACCGAACGTCGACAGACGGCACGTTGCTGACGACGAGATCGCTGGATTTTTTCAACGCGCCAACTTACTGGGGCGCGTTTGCGAGAGCCAATCCTTACCCGTTGAATGCGCCCCTGCACGATAAAACGAATCGCCTCACCGGCGGTCTAGACTACTCCTGGCGGAACTGGGACTTCCACTACAGGGCAGGATTCCAGTCCTTCAATGAAACAACGGGACTGAACGCAGTGGCCGCCAATGAAGTGAGCATCAATCCCGCCACATTGTCCACGATGGAACCCCTGGCGGAGATCTCGTGGTCTCAAACTCGCGAGCTTAAGACTCCTGTCAGTGAATTCTCTTTCAGAGGAAACCTGACCGACAATCTGGAATGGCGCGGTGGCTACACCTATGCACGAAACCGTGGGCCCGCGGCACTCGCCATGTCCTTCAGCGGTATCGCACCGAACAGCACCGCCGTCCTGGCGCCTTACAGCGTCAGCGAAAGCGGCGTTGCTTCCGTGACGGAACCCAACCACGTGGCAAACCTGGGTTTCACGTGGCAGATTCGGAACTGGTGGGCGCTAAACGCCGACTATCGTTACACACGCTATACGAGCGAAGCGGTTTCCACCATTGAAAGCCTTTTCAACAGCACAACGTCGATCTC
>Ga0111539_10011094_pt1 | contig 11337 bp, 9 predicted proteins | sample RhiMethybrSRZTD1_FD_79667 | JGI IMG/M metagenome (GOLD analysis project Ga0111539, IMG submission 79667) | Populus rhizosphere microbial communities from Tennessee, USA - Rhizosphere MetaG P. TD hybrid SRZTD1 (version 2) (version 2) | ecosystem: Host-associated > Plants > Roots > Rhizosphere >...
GGCGGACAGCGATTCGACATAGCGACGCTGCCCTTCCGCGTAGATCGTATCGAAGGCGAGCGAGGACTTGCCGGACCCGGAGAGTCCGGTGATGACCACGAGCTGGTCGCGTGGCAGATCGACGTCGATATTCTTGAGGTTGTGAACGCGGGCGCCGCGCACCGCGATCCAGTCGTGCGACATAGGTCAGGAAGCTCGAGTGAAACTCGAAACCTCCATTTTACTCTGTCGGCTCCGGGCTGTGGACTCTCGAAGATGCGGGGCGGACCGTCATGGTCCGCGATGCCGCAATCGGCTGTGGCGGAATCCGTACCCCGCATAGAGCACGGCGCCGATGACCAGCCAGATGACGAACCGCTCCCACGCCTCGCGCGGCAGGCCGAGCATGACGAACAGACACGCGATCATGCCGAGCGGCGCGACCATCCAGACCAGCGGCACCTTGAACGGCCGCGCTCGCGACGGCTCTTTCACGCGCAGCACCAGCACCCCCGCGCACACGAGGACGAACGCGAACAGCGTTCCGATGTTCGTCAGGTCGTACGTCTCAGCGGCATCGCCGATCAGCGACGCCAGCGCCACGACGACCCCGGTCACCAGCGTTGTCACCCACGGCACGCGCGTGCGGCGATCGACACGCGCCGCCCACTGCGGCAGCAGGCCGTCGCGCGCCATCGCGAAGAAGATGCGCGGCTGTCCGTACTGAAAGACCAGCAGCACGGCCGACATCGAGACCGCGGCCCCGAGCGCCACGACCCAGCCGACGCGCGTGTAACCGGCAAGTTCGAGCGCCCGCGCCAGCGGATCGGCCACGGCGAGTTGCTGATACGGCACCATCCCCGTGAGTACCGCTCCAACGATCACGTAGATCACCGTACAGATCGCCAGGCCACCGAGGATGCCGAGCGGCAGATTGCGCTGCGGGTTCGTCGTCTCCTCCGCCGCCGTCGAAATCGCATCGAACCCGATGTAGGCGAAGAAGACGATCGCCGCACCTTGATGAATGCCGGTGAAGCCGTTGGGGGCGAACGGTTGATAGTTCTCCGTGTGAATGTTCGCGAGGCCCACTGTCACGAACAGCCCGAGCGCCAGCAGCTTGATGACGACCATCACGTTGTTGGCCGTCGAGCTCTCGCGCGCGCCGCGCAGCAGCAGCCACGTGACGATCATCACGATCGCGAACGCCGGGACGTTGACCAGGATCGGTACCCCCGCGATATGCGGTGCGGTATCGAGCAGCCCGTGGATATCGGGATTCGAGCTGAGCAGCGCGGTGCGATAGCCGGTGGTGAGCCACACAGGCAAGGTCACGCCGACTCCTCGCAGCAGCGTCGTGAAGTAGTCGCCCCACGAGATCGCAACGGCGACGTTGCCCACCGCGTATTCGAGGATCAGATCCCACCCGATGATCCAGGCGACGATCTCGCCGAGCGTCGCGTAAGAGTACGCGTACGCACTACCCGCCTGCGGGATCATCGCCGCCAGTTCCGCGTAGCAGAGCGCGGCCAGCGCACAGGCCGCTCCAAGCAGCACGAACGAGAACACGAGCGCAGGCCCTGCGCCATACCGCACGATCTCGCCGGTCGGTGTCGTCTGCCCTGCCGCTGCCGTCCCGATCGCGCCGAAGATGCCCGCGCCGATCACCGCACCGATCGCCAGCATGATCAGATCGCCGGCGCCGAGCACGCGCTTGAGCGATTGCTCGCCGGCCTCCGGCGGCTGCAGTTCCGATATCGGTTTGCGCGCGAACAGTTGCGTCATCACGGCTCGAAGCGATAGGCGGTTTCGTTGGACGCGAGCACGAACTCCCCGCCAGGACCGAACGCCAGACCGATCAGTCCACTGCCGGTGGCCACCACTTCCGGCTGCGCGTCTGGATTGGTGAACCGATACACCGCACTCGCACCAGCGAGGGCGTCGACCACGTGCAGCAGCCCGTCCGGTGAAAAAGCGAGACCTTGCGGTCGTCCGAACGGCATCGGCAACGCGCGCACGTCGCCGTCACGGCTGATCCGATACACGTGATCGTATGAGCCGAGCGTGGGCGCGGCAACGAACAGCTCGCCCTCCGGACTCATCGCCACATGGAACGCCGCGACACTCGGCGGCAGCGTGGCAAATGCGGTGGCGCGACCATCACGCACCCGAAAGACCGTGCCTGACCGATCGCCCACATACATCGCGCCGTCGGGATCGAACGCGATGCCGCACGCCACACCCAGATCGGAGGCGACCTGTTCGTACGTGCCGTCGGCGCCGACGCGATAGACGGCGCCCTCGAAACGGCTCGACACATACAACTGGCCATCGGGTCCAATCGCGAGCGACGTGGCATTGACGATCCCCGACACGAACGGCTCCCGCGTGCCGGCGCGCGTCACGCGAAAGATCGAGACCGGCGCCTCCTGCCCGCGCGACCCGCTGTAGGTCACGAACAGGTTGCCGTGTGTATCGAAGACGGGACTGTCGACCTGATGCAGCCCCGTGGCCCACTCGCCGCCGACCGCAATCATGATCTCGGCGGATGCCTCATCCACACGAAGAGGAGCGGGCCCACTGTCGAGCCCCGATGGCATCACGACGACAAGGCGGGTGCTCGAAGCAAATGCGACACGCGCGGCATGGTCGCCAATCGTGACGGCTGGCGGTTCATCGGCCGGAAACCCGGAGCCGTGGAGTGTGATCCGCCCACCCTCGACTGCGCGCTGAGGTGTGACCGCAGTGGTGTGAAGACGCGACATGGAAGTCAAAAGTCAAAAGTACCAACTCAAAAGTAAGTAGCAAAGTACTTTCGACTTACTTCGGACTTTCGACTTTTGACTTTTGACTTCGGCCTAGCTGTCGTCTTCCTGCAGCTCGACGTGCCAGTACAGGTAATCGCGCCAGCTCTCCGGCGCCTTGGTGGGATCGCCGAACGTGATCGTCATGCGGATGGCCGGCACATGGTCGGGCCGCCGCGGATGCCGACGCAGCTTCATCCCGGCTTCGGCTGGCGTACGACCACCCTTCCGCCGGTTACAGGAGACGCAGCAGGTGACGATGTTCTCCCAGTCCTTGCGTCCGCCCTGGGCGACCGGAACAACGTGGTCGAAGGTGAGCTCGGACGTCGGGAAGTGCGCGCTGCAGTACTGACAGGTGTGATTGTCGCGCGCGTAGATATTCGCCCGCGAGAAAGGAACGTAATCGAAGCGGCGTTTGATCCTGACGAAACGGAGGAGGCGAATGACGGAAGGCAGCTTGAAGGTGAACGTTACCGCCCTTATCTCGCGGTCGTGGACCGCGATCACCTCTACTTTCCCCTGGCACCAGAGCGTGACCGCCTTCTGCCAGTCGACGACCTTGAGGGGTTCGTAGGACGCGTTCAGCAGGAGCGCCTGCTCCATATGGCATTCATGATGCCGGACCGTATCTGGGCTGTCAAGGAGTGGACCACCCTAACGGCAATTCCGGCAGCAAGTTACAGCCCGTTTATCGGGGATTTACGCCGCGCAGAACCGCCCTTTGCGAAGAAGTTGGCGCGAGCTGCTGGCCATGAACTCGCGAATGACCAGATCGTCCTCGGTGAATGCCGTGCGGGTGCGCGGCAGCTTGAGCGGCTCCACTTTGCAGTTGACGCCTTCGGGACAGGCCGGTTGCGGATCGAGCACTTCGGTATAGCGCTGTGGATAGGAGGGAAAGGCGCGGAAGGTCGTGCCGATGACCCCGCCGAAGCGCGTCGACAGCTGACCGAGATCCCATTCCAGGAATTCGACGACCGCCGGATCCGGCTTGCTGTCGACGTACTGATTCACCATCTCCACCACGTCCTCGAAGAAGCGGTGGCCGTGGCAGTTGGCCGATTCGGTGCCGTCGGCGCGTTCCATGCGACGGATGCCGGGACGCTTCGGGTCGATGTGATACAGCTCGTGGATGATCGTATCGAGCTTCGCGATCCAGTTCGGCGCGCCCGAGTAATGCACCTGTTTGCGCGAGCGCGACAGCATCTGGTCGCAGAACCGAGGCAGCGTGAACGAGATCATGTAGTCGATCTGCGACGTGCCGATCTTCACCGTGGGCGACTTGGTGACGAACCATTCCGATCGACGAGTCAGCGTGCCCGTACCACGATCGCGCCAGAAGTAATAGCCAGGCTCACTGGGCGGAAGCGAGACGCAATGACAGGTGGCATACGCGCCTTCCGCATCGCTGCGGCCGGCACGCGCGAACACCAGAACACGGCTCATGTCGATGAACGACAGCATCGGCACTCGGGCGACGATGTCTTCCATGAGCAGCGAGATTCGCTCCGTGTAATTGATCATGCGCACCGCACCCGCGCAGACACAGACACCTCGCACCGGTGCCGTGTGTCCACGGGAGCTCCAGTCGTTATCGGTTGTCGGTGAACAGGGGTCGAGCCGTGGGAATTATCTGGCGGCCCTTCAAAACGTGTCAAGCTGAAGGAGCACCCGACCGGCCTGCCGCGTTGTTCATGTCATCGGCGGGCAGGGGATCGACTTTACTCAGCTGTAACTCGACAACGGCTACCGCTCAGGCGGTGTTTCCGGAGTTGCACGCGGTGGCGACGGCTCACTCGTGTCAGGCGACGGAGGCTCGGGAAATCCTTCCTGATCGGGTGGTTGTGCCAGCGGCGTTTCAGGTGGCACGGGTTCAGCCGCCGATGATTCTTCCGGCGTCACGACTGGAATCGGCACGGGCGCGGGTGGTTCGACGCTGCCCATCCGTCCAAGAATGAGCCGCTGGCGAGCAACCAGCCGTCCGTTTGGCCGCGCCGGATTCAAGACCCTCGGGTTGATGATTGCACCAGCGAGCAGCGCCGCCTGTTCACGTGATAGCGAGGCCGCCGACGTCTGGAAATAGGCACGCGCCGCTGCCTCGGCGCCCCAGATCCCGTCGCCCCATTCGATGAGGTTCAGATACAGCTCGAGGATCCGCGCCTTGGGGAGTGCAGCTTCGAGCCGGCGCGTGATGATCAGCTCGCGCAGCTTGCGCAGCGGATTGCGCGACGGAGAGAGGTAGAGGTTCTTCGCCAGCTGCTGCGTGATCGTGCTGGCACCGCGGATCGCGGCGCCCTTCGCGAGATCGATCTCGATCGATCGCCGGATCTGCTCGACATCGATCCCCTCGTGCTCCCAGAACGCATCGTCTTCGGCGACCAGGACGGCGCGCTTCAGGTTTTGCGAGATGCGCGTGTACGGAATCCAGACCTGCACCCGCCGCACCCGCTTGCCCTGCGCGGCCGCGTCCTGCGCGCGAAGCTCCATGAATGCCGTCGACGTCGGATTCGTCGTCGCGAGCCGGCGCACGTCGGGCAGCGTGAGATAGACGTACGCGAGAACAGCGAAGACGAGCGCGGCCAGCGCAACACAGACGCGTGCGATCGTGCGAACGGCGCGACGCGGCTTCATCAACGCTGTCTATCCCACCGGCGTCGGTTGCTGCTCACGCAGCGCGTGAGCCGCGGCGGCAACACCCTCGCCGGCGCGCGCGCGATGGCCGTGCTGCTCGAGCGCGCTTTCGAACGCGGCGAGGAACTGCAGCACTGTGTGTGCCGTGGAGCTGGCCCCCATCAGGCCAACACGCCAGATCTTTCCGGCCAGGGGACCCAGGCCGGCACCCACCTCGATATTGAACGCGGTGAGCAGCGTGTTACGCACCGCTGCTTCATCCACACCGGCCGGCACGCGGACCGCGTTCAGCGTCCACAGCCGTTCCGGTTCGGGCGGCAGCAGGCCGACTCCCATCGCCGTGAGGCCGGCGACGAGCGCCCGATGATGGCGCTCATGCCGGGTGAACCGCGCCTCGAGCCCCTCGTCGTCGATCATCTGCAGCGCTTCCCGGAGCGCGTAGACCATCGTCGAACAGATCGTGTGGTGATACTTGCGGTTGACCCAGTAATCCTCGAGCAGCGCGAGATCGAAATAGAAGCTCCGACACGGCACCAGTCGCCGCCGCGCCGGACCGGAGATGGCAATCGGCGCGATCCCGGACGGAGCGCCCACACACTTCTGCGCGCACGAATAGGCGATGTCCACGCCCCAGCCGGCGAGGTCCACATCGTGACCACCGAGAGAGGTCACGGTGTCGACGATCGTGAGCGCGCCGGCCGCGCGGGCGATCGCCGCCAGTTCCTTGATTGGATTGCGGACGCCGGTCGACGTTTCCGCGTGGACGAGACCCACGACGTCGGCGCCGTCCCGTCGCAGCTCGTCACGCAGCCGCTGCGGGTCGCACGCGCGTCCCCATTCGACGTCGATCCGACGAACGGTCGCGCCGTAGCGCTCCATGATCTGGACGAGGCGATCGCCGAAATAACCGGTCACGACGACGAGGGCGCGCATGCCGGGCGAGATCGCGTTGGCGACGGCGGTCTCCATCGCCGATGTGCCGGTTCCGGAGGTCGCCAACGTCAACGCGTGATCGTCGGCCTTGAACAGACGACGAAGCGAGGCTCGCACCTCGTCGAGCATCGGAAAGAAGTCGGGGTCGACGTGACTCAGCACGGGCGCGGCCATCGCGCGCATCACTCGAGGAGGAATGAGGCTCGGACCAGGTCCGAGCAGGATACGTTCGGTTGCGGGAAGTGGCATTGTCTCCGTCACAAGAAACTCCCAACTCCCAAAGAGCCCGACTCCCAAACGTCCGCAACAATCTGGGAGTTGGAAGTTGGATCGAGCGTAAGGGAATTGGGCGTTGACAAGTATTTATGAACTTTGAGCGACAGCCAGCGCGCCGAGCGCGTCGAGCTGACCGCGAATGATTTCCGTCGCCTGTGGCGCGAGCGGCGTCAGCGGCGGCCGCGGCGTGCCGCCGCGATAGCCGATCAGGTCGAGCGCGGTCTTGAGGCCAGCCACCGCATAGCTGCTTCCGACCGAACGGCCCAGCGGCAGGAGTCGGCGCTGGAGCTCACGCGCCTCGTCGAGACGCTTCTCCCGGACGAGCGCACACATCCGCACGCAGTCATCGGGCAACAGCGCCGCCAGCGCGAGCACCGCTCCATCGCAGCCCGCGCACAACGCATGAAACAGCGTCGTCGCCGATCCGGCGAGCACGATGAAATCATCCGGCGTCCGCGACACGAACTCGGCGATGAGCGCGATGTCTCCTCCGGATTCCTTCATCCCGACGATGTTCGGATGGTGGGCGAGGTGCTCGACGGCCTCGGCGTGCAGCGTGACGCCCGTGTACATGCTCACGTTGTACAGGAGCACCGGCACAGGCGAGGCGTCCGCGACGCGCGTGTAGTGGTCGATGAACGCCGCCGCGGTCATCTGCGATTTGAAGAACGCCGGCGTTCGTACGAGGACGGCGTCGACACCTGCGGCTGCCGCTCGAGCGCTGGCCGCAATCGTCGCCTTCGTCGATTCCCGGCCGGTACCAGCGATGAGAGGCTTCTCACGCGGCACCCCGTCGCGCACGATGTCGATCACCCGATCGGCTTCGGCGTCATCGAGCTGCGGCGCTTCACCATTCGATCCAAGGACGACGAGGCCGGTGAGCGGCGTTCGCATCCACTGTGCGACGTTGCTCCGCAACGCCTGCTCGTCTACGGCACCGGCGTCGTCGAAGGGCGTGGGGATGGGCGTGTAGACGCCCGCGAATCGATTCCCTTTTTTCACTTTCCCAATTGTACAAGGCCGCGGCCGGTTCCCTGGACGATCAGGTTCACCGCCAGTACCACGGCGAAAATTCCCGCGGCCGGGGCCAGGATCCAGGGCGCGTCGACGATCAAGGTGACGTTGGCGGCATCCTGCAGCATGGTTCCCCAGGTCGGCGTGCTGTTCGGAAAGCCGAGACCCACGTACGACATCGTTGCCTCGGCGAGGATGAACGCGGGGATCAGGAGCGATCCTTGAACGGTGAGATATCCGCGCGCCGCTGGGAGAAGCTGACGGAGCACCCGGACCGGCCCGGCTCCGGCGGCACGCGCGGCCAGCGTGTATTCGCGCTGCCGCTCGGACGCGATGATCGCGCGAACGCCGCGCGCGACGGTCGGCCATCCGAACAGCGCGAAGATCAGCGCGAGCAGGATGAATACGGTCGATGCCGGGAGGACGAGTGGCATGACCGCTCGTAATGCCAGCGCGACGTACATCGACGGCAGCACCAGCACGAACTCCGACACGCGCGACAGCAGATCGTCGAGACGACCGCCGGCGTATCCGGCAACGGCCCCGATCGCGGCGCCGACGATCAGCGCGAGGATCGCCGCGATCGCCGCGAGCGCAAGCGACAAGCGAGAGCCATACACGACGCGGGCGAAAACGTCGCGCCCGTAGGCATCGGCGCCGAGCAACAGCAGCGGTGCGCCGTTATCCGGTTCGGCGGTGACCAATCGCCCGTCGGTGAACCAGCGCAGTGGCACCGGACGCACGCGAGACTCACGGAAACTGCGTTCGAGACGATTCACCACGCGCCACTCATAGATGTAGGGCGGCCGGAAACCGGCCTGCCGTACGTAGATGCGCGTCGGAGGCGCGTACAGCAGATTCTGAAAGCGCCGCTCCGGCGGATTCGGCGCCAGGTATGGCGCCAGTAACGCCGCGAACGCCACCGTGACCAGCAGTGCGATGCCGGCGCGCTTCACGCGGCGTCGGCCTCGCGCACGCGCGGATCGACGACTGCCAGGAGCAGATCGCCCGCCAGCGTGCCTATGGCGAGAAAGAACGACCCCATCGCCGCGCAGCCCGCAACGAGATAGATGTCCCGTGCGCGCAGCGCCTCGTACATCAGGCGACCGAGACCTGGCCACGCGGTGATGTATTCGACGACAAACGACCCGGAGAGCAGCGCGCCGATCGCGATGCCGTACACACCGCAGATCGCGCGCAACGACACGCGCCACGCATGACGAAGGATCAATCCGGTCCGCGGAACACCGCGCGCAACCGCGGCCAGGACGAACGGCTGCTGAAACGCTTCAGCCAGTGCCTGCGACTGCAGCCGTTCGAACGTCGCCGCCAGCGGCAACGCCAGCGCCAGGACCGGCAGCGGCAGATGCCACGCAACGTCCGACAGCCATGTGAGCCAGGACATCTCGCCCGCGTTCACCGATGACATGCCGCCGACCGGTAACCATCCCGTTCGCGCGGCCACGAACGCCAGCAGCAACGAGGCCAGGAGCGGCGGGATCGAGATCGAGATGAACGACGCCGATCTGATGAGTGCCGAAAAGGCGTCGTGTCGACTTCCGGTCACCATGCCACACGCGAGTCCGAGCACGGTTGCCGTGATGAGAGCCACGATCGCAAGGGCCGCGGTGTTGAGCGCCGCCGATCTCACCAGCGGCGCCACGGGCCGGTTGTAGAGAAACGATTCCCCCAGATCGAACGTCGCGGCACGGCCTGCCCACGACACCCACTGCGCCAGCGGTCCGCGATCGAGTGCGAAGCGCGCACGCGTGGCGGCAATCTCCGCCTGGGTCGCGCCAGGACCGAGCTGGCTGGTCAGGTCGCCGGGGGCAAGCCTGGTCAGCAGCAGCGCCGCCGAGGCCGCGAACACGACGAGGACGATCGCAAACAGCAGCCGTCGAATCAGGAAAGCGGTCAATTCGATTGGACCGCTATGCGGCTCGTCGCGCGAATTTGATTTTTGTGGTGAATCGCATAGCGGTCCTAGCCGCGCGAAGCGCGGCAAGAGATACCGGCAACCAGCCAAGGGGCTCTGTGGGGGATATCAAGGGGCAGAGGCCCTTGGCTGGTTCGTATCGCCGGTCACCGCCAGCAGATCCGCGTTCCACAGGAACGGCGGGCGCAGGACCGATGGCGAGACGTTGATCACTCGCGTGGTATGCGCCGCGTACGTCCGCGGCGCGGCGAAGTACAAGACAGGAACATTCTCCGCCAGGATCCGCTGCACATCGTTGAACAGCTCGTGACGACGACGGTCGTCGGTCGAGGCGGCCTGCTCGAGCATCAGCGTATCCATCCGCTTCTCCCACTCCGTCGCCGGTGTCTTCTGCTCGAGATTCCAGATGTGGGCCGACCCCGAGCTGAGCCAGTAGTCCATGTTGCCGGCGGGGTCCAGGTCGGTCGCGAGCGGCTTCATGTAGATCGCCTCGTAGTCCGACGCGAGCATCTTCTGAATCATCGCGCCAAATTCGAGCGGCACGATGTCGAGCGCGATGCCGATCATGGCCGCGCGTTCGCGAAGGACCGTGGTGCCACGCTCGTAGGAGCTCACGCCTCGCTGTGTGATGACGGCAAAGCGCGCTTCGGTGCCCATCGCATCCTCGACAACGCCGTTGCCGTTCCGGTCCTCGAGACCGATGTCTTTCAGCAGCGCCCGCGCCTTGGCGGCGTCCGGTGGATACCGCGGCACGTTGGGATCGAACCACTGACGGTTGCCCGGAGTAATCGGTCCCCACACCGGCACGGCTTCGCCGAGAAATACCGTCTGCGCGAACTCCTCGCGATCCATGGCGTGCGAGATCGCCTGGCGGAACTGCGGCTTCTGCACGAACGCGAAGCGTGGATCTTTCTTCCTGGCGTCGGCCTTCAGGCAGAACCAGAACGCATCGACATCGAGTGCCACGCCCAATTCCACCATCTTCAGGGCGCCCTGCTGCTCCGCCCGACGCGCCGCGACGAAGTCCTCGGGGCGCAGCGCGTCCTGCGTCGTATCGATGGCGCGCGCCTGCAGGCGCAGCAGCTCCGCGTTCTGATCGGGGACGATCTCGAGCACCAGCCGATCGAGATACGGCAATGCGGTGCCGTCCTCCGCATGCCGCCAATAACGAGGGTTGCGATCGAGCACGAGTCGCTGCCCTGGCTGATACTCGCGCAGCACGAACGGCCCCATACCGGTCAGGTCAGCCGGCGGCGTGCGCGTGTCCCATGCTTTGGCAAACGTGCCGGCGGCGAGCGCCGGCTGCAGTTTGTGCCGCGGGATGATCGGCACGTTGTCGAGGAGGCGGAGGCCTGGCCCCGACGGTCCCGCGAACGAGATCACCACCGTCTCTGGATCGGGCGAGCTCGCGCGGATCGGCTGCCCTCCCACCAGGAGCGAGCTGGCCAGAATGCTGTCGGTCTTGCGGTCGAAGACGGCGTCGAACGAAAACAGGACGTCCGCCGCCGTGAAGGGCGTTCCATCCGACCACGACAGACCACGCCGCAGATGAAGCGTGTGCGTGCGGCCGTCGCCACTCGATTCCCAGCGCTCGGCGAGTCGGGGCTCGAGCTCGAACGTCGATCGGTTGACCCGGACAAGGTGATCCTGCGTGAGCAGCGTCACGATGTCCGTCGTGAAATCGCGTGCGACGTACCGGTTGAACGATCGCGGATCGGTGCGAAGCGAGGCGACCAGTTGCCCGCCGCGTCGAGGAACGACGCGCGCACC
>Ga0111539_10011096_pt1 | contig 11335 bp, 4 predicted proteins | sample RhiMethybrSRZTD1_FD_79667 | JGI IMG/M metagenome (GOLD analysis project Ga0111539, IMG submission 79667) | Populus rhizosphere microbial communities from Tennessee, USA - Rhizosphere MetaG P. TD hybrid SRZTD1 (version 2) (version 2) | ecosystem: Host-associated > Plants > Roots > Rhizosphere >...
ATCGACGGCGCTTCCTCAGAACCACGGGCGGAATGGCAGCATCTTTCATCGCCATGAATGAAGTGTTTGGACGTTTCTTCGATGTCCACCCGATTGAAATGTTCGAGCCTGCAGCCTATGCGCAAGCGACAACACCGCGAGACCTGTTTGTATTCGACGATCAACTCCATATCGTCCGGGGCAGCCAGGGAAACCGTGGCGGTGGCTTGCGCGCACTGGCGCAGGGGCCATCGTCTCCCGGTTACAGAAGCAACCCAAACAACCCGCGCAATCTCCCCGACGAGAATGGAAACCCGTGGGGAGTGTGGAATCCCGCCCTGGTGGGATTGCCGAATACAGCGGCCACCTTTCAAATTACGCAATTCATCAAGGACATCTACCTCGATAGCCAGGTAACCGTTGGACTTCTCAGCAACGTGCCGGCTTCTGTGATTGCCGTTGACGGTCAGGGATCGCGCCCACCACGCAACGTAGCCGAAGCCGTCCGTGGGGAAATGCTGACCGCGGAGCAAACTGTCGCGGCAAGGAACTTCGTGAATCAGATCTCCGGTTCCACGCGCATGTTGGCGCACGGCATCCTGTATGTGGGGAAGGCCAACCTTGAAGCCATTCAGGAACAAACTGAAAAGAATCGCCCGGACTCCTGGAAGGGCTACAACAGCGCCAACGCCGCCAAAATCGACAGCGATCCCATGAGCGCGATGCGTCCCTGGAGGCACGACGATGAAGCCGTTTCTTATCCGACTTTCGAATTCATCGACAGGACCTATCAAAAGGTCCGCGGCGAGAAACCCGGCTATAACAACATTTGCGTGCACAAGGGACTCACGGGCGGAAATCCCACGCCACAGCAAGGCCATCCGGCGGATCTTCCCAAAGCTGCAAAGGATTGGCCGAATCTCAATTTCATTACGTATCACTCGTGCATTCAGCCCGCGTTTTTCATGTACAACGCACTGGAGGAAGTGAAATCGGGAAAGCTGCGTGAAGGCGTGCCGGAAATTAGCTGGACCACTGAATACGCGATCGTGGTCGCGCCCTATCGGAACACGTACGCAGAGATCGGAACGACATGGGCTTCTTCAGTAGTGACGTTCCCTACGCTCGCCGCGCATCTGATGGGCCAGCTCATGAAGTTCATGGGGCCGGATCGCGTCGTGTTCGGATCCGATTCAGTCTGGTACGGCTCCCCGCAGTGGCAAATCGACGCGATGTGGCGATTCCAGGTTCCGGAAGACATGCGCAAGAAATTCGGCTATCCGGAATTTACTGCAGATGCCAAGCGAAAGATCCTTGGGCTCAATTCCGCGAAGCTGTACGGCATCAATGTCCGGGATCAGTTCAAGCCCGTGCCCGCCGACTACGAAAAGCGGATGACCAATGATCTGAAGCGCGTCATGGAGTTTCCAGGGTATACAGCGGACAACATGTCACGCCTGAAGGAAAAATATGCGGAACTGGGCCCTGAACCCAGCAATACTCGCTATGGTTGGTTCCGGACCAGGGCATGAAATAAACAACTTCTGTATTTGAAGAAAGGCATCCATGAAAATGCTGCAACACTCCTTTAGGACGATCAGCACCGTGCTTTTCGCAGCGGCTCTTGTTGTTCTGTCGGTAATACCGGCCGCCGGCCAGGCTTTCGCGGATCTTAAGTCCTCGCTGGTGGATTACTCGAAGGCAACCGCGACGCCGCGCAAGACATGCGAAGAGATGGGAAGATACAAGGCGAAGGATATCGCGCAGATCGCGGCGGCGATGATTCCGTCCAGTGCGGGTGTTTCGGCGCACTGTCGGATTACGGGTGTGCTTTCACCGGAGATCGCTTTCGAAGTGAGCTTGCCGTCTGAATGGAACGGCCGCTTCTACATGATTGGCAACGGCGGCCACGCGGGCGAGGCGTTGGAAGACGCCGGCCGAGTCGCGCAACGCAACGCTGCATTGCAACTGGGATTCGCTTTCGCGCAGACCAATACCGGACACGAGTCTCGTAAAGAGCCAGGCGCCACGTTTGTCCTGAGCAATCCGCAAAAGGCGATCGATTATGCGTATCGCGCCGTTCATCTCACGGCGACGACAACGAAAGAGATCACGAAGGACTACTACGGCAAGGCTGTCTCGCGATCGTATTGGAACTCGTGCTCCAACGGTGGACGTCAGGGCCTCATCGAAGCGCAACGCTTCCCTGACGATTTCGACGGCATCGTGGCCAATGCTCCGTGGGTCGATCAGACGGGCTTCACCATTGGGGCAATGTGGAATCAGAAAGCGCTCAGCGAAGCGCCGGTTACTGCGGCAAAACTGGCATTCATGGCCGACAAGGTTATGGGAAAATGTGATGCGATCGATGGCCTGAAAGACGGCCTGATCGACGACCCCCGCAAGTGCAATTTCGATCCTGCGCGCGACGTTCCCGCGTGCCCCGCTGGTACGGACGGTGCGAACTGCCTCACGAGCGCGCAAGCTGCGGCCATTGCGAAGGTTTATAGTGGCCCCGTCAGCAACGGAAAACCGTTCTTCCCGGGATACATGCCGGGAAGCGAAGCCGTCACGTCGCTGTTCGGCGGCGGCACCGGCAGCGGCTGGATGAATGTCATCGTCAGCGCACAGCCTAACGCCAAACCGGCCGACTTCAACCTTGCCGAAAACACGATGCAGTATCTCGTGCACACTCCCCCGAAACCCGACTACGACTACAAGACGTTCAACTTCGACCGTGATACTCGCCTCCTCGACGCCTGGAGCAAGCTGGCTGACGCGAAGGATCCCGATCTTTCAAAATTCAGGAAGAGCGGCGGCAAGTTGCTTATGACCTACGGTTGGGCGGATGCGATTCTGCAGCCGATGATGGGTGTGAACTACTACGAACAGGCGATGAGCAAGAATGGCGCCGACACGAAGAACTTCTTCCGCCTGTTCATGGTGCCGGGAATGTCCCACTGCAGCGGCGGTATCGGTACCGATCGTCATGACCCGATGACGGCAATTATCAACTGGGTGGAAAAGGACCAGGCGCCCGCTTCGATAGCGGCAAGCCGAGTCGTGAATAATCAGGTTGTGCGAACCCGTCCACTCTGCCCTTATCCGCAGGTTGCGCGCTACAAGGGCCAGGGCAGCATCGATGAAGCCGCAAACTTCCAGTGTGTTGCGCCCTGAATTAGGGCGTGTCGCGGCATCCATCCGTACTGTTAACGTCAAGGGCAAGAACAGATATGTGATTGACAACGGATTGCCGCGATGCTTTGATACTGCCGGCAACCATTCCCCCCGTCTGGTTGGTCCCCGATAGGTTGGTCCCACAGGCTGATACTTCAGTTGACGTGACCACTAAAAGGTAAACGATTTATTGCGCGGTCCCACGGCGCGATATTACGCAGGCGAAGCTTGTCCAGGCGTAAGAGGTGCTATTACCGCGGGCCGCGTTCTTTTGGAGGAGGTTAAAGAGTGAAAAGGTTATCTGCGACTATAGCGACGTTGCTGATGACATTAGCTTTTTCCGTCCCGGCATTCAGCCAGGGCGGATTTTTTGCTTCTGTCACAGGTACAGTCACAGACAGTTCCGGGGCGCTGATTCCCGGGGTTACGATTAGAGCCACTGCCGTGGATACGGGTGTTGTATCCAATGCAATAACGAACGAGGCAGGGTCCTATGCTTTCAACAACCTGAACCCAGGTAATTATTCCATCACTGCAACGTTGCCAGGTTTTCAAACGAAAACCATAACGGGTGCAAACCTGAGTCAGAACACCTCATATCGGTACAACTTTGAACTGGGTGTCGCCGACGTCAATACGCAGGTGGAAGTCGCGATTTCGGCAGATACGATTCTTGCGACTTCGGGAGCCAGTATCGGAACGGTGTTGAGTGAGCAAAAAGTTCGCGACCTGCCTTTGGTGGGGAACAATGTTCTCAACCTGATTACTGTCCTTGCGGGTATCGAAAATATTGCAGCGGACAACGTGGTCTTCGGTCGCGAAGCCACGACCTTCGCCGGCGTCAGCGCACAGAACATCTCCATCGTTCGAGACGGCATTCAAGTGCAGGACAACCGGTATCCGAACGGAATTAACTCCGTTACGACGATCAACCCGGATCTTGTCGGCGAAATCCGCCTGATCCTGACTCCGGTAGACGTGGAAATCGGCCGCGGCAACGGGACGATTCAGTACTCGACGCGTTCGGGAACCAACCGGTATACCGGAACGGCGGTGTGGAGCTTCCGTAACACCGCGCTGGATCCGAACAGCTGGACGAACAACCGCAACCAGGCGCCCCTTACGACGGGCGGACCTGCAGGCTTGCCGACTCAGCCCAACTGGTTGAACATCCACCAGGGCACCGTCAGTTTTGGAGGTCCGATCATCCGGAACAAGACGTTCTTCTTCGGCCTCTTTGACATGAATCAGAATCGCTCTCGCGCTCTGACGACCTTTCCCGTGCTGACTCCTTGCGCGCGGCTCGGCATCTTCCGCTACTTCAACGGTTGGGGTAACGGAAACATCTTTACGGGCAAGAACGAGACCTCGGCGACCTTGTCCGCATTTCCGAGTGTCACTCCGGACGGCACGCCGATCAACCCGATGAACAACGGCGCGATCACACCGGGAGGCCTTCCCCCCGGATGGAACACGGCAGTACCCTATGATGCATCGCTCCAGCATATCAGCGTTTTCGGCAAGCTGCAGAGCCAGCCGACGACAGCCGATTGCTCGGATGCGCCGATTAACAAGACCACGCTCGTTCCCAACGGGGTCACGTTGACCGCTCAAGGCGCTCCCATAGCTGCTGACGGAAGCAACGGTTGGGACCTGTATCGCAAGCAATTCGAGACGACCGGATACCTGACCAGAATGTTGAGCTTCGTTCCCGCTCCCAACAACTACGAAGTGGGTGACGGCTTAAACACAGCCGGCTACCGAATACTTCGCGGTTTCAAGGGGCTGGACAACCTGTTCGGCGTCGGCGAAGGCACGGGCGATCGTAAACAGTACAATGTGAAGGTCGATCACAACTTCACCTCGAATCACAAAGCCAACGTGAACGTGACGTATGAAAGGGTGACGTCGGATGACGTCGCCTCGACGTACCCGGGCACATTCGGCAACACAAACTTCCGCCGTCCGCTGGTCCTCTCTTCCGGCTTCACGTCAACCCTGTCGTCCTCGCTGCTGAATGAAGCGCGTTTTGGTATGCGGCGTCAGGGAACGAACGTTGTGGCGCCGTGGGATGGCCCGCAGGAAGAAGAAGTGCGAGCGCTCTTTCCGCCTGTTCTAAACGGGTTTCCCGTTATCCCCAACATGACCGCATTCGGGGTCTGCGTCCCTTACTATGGCGCACGTCCGCCGGGCTCGATGTGCGGAGTCACGGATACTGCCGTCGACCTTACTCCGACCTATACGTACTCCGATACGTTGAGCTGGACAAAAGGCTCCCACGCGTTGAAGTTCGGAGGCGAATTCCGAGACAACAGCAGTTCGGTCCATCAGACTGGCCCTGTTTTCTTCGGAACTCCGATGTATGCGAGACCGACCACGGGCTCCATCACCGGAACCATGCAAGGATCCTCGCTGGTCACGGACATCGCAAACTCAAACCCGTCCATGCAGTATCTGGTCAACGGCAACGGAATTACGGGCAACGGACCTAACGCAAGGACTCTGGCCAACTGGCTTTCCGGATCGCTGGGGAACCTCGTACATTCGTACACTCTCGCCAGCCCCGACCAGATCGACTTCCAGAATCCGGCCAATAACACCTGGACCGACATCCGAACCCAGGAGTTTTTCCAAAGCAAAATCGTGCAGAGGGAGTTCAACGCGTTCTTCAAGGATGATTACAAGCTGACCAGAGATCTCACGCTGAACCTCGGCATTCGGTGGGACTACTTCGGGGTTCCGTTTCTTGATTCCGGCCTGACGAATACCGGCATAGGTGGCGGCACCGAGTCGGCATTCGGTGTCTCCGGCACCGACTTCACGGGCTGGATGAATCCGGGAGTACGCGGAGCCTTGACCACTTTCGAATTCGTGGGCAGGAACTCCCCGAATCCGGGCAAGACCATCTACCCGAACGACTACAACAACTTCAGTCCGGGAGTCGGTTTCGCTTGGAATGTTCCGTGGTTTGGCGAAGGCAAGACAACAGTTCGTGGTGGATACCAGATCACTTATCAGGGCGGCGGTCGCCTCAGCACTGTGCAACCGCTCCTGGCTGGGGCTCCGGGATCGACTGTGAACGCCAGTCCAAATTGGTCGAACGTATACAGGGATCTTGCCAGCCTTACGGCGTCGGACCTCCCAATTCCGGCACCGAACCTGCCCCTGCAGCCGGTTCCGATCAACACGCGAACCTCAGCGTACTCGCCGTTCGATTCGCACTTCGTCAATCCGTACACCCAGAACTTCAATCTGTCCGTCACGCGATCCCTGAACCGCTACGTCACCCTCGACGTTCGGTACGTTGGAACGGTGTCGCGGAAGAACTACACGACAACCAACCTGAACGCGCTCAATTTCATGTCCAACGGCTTACTCGAGAACCTCGAGCGAATCCGCAACGGTACGGAAATCAACAAGGCGGCGGGTGACCCCAAGGACGTGCTCGACAAGATGTTCGAGGGAATCAACATCTGCGCCGCCAGCTGCATCGCGGGGACCTACGGCGCAGTCGGGACGACCACCGGCGGCGTCTATCAGAGCGCGGCCATGCAGCTGCGTTCCAGAACCGACTTCCAGTCTCAGCTGGCGAACGCCCAGTACGTAACGGCTCCGCAGTTTGTGACGCCGCTCGTGCAGTCTCTCGCCAACCTGAATTACGTGACCACGGGTACGAATGCTTCCCTGCCTGCGATCCCGGCGGGAACGGTCGGCGGAGTTATTCGTTACGCCAACACGGTGACGTATCCAGGCCAGTTCCCTGAGAACTTCATCTTCACTAACCCCCAGTTCTCTGCCGTCAACATGCAGACGAACAGCGGGTACAGCAACTATCATTCACTGCAGGTCCAAAGCTCGATCCGTCCAATCCAGGGTTTCAGCGGCCAGGTCACCTATAGCTGGAGCAAGAACCTTGGAGTCACAGGCACGTTCACGGATCCCACGAATCGCGCCCAGGACTACACCACGATCAACAACAACCCGGGCCATTCACTGAGAATGAATGGCACGATCGAACTGCCCATCGGCCCCAACAAGCTGCTCATGGGTAACAGTTCCGGTTGGCTGGCACGCGCCATCGAGCAATGGCAGCTGGGGTTGATCTACAACCTCACTTCCGGGTCTCCGATGAGTATCACAGCGACCAGCATGCTGTACGCAAACGGTGTTCCGGATGCCGTATACCCGGTGGACTTCAACAGTCTGAAGGGTGTCCGCTGGGGAACACAAAACGGAGCCTTCCTTGAGGGCCGTTACTTCGACAACAACGACCTGTTCGTCAAAGTGGACGATCCTCAGTGCGGCCTCGTAACAAGCAACCAGGGCCTTAACAATGTTGTGGGCGGCGTTCAGACTCGCTGCACCCTGGATTCTCTCGCAATGGCAGTTCCCGCCGGCACCGCCGGGGCGATTGACAGAGTGTTTGCCGACGGCCAGACCCGGCCTTCGGTGATCGTTCTTCAGCATCCGCAGCCCGGCAAGCGCGGAACGTTCGGTCAGAACACCCTCATCGGATTGGGTAGCTATCGATTCGACGCAACTCTCGGAAAGACCTTCCGGATGTCCGAATCGAAGAGCCTTCAGGTACGATTCGATGCTCAGAACGTTCTGAACCATCCGCAGCCTAACAATCCCGGCGGTGGCGCGGTCCCGGCCGTGTCTATTACCGGTAACGACTATTTCGGTCGCATCCAGCAGAAGGGTGGCGGCCGGTCGCTGCAGGGACAGCTCCGGTTCAACTTCTAACAGACTCCGGAATTCAAACCTAACTACGAGGGCCGCCGCAAGGCGGCCCTTTTTTTGTGTCGCGCGTACAATTCCGTTCATGGCTGCATCCCCCGTCTCTTCCACTTCTTATTTCGCGCTTAGTCTCGCGCCACGGTACTCCGTGTTATTTGCGTTGCCGTTGCTGATCGTTTACGAGGCCCTGGCCGCGCTGCTCGCGGGCGATGACGGCGGCATTCGTAACGGAGCCGACGTTTTGCTCCGGAGCATGTTCACGGCGGTCATCGGGCGAGATGGATCACTCCTCTTCATCGCAGTCGTTATCCTGGTCGGGATCTGGTATGTCGCGCGTGACCTCAAGAGGTCGCGGGGCTCGCTCCGGCTGTCAATTTTCTGCGCGATGCTCGCCGAGTCGGTGGTAGTCGCACTCGCGTTCGGGATTGTCGTCGGCACGCTGACCGCGAAACTGCTCGGCTCAGTGCATCTCCTCGCGATCGGGCAAATCGAGCAGTCGGCTTGGGCGACGCGGCTCATGCTGTCGCTGGGTGCAGGACTCTATGAGGAACTTCTCTTCCGAGTCCTGCTTGTGTCAGCCCTCGCTGCGGGAGCGCGTGTACTGCTCGGAGTTCAGGGTCGACTGGCGGGGGTGCTGGCGACGGTGGTGGGAGCGATTGTGTTTTCGGCGTTCCACTACATCGGTCCGTATGGCGAACCATTCCAGTTCCAGTCGTTCACTTTTCGCATGATCAGCGGTGTCGCGTTCAGCGCGTTGTACCTGCTCCGTGGGTTCGGCATCACCGCGTGGACGCACGCGCTCTATGACGTCTTCCTGCTGCTCTGATGTTGCAACTATCGGGCAATCCGGTCATCCGGTCATCCGGTCATCCGGTCATCCGGTCATTGGGTCACTGGACATATACATTGGACATGGGACAAGGGACAAATGACATTTAACAGTTAAGGAAGGGGAATTTCTTGAAGTCGCTGCATGAAGAAACTCCCCTTCCTTAACTGTTAAATGTCATTTGTCCCTTGTCCCATGTCCAATGTATATGTCTAGTGACCCAAGGACCGGATGACCATTTTCGGTATGAGGTGAAACATGCGCAGAATACTTCTCACAATTCTTTTCCTCTTCACAGTCATCCCTAATCTCCAGGCCCAGACGACTTGCGATCGTGCATGTCTTTCCGATTTCATTACGCGTTATCTGGATGCGCTCGTGGCTCACAAACCGGAAGCCCTCGCGCTATCCGACAAGATCCGATTCACTGAAGACACAAACGAAATAAAGCTCGGCGAGGGCCTCTGGAAGACCGCGTCCAAACTGATGCCTTACCGTCAGGAAATTCTGGACGTTCGCCAGGGTGTCGCCGGTGTTCACGCAATCGTTGAAGAGAATGGCATTCCGGTAATGCTCCAGGTCCGGCTTAAGATCGCGGATCGAAAGATCACCGAGATCGAGACGATGGTCGTTCGCAATCAGGCCGAAGGCATGATCTTTGATATCGCCGCCCTGAAGACGGCCACTCCTGCAATGAATGCGATGCCTGAAAAATCCCAGCGTCAAACGCGCGAGGAAGTGATCCGGATCGCATCCCTCTATCCTGCCGGGCTGAAGGTCGGCAGTTTTGTGACGGCCGGAACGCCGTTCGCACCGGGAGCCTACAGGTTAGAGAATGGACGTCTGATGGCCGGGCCTGGCTGCACTTTCATTGCGGGCTGCGACAATATCAAGACCCAGGGGTTCCCCCGCCTTTCCGGCATTACCTATCGCGTGGGCGCTGTCGATGAGGAGCAGGGTATCGTCTGGTTACGTCAGGACTTCGGTCCGGGTTCCGTCATGGGGGCCAACGCCGCCTCGGGCTCGCTCACGTGCTGGGAAATGTTCAAGGTCTATGGCGGCAGCATCCATGCCGTCGAAGCCTTTATGGAGATCATGCCGCAGGGCACACCTTCGGGCTGGGACGCAAAATAAATAGTCAGGGGCAAGAAAGTGACAAAAAAGTGACTTTCCTATAGCTCAATTTCGCCTCCCGGACTATTATTTACCTCAAGTTACAGAATCAGCTGCAAGACTCTGAAAGCCGGGCTTTTGTTCGAACAGTAAGTTAGAGAAAGGTGGTCCTGATGGCGCGTGTTGTACGGTTTCTTGTGGTGCCTCTCATGTTCGCGGTCGTACTCGTTACTATCGTCCGCGCAGCAGGGGATACTGCCATATCAAAGGCTGTCAAGGCGGGGGATCTCGCGACTGTAAAGAGGCTCATCGCTTCGCGTGCAGACGTGAATGTCGTCTCTGGCGACGGGTCCAGTCCCCTTCTCTGGGCTGTCCACAATTTCGACCTCGACATGGTGAAGGCTCTCCTCGCGGCCGGAGCCAAAGTAGATGTCGCAAACAACTACGGTGTTACACCTTTACTGGATGCGAGCCGCGCGGGCGACCCGGTACTGATGGAGCTTCTTCTAAAAGCAGGCGCGGATCCGAAGCGAACTCATCCAGAAGGCGAGACGCCGCTGATGGCGGCATCGCGCTCCGGCAGCCTTCCGGCGGTACGCCTGTTGCTCAGCCGCGGCGTCGATGTGAACGCCACGGATGCATTTCAGCAGCAAACCGCTTTGATGTGGGCCTCTGCAGAAGGTCACGTTGATGTCGTGGATGCTCTTCTCAAGGCAGGCGCCGATCCAAATCGCAAAGCCCACGTAACGTCCCTCACCCAACGCAAGAACGCCGACCATCCTACAGGAGGCTTCACCGCTCTAATGTGGGCATCCCGAAATGGCCACGAAGAAATAGTGCGGCGCCTGGTTCAGGGTGGTGCGGATATGACCCTCAAAAACGGTGATGGCGCTTCCGCAACGATGACTGCCATTTATAACGACCGTTTCGATCTCGCTGCGACACTGGTGGAACTTGGCTCTGACGTCAACGACGGGTCCTTATACACCGCCGTCGAGATGCGCGATTCAACAACGGACCAATTTGCTTTCGACGGTTCGCGCCTGCGTCCCGACAATCCGAACAAGTTGACAGCGCTGGATCTGATTGGGCTGCTGCTCGATCGCGGTGCGGACCCTCACAAGCCGTTCGTCGGACAATTCCACTCCACATCGATGCCCAATAGCGACCGATTCGACAACTCTCCATTTTTCCGGTCCGCAGTTTCTTCTGACGTTGAGGCATTGAAGGTTTTCATCGCGCATAAAGTCGATCTCGACAAGCTTCCGATCATCGTCCCACCGGCTGAAAAGGAAAAAGAAGACGATCAACCGGAAGACGCACCAGCGGGTCGAGGGCGGGGCAATCCCAATGCGGGCCGCACCGCAGCCATGGTAACAATGACTGGCGGGCGCGCACCGCAGATGACGGGAGGTCCTGGATATCTTCGCTCCGGTGACGCACCTTACCGCGAGAAAGGCAGCCGCAAGCCGGCAGAGGCGTTCGCCTTATTGCTCA
>Ga0111539_10011097_pt1 | contig 11333 bp, 9 predicted proteins | sample RhiMethybrSRZTD1_FD_79667 | JGI IMG/M metagenome (GOLD analysis project Ga0111539, IMG submission 79667) | Populus rhizosphere microbial communities from Tennessee, USA - Rhizosphere MetaG P. TD hybrid SRZTD1 (version 2) (version 2) | ecosystem: Host-associated > Plants > Roots > Rhizosphere >...
AACACTTTTACGAATTTTTCGACAGTATCCTTTGCCTGATCTTCAGACAAAACGGGATTTAAAATGAATACTGTCTCGTAATTGTTCATGTTTACTTTTTAATTTTTGAGCCTGCAAAAGTATAAAAATGAGGTTGATTTACCAACTGCGTGATGGAAATAGAAAAGGAAGATCCAAAGGCTACCTTTTAAGGTTCAAAAATCCCGCTTCTGGAGTGATTCTAATGAGTTTAAGCTTGAATTCGTGTAACTTTAAGTTAGATGAGGAAAAAGTGTAAAATATTTTTGGTTGGGATTGTTCTATGTATCTGGTTTACAGGATGTAACGGAAAAAAAATTGATTTTAGCGCCCAGGTAAAACCCATCATCAACAAGCGGTGCATCAGCTGCCATGGCGGTGTTAAACGAAATGCCAAGCTCAGTTTGCTGTTCCGGCAGGAAGCATTGGATACCGCAGAGTCAGGTAAATTTGCCATAGTACCCGGTGAACCGGGACACAGCGAGCTGGTCCGAAGAATTAACGCAAAGGACCCTGAGGAGCGGATGCCATACAAGGAAGAGCCGTTGACCCAGGCAGAAATAGATATTCTTACCCAATGGATCAAAGAGGGTGCCGAATGGGGCGATCATTGGGCTTACCTTCCCCCTAAACCCACTGAGATACCACAAGACGAATTACAGTCAGGCTTTTTCAGCAATTCCGAGGGGGCTCCAAAAAATGAAGTCGACTATTTTATTCTAAAGAAACTAGAAGAAGACGAGCTAGCACCGTCTGAACCCGCCGACAAAGCTACCTTGATCCGTAGAGTCTATCTGGATATTATCGGCTTGCCGCCAACCATGCAACAGGCAGAGTCATTCTTAAAAGATGCGAGCCCTGATGCATATGAACGGATGGTGGATGAACTTCTGGCTTCCAAACATTTTGGCGAAAAGTGGGCCTCCTGGTGGCTTGATATGGCGCGCTATTCTGATACAAAAGGATACGAGAAGGATGAAGGCCGGATGATCTGGCGATATCGCGATTGGGTTATTAAGGCCTTTAATGAAGACATGCCTTTTGATCAATTTACGACCGAACAATTAGCCGGCGACTTGCTTCCGAACCCTACAGATGATCAACTTATTGCAACTGCATTCCATCGTAATACAATGAACAATGATGAAGGTGGCACCGACGACGAGGAGTTTCGCGTCGCCGCTTTGATCGACAGGGTCAATACGACCTGGGAAGTATGGCAAAGTACAACGCTGGGATGTGTTCAATGTCATACCCATCCTTATGATCCTTTTGTCCACGAAGAATACTACAAGTCGATGGCCTTCTTCAATAATACCCGCGACGAAGATACGCCAGGCGAACATCCAACGCTTAGGATGTACAAGCCCGATGATCAAAAGAAACTGGAGGCAATAAAATCCTGGGTTCAGGAAAATGCAGGGCAGGAGAGAGCAAAAGAACTAAATAACTTTTTACGAACCCTTGAACCTAAATACCATCCACACAATTTTGATCAGTTCATCAGTGGGGCGCTTCAGGATAACAAGTGGCTGGGAATTCAATCGGGTGGAAGTGCGCGGATTAAAAATATTAATCTTGATGGGAAAACAGACCTTTTGCTGAACTACTTTACCAATCATACTGGTGGATCATTTGAAATTAGACTTGATCGACTGGACGGCCAGGTGATCGGAAAAGGCAACGTAGAGAAGACAAACAAGACGCTGGTCTACCCCTTGAAGTCGGTCGCAGGCAAGCACGACTTGTTTTTTGTTTTTTGGAATAAATCTATTCCATCGGACAGGGCGGTATGCAGTGTGGAGTGGCTTGCGTTCCTGGAAGTTCTTCCTGAAGGAAATGGTCAGGAGTACACGCGATTAAAAGCATCTTTTATGGAATTGGTCAATGCTGACGTAGAGACTACGCCGATCCTGGTGGAGAGTACTTCGGATCAGTTTCGAACCACTCATGTTTTTGAACGTGGGAATTGGATGGCAAAAGGGCAGACCGTAACCCCGGGCGTTCCAAACACTTTAAATGATTTTCCGAAAGATCAGCCGCTTAATCGACTTGGTTTTGCTAAGTGGTTGGTGAGTCCGGACAATCCATTGACGGCTCGTGCCGCCGTAAATCGATTTTGGGAGCAGCTTTTTGGATTGGGCATAGTGGAAACGTTGGAAGACTTCGGAACGCAAGGCGCAGCGCCTACACATCAGGATCTCCTTGATTGGCTAGCACTGCGATTCATGAACGAGTATGGGTGGAGCATGAAGAAATTGATCAAAGAGATGGTGATGTCGGCGACGTATCGACAGGATTCGCATATCTCTGATGAACTGAAAGAAAGAGATCCAGGCAACAGGCTACTGGCGCGTGGCCCAAGGGTTAGATTGTCAGCGGAACAGGTACGCGATCAGGCACTTGCCGTCAGCGGGCTATTAAGTAATAAGATGTTTGGCAAAAGCGTGATGCCTTATCAACCGGCCGGAGTTTGGAATTCAGTTTACAGCAATGAGCGTTGGAAGGAAAGTCCAGGCGAAGATCGGTATCGAAGATCCGTCTACACCTATATCAAACGAACCAGCGGATACCCCTCGATGATGATGTTTGATGCGTCTGCACGCGAGGTATGTGTCAGTCGGCGTATTCGAACCAATACACCACTGCAAGCGCTTGTCACATTGAATGATTCTTCATTTGTCGTCGCGTCGAGAAATTTTGCTGGATTCATGATGAAGAGTGAAAAAGACCCGCCCGAACAAATAAAAGCAGGTTATAAAAGGTTGCTGGTACGTGAGATACCTCAAAAGAAACTGGATATCCTTTACGACTTGTATAAGAACGCTTTAAAGGATTATGAATCAAATAAGGACGCTACTATAAAATTCACAGCAGATAAATCAAACTCCCCGCAGCTCGCAGCAATGACTGTGGTGGCTAACGCGATGTTAAACCTGGATGAAGTGTTGACAAAAGAATGAGACCTTAATTGTGCACCTATGGATCTAAATAATTTTGGACTTGAAGCATTAAAAAATATTTCCCGGCGGCATTTCTTGCGCGAGAGTGCGGCTGGATTGGGCGCTGTTGCCCTTGGTTCACTCATGGCAGGTTGCACGTCAAAAACGGGGCCGTCAGACAATTATTTAGTATCGAATGTAGACCCGATGTTTCCTAAACCCCCGCATTTTCCGGGAAAGGCCAAGCAGGTGATTTACCTTCATATGGCAGGTGCTCCGTCTCAGTTGGAACTTTTTGATTTTAAACCAGAACTTAAGAAACTCGACAATCAACTTTGTCCTCCTTCTTTGCTCGAGGGAAAAAGATTTGCATTTATACGCGGCGTACCGCGCATGTTAGGCCCGCAGGCTCTCTTTAAGCAGCATGGACAATCAGGGGCACTGGTATCAGAAAACCTCCCACACTTTGCTGGTGTAGCCGACGAAGTATCTTTTCTAAAGGGCGTCTACACGGATCAGTTTAATCATGCCCCCGCGCAGCTGTTCGTTCACTCCGGATCCCCGCGTCTTGGAAGACCCAGCATGGGTTCCTGGATCACGTATGGGCTAGGCACTGAAAATAGAAATTTGCCTGGGTTCGTGGTACTTACCTCCGGTGGCAAAACACCAGACGCGGGCAAAAGTGTTTGGGGCAGCGGATTTCTTCCTTCGGTTTATCAAGGTGTCCAGTGTCGTTCGGAAGGTGAACCTGTTTTGTTTTTGAGTGATCCGGAAGGCATGGATCGTAGCATGAAAAAGAAAACGATTGACGCGATCAACGCTGTGAACCAGGAGCATTATGCCGAATTTAATGATCCGGAAACACTTACCAGGATCGCTCAGTATGAAATGGCGTTTCGAATGCAGATTTCTGTGCCTGAAGTAATGAATATCAATAACGAGCCAGCTTATATCCATGAATTGTACGGGACTACCCCAGGTAAAGCTTCATTTGCAAACAACTGTCTGCTGGCAAGAAAACTTGTTGAGCAAGGTGTTCGTTTCGTTCAGCTGTTTGACTGGGGATGGGATGCTCACGGTACGACAGCAAATGAATCCGTTGACTATGGCATTAAAAAGAAATGCAGGCTCATCGACAGGCCTATGACCGCCTTGTTGCTGGATTTAAAACAACGCGGACTGCTGGATGAAACATTAGTGGTGTGGGGCGGCGAATTTGGCCGGACACCCATGCAGGAAAACCGCGAAGGAAAAACCATGAAGTTCAAAGGCCGTGACCATCATGTGGAGGCCTTTACGATGTGGATGGCTGGTGGTGGTATTAAAAAAGGTACGACATGGGGTGAAACCGATGAAATCGGATACTACCCCATAAACGGTAAAGTTTCTCTGCATGATATACAGGCTACGATCTTAAACCAGGTAGGGTTCGATCACGAAAAACTTACCTATTATTTTCAAGGAAGGCCATTTAGGTTAACCGATGTTTCTGGAAAGGTAATTCAGGAGATCGTCGCCTAATCATTGATATAAAATTTCACACCATTTCAACTGCACCGCTATCTGCCTTAATACCTTGAATAAATGTCGCTAAACCGAAGAAAATTTCTAACCTTAACTGCCATGTCCGGAACCGCTGCTATGATCAATCCTCTCGATGCTTTCAACAGGCCATTGGAAACCAGCTCTCCAGCTCCAGGATTTGAACTGTTAATTTTTGCCACAAATTGGGGGTTCAATGGAAGCTGGGATGACTTTTGTTCACGTATTAAAAATGACGGATATGATGGCGCCGAAGCGTGGTATCCAGCCGAGGAAAAAGCCCGTATGGAATTTCTGGCAGCCTTCCAGAAATATCAATTAAAGTTTGGGCTGCTGTTTGGCGCCGCAGATACGGACTATCAAAAACATCTTCAGCAATTTAAGTCAACGCTGGAAGCAGCAGCTTCATTGAAACCAGTTTACATCAATTGCCACTCGGGAAGGGATCACTTTTCCTTTGATCAAAACAAAGCATTTATTGATTTTACAACCGAGTTAAACGCTAAAACGAAGGTTCCGATTTACCATGAAACGCATCGTGGTCGCATTTTGTATTCTGCGCCTATTAGTCGTCAGTTTATGGAAAAACATTCATCGCTTCGCCTGACGCTGGATATTTCACACTGGTGTAACGTTCATGAATCTCTTTTGAACGATCAATTGGACACCGTGAAACTTGCAATAAGCAGAACCGATCATATACACACCCGCGTGGGACACGCCGAAGGTCCGCAGGTTAATGATCCGCGCGCTCCAGAGTGGAAAGATGCAGTAACAGCGCATTTCGGATGGTGGGATCAGGTGGTCGAACAAAAAAGAAAAGACGGTAAGTTGTTGACGATGCTAACTGAGTTCGGACCCGTCGATTATTTGCCAGCCCTACCGTACACCAGGCAACCCGTTGCGGATCAATGGGAAATAAATAAATATATGTTAGACACGCTGCGTACGCGATATGCCAAATAATATTTTCAACAGTAACAATTCAATAAGTTTTACGATATAGCATATTGAGCATGGAATGGATTACTCAGTTTTTAGGCAGATTCCATCCGGTGCTTGTGCATTTTCCCATCGGGATATTGATCTTAGCTTTTTTGTTTGAATGTCTTGCCCGATTGAGCGGGTATCGTAAAATACGCGTTGCTATACCACCATCATTACTACTAGGTGCTGCGTTCGCAATAGCATCTTCCGTAAGCGGATATTTCTTATCCCAGGAAGGAGGCTATGATGATGATTTGTTGGAGCGCCACAAAACATTGGGTATTGCAACAGCTGTTTTTTCGACCATTGTATTTTTATTGTACGTCAACGCGCGAAGCTTTTTTCAAAATAAGTTTAGACGAAAAACGTTCTATCTTGTCTTGTTCATTCCGTTGATTATTCTTGTCTCCCTCACCGGCCATTTTGGAGGCTCAATTACACATGGCGAGGACTATCTTTTTGAAATGGTCAACAAGTCAAACGTTGCCGTTGATCCCTCCATAAAGCTCGGAGCGATTACCGAGATTGATAAAGCCGTCCTTTATGCTGATATCATCCAGCCTATTCTTGAAGCCCGATGTTATTCATGTCATAGCGCAAGCAAACAAAAAGGCAAACTACGTTTAGATGGCGTTGCTTTTATTGAGCGTGGGGGAGAAGATGGTCCAATAATTGACGTTGGCCGGGCCGATTCCAGTGAGATCCTTATTCGGCTGATGTTATCGTTGGAAGATGAAGATCATATGCCGCCGAATGAAAAGCCGCAGCCTTCTTCTTCTGAAATCGCACTCATTCAGGCATGGATAAATGAAGGTGCTAAATTTGAATTAAAGGTATCGGAATGCAGCAACGCTGAAAAAATTAAAGTATATTTTACTTCCGTTGTTGAACAGTCGCACAAAGAAAAGCTAATCCCCGAGGAGGAAGTTGAGACGCCTGATGAAATTGCAATCAGAGGTTTGAGTAAGAACAGTATTCTTGTCATACCCGTCAGTCGCGAGTCCAATTATCTTTCTGTCAGTTTTCTGAACAGAAGATCCGTTTCAGGCAATGACCTCCAATCCTTACTTCGGTTGAAAAAACAAATTGTTTGGCTTGACCTGGCTCGTACCACAGTATCAGATTCAATCGTAGGAAGTATTGCGCAGCTTACAGCTTTGCGCCGACTGAATTTAGAGTTTACTTCGGTGTCAGACAAAGGACTTCAGTCAATATCATCCCTTTCAAATTTGCGTTATCTCAATCTGGTTGGGACAAAGGTTACGGATGAAGGATTGATGCAAATTGCAAGGCTAAAAAATTTACAAGATCTGTTTGTTTATCAAACGGAAGTAACCGAAGGCGGCATGAAAGCTTATTTGAATGCGGCACCAAACGTACGCGTAGATACAGGTCGATACCAATTACCTAAAATGCTAACCGATTCCGTCATCACCAAATTCAACCCCTAACTTGGCTTTTTGCTTTATGCTGTGAGCTTTAAGCTTAAAAGTTACTTAACAACGAACTGTCCACTTCCCATCATATAGTCGTCGGTATATACTTCAAGGTTGTAAGTACCTTCTGCGTACTCAGAGCCTTTGTCGTAGAGAAAAGAAAGTTTCTGTTTTGTGTTGTCGAAGAGAATTTCCTGAGCGGCAGTGTAAAATTCTTCTTTGCCATTTATCAAAAAAGTACCTGAGCCGCGCGCTACATCAAAAAGCACTTGGTTGTTTTCATCGATCACTCGAATCATGATTTTTTTTCCTTCGATCGGGGCGACATTGTTTTCTGCAATGTTGAATTCGACTTTCAACTGTTCAACCTGCCGGCTCTTAAAAGGAGAGGTGCGTTCCTTACCGCGGTCGTTAAGCGCAACAATTCGGAAATTTTCCACTTTAAGTTGTGACGCAATTTCGACCTTGGTTGCTAATTCGTCTTTACTTTGACTGAGTCTGTTGATAGAATCTCCCAATTCATTCTTCTGTGTCTTCAGGGTTGTGTTCTCGGTTAACAGCTCCTTATTTACGTGCTTGAGTTTTTCTATTTCTTCGTCTTTGTTCTTTAAGAGCATTTCGTATCCCTCAACCTTGTCTTTAAGTGCCTTGATTTCCTGGCCTGTAGCCCGCCTGGACCGGTTCAGTTCAGCCTCGATGTCCGCTTTTGCTTTCTCCAGATCGGCCACGTTCCCGCCAAGTTTGGTGATCTCGGCAATTCTTTGATCCAGTTCAGAGCTGATTTCTCTCAATCTTTGCTCGGTCGTCGCTAATTCTTGCTTGGTAGACGTCAGGTCCGTGTTTATCGTTTGCTTTTCTTTGGAATCCAGGTAGATTTTTATCGCTTGCACCACTATTACCACCGATAATGCGGCTATGATAATGGCATTTCTGTTACTTTTCCGTGGTGTTTGATAGGAGGCTGGAGTCGGTTCGCTCATGGTTAAATCAGTATGAAATGCCAAAAATAAGTTTTCTTTCACGGCAATTCAAAACCTAAAATTGTAAAACAGCATTTTGTTTCGTTAATGAGGGGTTGAAGAAGATGAGACCACACCGATAAAGGTCAACAGAAGTATACACTTCTGTATGTGACTGAACGACGTTCCATGCTCGTTCCATTTCGGATGAGTAATGAATGTCATCCAGAACTAGAATGCTGTTCATATGAATTTTTTTCAAGATCAACTCAACATATCGTATCGTGGGTTCAAAGCGATGATTAGCATCAATGAATGCAAAGTCTATTTTTTCTATGGAGTCCAGAAATCTCGGAAGTTCTTGATCAATATTTCCTTGTATGACTTCAATGTTTTTGATCCCGTTGTCGTCAAACAGTTGTTTCGCGATCGAAGCTGTTTCATTCGAACCCTCTATTGTCGTCACCCGCCCTGCATCGTGGGCCTTTGCCAGGTACATAGCATTGATACCAAGTGACGTGCCCAGCTCGAGAATATCGGTGCAGTTGTAATGACGTAGAATTCGTGAATAAAGTCTGGAGTATTTTTCTGGTGTAGTGCTGATACGCGCTATATCTGAGATTTTCCGCGATGACGTTTTCATCTTCAACGACCCTCCACCAAAGTCGGTGACATTGATTGTTCGATGATCGGCTTCGAATTTTCTTTTAATTCTTTTTAGCGCGTCAACATCTTGAAAAGGAAATTCTTTGATTAAAACATTCGTATAGAAGTCAAACAAAAAAGGTGAATGAAGGGAATGTTCATCCACAGCATCGAGCCAATACGCGAAGAAAGATTTGAGTTGGAAAAATTTAGCAGACACTCAATTGAGTCTGATCGGTGCAATCATTGTGAACTCTGGAATGTTTACCTGCATGGTAACGCCATCAACAACGCGTTCCATAAGATAGGTGCCGATCATTTTACCCAAACCTGATTTCAAGTTACATCCCGAAACATATTGATGTGTTTGACCTGGTTCCAGAACTGGTTGTTGACCGACAACGCCTTCTCCCTCTACCTCACGCTGACTGAAGCCGGCATCGTAAATGTGCCAGTGCCTCCGAAGAAGTTGAATGGTATACTCGCTATGATTTTCAATTGAAATGCGATAGGTAAAAACGTAGTGGTACTGACTCGGACTGGAATACGCTGGCTGATACTCCGTCTCCACACTTACCTTGATCCCTTGAGTTATTTCCGTTACCATACGCTTCAAAAATATTAATTTTTTGCTATTCACAAGATTAAGCTAATGAATTCTTGTCAAATTATTGTTTGTCACCACATTTAAGTTACGGATTTGAAGGGTTTTAGCAGAGCAAAAAAGCATTTTTGTCTTTTTCGCGATTGCTTTTAGTTTTGACACTATGGATGTAAAAATGGTTCCAAGCTGGAAGGCCAGGCTTTCAGATGAATTTGAAAAACCTTATTTCAATGCGTTAATTGATTTTGTTAAACAGGAATACCGTACACAAACGATTTATCCGCCTGGAAAGGAAATTTTTAAGGCATTTGATTGCTGTGATTTTGCTGATGTAAAAGTGGTTATCATCGGACAGGATCCTTATCACGGGCCAGGCCAGGCAAACGGTTTGTGCTTCTCGGTTCGCGATGGCATTCGAATCCCCCCGTCCCTCGTCAATATTTTTAAGGAAATCCGTGAGGATTTGAAAAAGCCTATTCCCACCTCTGGTGACTTGGAACGCTGGGCACGCCAAGGGGTATTGCTGCTTAATGCGACATTAACGGTTCGTGCTTCTACTCCCGGATCTCATCAAAACAAAGGGTGGGAGGTTTTTACCGATGCAGCGATAAAAAAAATTTCAGACGAAAAAGAGCATGTCGTTTTCTTGCTTTGGGGTGCCTATGCGCAGAAAAAAGGTGAAGTCATAGATCGCTCCAAACACCTCGTTTTAATGTCAGCGCATCCCTCGCCATTTTCAGCGGACCGTGGCTTTTTCGGATGCAAACATTTTAGCAAAGCGAATGAGTATTTGAAGAGTAGAGGCCTGGGGGAAATAGATTGGTAGCTGAAAGCCTAAAGCTTAAAGCTTAAAGCTAAAAGCTAAAAGTAGAAAGCTATTGCCACTAAAACAGCCATGAGCCGAAAACGCAATGGATTATCTAATACGCACATACAAGCTTTAAGCTTTACGCTTTCTGCGTTAAGCTCACCGAATTAATTTAAAAAACCTGCTCCAGCGGATCTTATGAATGAAATCAGCATTCCGGTCTATGGATAACCAGATAAAAAAGGCTTTTCCCACGATATGGTCTTCCGGCACGAATCCCCAGAACCGGGAGTCTAAAGAGTTATGCCGATTGTCTCCCATCATGAAATAGTAATTTTGTTTGAATGTGTATTCCGTTACCGCTTTGCCGTCGATGGTTAAGGTGTTGTTTTCGATTTTTACATCGTCGTGATGCTCATATAATTTGATGGTTGGACCATAGATGGTAAGCGTTGAATCATTAACGGGGATGGTGGCGCCTTCCTTTGGAATCCATAGCGGACCAAAGTTATCAGTGGACCAGCTCACAACTTTTGAAGTATCATTTGCGCCGCCAAACCACTCATAGTAAGACGAATACGGTATTACTCCATCTTCCTCATTTCGATGTTGCAAGTCGACAGACTTTACGTACGGAAGTGCCTTTAAAGCGTCGACCTTTTCCTGGGTCAACCACATTAGATAGACAAATTTCCCATCCTGCTGGCGTCCATAAACCTGGTAATCTTCAACACCAAGGCCGAGTTTGGTGAGGTTTCGGTCATTTATAGGGCCATCAGAGGAAACGACATAGCTATATTGAACCTCGGGATGGTTTTCCAATAATTCTCCGTTGGTATAAACTTTTCTGTCTTTGATTTGCAGAATATCACCCGCGACAGCGACACACCGTTTGATGTAGTTTGTCTTTAGGTCAATTGGATAATCGATGTTTTCATTCAGGCCTTTTGGCGGAACATTAAATACAACGACATCATTTCTTTTCACATGGGATATACCGGGCAAACGATACTGTGGGAGCTTGATCCATTCGAGGTAAGAAGGAATTTCGGTAAACCAGATTTTTTGATGCGTTAAGGGAACTTGCAATGGGGTAGTCGTTGTACGGGTTCCATAATGAAACTTGCTGACAAACAGGAAATCGCCTACGAGGAGCGAGTTTTCCATGGAAGGCGTCGGAATCGTATATGCCTCCATAATTAACCACCTAATCAACGTGGCAGCAACAACAGCAAACAGGATTGCGTCCCACCATTCACGGACCTTGGATTTCGGTTTAGCTTCGTGAGTTTCGCTTTTCTTCCAAAACTGCCAATTCATAAGGATATATTCTTAAATAAAACGTGCAAAGAAAGTGAAAATAATTGATCCCACGACTAGTCGTAATTTTTG
>Ga0111539_10011098_pt1 | contig 11333 bp, 9 predicted proteins | sample RhiMethybrSRZTD1_FD_79667 | JGI IMG/M metagenome (GOLD analysis project Ga0111539, IMG submission 79667) | Populus rhizosphere microbial communities from Tennessee, USA - Rhizosphere MetaG P. TD hybrid SRZTD1 (version 2) (version 2) | ecosystem: Host-associated > Plants > Roots > Rhizosphere >...
GTCGGTAACGCCGTACTGGCCAGCGCAGCAAGGGTCGGATCGTCGAGTTGCCAGGCGATGTGGTCGTCCGCGGGGTGCCCGCCTGGCGCGGGTAGGGTGGACACGTCAAAGAGGTTGGTATAGGACCGCAATAAATAATTGTCGCGGGGTGGGGTGCCATGATCATTGACGATTTCCACCAGAAAATTGACCTGAGTGGGATCCGTGCGGAAGACCAAGCCCCCAGCATTGATGGTGATCCCAAACGGGGCGGTCGTATGCCAGTAATCCCCGACCGTGGACGCCGCGTTCGTATCCAGCGTACTGGAGTCGTAGACGTACGTGCCGGTGATCACATCACCCACGGTGATTGCGCCCGCCAACATCCCCCCCGGATCCTCGACGGTGGCGACTTCCGCCGTGATGGCAATCGTGATGGGGGCGGCCCCCACCTCCCGCGTGCCGTACGCGGCCAGGAGGGCCAAAATCATGAGCATTCCCACATAGTTGTGTCTGTGCATGCCGTGCTCCTTTGCGCCTCTGCGTGAGGGCGCTAGTTGGGGCGGAGAGGTGGCCTGCGCGCCGCAGGGCCTACCGTCTGAGGGCCTAGGGTGTGCGGCACGGGTATGCGCCTGGGGTGCGCCTGGCTCCGTGCTGCTCTGAGGGCAGAAGAAGGCAAAACGGATGCCAGTGGGCGAGTGTGTTCGTAAGAGGCAGTGCATCAAGGAGTTGCAGCGATCACGCGGGGGGAGCACGGGGCTGCCCCCCTGTGACACAAGGTGACAGGCCCCGCGCCACGGCGCGGGCGCGGGCGTGGCCGACCAAGGCAGCCGGCCCGTGCCACCCCCGTTGCCGGTGCAACCAACGTCGCACCCCCGCGAGGGGGAGCGACGTGGAGGCGGGCGGGTCTGGGGGCATGCGCGCCGGGCCTCGCAGGTAGACACGATCAGTGCGCGCGCGGGTGGCTGGCAGAGCCCTCCTGGATGCCCCGCTTTGGCCCTCGGTGGCCTCACGTCACCTGGGGGTAGATCAGCGCTGCCAACCCCCATGCCGTCCAGAGGGGACCAGGAGAGGACCTACGCAGACTCACCCGTCATTTCATCGAGCGGAGGCCGCGAAGCGGATGTCGCATGGTGCCTTCCAGCTGCTACGCAACACAAACCGCGCGTTGGTTAACATAGTGCCCGTTATCAGATCTTGAGGGGCCTCATGGCATTGCAAGCAACGCCAGAGAAGCGGACATGAGACAGTTGGCTTCGATCATGGCGCCGGCCACCCCCTTTTGTTTCTGGACGACGCAAAAGCATCTAACTGTCAAAAGAACAATGGGTTCAGTGACTTAGGCGATTATGCTGAGTGGCCGAAAGTGGCCGGCGCGGTGATCCAGGCCAGACAGTTTGCCGAAATGTCTCATGTTGAAGCCGAACAGAACTCTGTGATGATCGGCTCTAACTTTGGTTCGGCGCTGATTCTGGCACAGCCTATCGCCCTCGCTGGACACGTAGTCTTTCACGCCCTCGCTGGCGCTCAGGCTCCTTACGTGCGCACGTCTGGTAGGGTCACTGGCCCTCTGCACCCCTACTACCCCAAAGCTATAAACTGATAGGCGCCAGCTGGGAGAATCCTTTAGCCTCTTTGTTTTTCCGTTATCGAGAGATTCAATCGGTGCGTCTGAATGTCTGGCGTAAACGCTTAACGGCGCGGTGATGCAAAACAGGAACTTGTCTAGATAAGACCCCAAGTTGCCGGGCGATCTCCTCGTCATCCTCCCCAGCAAGCCGTAACTCCAGCACTGCACGGTCTCGTCCTGGGGCATGACTGAGAAGGCCAGAAAAGTCTAGGCATGCATCAGCGTGCGAGGCTCTGTCTGCAGATGGCACCTCTGCCTCAGCATTTTGCCAGGCTACAGTCCGTGATGCACGCCGGCTGACTGTTTTCTTGGCGTTGGCAATAGCGGAGCGGACCACTTTCTCCAAAGGGCCGGTCGGCTGCCACCTTTCGTTCAACAGGGCATCCAAGGCACGGGAGTAGACCGAGTCCCAGTAGGATGAGTGGGTATGAGCCAATCTAGTATGGATATTTTCAAAGGCGTAAAAGCGCACTCCTACCAGAGGAGAGAAGGAGAGAGACATACAATACACTCCTGTTTCTGTGCCGGCACGCTGTGGCTCGGCGGAGTTATGATGATAGTAGTCTACTAAATGAAGGACACCAAGGCCAGAATGATTTCGACGGATTGTAAAGATTGTAAAAAAAGGGCGCGATGCAACACGGAGTCCTGGGGTCAGTCAGTACAAGCCAGCTGACCCCAAGGCGGTGTTAGACCACGTTGCTGTTCATCAAGAATTTGCGCAAAACATTAGACCACTCATGGCGGAGTGATCGAAAGAATTCTGCCCCCTCTTCGCTGCGGTGACGCAAGGTCAACTCGGTGCGGGCAAGGCTCATGAGCAGCAGGGCTAGGGGTGTCGGAGTGTCAGTGGATACTGCGGAAGCGACTTCTACATCGTCGCTGTTGACATCCTCCCGAGCCTCCAGTTTACTGTCCAACTCCGGGTTCCACAACTTGTCGAAGAAAGGGTGGGCACTGTTGACGATGGTGACCACTCGGGTCCCGAGCAGGTCAGCACGATAGAACGGCCCTTCGGGTGCGTGCTCGTATTCCAACAGATAGGGCGACTTTTTGATCCGCTCGTATGCGTCGTCGGGGGTTTCACCGTCGCGGCAGTGTCCCTTAGCGTATACACGCATCTCGAGTTCGACCTGCTTCTCAAACTCTGGGTTTTTAGGAACCTCGAAGCCGGCTCCTAGAAACTTCTCAGATTCAGCGGCTAGCTTCTCGGTGAGAGTTGGTTCCCCCCCTTGCCGCGCCGAACGAACTCTCTTACGCGTCTCGAATATCTTTGTCCGGAGGGCTGTTACGACAGGAGACAGATGATCCTCGATGATTTCCCTTGCGTAATCCTGCGGCCGGACGCCCTCTTTGATCGTGTTCGTACCCATCGCCTCATCCAGGACGGTCGGGATGATCAATTCTGCGCCCCAGTAGTCGTCGAGTCCGAGTTCCGTAATCCCGACGAGCTTTTTGAGTGTGATGTCCATCTCTCGTCCGGCCCGCACCACGCTGATGCCGCGCCGCTCATTGAGGCGTAACTCATTACGGTTGATCTTGCGGGAGCTCCCCATCCACTCCTCGGGAAAGATAGAGAAACGGGCGACAGCCTCGGCCTCTGGCACCTTGGCAGCTTCCTCTTGGGTCAGACCATGTACATCGATTACTGGGATCGAAAAGCGGATCTCTTCTCCCCACGGAACAGCTCCACTATGGCGCGCCAAATTGTTGAGGAACAAGGGATCTTCCGACTTGATCAGGCGGTTGTTGACGTAAATTCGGATCCCCAATTCCCAGATCTTGTGTCGGTACACGCGGCCCAAGTAGCGGCTGTGCTCCACCAGCGGCTTGGTCATTTTGTAGGTCAAGCGGTCACACATGGAGACATGCACCAAAGTGCCGTGCTCAGGCCAGTCCTCCTTCCGTATACAGTGCATGGACTGTTCATCGGTTGGCGGGAAATTTCCAATAGAGCGGGTCAGTTCCCGAACAAGTTCGCGCGGCACATCACAGACGGCAGGATCGTCGATGCCGGTCTGTTTGCCTTCAGTCACATCATCAACGTCCAGCGTGGCGCAGAAAACCTCATTGGGTGATTGCCAAGTGTATACATCTAAGTGGCGGCCCTGAGAGATAGCTCCATTGGGAAGGCCATAGCCAAACCGCCCAATGGATTTCCGCTCGAAGCGGTCACCTCCCCCGAAGGCAAGCGCCTGTTGCAATTGCTCGGGAGACATCCCGTGACCATCGTCGAGTACAACGATGTCATGCGTCTGTACTCGACTGCCTTGCCGACGTGGTAGATAGTACACATACACTCGCTTGGCGCCAGCCTCGATTGCGTTGTCGATGAACTCATTGACCGCGCTATGCGTGTTCACATAGCCGCTGGAACGTTGTGAAAGGATGCTGGTCTTGGGAATGAACAGAGGGACCCTTCCGGACGGGCTCATAACTTTCCTCCTACGGATTTTGTGGACGGCCCGCTGTGGCTGTCCTAGTAGAGAGTGAAGGTCATACACCTAAAATTGTGCTGTCCTCAATAAGTGAAGTGACACCAATTCTCTTAAAATTTCACCAGAGCAAATTAATTTTTAGACAAGACGTTGATCCGGACAGCGCTACCCCAAAATCCCCCGTTTTTCGAGACAGAGCAACCCCTGTTGACATGCTGGGTCAAGGGGAACAATTTTTATTGACACAATCTGCCAGGCGCCATAGGCTGTCCCCCAAGGCGGCGAGTACGAGTACAGGCAACCCAGAAGGAGGGAGAGGCATGAAGGTGAAGAGCCACATCAGGGCAGGGAGTGGTGCATTTGCTGAAGCTGAGAATTCGGCGAGGCAGTCCAATTATTCGAGTGTCTCCCAGGACATTAACTGACATGAGGGTGGCACAGCCACGGCCAGTGTCCGCTCAGGGGCTGTGGCAAAGTAGCGTTCGAAATTCCTATATGCACAACTGCGTGGACTGTGGCATAGACGTGGAGGCGGACAAGGGAAAAAAGGGGAGGAAGCCATGGGCAAGATGAGCAAGAAGAGGGCGATGAGTGTAGGGCTGATGTCTCTGTTTGGTGCACTCATCCTGTTTGGAGCACCAAGTGGGGCCATTGGGGAGGGTAGGGACCGCGTATTCCGGGAGGAATTGGGCGGATCAATTATCGATGCCCCCTTCGACCTGAACGGAGACGGTTTCACTGGGGAATCGTTCTTGGCGACGGGAAGCGGTGTCTTCGGTGCCTCGAATATAAACGGGGTCGTCGAAGTCGTGCCACTGACGAGTCCAGTGCATTGCGCGTCTGACGAGATAGAGGTCAGATATGTCGGCTACTCAATCGTTCGTCGATTCGCTAAATCTGGTGATCTTCTATTCTCCACGCTGGACGAAGGCTTTGCATGCCTTTCGTCAGACCTGGCCACTGGCAGGATAGATTTGAGGGCGAAGATCGCTGGTGGAACGGGACGTTTCCACGAGGCGACTGGGAGATACCGGCTCACAGCCCAACTCACCGGAAGGCTGTTGGGGGTGGGGGCAAACCTCATCCACTTGTCGGTAGACGGTCAGGTCGAGGGCACCGTCACCCTCAGATGAAATAAGCATAAATCGACGGCCCACATAGCGGGCCGTCGACGGCCCGGCTCTGGGTCTACGACCGAAGGCTTGAGCAGATGACTCGGGCCTGCACTCTTTTCGGTGCGCCGCGAATCGTCCTCTACAGAAAAGCTTGAACGTGAAATCCTCTCGTTCATCAAGTACTGCTTAACGCCCGTTTGGTGAACAGTGCCCCGTGCCTGCCTGCTACCTAGAAAAATGTGTCGAAAAACTCATGTGAAAAATCTCCGTCCCATTGACTCCTCTTCCGCACGTTTTGGGACACCCAGCACTGTGCTGGCCTACCCACAGTTACAGGCAGTATGCTATGATAGCTGCTCTCCTAGGCGAGGACCCACAAGCCCCTCTTGACCCTTCCCTCCTGTGCCTAGCGGTCTGACGAGCAGAGAAGGAGCGCTCTATGGTTCGTGAGACAACGTGTCGCAACGTCCTCATCACTGTCTGCCTGCTCCTCGTGTGCACGACGCTTGGCAGCACGCAAAGCGGCAAGCGCAGGCAGCAAGAGCCGCGGGGCGCTCCCGTCGTCCCCGCCGCGCCCACCGTCCCTCCTGCCGAACGCCGGGTGGCGCTCGTGATTGGGAACGGCCAGTACCACCATGTGCCGCGGCTCGCCAATCCCACCACCGACGCGCGGCTTATCGCCGAGACGCTCACGAGCGTGGGCTTCACGCTCATAGGCAGCCAGGCCCAACTCGACCTCGACAAGCCGGCCTTCGACCGCGTGGTGCAGGAGTTCGGCACGGTGATCCAGGGCGCTGGGGTCGCCCTCTTCTATTACGCGGGACACGGCGTCCAGGTGCGCGGGGTGAACTACCTGGTGCCGGTGAGCGCCAACCCGACCCGGGAAGCGGATGTCGATTTCCAGCTGCTCAATACCGACCTCGTGCTGCGCCAGATGGAAGGGGCCGGGACGCGGCTCAACCTGCTGCTCCTCGATGCCTGCCGCAACAATCCCTTCGCCGGGCGGGGCTTGCGCGCCGCGGGGGGCGGGCTCGCCCAGATGCAGGCCCCCGAGGGGACGCTCATCTCCTATGCGACGCAGCCCGGCAACGTTGCCCAGGACGGCACGGACGGCCATAGCCCCTACACCGCGGCGCTGGCACACGCGTTCCGCAAGCCGGGGCTCGATGTGTTCGCCGTGTTCAACGAGACCGGGCTGGCCGTCAAGCAGCGCACGGGAGGAGCGCAGCAGCCGTGGGTGTCGAGTTCGCCCATCGCGGGCCAATTCTACTTCACTGGCGCGCCGGACCCGCCGCCCCCGGGTGGCAACGCCGACGCGGTCGAGATCGCGTTCTGGAACTCCGTCAAGGAGGACCCAAGCCCGGAGGCCTTCCAGACCTATCTGGAATCCTACCCCCAGGGGAAGTTCGCGGCGCTGGCGCGCCTCAAACTCAAGCAGCTCACGGACCCGCCGAAGCCAACGCCGGCGCCCCCAGTGACAGAGCCACCCCCGCCGCGTACCTCAGGCGGTACGCAAGTGGCCGTGGGGAGCTCTCCTCCGCAGCCCCCGCCGCCGCCAGCCACGATGGTGGGCAACGACGGGGCCGAGATGGTCCTGGTGCCAGCCGGGGAGTTTAGCATGGGCAGCGATGCGGACGAACTGGACCGCGTGCAGGCCGACCGCAAGGTCTTTGGGAACGAACTGCCGCGCCACCGGGTGTACCTCGACGCCTTCTACCTCGACACCTATGAGGTCACCAACGCGCGCTTCCAGCAGTTTACGCAGGCTACCGGGTACCGCACGCAGGCCGAGCGCGAGGGCTGGGGCGATGTCTTCACCGGGGAAACGGTCGAGCAGGTCCACGGGGCCCACTGGCGTGCGCCGCAGGGGCCAGGGAGCAGCATTGTGGGGCTGGAGCAGCATCCCGTCGTGCAGGTCAGCCAGGAGGGTGCGCACGCGTATTGCGCCTGGGCGGGGAAACGCTTGCCCACTGAGGCGGAATGGGAAAAAGCGGCGCGTGGCCCGGATGGACAGACGTACCCCTGGGGGCACCGGTTCGACGGGAAGCGGGCCAATTTTTGTGATACGAACTGCGGATACCGCTGGAAAGACCAGGCAGCCAATGATGGCTATCGTGCGACGGCACCCGTGGGAAGCTATGAGGGCGGGAAGAGCCCCTATGGGGCCTATGACATGGCAGGGAACGTCTGGGAATGGGTGTCTGATTGGTATGACGCCAACTATTATCGAAACAGCCCGACCCAGAATCCACCAGGGCCGGCCTCTGGAGAGCAGGCCGTAATACGCGGCGGCGGGTGGTCCAGTCGCGCGCTCAACCTGCGCGCGCCGAACCGCGACAAGGCCGCGCCTGCGACGCGGGAGGGCTACGTCGGGTTCCGGTGCGCGAAGCCTTTGTAACGCTTGAGCCTTGGTTGTGTGGCTCCTTAGTGGGTGTGGCGGGGGTAGAGCTAGGCATAGCGGGCAGAACAACCAACGCAAAGTGTTCACAAATTTTTGAACCTTGGGCAGGGCGCTCTGACAGTGACGCACAGGTGATAACAGGTGTCATACTTGGTGATCGAGGCAGGGTGTCGAGAGTGGCCAAAAGAGAGACGAACTGACGAGAACCGCGGTGTACATAACTCCGCTTTTCAAGGGTACAAAATGGGTCTATACTTAAACCTGATAAGGGGGGTTATCACGTAACCGGTTGCGAGTTTTCAGGATAGCCAACACTGGCCGTCTTGGCCGCGGGGTAGGCCAAGAGCGCTGGTAGCGTATGGGGCCATCAGAAAATTACGCGGCACACTGAGGCAACATGTTGGAGGAAATGCGCATGAGGCCTGCGTGTTTTGCTCGTGCACCCCAGCGATGTACAAGCCGCCTCAGCAAACATTTTCTCCTCACATTTCAAGAGGATACGACGCTTAGCAAAACTCGCAACCAGTTATATAGCAGTACGGATGGGCTGCGGTCGTATATCAACTGTGTGCAGCAAACTGCGGATGGCCCTGCCGGGACCATGTATCCGATCACGACCTTGGGGACCCTGTTTGGGTCACGCAACACAAGCTCGGACTTTTTCAAGGGCGCCATGGATGACGTGAAGCTCTACAATCGCGCCTTGCCGGTGGCCGAGGTCTGCCAGGTGATGCGGGAATCGAGCCTGGGTGAATCGCGCTTGCTGCCCCCGCCCTCGCTGGCCGGGTTGCTGGCACCGCTGGCGGGGAATACCAGCGGGTTTTTTCACTTTCCCCCCCCCTTTCGATGAGGTATGGACTATGTGGTTGCTTAGTGTCCTCGTAACGCTGCTCCTGGCGACGCCGGCCTGGAGTGCCACCTATTATGTGGCGATCTCGGGCTCGTCAGATAGCAACCCATGCGTTGACGGCAATATTAACGCCCCCAAGCGCAATATTTCTGGACCAAGCGGTGGCATCTCTTGTCTCTTCCCTGGGGATACCCTCTTTATCCGTGAGGGCACCTATTTTGAGCAGATCAGGCCACCGGGGGGGAGCTGGATGCGCAGCGGCACAGGGGAAAACAGCCGTATCACCATTGCCGGATATCAACAAGAGACCGTGATTCTCCAACCGTTTGGTGGTAACGCTGTCCTGTCGTTAGAGCAGACGGGTAATTTTGCCTGGATGACCTTTGAACGCCTGATCTTTGATGGTGTCAATACAGGCGTTGTGGCTCACATTGCTGGCGACACCCACCATATGCGCTTTCGGAATGGTGAACTCAAAAATTCCCATGTCGATGGTAACTCCCATGGCTTCGGTGGCTCAGGTGGTCATCACCATGAATTCCTCCACACGTATATCCATCATGTGACGGGCTACGGGGCATATTTCTCTGGAGCGGATTCCGTTTGGGACCATATGACCATTGTGGATAATGGCGGGTATGGGTTGCATTTCTATGACAAAGCGTCCCACATTGATAACACCGTGGTCAGGAATAGTGTCATTGCTCGCAATGGGTTTAACAACCAGTTTGGTGGGGGCGGTATCGTTCTTTTCCATGGGGCGAATCAGCAGGTATATAACAATTTGATTTATAACAATTTTGAGGGTATAGGCATTCGTAGTAGTTGTGAAAACTGCAAGGTGTATAACAATACGATTTATGGCAATCAATTTCGTGCGATCCAGATTTTTGGCGAGACCTTTGATTATGAATATCCCCCGGGCAGTGGAATTTTCCGTCGTATTCGACCACCGACGGACATCAAGCTCCAAAACAACATCCTGCTGAACAGTCCACAAATCATTGATAATCAGAATGGTACTGGGACAGTCATCAGCAATAATTTGTGTCCAACGTGTGATTTTACAGGACCGCCGAACTTTGAGGATGCTGTCAATGCCAAGTTTAAAATTACTGCAGGGAGTGATGCCATAAATCATGGGATAACGCTGTCCTCCTACGGTGGCGTGACCACCGACTATGACGGCAATACCCGCAACCAGGGTCCGTGGGACATTGGGGCCTATGAGTTTAATCAAGGCGTCCAGCCGTGTCCGCCCAACTGTCCGCCGAGCGGTAATGCCATCCATGTGGCACAAGTAGGAGGCACCCCTACCACCGACTGTGTCGCGGCAGAAAATCCACTCACGCCGATCCGTACCCTCACGGACGGTCTCAAGTGTATGCATCTCACCCCCGGCAAGACCTTATGGCTGCACGCCGGGACGTATGCCGAGTGCCTCGACACGTCGGTGACGCCTCTCAAAGGGGGCGCGGGGCCGAGCTTTACCACCGCCACCACCATTAGCACGTGGGGGACGGATCTCGTCACGATTCGACCAGGGGCCTGCGCGCAGTCTGGGGGCGCGTTCGCTCTCAAAAACGGGGCCGCCGATAGCTTTCTGATCTTTCGCGGCTCGGCCACCAACCGCCTCGTTATTGATGGCATCAATAATTACAACAATCTGATCCTCTCGACGGGTATACACCATGTGCGCCTTGAGTATGTTCACCTGCCGAATGGTGGGCAATTTGAAGGCATCTATGCCGAAAATACCTCAAACATTGAGCTGGTGGATTCGATTATCAGTGGCGCGACGACCTCCGGGATTGTTTGGCATGCGACCACCACCGGCTGGCTCATTGAACGCACCATGATTATGAACAGTGGCGGCATTGGGGTCTTTCATAACACGGGGACGCTGAACGGGCTCACGATCAAGGAAAGCACCCTGAAGGATAACGGTGGTGGGGGAGTATCGCTCGGCACTGGCTCTGGCACGACCCTCATCAACTCCCAGGTGAAAACTAATACCGGCATTGGCATGCTTATTCGCTCTGGCGCGAGCAATGTGAGTGTCCATAATGACACCTTTTATGCGAATACGGGCAACGGCATCCAGTGTGATCGGGGCGCGATTGTCGTCAGTATCAAAAACACCATTAGCACTGGCAATGGCGGCACGCAGGTCGTGAACAACTGTAGTGCGACCATCGCCAGTGTGAGCGAGACTGGGGTGATCTTCGCGGGTGCCCCTACAAAGCCAATAGAATATGTACAGAATGCAGTATATAGAACCCCTTGATTTTTATATTGTCTTCAACTATCGTAGAGAATGGTTGCTTTTCTTAGGTACAGAAACTACAGAAAAGTGGAACATTCTCTATTATGCCGAAGAAACGCACAGAGCCCAAGATGGTCACACACCCCCTTGGCACAGAGATTTACTCCGTGAAGCAGGTAGCCGCATCGTTAGGGCTGAGTACCAAGACGATCTACGAGGCTATCGAGGCTGGCAAGCTCCAGGCCAAGAAGACGGGCAAGCAGTTTCTCATTACACGGGAAGCGGTGCGGGAGTACTTCGAGAGTTTACCGTCAGGAAGGAAGCAGAAGTAAACCGTATGTATACCTCGTGTATACCTACATGTAGACATAAAAACAGCGTCAGCTCACACCCTGGCAGGTACACGAGAACTGACGCTGCTATGGACAAGCCATGGCAGAAGTATACTTCAAGCCCCCGGCGACAGCAACGCCTCTGGACCGTCAGGCCCTCAGAGACGCCTGGATTGCCCTCCTGGGCCGTTGGGAGTGGGAATGGTTCTGTACTAACCGGTTGCGAGTTTTCAGGATAGCCAACACTGGCCGTCTTGGCCGCGGGGTAGGCCAAGAGCGCTGGTAGCGTATGGGGCCATCAGAAAATTACGCGGCACACTGA
>Ga0111539_10011099_pt1 | contig 11333 bp, 10 predicted proteins | sample RhiMethybrSRZTD1_FD_79667 | JGI IMG/M metagenome (GOLD analysis project Ga0111539, IMG submission 79667) | Populus rhizosphere microbial communities from Tennessee, USA - Rhizosphere MetaG P. TD hybrid SRZTD1 (version 2) (version 2) | ecosystem: Host-associated > Plants > Roots > Rhizosphere >...
CGCTACGGCATGGTGATCCCCAACTTCGTTCGCCAGGCGCTCGCCGGCGAGCCCGTGACGGTCCACGGCACCGGCTTGCAGACCCGCAGCTTCACGTGGGTCGGCGACGTCGTCTGGGCGCTGCTGGCCCTGATTGCGGAACCGCGAAGTATCGGCGAGGTCGTCAACATCGGCAACGGCGCCGAGGTGAGCATCCGCCAGCTCGCAGAGATGGTCATCGCGAAGACCGGCAGTACCTCCCCGATCCGCTTCGTTCCCCATCACGAGGTGTTCGGGCACAACTTCGAGGATATGTCACGCCGCGTGCCGGACATCGGCAAGCTCCAGCAGCTCACGGGCTACAAGCCCCGCGTGAATCTCGACGAGATCCTCGACCGCGTCATCGACTACTGGTCGCCGGAACCTCCACCGCTCGGGTCGTCGGGAGAGGTTCCGTTCTGGCACCCGTCTACGGACCTCTACGTTCACTAATCTCGCCAGCCAGCCAGTATTCCTGATTTTTTTGGCCCAACCAGATTGTCCGGTCCCAACCAGCAAACAGGTCGGCGCCAATTCGCTTGAATTCAGCCTATCTCAGTGCAGCGCCGGCAGTTGGCGATTCGACGCGCGAGGGCGCTGCGTTTGCAGCGAAAGGTGGCATCGCACTCGCGTCAAACCGGCGGAGAGACAGGCTTCTTTTCGTACCTCTCACCCACGAGCGCGCACACAAGAAAACGGAGAGTTTACGAACATGAAGATCGAAACACATTTGGTGAGGTCGTCGCGCTCGCTCACCAGCAGGCTCGTGGCGTTCGTCGCGATCGCGGTCGTGTCTGCCTTGACCGCGGGTAATGCGTGGGCGAAGGATTCGATGACTGTTGAAGTGACAAATGCCAGCGGAGATCCGGTCATCGTCAACAACGGCGAGGCGGTCGGAACCATTCAGCTCTTTTACACGGTGAACGCGAACGCGTTCACAGTCGGAGAGTTCGCGACCTTCGACGTCAACTGGGTTACCAGCGTGGGGTCCGGTAAGGCCACCGAATATGGTGCGGGCCTGCCCTTCACGCTGAAGCAGGATCAGCAAGGCGGGAACGTAGACCTGGCGCCGGCGCCGCACACGTTCATGCTGACGGCGACCGGACAAAGCGATAAGTCCACCGTTACCGTTTACATCACCCCCGACAAGGCAGGTTTCCTGCCGGCCGAGGACGGGAGCGACCTGGTGGGTAACCTCAAGCTGGATGCCGGCCCTGACGTCAGAACGGAAACCAAGATCCAAGTCCACATCCGGCTGGTGCACCCGACCGACTGCGTGAAGGTCTACAACTTCGTCACGGACCAGGATTTCAGCATGGGCCTCCTGAGCACGACGTCGCTGACCGTCCCGAAGAACGGAAAGAACGCAGGGAAGATAACCAGTTCGCAGCCCGGGCAGTTCTCGGACAACGTACTGATCGTGAACACGTGCGCAACCGCCCAGTCGTTCGATCTCGGCATCGGGCTCGATAGCAGCTTCTCGATCAACCCGAACGGCAACCCGGTCAAGACTTACACCGCAACCGCTGCATTCGACATCGAGAACTTCGAAGACATGATGACCAATGGCGGCGCGCCCAACGGGCAGAATCTCTGCCTGCAGAAAGTCACGGTTCTCGGGAACGCCAGCTTCCTCGCGACTGTTCACTCGGCCGTCAAGGACAGCTGGCCCCAGACCTGGCTGCCGACGGATGGGAGCTTCGACTTCTCGGCCAACGTCTATCAGAACGTGAACTCGAACTGCACGGGGCCCTTCCATTCCCTGGCGTCGCCCAGCCCCGCCACCTTCACGCTGCCGTTCACGATCAAGAACTGAACGGAGCGAAACCCTTCTTCGCCAGGCCGTCCCGTGAAAACGGGACGGCCTCTTTTTTTGTTGCCCGAGTCGCGAACTGTGGCCGCGACCGAAAAATGTTGTGCTCCCAGCCCCAAAACGTCCCCGCGCCATTCCCCCACAAATTCACCTAACAGCATGCAGCCGTTGGACTTGGCTGCCCCGCCGGATCTGGTACCCGTTCTTGCAGTGCCGGAAGGTATCGCACGCACCCAAACGCAGCAGGCTCACGACGCAGTGCGTCACTGCGTCATCACATGTCAGGCGGGCGAAAGGAGACGTCAATATGAAGAAAGAAGCACGTTCGATGAACTCGCGCCCGCTGAGCCGCAGGTTTGTTGCGTTCGCCGCGATCGCGGTCGCGTCAGCCTTGGCGGCGGGCAACGCCTGGGCGAAGGATTCCCTGGCGGTTTCGGTGGCGAACGCAACTGGCGCGGTCGTCGTCAACAACGGTCAGGCGGTCGGAACTATTCAGCTCTTTTACACAGTGAACGCGAATGCGTTCACGGTCGGACAGTTCGCGACCTTCGATGTGAACTGGGTCACCAGCGCGGGGTCCGGCCAGGCCACGAACTACGGCACCGGCCTGACGTTCTCACTCGAACAGGATCAGCAAGGCGGGAACGTAGACCTGGTGCCGGCACCAGCCTCGTTCCTTCTGACCGCGACCGGGCAGAGCGGAAAGTCCACGGTCACGGTCTACATCACACCTGACAAGGCGGGCCTTCTGCCGGACGCGGACGGGACCGACCTGGTTGGCAACCTGAAGCTGGACGCCACTTCGAAGGTCGGTAGCGTGACGAGCATCCAGGTTCACATCCGCCTGGTGCACCCGACCGACTGTGTGAAGGTCTACAACTTCGTCACCGACCAGGACTTCAACCTGGGCGTCCTGAGCACGACCTCGCTGAACGTCCCGAAGAACGGAAGGAACGCAGGAAAGGTCACCAGCTCGCAGCCCGGACAGTTCTCGGACAACGTGCTGATCGTGAACACGTGCGCAGACGCGCAGTCGTTTCATCTCGGGATCGGGCTCGACAGCAGCTTCTCGATCAATTCGAACGGAAACCCGGTCAAGACCTACACCGCGAGTGGTGCGTTCGACGTCGACAACTTCGAAGACATGATGACGGGTAGTGGCGCTCCCAACGGGCAGAATCTGTGCCTGCAGAACGTCACCGTTCCCGGGAACGCCAGCTTCCTCGCAACCGTGCACGCGAAGGTCAACGACAGCTGGCCGCAGACCTCGCTGCCGGCGGATGGAAGCTTCGACTTCGCGGCCAGCGTGTATCCGAGCGTGAACGCCGGCTGCACCGGACCGCTTCACTCATACGCGACACCCAACCCCGCCACCTTCACGCTGCCGTTCACCATCAAGTAAGACCGAACGGCCGAAAGGTGTTCCCCCGACGGGCCGTCCCCTGCAAAGGGGGCGGCCTCCCTTCTTCCCGCCGGTCGTTGCACCTCAAAAACTGACCGCGACCTGCAGCCCTGTCGCCGCCCGCGCCAAAACGAGCTGATGCGTATGCTGCGAGGGCCTTCCCTTCGACATGCTGTTTGCCCAAAATAAGAACAGGATAGGAGTCAGGAGAAGATTTTCACTCCTGGCCTCCTGGCCCTGTTGTGCTCGAGCAACCTTTCGAGAGCGCATTCTCACCGACTACACCACCAAAAACCCCCGATCCCGAAGGTAAGTGTTCCCTGATGCGAATCAGACCAGAGCGAACCGACGACCTCACGGCGATCCGTGAGGTCAACCTGAGCGCGTTCGAGGGTACGACCGAAGCGGATCTCGTCGACGCGCTCCGGGAACAGGCACGGCCGATCGTATCCATGGTCGCCGAGGACAATGGCGTGATCGTCGGGCACATCCTGTTTTCACCGGTCGCGCTGTCGTCGCTTCCGGATCTGTGCATCATGGGGCTGGCGCCGATGGCCGTCCGACCTGAACGGCAGCGGAAAGGAGTCGGCTCGGCGCTCGCACGGGCCGGCATCACGGCCTGCAGGGATCTTGGATACGAGGCAGTCGTAGTACTCGGGCATGCCGGGTACTACCCGAGGTTTGGCTTCGTCCCCGCGTCTCGGTTCGGGCTTCGCAGCGAGTACGACGTCCCGGACGACGTGTTCATGGCGATGGAACTGACGCCGGGTGCATTGCAGGGTCCGGGGACGATTCGCTATCACGCGGCGTTCGGGACGGTCTGACGAGTTCTACCATTTCGAGTGCCTGCGTCTGGAGGCTGTCTCACCTTGTGGCGAAATAACAACCTCTCGATCGTCCTGGTCATCCTGTTCGCGGTATCGCTGTCCGGACACGCCCTGGCTGGATGGATGGCGCATAACGCCGAAGAGCGGCTGCATGGTGGTGCAGCGATCCCGCTTGCGACGTTTCTGACGTCGAGCGAGTTCGGTGAGACCGTCTTCGAGAACTGGGAGAGCGAGTTCCTGCAGATGGCGTTCTACGTGATCCTGACAGTCTTCCTCTACCAGAAAGGATCGGCGGAATCGAAAAAGCACGATGGCACCGACACAGTGGAAGAGGATCCGGCGGCACATCGCAACGAGCCAGATGTGCCAGGCCCGGTGCGCGCCGGAGGGTGGCGCCTGTCCGTTTACAAGTGCTCGTTGAGCCTGGCGCTCGTGGCCTTGTTCCTGGCGTCGTTTTTCGGCCATGCTGCCGCCGGCGCACGCAGGTACGAGGAGGAACAACGGCAGCACGGATCCACAGCGCGGGTCACGTTATCGAGCTATCTCCGGACCCCTCAATTCTGGTACGAGTCGTTCCAGAACTGGCAAAGCGAATTCCTGGCTGTGCTCGCGATCGTCGTGCTGTCGATTCGACTCCGTCAATGGGGCTCGCCCGAGTCGAAGCCGGTGCACGCACCGCATTCTGAAACCGGCGGAGGCTGAACTGCACTGGCGTGCGCTGTTATCGGCGTTCGGCGCTCGACGGTCGACGCATCGAGGTAACGCTGCACACAGGTCACCGTGCAGTCGAGGCGTGGTCTTCCGGCTGAAGGCGGAAGCCAACCGTTCATCGCCTGTCACCGCGCCAGTTTGAGCGAGACTGACTGCGTGCCTCCCTCAACAAGCGAGACCTTGGTGGCACTCGCTTCCCACCCGCGGAGCTGATCCGGATCGAATTCCTGGCCGCTCTCGAGATACTCGACCGCTACGACGAGGTAGTCGTCGGGCGGTAACCCGCGGATCGTAAAGCGGCCGTCCTGATCCGGTCGCGCGCTGCGCACGAATCGCGTGAGATACCCCCACTTGCCCCGATCGCTCGAGAAAGCGACGACGCTGTAGTCGCCAGTCGGCTCGCCGCGCTCCCCCTGTGCCACGCCGGTCAGCGTGGTGGCTCGTCGCGTCAGCAGGATCTGAATGCCCGACACGCGCTCACCTGGCTTGAATTCGTAGCCGGAATCGGTGATGTCGACGCCCCGGTGCGTCACCGACTTCAGGAACCAGCCGTCGGGCACGGCGCCGAGGCGGAATGTCTGGCGCTCGGTCAGGCCGCTGGTGCTGAACGACATGTCCGGGTTGACGCCAACCGACGTGTTGGAAAACGTCGCGCCGGGCACGGTCGCGGCCGTTCTCACGAAGAGACGGGTGTCCGGCTTCTCCCCATCCTCGAACACGACGCGGCCGCTCGCGGTCGCACCGGCTGAAGTGATCACTACGATGCCGGCCACGTCGTCATCTCCGACAACGACGGGGAACGATGCGAATTCGGCAACCCCGGATGACGACTGCGCCCCGTAGACGCGCAGCCGGTACTCACCAGGCGGCACGTGGCGAAACGCGAACGTGCCGTCGACCGCAGCGGTCGCCGGTCCAACTGTCAGTCCCGATGGATCGGCGGTCGAGAGCTGCAGCGATGCCTTGACGGGTGCGTTCAGCGAGTTCAGCACCCGGCCCGACACTGACGCGAAGCTGGCGATGACCAGGTTGACATTGATGTTGTCCGCCTCTTCGCCGAGCCGCACGGTGATTCGACGCGCCTCGGTCGGCGACGCGGTGCCGGGATAGTAGGTGGGGAGATAGTCAGCGCGCCCCGCCGCTTCGCCGGACGGACTGAAAACGGCCGACACGTAGTAATCGCCGGGCGCGAGACCGTAGATGCGGAATTGCCCGAGATCGTCGGTGATGTCGCCGCCGCCGTTGGCGAGCACCTCGATGCCCTCCGACAGCGGCGTGAGCTGCCGGCGGCCGTCGACGTATCGGTGTCGCAGAGCACGCACCATCACCGCCGCTACGGGATCGCCGAACTCGTCGAAGATTCGTCCGGTGATCGCGCTGCCGCGAGGGAGCGTCAGGTCCACTTTGTCGAGGACCTGGCCGGCCGTCAGTTCGACCGGCCTGCCACGCTCGAAGGGGCGCTGCTGACCGTACTCGATCTTGAGATAGCCGCTCTTCGTGACGACGACCGTGTAGCGTCCGGGCGCGAGATCGGAGAACTCCCAGCGGCCGTTCGCATCGGTTGCGACCCATCGGCCCTGCCGCTCGGTCGGGTTGGCCGCGCGGGAGTCGATGATGTTGACGACTGCGCCACGCAGCGGTTTGCCGGTGTCACCGGCGAAAATACGACCGCTCATCCGGGCCGCGCGACTGCCCTGTGCCATTGGGGTGGTCGGCTGGACCACGGCGCCGAGCGCGGCCAGCAGCGCCCACCGCACGACCCACCTCTCCCTCACCGCTTTTCCTGGTCCGGCCATGATTCTCCCAGCCCGTCCGAAGTTATCATCGGCCGCGTCACACGACGCCTCAAAGGTGGGATGCATTGTCCAGCATGACACGGCGCAGGTTCTGCGGCTCGCTTGGCGCGAGCGGCCTCCTTTCTCAGACCTCGTTCAAGCCGAACGATCTCGCGGCATTCATGCAGGCAGCGGCGCAGCCGAACGACAGTCCGCACATCGGCAATCTCTACCCGTTCGTCCAGCAACAGGCGGACCGTTCGCGGCTCGAACTGTCGTTCCTGGATTCCCGTTTCCGCAATCTCGGATCCTGGCAGAAGGACGCGCGCACCCGTGTCCTCGATCATCTGTTTTATTCGCCGCCGCCAGTTGCACCGGAACCCGAGGTCATCCGGCGCACGGACAAGGGGGACTATCTCGAGGAATACCTCACCTTCCGGACCACGCCGGATCTGCGCGTGCCGGCGTACCTCCTCGTTCCCCGTAAGGCGGCACTCCCGGCTCCAGGTGTGGTGCTTCTCCACTGCCACGGCGGTTTTTATGTCTGGGGCAAGGAAAAGGTCGTCTCGGTCGACAACGAGCACCCCGTGCTCTCTGAATTCAAGCAACGGCTCTACGACGGCAGGAGCATCGCGACCGAGCTGGTGCGCCGCGGATATGTCGTCATCACCATCGACATGTTCTATTGGGGCGAGCGCCGGATGCTGCTCGACGAGGATCCACCGTCGTATCAAAAGCCGCAGCAGATGACGGCGGAGGAAATCGCCACCTTCAACCGACGATCCGGCCAGAACGAACAGCTCATCGCGCGCAGCCTGATGACCGCCGGTATCACCTGGCCCGGGGTGATGCTCTGGGACGACATTCGGACGCTGGACTATCTGGCCAGCCGACCGGAGGTCGATCGGAAACGGCTCGGGTGTGTGGGCCTGTCGGTCGGCGGTTATCGCAGCTTCCTGCTGGCGGCGCTCGATCAGCGAATCAGGGCGGCCGTTGACGTCGGCTGGATGACGGCATTCGCACCAGCGATTCGCCGGCATGTCGTCAACACGGTCGGTCTCACGTTCCACATTCCCGGGCTGTACCGGTATCTGGACCTTCCCGATCTCGCCGCGCTCGTCGCGCCTCGTTCGCTCCTGGTCATCAACGGGTCCAGGGACGCGCTGTTTCCACCGATCGGGGTCGAGCAGGCGTTCAAAAAGATCGAGGCCTGTTTCCGAAAGGCATCGGCGCCCGACCGTCAGCGATGCCGCCTGTACGACGCACCCCACCAGTTCAACCTCGAGATGCAGGCTGAAGCGTGGGAGTGGCTCGAGGCGCACCTGGCGCGGGCCGCATGACGTCACAGGACTTCGTCAAGCTGGCGCTCCAGCTCACCACGATGCTCGGCTTCGCCGTTCTGTTCGGCGAAATCATGCGCCGGTTCAGGCAGCCGGCAGTGGTCGGTGAGATGCTCGGCGGGATCGTCCTGGGGCCGACGATCTTCGGCTGGCTGGCGCCATCAGTGTACGAGTGGCTGTTCCTCTCCTCGGCGAGCGTCACGACGGTGCGCGATGCCGCGACCAAGCTCGGGATGCTGTTCTTCCTGTTCTACGCGGGCCTCGAGGTCAACCTGTCTGATCTGAAGACGCTCGGCAGGAAAGCCGTGCTCATCGGCCTGATCGGGACGGTGCTGCCGATTGCCGCCGGCGTGGCCCTGGTGTACGCCCTGCCGCGCACGTTCTGGGGACCGGCGGTCGAGGCGCACTTCTTTTCGTTCGCGCTCTTTGTCGGGATGAACCTGGCCAACTCCGCGAACCCGGTGATCGCCCGGATCCTGATGGACCTGGGCCTCCTGACCCGTTCGATCGGCGCGCTCATCATGAGCGCCACCATCGTCGACGACCTCGTCAACTGGACGCTGTTCGCGATGATTCTCGGCGACATCGCTCCTTCGAATGCCGCGCCGCACAGCAGCCTCGCCGTGAACGCTGCACTGATCGGTCTGCTGTTCGTCGTGGTGCTCGGCGCCGGGCGCTGGTTCGGTCCGTCCGCGCTCAGATGGATTCAACCCCATGTCGCCTGGCCGAGCGGCTTCATCGGCGTGATGGCGCTCCTCGTCCTGGTGGCGAGCAGCGCGTCGGAAGCCCTGGGCGTTCATGCGTTTCTCGGCGCCTTCCTGATCGGCGCCGCGCTCGGCGATACACGCGACCACCACAAGGACGCGCACGACGTGATCGGCAACTTCGTCACCAGCTTCGCGCCGATCTTCTTCATCTCGATGGGCATGTCGACGAACTTCATCGCGAACTTCGATGCGCTGCTGGTGGCGATCGTTCTGGTGGCGGCCTGCATCAGCAAAGTCGGCGCGGTGCTCCTCGGCGCGAAAGCCGCCGGTATGGCCCTCGATCGCGAGGTCTGGGCGATCGCGTTCGGCCTCAACGCCCGGGGCGCCACCGGCATCATCCTCGCCGGCGTCGGGCTGACGAACGGACTGATCGACGCGCGGATCTTCGTCGCCATGGTCTTCATGGCCGCGGTCACGTCGCTGATGGCGGGACCGATGATGAGTCGGCTGCTCGAAGGCCGCGGCATCGTTACAGACGTCGCGCACGGGCTCAGAACTGGACCGAGACCCCGGCGGTGAGGGTGGTCTGCCAGAGCACCGGGCGATTCTCCCGTTCTCCGCGGCTCGTGGCTGCGGTCCCGAAGATCCGGAGCCGCTGGCCGGACAGCACGTCGAACTCCCCGCGGACCGTGTCGGAGTTCAGCGTGGTGAGGTCGACAGCGGCGCGGATTTCACGGCTGAAGCCGTGGCTGTAGGTGACACCCACGTAGCTGGTACCGTCGCCGCCGAAATAACGACGGAAGCCGCCGTGGTACGAGGTCGAGTCGAGGTCGTCCTCAGCAGGGACGTGGTACACCTTGCCGGTGAGCATCCAGTTGCCCAGGTACTTGCTCAGCGTTCCGACATAGATCTCGATGCCCTCCTCGAACGCGAGGTATCGCGCCCCCCCTGACACCTCGAATCCCCGGCCGAGCGACTGATACAAGTCGAACGCCAGGCGGTAGTCGGGATACAGATCATGTTCCGTCGAGACACCCGCGCCGAGGTACGCGTAAGTGCCTGGCCTGAAACTCGGATAGAACTCGGCCTCGATCAGCTGATCGTCCTGCGCGAAGCGTGTCGCGTGATTGCCGCGAAGAATCAGCGAGCCGACGGGGGTCCGCCGGGTCAGATACAGCGCGAACTCCTGCCAGGGATCCGTGCCGTCGTCGAAGAGATCCACGGAATACTGAGTAGTGGCCCACCAATGGCGAGCCGCTGCCTCGAGCCGGTCGCGAACGGTGCGCGCGGTCACGTTGCCGGGGTCGGCGGCGAGGATCCGATCGGCCTGTTCCTTCGCCTCGGCGGAATGGCCCGACCAGTACTCGACGTTCATCAACGCGACGCGGGCATCAGTGTAGGTGGGGGCCTGCGCCAGGACCTGCTGGAGTACCGGTCGGGCCTCATCGTATCGGCCTTCCCACGACAGCACCAGGCCGTACAGCAGCCGCGCATCCACGTCGCGTGGCGACCGGGCGAGATGTGCCAGCATGGTCAGCGCTTCGGTGCGATGGCCGGATCGCGCGGCTTCGCGTGCCTTCGCCAGGACGTCGTCCTGGGCCGCGGCCCCGACGGCTGCCAGAAGGATGACCCCGGCAATCAGTGTCAGGCGGCGGCGCACGTCAGACTTTCTCCGATTGCACAGACTCGGCGCATCTGGCGGGTTGCAGGTGAATCACAACAACCGTGCCACGGCTCGCACTGCCAGCCATATGGGGTTGGTGCCGAACACGGCCACCGTTCCTGCGAAATCCCGTGGATCCCCGCCGGATTCCAACCCGATCCCCGTCTTTTCCGAAGGACTTCCCGGCGAGGCCGCCTCGATACTGCCGTTCGAGGACGCTCATGGACACAACACTCATTGCCGCCCCGGCGGCCCGCCGGTTTCCACTGCGTAGCACCGCCGTACTCTCAGTCGTGGCCCTCATTGGACTGCTGTTCGTCGTCCGGGAGGCGCTGCCCTACTTCAAGCTCACCGAGGTTCAGTTCGGGCGCTATTGGCCTCATCGTTCGTGGCTGCTGGTGCACATCACGGCGGGCATCGTTGCCCTGTTGGCGGGGCCGGTGCAGCTGTGGCTGGGCCTCACAGACCGGAGCGTCAAGGCGCACCGGCGCCTGGGTCTCGTGTATATCGGGAGTGTGGTCTCGGGCTCGGTCGCGGGCTACTACCTCGCATTCAACACCACGTTCGGATGGGTCTTCGGCACCGGCCTCGCCTGTCTCGCGACCGCCTGGATCGTGACGACAGGGCTCGCGTTCGCGGCGATCCGCCGCCACCTGTACGAGCAGCACAAGGAATGGATGATCCGGAGCTACGTGGTGACGACCGCGTTCGTGACCTTCCGGCTGTTCTTCGAGCTCCTGCGATGGACCGCAATCGGCACGATCGTCGAACGGCTCACGGCGATGGCCTGGCTCTCGTGGGCAATTCCCCTCCTCGTCACCGAAGCCGTTCTGCAGGGCCGCAAGATTCTGGCGAGCAGAGATTGAGCCTCGCGAGGAGCGGCGGATAGCGCGGATCCGATCTGATGTGATCGAGGAATGGATAGCCGGGAATCGGGATCACGAACGGATCGCGCGCCTCGATTGCGCGGTGCATCCACTCGAACATCGCATCGAGATTTCCCAACCCGAGCGAAATCATCGCCAGCGCGAACGGCGGAACGTAACGGACCGCCGACTGCGCCAGGAGATCGTCGAG
>Ga0111539_10011100_pt1 | contig 11332 bp, 7 predicted proteins | sample RhiMethybrSRZTD1_FD_79667 | JGI IMG/M metagenome (GOLD analysis project Ga0111539, IMG submission 79667) | Populus rhizosphere microbial communities from Tennessee, USA - Rhizosphere MetaG P. TD hybrid SRZTD1 (version 2) (version 2) | ecosystem: Host-associated > Plants > Roots > Rhizosphere >...
CATCGATCCGGACGACATGAACCGCACGGTGAGTGCGGACGACGTCGAGGTCCTTCGCGCGTGCGTCCGATCGATCTTCCCAACCGCTGATGGAGCGGTCCTGCGCTCCTCGACGTGCATCTTCACCAACACGCCTGACGAGCACTTCATCATCGACCGCCTGCCCGAGGCGCCCGAGGTCCTCGCGGTATCCGCCTGTTCGGGACACGGCTTCAAGTTCTGCAGTGTGATCGGGGAGGTCGTTGCGGACCTGATCGAAGGCGGCGCCACGAGACACGACCTGTCCCTGTTCCGTCTTGCACGCTTTCGCCGCGAAGGCTAGCTCCAAGCGTTTTTCAACGGATGGGCGTTTAGACAGAGCGGTTCGGACGGGATTGCAACTCCGGGGAGGACGTTTGGCTCGCAAGCTCAAGCGGTACAGCATCTTGGCGTTGATGCTGCTGGCCAGTCACCTGGCCATTTCGTGTACCAAGCCGGCCGGCGGTGAGACGGCCAGCGGTGGGAATGCGAACACGGGCCGTGCGGCAGGCGGCAGGACTGGCGGGCGCGGAGCTTCCGACCGACCTACGGCCGTCGAGATCGAGTTGGTGAAGCGCGGTTCCGTATCCCGCACGTCGGTCATCGCGGGGATGCTCGAGCCGATCCGCACGGTTGGCGTGAACGCGCAGTTGTCGGGGGTCCTCCTCAAGCTCAACGCCGAGGAAGGACACCGGGTCCGTCAGGGCGATGTGCTCGCGGAGATCGATGCCAGGGAGCTCGAAGCGCAGTCGCGGAGCGCGGAGGCGTCGCTCAAGTTCGCCCAGTCGACCGTCGAACGGTCCGAACAGCTCTTCAAGCAGCAGATCCTCACGGCCGCGGAGCTCGAGCGCGATCGCGCGTCGTATGAATCCGCCAAGGCCACGAGCGAGCAGCTCAAGACACGGCTCGGCTACGCCCGCGTCGTCGCGCCCATTTCCGGGATCATCACCGACAAGCGGATCGAGGCCGGCGACGTAGTCTCCAACTCGACGCGCATCTTCACCGTCGCCGACGTGAGCACGCTGGTCACGCGCGTCCAGGTGTCGGAGCTCGAGGTGAGCACGCTGCGCGCCGGTGACGTCGTTCCGCTGACCGTCGATGCGTTAGGCAGCCAGAAGGTGGCGGGCCACATCCGCCGTATCTTCCCGTCGGCCGACAGCGCGACTCGCCTGGTGCCGGTCGAAGTCGCGCTCTCCGGCCGCCAGCTCGATGGATTGCGCCCCGGGTATACCGTGCGGGCCACGTTCGCGCTGGACAAGCGCGATGATGCGCTGCTCGTTCCCTCGCGCGCGGTGTCCGGCCCGGCCGGCGCGCGAGCCGTGTACATCGTCAGGGGTGGACAGATCGAACGGAAGGCCGTGCGCGTCGGCAGCGACATGGCGGGGCTCTCCGAGATCATCGAGGGAGTGGCCGAAGGGGACTCGGTCATCGTGTCGGGCACCAGCACGCTGCGTGAGGGCGCGAAGGCCCGCATCGTCGAGCCGTTAGGCGACAACGCGCCGCCCAGCCGCCAGGTGGACTCGGCGGGCGCTCCCACCGGCCGCGGCGGACGCCGGGCCGGGGGCACCGCAAAATGAGCAAGCAACGCCGCGGCATCGCGAGCTGGTCGATCAGCCGGCCCATCGGCACGGTGATGATCACGAGCACACTGCTCGTGCTCGGGAGCGTGTACGTCGGGCGCATTCCGGTCGACCTCCTGCCGCGCATCGTGTATCCGCAGGTGCGCGTCAACGTGACCAATCCCGGCGTCGAGCCGGCCGTCCTCGAGGAGACGATCGCCAAGCCGCTCGAGGCGGCGCTCGCGACGACCGAGGGCTTAACGAGAATGGCAGCCGACGTTTCCACAGGAAATGTCGGCATCACATTGGATTTCGAGTACGGCACGGACGTCGACTTCGCGCTGCAGGACGCGGCCAAGAACGTCGAGCGCATCCGCGGCCGCCTGCCCGAGGAGGCGGATCCACCGAACATCAACAAGTCGGATCCGGCCCAGCAGCAGATCTACCAGGTCGCGTTCTCGTCAGGCACGCGGAACCAGATCGCGCTGCGCCAGTGGGTCGACCAGCGCCTCCGGCCCCAACTCCTGTCGATCAGCGGGGTGGCGGCGATCGAGATTTTCGGTGGCCTCGTGCGCGAGATCCAGGTCGAGCTGGACCCTGACCGCCTCCGCGGGATGGGGCTCTCGGTCTCGCAGGTCATCAACGCGCTGCGCAACGAGAACCAGGACATGTCGGCGGGCCGCATCTCGACGCTCGACCGCGAGATGATCGGGACCACGGCCGGCAAGTTCCATTCGCTCGAGGACATCCGCGGCGTGTTGCTCACCTCGCCCAGCGGCGCGCGCGTTCCCCTGCGCGACATCGCCGCGGTGCGCGACACGAGCCAGGAGCAACGGAGCTGGGCGCGCCTGAACGGCGTCCCGGCGGTGCGCATCGGCATCCAGAAGCAGCCCGAGGCCAACACGGTCGAAGTCGTCCGCGACGTCGAGGCGAAGATCGCGCAGCTCGCGCGCGACGGCTACATGCCGGCCGACATCCAGCACGAAGTTACGTACGACCAGTCGGGTTTCATCAGCGAGGCCCTGCAGTCGGTGCGGGATGCCGCGATCGAGGGCGCGCTCCTCTCCATGCTCGTCGTCGTCGTCTTCCTGCGGTCGTTCCGGAAGACGTTCATCATCGGCGTGTCGATCCCGCTGGCGATCCTGGCGACCTTCATCATGATGGGCACGGCCGACCTCACGCTCAACATCATGTCGCTCGGCGGTCTCGCGTTAGGTACGGGACTCCTGCTCGATAATGGGATCGTGATGCTGGAGAACATCTATCGGCGCCGGGAGACGGATAACCTCGACGCCGAGGAAGGCGCGCACGTCGGCGCCGCGGAAGTCACCAGCGCCGTGGTGGCATCGACCACGACCAACCTGGCCTCGGTCGCGCCCTTCCTGCTGATCACCGGCCTCTCGGCGCTCATCTTCCGCGAGCTGATCCTGACGATTTCGTTCGCGATCCTGTCGTCGCTGCCGCTGGCGCTGACGCTCATCCCGATGCTGGCGGCGCAGCTGGGGAAGATCCGCTTCAAGAGTGGACTCGAGAACTTCCGGCCGCTGCTCGCCTTCGAACGCGGCTTCGACCGAATGGTGCACGGCTACCGCGGACTCGCCACGCGCGTCGTCCGCCATCGCTGGGTCATGCTGGCCGGCGTCGCGGGGCTCGGCGTCTGGGCGTGGCTCGCAGCCAGGACCTATCCGACCGAGTTCCTTCCGCAGGTCGATGACGGCACCGTCACCGCGACGCTGCGCATGCCGCCGGGCAGCACGCCCATGCAGGCCAATCGGCTGTCGCAGGAAGTCGAGCGCATGATCGGCGAGATGCCGGCGGTGCACAGCGTCTTCACCAACGCCGGCGCCGGTCGTGGTGGACTCGACGTCCGCCTGACGAAGGCCGGCGAGCGCAACGTGTCGTCGGACCAGTGGGTGCAGACGCTGCAGCGGCGCGTAGACGATGCCGGATTTGCGGGCTCGCGCGTGTTCGTGCGACCGCCGCGCATCCGTGGACTGCGTACTTCGTCGGCAGGCACAGACGTGTCGGTCGCGATCATTGGGGATCAATTGGAACAGCTCGATGAGGTCGGGCAGGAAGTGGTCCGACGCCTTCGCGGCCTCCCCGGCCTCGAGAACGTGCAGCAACAGGCCGAGGAACCACGGCCGATGCTGTCGATCGCGCTCGACCGCGAGCGCGCGCGGAACCTCGGGCTGGACGTCGCCGCCGTGGGCCAGACCGTTCGCACCGCGCTGGACGGAACCATCGCTACTCGTTATGCGGAGGCGAACTTCGAGTACGATGTCCGGGTGCTGTTCCCGAAGCACAAGTTCCAGAGCGCGACCGACATCGGTGGCACGCTCCTCTTCCCCGGCGGCCGGAACACGTCTCCGGTGTTCCTGCGCGACGTCGCGGTGGTGAACGCCGCGGTCAGCCCGGCCACGATCCGGCGCGAAAACCAGAACCGGCGCATCGAGGTGAGCGGCGACGTCATCACGGACGTGGCCTCGATCGGCCAGGTGACGGATTCGATCCGGAATCGCCTCGCCGACATCACGCTGCCTGACGGGTACGGCCTGATCATCGGCGGCGAGCAGGAGGCGATCGAGGACGCCAACTCCCAGATGGCGCTGGTGATCGGGCTCGCGATCTTCCTCGTGTTCGTCGTCATGGCGGTGCAATACGAGAGCGTGCTCGACCCGCTCATCATCCTCACCGCGGTCCCGCTGGCGCTCATCGGCGTCGTGGCGATCCTCGGCATCACCAACACGCCATTCTCGGCGCCGGTGTTGTTAGGCATGATCATGCTGGCTGGCATCGTGGTGAACAACTCGATCCTGCTGGTGGAATTCACGAACCAGTTCCGGCAGGAGGGCGATCACTCCATCGAGGAAGCGGTCGTGGAGGCGGGCGTGGTCCGCATGCGGCCCATCCTCATGACGACGTTCACGTCGCTCGCGGGCTCGCTGCCGCTCGCGATGGGCTTCGGTGAAGGCGGTGAGCTGATGCGACCGCTGGCGATCGCGGTGGTGGGCGGCCTGATGGTGGCGTCGCTGCTCACGCTGTTCGTGGTGCCGAGCATGTACGTCATCCTGCACCGGATGGGTGACGCGGTGAAGCGGTTCGTGCTTGGCGACGCGCGCCGTCCGCGCGTGGCGGAAGCGGCTGGGGATTAACTACAAGAGGCGCGGGGGCCCGAACAGCGCAGAGCCCGGACCGCGCAGAGCCCGAACGGCGCTTGTCCCAAACGGCGCCCACACAGACTGCACCGACACGAACGGCGCAGGCCGCACGTCAAGTGACGGCACGGGCTCCGCGCTTGATGAGGCCCCAGATCACGAGCGCCAGACCAACAATGAAGATGACGTGAATGAATCCAGTGGCGATCTTGAGTCCGAGCCAGAGGACGGCCCAGAGCGCTACGAGGATGATTCCCAGCCAGACGAGTCCTTTCATAAGTCCCCAGAGTCTGCGATCAGCCGGTCAGCAGTATCGAACCACTGTTCGATGCTACTGCATCGTGCCCTTGGTTTTCGCTTTCCCTGTTCGGTACACCGAATGGCCGCTCGAGTACTTCGAACTCTGCAGTTATTCCAGCAGAGAGTCGTTCCAGTCGCGGATCGCGTAAGACTTCACCAGACCCTCGAGGATGAATGGGTCCTGCTTCACGAATAACTCGGCTGCCTCACGAGTCCTGAAGATTGCCATGTTCCCGCGATCGGCGAACGGACCGATGCCGATAACCTCTCCACGCGCGATGAACTCCTCGGCGACTGCCTTGTGCCTTGGATAGACCGCCATGATCTGTTCCATCGTGGCGCCTGACGATTCACCAATGACAACTGTTTTCATAGCTGGTGTCCTCTTTCAGATCCCGCTGGCACACACAGAACACGGATGACGCTGGCTACACGAATGGCCGCGGGTACTTCACCAGTGCAGTCCCGGTGTCAATCTGCGTAAAACGCGTCTTCCGCGTTCCGGCGTTTCTGATGTGGACCCCCTTGTGAGGGCTGCCAACGAGAGCGAAGATCGATGCGGGCGGGCTCGCACCACTCACGGAGACCCTCATGAACCGTACTCTCGCCGCCGTCGCCGCGTCGCTGCTCGTCGTGGGATGCGCTGACCGGACAGCCGTCTCGCCGCTGATGCCGACGCAGCCATCTCCGATCGTGTCGGGGAATCCAGACCAGGGCGCACATCCGTATGTCGGGCTTCTTGTGTTCGACGACGCGCCCGGACACCCGGCCTGGGCCTGCACCGGTTCGCTCCTTTCATCAACCGTCGTGCTGACGGCAGGTCACTGCACTGACGGCGCCGTCGCCGCCCGGATCTGGATGGACGAAGTCGTCCAGGGGAACACCCAGTTTCCATTCGGTGGCACGACCTCCTACGAAGGCTCGCCGCACACGAATCCCGGCTTCTGCGTGTTCTGCACCGGCAACAGCATTCTCACCCTTCTTTCGGGAGACGTCGGAATCGTCGTCCTGTCGGAACCGGTACCGGCGAATGTCGTGTCCACGTTCGTGCAGCTACCCACAGCCGGCCTCGTCTCGACGCTCCCGAATGGTTCGACGATTCAACTGGTCGGGTACGGCGACCAGGTGACCCTGGTTGGCCATGGTCAGCCCGTCACAGCCGGCCTTCTCGTCAGGCTCAAGACGAACACGACGCTCATCTCGGGGAACTTCTTCAACAGCGAGAACATCCTTCGCCTGTCATCAACATCTTCACGCGACCGCGGAGGCGCGTGCTTCGGTGACTCCGGCTCGCCGAACCTCGTGGGAAACAGCAACGTCACGGTGGGTGTCGTCTCCTTCGGCACGAACCACACCTGCTTTGGCGTCAATTACACGACTCGTATCGATATTCCAGCGATCCTGAGCTGGATCCAGTCGTTCCTGAATTGACCCTCGCTCCGCCGGGGATCTCCCAGCGGTCATTCCGATCGAAGCGCCGTCACCGGGTTCAATCGCGAGGCCCGGCGTGATGGCACGTATCCAGCCACAAGCGCGAGCGCGAACAACCCCGCACAGGCGGTCGCGTATGTGAGCGGATCGAGCGCGCCGACGCCGAAGAAGTTTGACTCGACGAGTTTCGCGCCGAGGAACGCGCCCCAGCTTCCGAGCAGAATTCCGGCCGCGGCCAGGCGCAGGCTTCGACCGATGACGTGGCTCGCCACATTGCGGGCCGTTGCGCCGAGGGCCATGCGAATGCCGAAGGCGCGAGTCTCCAGCGAGACGGTGTAGGCAATGACGCCGTACAGACCGACCGTGGCGAGCAGTACTGCCACGATGGCAAACGCGGCCACGACCGATGCCGTGAACCTTGGCGCCTGCAGCGACAGCGCCATGCGCTCGTCGAGCGGCATCAGGCTGCCTAACGGCAGCGTCGGATCGAGCCGCCGCATCGCGGCACGGACGGGAGCGGCGAGGCTGAGCGGGGGGGTTGTCGTCCGCACCAACAGCCACCGCGGCCCCCAGTTCCAGACCTGCAGGCCCTGCGGATAGTGCACGTACACCGCGTTTTCCGGTTCGTCGCGCGGGTTCGTGTACTTCACGTCCCGGATCACGCCAATGACGGTCCACCGCGGCCAGAGGCCCCCGGCCGGCAGGTTGGCCGCGTCCGTGAACGCTTCCGGACGATGCAGGGAGATCCGCTTCCCGATCGGATCCCCGGAACCGAAGTACCGGCCAGCCACGCTCTCGTTGATGATCGCGACGTTAGGCGCGCCGCCCCGGTCCGATTCTGAGAACCACCGGCCGCGCAGCAGGGTGGCACCAACGGCCTGGAGCGATCCGGCGCTTTCCATGCGTCCGACCACGCTGCCAACCTCCCCGAGCGTCGCGGGCATCTGGCCTTCGACCCAGAACGACTTCGATTCTCCACCACCGGAGAGTGGCAGGTTCGACGCCACGCCAGCCATGGTGATTCCAGGGATGTCGCGCACGCTGCGCAACGCGTCATCGAAGAACCGGATGTGCGCCTCGGGCAAGAGTGTTCGCGCCCGCGGAAGTGGAAGCGCGAGCGAAAGCACGGATTCCGTGCCGCGTACACCGGTCCCGGCGCGTTGCAGTTGAACGAGGCTGCGTACGAAGAGCCCCGACACCACGAGCAGCACCATCCCCACCGCGACCTGCGCGACGACGAGTGAATTCCGGACACGGGCCGAGCGCCTTCCTCCCGCCACGCCCCGGCTCCCTTCTCCAGGAGGCGCGCCTCCCCGAACCGCCGAACGTGACAACTGCAACGCCGGCATCAGGCCCGCCGCGACTCCGGTGGCCAGCATGACGAGCATCGACAACATTGCGGTGCTCCAGTCGATCCTGAGTCCGTCGTCGACCACGCGAGGCAAATTGGCCGGCAGCGAGGGACTCACGACCCGGAGAACGAACAGCGCGAGGGCGATGCCGAGTACGCCGCCGGCCATCGCCAGCACGATGCTCTCCGAGAGCAACTGGCGAACGAGGCGGCGCATCGATGCGCCTAACGCTGAGCGCACGGCCATCTCGCGGGACCGGGCGGCCCCACGGGCGAGCATCAGGTTGGCGACATTCGCGCAGGCGATCACCAGCAGCAGCGCGACGGCCCCGAGCAGGAGTCGCAAGGTTGGCTTCACGTCACCAAGCACGACATCCTCGAGCGGCTCAACCGCGATCGAGGTACCGGTGTTCCCGGGATTCGCCGACGTGATCCGATCCGCGATGGTCTTCGCCTCGGCGCGCGTCGAAGCGAGGCTGGCGCCACCGCGCATTCGACCCAGCGCGAAAACGAAGTGACTGTTGCGGGTGTTGCGTGGATCGTTCGGCGCGAAGCTCAACGGGACGAAGAGGGACGGTGGATTGCCGCCAAACCATGTGCCCTTCGGCGCGACCCCGATGATTTCGATGGGCGCGTCGTCGACCGTTATCCGGCGGCCGATCACTCCGCGATCGCCGCCGAAATCCTTCTGCCAGGACGCGAAGCTCAACACCGCGACACCGTGCCGTCCCCACTGCTCCTCGTCAGGCGAGAAGAAGCGGCCGAGCGCAGGCTCTACGCCCAGGACGGAGAAGAACGTGTGAGTCGTGGCGACCGCGGTGACGTCCACGGGCTCCGACGCCGTGGTCATGCGCGCGCTGGAGCGCGCGTACGCGGCGAGCGGCTCGAACGAGCGGAACGCGTTCTGCCAGTCGCGAAAGTCGAACGGGCTCGTGGGCCCCGAGCCACCCTGGCGAAACGTCTTGTACACCATGGTGAGCTGCGACGCGTCTCGGTACGAACGCGACCAGTCGAGCCACGCGGCATCGACGAGCGCGAGGATTGCCGTGGTCGCACCGAGCCCGATGGCGAGCGTAGCAATCGCAGTGAGGGTGAAAACCGGCTGCCTGATCAGGGCGCGAAGGGCGTAACGTATGTCCTGCATTGGCCACTCCGGTGGGTGTGCCGCGCCAACAAAGCCGTCAGGTGGTCGGACAGTGGGGCCGCGCGGTTGGTTTGACGCTGGTCGGCCGCCGCCGCGCGTCGCAGGTTATTGGCCAACGGTGAAGTGCCGCCGCTTGTCCAAACCGTCGTGAGATCCCGGAGCAGACCGTGTCACGCCCGGTACTGAGCTTCCTCGTTGCGATTGGTTTCGTCCTGCCGTTGGCATGCGCCGACAGGGATAAGTCCGTCGGAGGCGCGGCGGGGCTCGCGACTGTTTTCGATTCCACCGCCGACACCCTTACGGCGCGCGTCGATGGGGGCGTTCCGGTGTCCGCGTTGCGCAGCATGGACATCGTCATGCGCATCGCGCCGGCGATGGACGATACGTCACTGTTCAGTGAAGTCTCCGACTTCGAAGTCGACCTCGCGGGCCGGATCTGGGTGTACGACTACCAGGGCCGGCGCATGTTCCTGTTCGACAGTACCGGGAAACTCGTCAGGCGGATTGGCCGGCAGGGCGCGGGCCCGGGCGAGTTCTCGTCAGGCAATGGCCTGGTCGCGTTGCCCGACACCGGGATCGCGATCCTCGACGCCCAGAACGCGCGGGTTTCGTTCTTCGCGGCCAACGGCGACTTTCGCACGAGCTTCCCGGTGCCGTCGGGCTTCTCGACGAACAACGGCCTGATCAGCGACCGCTCACACGCGCTGTTCCTCCGCCGACCGATCACGGGGCCGCGCGAAGGAGAGATCCTGGGCCGCATGGGGCTCGTCAGGCTCAAGCCCGATGGGTCGTTCGGTGACTCTCTGGCACCTCCGGACCTTCCCGTTCCGCGCGACATGTTCCTGGCGGTGAGCCCGGATGGCAGGAGCCGGTCATCGACTTCGTCGAGCTACGCGCCTAACTACTTCTGGGACTGGCATCCGGGTGGATTCTTCGTGGCCGCTCACGGTGGCCGCTTCGAGATCGTAATCGCCCGCCCCGACGGGAAACCCATCGTGATCCGCCGCACGGCGCCGCCGGTTGCCCTGCTGCCTGACGAGCGTGCTGAAGAGAAGGAGTGGATCACGTGGCAGATGGTGGCGACGCAACCCGGCTGGACATGGAGCGGCCCTGAGATTCCGGAAGCCAAGGCGCCGCTTACCGGTGTCACCGTAACGCGCGACGGCAACATCTGGGTGCGTGTCGCGGCACGATCGGTACGGATTCCCGATGACGAGCTGGCGCCGCGGCGCGAGAAAGGCGCGCCGGTGCGCCATTACCGCTCGCCGCCGGTGTACGAGGTGTTCGCGCCCACCGGGCGATTCCTCGGGCGCGTACCGTTGCCGCCGCGGACGACGCTGATCCAGGCTGACGGCGACTTTGTCTGGGGAATCATGCGGGACGCGGACGACCTGCCGTCGATCGTTCGGTTCCGCCTGAGCACATCGTTCCATCCAGAGTAACCTTCGCATAGAAGGGCCGAAAAACATCTCAACACGGAGGTCACGGGGACATCACGCTCAACGAGGTCTGGAGCGCGTTGCCTGCAGTACCCCCGTGACCTCCGTGTCAAAGTGTTTTTTCCGATTCTCTGTCAAAACGAAGCGTGCGATGTAGCTGGTGGCCTGTGGGTTGGAAGGCGATCTTTTTGCTCATGCATCGACTGTCTTCTCTGACTCGACTTGTCGGACTCTCTTTCGTCGTTGCGGCGTGCGCGCCGCGCGGCAGTGTCACCACCGCCCCGATTTCGGTCCCCGGCGTGCGGACCGTCGACGTCTCTACCGGTACGAACCAGTCGTTCGAGTGGCTCGTGTCGCGCGTGGCATCCGCCGATGTCGTCTTCTTCGGTGAACAGCACGACGACCCGGAAACGCATCGTGTTGAATTCGGCCTGCTCGACGCCATCGGCCGCTCCGGACGTCCTGTCATTCTCTCGCTCGAGATGTTCGAGCGCGACGCGCAGCAGGTGCTGGACGACTACCTCGCGGGTCGCCTGAGCGAGGCCGATTTCCTCGCCAGGTCGCGCCCCTGGGATCGCTACATCACCGACTACCGCCCGATGGTCGAACTCGCGAAGGCGAAGGGCTGGCCGGTCATTGCCTCCAACGTGCCCCGTCCCATGGCGTCGGCGATCGGACGCAAGGGCCTGGCCGCGCTCGACACCCTCACACCTAACGAGCGCGCCTGGGCCGCCAGGGACAACCAGTGCCCCGACGATGCCTATCGCGCGCGCTTCATGGAATCGATGCGCGGACACGGCGCCGGCGGCGCGGCCCCATCGCCCGGCGACACGCTGCCGACCGCCGTCGCGACACGTTTCTACCTCGCGCAGTGCGTCAAGGACGAGACGATGGCCGAGTCGATCGTCGAGGCCATGAAAAGAGCCAACAAC
>Ga0111539_10011101_pt1 | contig 11332 bp, 5 predicted proteins | sample RhiMethybrSRZTD1_FD_79667 | JGI IMG/M metagenome (GOLD analysis project Ga0111539, IMG submission 79667) | Populus rhizosphere microbial communities from Tennessee, USA - Rhizosphere MetaG P. TD hybrid SRZTD1 (version 2) (version 2) | ecosystem: Host-associated > Plants > Roots > Rhizosphere >...
CGTCGTGCGTGCAGGTGCCGCTGGAGCAGACGTCGTTGCCGTTGCAGAAGACGCCGTCTTCGCAGTCGGCATTGGTGACGCACTCCACGCAGGTGTTGCTCCCCGGGTCGCAGACCTGGTCCCCGTTGCAGTCCGCGTCACCGTTGCACTCGACGCAGGTGTGGTCCGCCTGGTCGCAGACCTGACCCGCAGGGCAGTCGTCGTTGTCGTTGCAACCGACGCACGCCCCCGGGTCCTCGTTGCAGGTCTGGTCGCCCGAGCAGGGATTCCCGCCGTGCGTGCAGATCCCGCCGGCGCAGACGTCGTTGCCGTTGCAGAAGACACCGTCGTCGCACGGGTTCGCGTTGGGCGTGTGGTAACAGCCGTCCGCGTCGGTGCAGCCATCGCTGGTGCAGGCGTTGCCGTCGTCGCAGCTCGGCGGAGCGCCGCCGGTGCAATCACCGGCGATGCAGACATCGCCGGTGGTGCAGGCGCTGCCGTCGTCGCAGGTCGTCTGATCCGGGACGTCGTCGTACTGGCAGTCCGCCACGCCGCCGGCATTCACGCAACTGTCGGCGGTGCAGGCGTTGCCGTCGTCGCAGTAGGCGGTGATGCACGGATCGAGCACGCCGGCGAAACTCAGGTCGGTGCAGTCGCACTTCGACCCGGTGCCGGCCTGCGACAGGGTGGTGCATGCGACCCGGTGATTGGCGTTCTGCTCCCAGACGCGGCAGGACGGGACCAGCAGGTTGTGGTCGGCGTCGAGGTGGTCGCAGGCGACCGTGGCGCGGAAGGTCATGCGCACCGGACCGGCGTTGTTCTCGAGGTCGCCGCAGGTGTCCACGGCGTCCCGGTCCGGCAGGTGTCCGTCGTGATCCAGATCGAGGAAGAGATCCGTGTCGCAGTCCGTCGTGCCGGCGTTCTGGTCGCCGTCCCCGACCTGGGGCGCGGCGCCGGCGCACACCTGGGCGGCGCCACCCGGGATGCTCAGACCGTCCTCGGAGATGTAGAACCCGAGGTCGTAGCGCTGGTTCGCGGTCGTCGCGAACTCGACGGTGAAGTCGAGGGTCAGGGTGTCCTCGGCGCTGCCGCAGACGTCTCCGTTCACGGGGATCGCGGCCACGACCGTCGTCACCACGTCGTTGGCGGTGCAGGAATTCAGGTTGCCCGGGCAGGCCTGCGCCGGCATCGCATACGCCGTCACCGAATCGGGAGGCGGAGCCGGTGGGCAGACGGCGTCGATGAAGGCCCAGCGGGCCCGCAGCTCGGATCCCTCGCCGCGCGCCTTGAGGATGAAGGAGGCCCCCAGCGAGTCGTCCGGATTGACGTACCACGTGGTGTCGATCCGGCCGTAGGAATTGGCCGTCGTCGTCCAGGGCTCGTGTCCCTCTCCGTTGGGGAGCGCATGACTGTTCGTGTGCGACACCTGCAGGGTCACGGTTTCCCCGGCCTTGAAGCCGGAGCCGAGAATGCGGGCCGTCTCCCCGGGACCGTAGTCGAACCGGTCGGTGGCCACGACCGCCATGCGGCCGAAGCGGGCGGTGTCGCTGGCACCGGTGATCGTGCCGACCGCCGTCACCTCGAAGAAGTGGCTGCCGGCGTCGGCGGCATTCACGGCCCAGGTGGTGCTGAAGGTCCCGTCCGTCGCGATGGCGGTCCAGGTCCCGTGCCCCATGCCGCCCTCGACAGCCCCGTCGTCGTGACGGACCCTCAGGTTGACGGTCTCGTTGACTCCGAACCCGCTGCCGCTGATGACGATCGGCTCACCGGCGACGTGCCCGGCGTGCTCGACGAGGAGCTTCGCCGGCGCGCTCGCGACTCCCGGCTGCCAGACGTTGAAGGCGAACAGGGAGATCGCCAGGGTGGCGAGCGACATCAGGGCCAGCGCGCCCCGGCGATGCGTCACATTGAACCGGCCGGTGGGACAGTGAGGCTCTGCCGTATGGGACATGGACTTGGACCTCGGTGCGCGCCCGGCCCCCGCGCGGTGAGGGGTGCCGTCGGCGCGCGATAGTGGAACGAGACGGACCGCGTGCGGCCCCCGTCCCGTCCGCATCCGGGACTCGCCACAGCAGCCCGCGGGCGCACACACTCACACCGCCCCGACGTTCGGGGAAACGTGCACGCCCCGCTTTTTCAATGGATCTGAGACCGTCGCCGACCCGGGATTGCGCGCACTTTCCCTGACAGGGCCCCCCCTGCGTGGCGCAACGAATCAGTTTTTGAGGCTGTTCAAATCCCTGGTGCTTCCCCCTGTCCTGCCCATTTCACGATATGCAGCGGCGAATCTTGATGGCGTAATACGATATGCGTCTGCGCGAGTCAAGAAGATTCGCTCGGGAGACTCTCCTTTGCACCACGGGGTGCGCCGCGTGGAGGCGCAGCGTGAAACAGCCGTTTCCGGCGGCGCGTCGCGGGCGCCTGGCGCCGGATGTCGAGCGTGGAGGAGATGTCAAAACGGCAAGAGGTGGGGGGCCGCCGACGGTCGGGTCGGGCCTACTGGCACACCTCCATCGCCTGCGGCTTGCAGGCCGACAGGGCCGGTGGTCTTTCGCCCATCGAGCTGCGGCCGTAGGAGCCCTCGTTCGCCGAGTTCTGCGGGACGACGACCCAGAAGCTGTCCACCGGGGGATCCTCGATCAGCCACAGGGTCTGACGGCCGGTCGTGCAGGTCACACTGCTCAGGTCGGTCCAGTCCCCGATGGTTCCGCGATACACCGCGTAGTCCTGGCCCGGCACCACGGCGTCGTTACACGGCAGGCCCCAGGTCAGGACGACGCTTCCGGAGTTCACGCCCCCGCCGTGGCCGCGGATCATCCAGGTTCCGGAGGCGCTGGTGAAGGGCACATACGTCGCCGGGTCGGTCGAGCTCATCTGCCACCAGGAGTCGCCATTGCGGCTGCTGTCGAAGTCCTCCAGGTACGTGGAGCTCGTGTCCGCCACCAGATCGTAGAAGCCGATGTAGTAGTCACCCGCGTTCAGGATCACCGGGTTCGACAGGCTGTACTGGTTCCAGGTCCCGGCCCCGACGACCTGCACGGTGGTGTCCTGGCTATAGGCCAGCGTCGCGGCGGCGGGAGCTCCGGTCCCCGCCGGGTCGGTGTAGACCAGCATGCGGATCGGCCGGCCGGGCGCGACCGTCGTCGTGTTGGTGATCCTCACGTCGATCCCGCTGAGCTTGAACGGGTAGCAGGTGGGCGTGAACCGCTTGATCCAGGCGCCCTGGACGGTGCCGGCGTACGCGTAGGATCCATTGGTGGCGCCGTCGTCGGCCTGCAGGTCCGCCGCGGAGCAGGAGCCGGCGTCCCCCACGAGCAGCCCGTCGGCCTCCCCCGGCATCCCGGCGACGTCCATGCACCTCGGGTAGGCCGCCTGGGCGCCCGGCCGGACCTTCTCGTCCCGCTCGCGCGGGTGGAAGGTGCTCAACCGGACGCTGCAATACGACATCATCGTCCCGGTCGTCTGGACCACCGGCCCGGTGTAGCAGCCGGTCTCCGTGTTGTTGCACTGGTCGAGCTCCGGGACATAGCAGTGGCTGTGCGGGCTCGAGAAGTTGTGACCGATCTCGTGCGCCACGAGCCGGCGCTCCCACGATCCGCCGTTCCCCTCGAGCAGGCTGACGCCGTAGTCGTAGGCATTGGGGTTCACCGGCACATTGCTGCAGAGAACATTGATGTAGGCCCGGCCCGAGCCGCCCGAAGGGTAGGTGCTGAAGACGTGCACGGCGGTGCGGAACACGCCCTGCAGCGACGGCGTGCCGTTCCACTTGGTGCGCATCTCGCCGAGGACCGTGGCGGTGCTGTTCGACGCGCCCGAGTAGCCGTCCGGCTCGGCGGCATTCATCAGGACGTACGGAACCTGGAGCTGCACCTTGATGTCGCTCTCGTAGATCGCGGACACCTGGGCCATCAGGTTCAGGGTGTAGGTCGTCGCCGCCGCCACCCCGCCGAGCTTGGTGACCCACTCGACGGTCCCCTCCACGGCGATGAATCCCAGCAGCAGGGTGTTCACGTCGATGCTGGGCGAGAAGGTCTGCTCCAGACCCGGTCTTCCGGTGAGTGCGAACACGCCGCCGCCGTCGGCCGCCTCGTCGCCGTCGCAGCCGCCCCGGGGGCCACCCTCCGTCGTCTCGTCCACCATTTCGATGTCGTCGGCGCCCTCCCGGTCGACCGAGAAGGCGCGCGGGCCGAAGGTGTATTCGCGGCCGTCATGGCGCACGAAGCCGGCGATACGGCCGCCGAACAGGTTCAGCGAAACCAGGCTCTCCGGGTCCCCCGCCACGCGGCCGCGAAAGAACCGCATCGACGGCCCGGCGACCTCGCGGACACCATCCCCGCTCTTGACGAAAAACCGCGTCCTGCCGCCGACGACGTCGATCGAGGAAACCTCCAGGTCGACACGCTGTCCGCCGGGCAGCGGGAAATCCGCGACCCGGGCACTGCCGGCGTGGAAGAGCCGGTGCCAGGCCGCGGCGTCGGAAGCGATCGCGATCCGGCCCCGGCCCCGGCCTTCCGGGTGTCCCGGCGCGAGCACGATCTTCTCCGGCCGGGAGGCCACCGGCGACTGGGCCAGCGCGCCGCTCGGTTGCGGCAGAGCGAGAAGACTGGTGAAGAACGCGGCAACCCCGACGAGACCTCTCCAGGACCTCGTGCGCGGGACCAACGGATGATGATCCATGGCCTCCCCCAAGCGCTGACAAGGGCTTTGGAGAGAACCTGGGGTCGGCGGTGTCCGTTGTCACGGGGTCGGGGGGGACCGTTTCCGTAAGCTCCGGCGCTGACGATCGTGGAGGCCATCGTATGGCATGAAATCCGCACCAGTCGTGGATAATTTCGAATCTCTCCGCCGCGGCTAAGGATCGGCGGAGGGCGCGATCGTGGACCTTCCGGACCAGGTCCAGCCCTCGATCCCGAGGCCCGTCGCGGGCGTGTACCCGACGGAATAGGCGCGGATGACACCCGCCCCGTCCACCAGGACGAACGTCGGCGTCCCGCTGACGCCGTAGGCCATGAACGCCCGGCGCGGCACGTCGGTCGCCACGCGCTCGGGGAACGGCTTGGAGAAGGCGCCGAAAAAGGCGTCGAGCGTCTCGCCCGTCTCGTCGGTGATCGCCACGACGGGAGTCTGGCGTTCGCTCTCGAAGGCCAGCAGCTCCGGAAGCGCCGCCTTGCACGGCCCGCACCAGGTGGCCCAGAAGTACAGCAGGTACGGCCCACCCCCGCGCCGGTCGGTGGCGCCGCGATACGACTCCATCTGCAGAGATCCCAGGGACGGAGCCGCGCTCGAGACACGCGGCGGACCAGGGAGCTCGGGCCACTTCATGGGATAGGGCTTCGGGGTGATGGTCTTCTCGATCGTGTCCTGGCCGCGCAGAACGGCGAGTGCCGCCGGCTCGTCCACGGCCGTGAGCATCGTCCACTCGCGCAGCTGCCGGGGATCTTCGAATCGCGCCTCCGGCGGACCGAGGATCACGTCCCCCGGCTGGAGGTCGGCCGCGGCGGCGGGAGAGTCCGGGAACACGCTCAGCACCGACGACGCTCCCGGCGTCAGCTGGTGGGCCTTCCGCACGGCGGCCGGGACTTCGGCGAAGCGGACGCCGATCCACGAAGGGAGCACCTCGCGCGCCGCGGCGACATCGTCTTCCATGGCGGGGAAGGGCATCCGATCGGCCGGAGGTATTCCCGGCACGGGTTGCGCAAGGGGCAGGCGGAGCGACTCGCAGTCCAGGAACGCCTCGTAGGCGGCGCGCTCCTCCCGTGCGCCGTCGCGCGCCAGGTATTCGCGACCGGCGATCGTGACGAGGATCGTCCGCATCCGCAGCATCACCCCCTCGCGCACGTCCATGCGATACGCCAGCGCCCGTGCCGCCTCGGCCTTGGCCCGGAGCGTGCTCAGACGGCGCATCATCGCGGTGTCCGAACGGGTGAAGTCGGCGAGCTCCCAGACGAAGGAGCCGCTCAGCTCGCGGGATTCGCTCCCTTGGCGCAGGGCCTTCTCGCCCACCAGACCGCCCCACGCCGGTCGCGCGGCGAGAAAGCGCTGGAGGTTGGCGCGGTTGGCGTCGCCGAGCGACTCCTGCCAGGCCTTCGCGTGCGTGTCGAGCTGTGCGCCGACCTCGGGAAGGCGGGCTCCCTGCTCCCGGATCTCGGCGAGCGACCGGGGGCTGAACGTGCCGAAGTTGCGGCCGATCGCGTCGAGCAGGCGGATCTCGGGTTCCCAGGCGCCTTGGCGCTTCCAGGCGCGCGCCAGCAGGGCCTCGACGAACCCCTCGTACCCGGCGCCCGACGTCTCGGCGTGCTTCCGCAGCACCTCTTCGAGGAACGCGTCCGACGCGCGAAACGGCGCGTCGGGCGTGGCGTCGCTCCGGAGCACCTGCGTGTGCGCGTCGGGGAACCGGCCCGCCTGGGCGAGCTCCTGGATGAAATCGAAGGAGTGTCCCATGTTCTCCTTGTCGCGGGTCTCCGGGTAGCAGCCGTAGGCGGGCCTCTCGGCCGTGGTCGAGAAGTAGCCGCAGACGTTCCCGGATGGAAGCCCGGATGCGTCGCGCGGTGCCGCGTTCGTGAACGATCCCGAGTAGCACTGCGACATCAGCATGACGACGCGGACGCGCCGGTCGAGCTTCGCCAGCCGGGCGCGCAGCGCGCTCACCGGCAGGCCCTGGTTTCTTCCCCACAGCGTGATCCGGTTGTCGCGGAGGTCCGCGGCGTTCTTCGTCCCGTGGTCGGTGACGTAGAAGAGCAGCGTGTCCCCCTCGGTCAGGCGAGACCCGACGCTGCCGAACCAGCGATCGATCTCCGTCAGGGTGGCGGCTTTCAGGGCGAATCCCGGCAGGCTCGTGTTCTCGAAGGTGAGGGGTGTCCGGAACGGATCCTCGAGACGGGTCCCGCCGAGCAGCCAGAAGTCCTCCTCCGGCTGCGCCTCCCGCAGTGCGACGTCCGCGGCGGGGTTCGGTCCGTCGCCCGACAGGACGGTGATGCGGCGCGCCGGAACACCCGCTTCGCCCAGGACCTTCAGCAGCAGGCGAAGATGGATCAGGTGCGACTGGTAATTGATGGAGGGCACGCCCCCCCCATTGAGGAGCAGGGCCGTGAGACGCGGAGGAGGAGCTTCACGGTCACGGACGGCGAGCGTCAGTCCGATGCTTCCGGCGAACGCGAGACCGATGCCGACGAACGCGCCAAGGCGATTCAAGCGGAGACCGGCCGCGTGAACCGCCGCGGTCTCATGGCCTGCGGCCGATCACCACCAGGAACGTCTGCTCGGGCGCGAACGCATAGCCCTGGTACTTCGGGTCTTCCTTTTTTTTCTCGTCGTAATACGCGCGGTAGCCGGTGAGGACCGTCGCCCCGAGTCCCGCCTCTTCGAGCGCCTGGGCGACCGTGCGGACGTACGCGGGTGGCTCTTCCTCGGCGGCGAAGACGTACGTCCCGGGACGCGGTGTCACCGCCGTCTGCCGCACCGGCCGCACGGCCCATCCCGCGTTCGTGAAGGCCCCCGAGATCTCCCTCGCCAGGGTGACGGCCTTCGCATCGGATTTCGGGGCCGCGATCCACGCCGGTGAGCCGGCCGGGGCCGTGCGCAGCACGCGCACCAGACTGGCGCGCGTCGTGTCGTCCAGCTTCCCGTCGGCGGCCACGGTGGCGCGCGACGGCGCCTCCTCGGCCTCCGAGCCCGCCGCCGCGACCTTTTCCGGACCCGCCCCGACGGCAGGGGCGGCCGCCGCGGGAGACTTCTCCGCCTCCTGCAGCAGGCGATCCAGCTCCGTCTTGAAGTCCGCGAACGCCTTGGCCCCCTTGAGCACCGCGAGGACCTTCACCTGCTTGCCGTTCGGCTCCGTCCGGCCGATCAGGAAGGCGGGCGTGCCGGTCACGCCGACCTTCTTGGCCTCTCCCATCTGCCGGCGGATCTCCGCGTCGAATTTTCCGCTGGCGAGGCAGGCCTCGAACTTCGGAACGTCGAGTCCGACCGCCTGGGCATGCGGCGTCCACGGCTCGAGCGCCTGCTGGCTGGCGAAGAGCCGGTCGTGCATCTCCCAGAACTTCCCTTCCGCTCCCGCGCAGCTCGTCGCCTGGGCGGCCTTGAAGGCGAACTTGTGGATGCTCTCGAGGGGCATGTCCATGAACACCGTGCGGAGCTTGCCGGTCTTGATGTATTCGCTGTCGATCTGCGGGTACGTCTCACGGACGTACTTGGCGCAGAAGGGTCACTGGTAGTCGGAGAATTCGACCAGGGTCAGCTTCGCCGTCTTCTCCCCCTTGACCGGCGCCCCGCCGAGGTCGAGGACCGTCCCGATGCCGGTCGGAGCGGGTGCCTGCGCCTGCCGCGACAGCATCCCTTTGACCTCCTGAAGGTCCTTCTGAATCGCCTGCAGCATCTGCCGCAGCGATTCCATCTCCTTCATGAGGTCATCATTCGATTTTTCCTGGGCCTGGCCCGGCATCGCCAGCGCGAAGGTCAGCGCCGCCGCCGTCAGGCCGGCTTTCGGCCACGATGACTTCATCGGCTCTCCTTTCTCTTCCACGTTTTCAGGGACAGCTGCCGGGAGAGGCGGCGACCTCCGCGTCGCGGCTTCCGACCTGATTCCCGCCGACCGAGTCGTAGGTCCCGGCGCCGCCGCAGCTCACACCGCGCACCAGGTACCAGAATCCGCTCCCCACCTGCGGCAGCGCGCCATCGACAAAGCCGACCCCCGCCTGATCGTTCGCCAGGCAGGCCTGCAGGGAGGTGGTGAAATTCCCCCCTGAGGAGTTGAGGAGGGTGAGCGAGCCGCGCACCAGGTCGTACGCATCGGCCCCGGCGACCGCCGACCATGAGACGAGATCCCCGCCCGTGCTGATGGAGATGGTCGAGGATCCTCCGGGAGGAGGGGCGGCACAGGCACCATCGCAGTAGCGTCCGCCCGTGTTCAAGTCCATGTCGGCGCCAGCCGTCTCGTTCCACCCGCCCCAGACGATCATTTCCGATCCGGTCCAGACCGCGGCGCCATACCTCCCGCTCGCGGGAGGCCCCACGGTGGACGTGGCGGTCCAGACCCCGGTGGCCGGATTGTAGCGTCCGCCGGTGCTCAACGACACGGGGGTATCGTCCTGACCGCCCCAGACGATCATCTCGGACACCGCGTCGGCCCAGACGGCGGCATGCAGGTCGCGGGCGGCCGGCGCTCCGGTGGTCGAGGTCGCAATCCACGTGTTCGCCGCGGGATCGTAGAGGGCGCCGGTGTTGAGGTTCGTGGCACCATCGAAGCCACCCCAGACGATCATCCGGGTTCCGGTCCACACGACGGAGTGCATCCACCGCCCGGCGGGCACGTCCGTGAGGGACATTGCCGTCCAGGAGTTGGCGACCGGATCGAAACGGGCGCCGGTATTCTGGGCGATCGGGACGTCATCCTCGCCGCCCCACACGATCATCCTCGTCCCGCTCCAGACGGCGGTGTGCAGGTCCCGGGCGGTGGGAGCCCCCGTTCGGGACGTCGCCGTCCACGCATCCGCCGCAGGATCGTAAAGCCCTCCCGTGTCGAAGTCCCTGTTCGTCCCGTTCCATCCGCCCCAGACGATCATCCTGGCGCCCGACCACACCGCCGTGTGGAACAGGCGGGCGGTGGGAGCGCCCGTCGTCGTGATCGCCTGCCAGGTATTCGTCGCCGGATCGTAACGTCCGCCGCTATCCTTCGGAGCGAACGCCTCGTCGCCGCCACCCCAGATCACCATCTTCGTTCCGGTCCAGACCGCGGAGTGACTGTCACGCAACACGGGCGCGCCGGTCGTCGGCGTGGCGGCCCAGCTGTTCGTCGCCGGGTTGTAGCGACCGCCGGTGTTGGTGTCCAGGTTCGATGTTCCGTTGTAGCCGCCCCAGACGATCATCTCGGTGCCGGTCCAGACGCCGCTGAACGCCTGGCGGGGAGTGGGGGCGCCGCTGGTCTGAACGGCCGCCCAGGTGTCGGATGTGCAGGCGGTCGCGGCGATCGCCGGCAGCGCGTCGAGCGGGACGCCCCCGGTGACGGCGGCGCCGTGCGCCGAGGCGGAGGCGATGTCCGGGCTCGTTCCGGCCCACCACTCGTCGAACGGCTTCTTGCTCCAGGCCACCGTCGCCACCTCGAGGCGCGCGTCGTTCCTCTCGAGGATCGCCTGCACGAAAAATCGCTCGTCGTCCTCTTGCAGGCTGGTCAGACTCCCGACCGGCAGGTCCCCGAGCCTGGACAGGCTGCGCTGCCAGGTTTCATCGCTCATCGGAATCACCCGCGCGCCGGCCCGCCTTCGGTCTGGTCCCTGGCCTTTGCCGCCCCGCACCCAGATCGCCTCGGCGTATTGGCCTCCCCTGCGAAGCTCTGCGAGGGTCGGTCGCCGCGACAGGGATTGCTCGATCGCGGTCTTCAGCTCCTGGTGAAGGCGGGCGTCGGAGGCGTAGGCACTGCGCATCAGCCGGTCCGCCAGGATGGGCCGCGCCAGGCACTCGGCCGCCAGGATCGGGTCGTTCCCGAGCGCCGCAAACAGTTCCTGGAGGACGCCGGGCGCTCGGCTGGACGCGACCATTCTCTCGATCTCGGCCTGGAGCTCAGCGTCCTGGATCGGACGGCCCCAGATCTGCTCGAGAGCCTTCGACTGGAGCAGGTAGTTTTCGACCGTCGCGCGCAGCGCGCGTTCCGGCAGCACCTCCTGCAGCGCCGGTTTCGGGCCGTCGTTGCCGGCAGGCCAGATCCGATGACTCCAGTAGACACTTTCGATGGCGGCCTGGGCGGAAATGCGCCTTTCGACGTCGAGCTCGCGGGCGCCCGCGCCGGTCGCCGCGAAGACACTGGCCGCGGCAACCGTCCCAACCACGAGCATCATTCCTGACCTTGACATGACTCCTCCCGGGCTCGGTCTCGGACCGGCCCCTCGAAATCGAAGCCTCAGTTCATGAGGAAATGCGCGCGGCGGGCTGAGAATCGCAGATTATGGAGCCAATTCGTCCTGACTGTTCCGGGTTTTCTCCTTATTCATTGCACCTGAAAGACGCGTCCCGAAACGACCGGGTCCGCGGACGTATAGGTACGAGAGTTCTTCGCCTTGTCCTCGAGGCGAATCGCGCCCACTTTCCAGGTTCCCCTGGCGGCGAGCTGCGGGACCTGGATTTTTCCCGTCCACGGCGCATCGGGGTCGTGGGGGTCGGGTGAACAGGTGAAGTAGTTCTTGGGAGATTGGCCGCCTGCCTGGGCGGGTCCCTCGAACCACCCTGTCATCGTGGCGGCGCCGCTCCCCACGTCGTAGACCTTCGCGGTGACGACGATTTCGGTCGCCGTTCCGCTCAGGACGATCGCCGGGGACAGGTCGAATGCGTCCAGGGTCGGGGCGGCGAAGTCGCAGTCGGACCC
>Ga0111539_10011102_pt1 | contig 11331 bp, 14 predicted proteins | sample RhiMethybrSRZTD1_FD_79667 | JGI IMG/M metagenome (GOLD analysis project Ga0111539, IMG submission 79667) | Populus rhizosphere microbial communities from Tennessee, USA - Rhizosphere MetaG P. TD hybrid SRZTD1 (version 2) (version 2) | ecosystem: Host-associated > Plants > Roots > Rhizosphere >...
GCAGGCTCCGTGCCTGCTCGCGGACGGCAAGACCGTGCTGTTCGCGGCGCTCAAGGACGGCGTCTCCGACATCTACTCGCTCGACCTGGAGTCGGGCGCCGTCTCGAACCTGACCAAGGACGACTACGCCGACAACGACCCGCAGATCTCGCCGGACGGCAAGCTGGTGGTCTACGAGCGGCGCGTGAGCGGCAACAACAAGCTTTACGCGTTCCCGCTCAGCGACCCTTCGCACAAGACCCAGCTCACCTTCGGCCCCTTCGACGACACGGCGCCGATCTTCTCGAGCGACGGCCACCGCCTTTACTACAGCTCGGACGAGGACGACGACATCCCGAACCTGCGCAGCCTCGACCTGCGCACGGGCGCGATCCAGCAGTACACCGACGTGTTCGGCGGCACGATGGCTCCGGCGCCGCTCAAGACGCCGCGCGGCGACCGCCTGGCCTTCATCACCTACTACAAGGGCGAGTGGAAGCTGCACACGAAGGACACGGCCGACCCGATCAAGGAGGTCGACCAGGAGGTGCAGGCGGCGGCCGAGGGCCTCGTCGACTTCCAGCCCGACGTGCCGCACGAGGTCGTGCCCGAGAACAAGAGGCGCAAGAAGATCTTCGAGGGCCTGTACCTCGAGGGCCGGCCGCCGATCAACGTCGGCGTGACCTCGAGCGGCAACTTCTACGGCGGCACCTCGATCGCGCTGACCGACGTGCTGGGCGACCAGCTCTTCACCTTCACGGTGCTGTCGGTGTCGTCCTACCGGATCTACGACGGCCGCTACACGAACCTCGCGAGCCGCCTGCACTACGGGGTCAACTTCTACGACCAGACCTACTTCTTCTATCCGTACTACTCGTACTACCCGGGCTACTACGGCCAGGACCCGCGCGACCTCGCGATCGCGACGCAGCGCTTCACGGGCGGACAGGTCTTCGCCGAGTACCCGCTCGACACCTTCCGCCGGCTCGAGTTCGGCGTCGGCGTCGCCAAGGTCGAGGAGCAGTACGGCGACCAGGACGTCCAGCAGCTGATCTGCCAGGACGCGGCGATCGCGGGGCTGCCCTGCTTCGTCAACAACGGCTGGCAGGCGCCGGTCTCGCTGCGCCTGGTGCAGGAGACGACGCGCTTCGCCGAGTTCGGGCCGCTCGCCGGGAGCACGTTCTCGGTCGGAGTGACGGCCGCGCCCCCGGTCGGCAGCTTCCTGCAGCGAACTACGGTCGACGCGGACCTGCGCAAGTACTTCCGGCTCGGCGGCACCACGGCGCTGCTCGCGCTGCGCGGCCGCGGCTTCTACTCGACCGGCGACAACCCCGACTACTTCTACTTCGGCGGCAACATGGAGCTGCGCGGCTTCCCGTACCTGAGCATCGCCGGCAACCGCGGCTTCTTCGCGAACGCCGAGCTGCGGCTGCCGCTCATCCACCTGGCCGCGACGCCGATCGGCATCCTGGGCCCGCTGCGCGGCACGGTCTACTTCGGCATCGGCGGCGCGCGCTTCAACGGCCAGGAGTGCGGCGCCGAGGGCGTGTCGCAGGCGAACTGCTGGAAGTTCTCCACCTCGGACCCGGGCTTCTCCTACGTCGAGGACCCGATCTACGGCACGCCGGTCACGGGCTGGCGCCTGCAGGACGGCCGCGCCTCCTGGGGCTTCGGGCTGCAGCTCTTCTTCCTCGGCTACCCGATGCACTTCGACTGGACGAAGTACACGGACTTCGCCACGACCAGCAAGGGCTGGGACTTCAACTTCTGGATTGGGTATGACTTTTAGCGGGGGGCGCGGGGGGTGCTCAAACCCCCCGAAAGCTCGTCCCAGCCCGTCGCGTCCTTAGCTCTCCCGCCGTCCGTTTCCGGCTCATCCCTTCTGTTGACTCCCGCCGTAAACCCCGTCTAAAATCGAGGTTTCGTGGACCAGCGGTCGGAAGGAGCTTCTGTCGTGTACGCGATCATCAGGGCGGGTGGAAAGCAGTACCGGGTCGAAAAGGGCGACGTCCTGCGCCTGGAGCGGCTCGAGGGGCAGGTGGGGAGCCGTGTGACCCTCGACGACGTCCTCCTGGTGGGGGGCGGCGACGACCTCCAGGTCGGCAGCCCGAAAGTCGCGGGCGCCTCGGTCGAAGGCACCGTCGTCGAGCAGGACCGCGGGGCGAAGATCCGCGTGTTCAAGTACAAGAAGCGCAAGCACTACCGGCGGACCCGCGGCCACCGTCAGCACGTGACGGCCGTGCGGATCGACGCGGTCCGCGCTTCCTAGGAGCCGATTCGACATGGCGCACAAGAAAGGCCAGGGTTCGAGCCGCAACGGACGCGACAGCCAGTCGCAGCGGCTCGGGGTCAAGGTTTTCGGCGGGCAGGCGGTTCGCGGCGGCGCGATCATCCTGCGCCAGCACGGGACGCGCTGGAAGGCGGGCCGCAACGTGGGGCTCGCCCGCGACCACTCGCTCTTCGCTCTCGTGGACGGAGTGGTCCGCTTCGAAGACCACGGGACGGGCGCCCGGCTCGTGACCGTGGTGCCGGCCGCCGGTTAAGGGGCCGAGTCTCCCCCGCCCCGGCGCGCCCGGCGGCAGCGGATGTTCGTCGACCAGGTCAAGATCCTCGTCAAAGGCGGCGACGGCGGCAACGGCTGCGTGAGCTTCCGCCGCGAGGCGAAGGTGCCGCGCGGCGGGCCCGACGGCGGCGTCGGCGGCCGCGGCGGCGACGTGGTGCTCATCGCGGTCTCGCACCAGAACACGCTGCTCCCGCTGCGCTACCACACCGAGTTCCGCGCTGAGCGCGGCACCCACGGCGGGCCCGGCAACCGCACGGGCAAGGAGGGGGCTCCGCTCGAGGTGAGCGTGCCGCCGGGCACCGAGGCGCGCGAGGCCGAGACGGGCGTCTCGCTCGGCGAGGTGCTGAAGGATGGCGACCGCCTCGTGGTGGCCAAGGGCGGACGCGGCGGACGCGGCAACCGCTCGTACCTCTCGAACCAGAACCGCGCCCCGCGCGAGGCCGAAGCGGGCGAGCCCGGCGAGGAGCGCTGGCTGCGGCTCGACCTGCGGCTGATCGCGGACGTCGGCTTCCTCGGGCTGCCGAACGCGGGCAAGTCCACGCTGCTCTCGCGGCTCTCGGCCGCGCGCCCCAAGATCGCCGACTACCCGTTCACGACGCTCTCGCCGGTGCTGGGTGTGGTCGAGCAGGACGAGCAGACGCTGGTGGCCGCCGACATTCCCGGCATCATCGAGGGCGCTCACGCCGGCGCCGGGCTGGGGCTGCAGTTCCTGCGCCACGTGGAGCGCACGCGCGTGCTGCTGCACGTGGTGGACGCCTCGGGCGCGAACGGACGCGACCCGGCCCGCGATCTCGAGCTCGTGCGCGACGAGGTTCGCCGCTATCTGCCGGAGCTGCTGGAGCGGCCGCAGCTCGTCGCCGCGACCAAGCAGGACGCCGCCGCGACGCCCGACGCGCTCGAGTCGCTCCGCCGCGCCGCCGAGCCGCTCGGGCTCGAGGTGGTGGCGGTCTCCGCGGTGACAGGAGACGGCCTCGTCGCGCTCAAGCGGCGGCTGCTGGGGCTGCTGGCGGCCGCGAAGGTCGCGGATGCCGCACTGGAGCGCGCGTGAGGATCGGCCTGTACGGCGGCACCTTCGACCCGATCCACCTCGGCCACCTGCGCGCCGCCGAGAACGCCCGCGAGGCGCTCGCGCTCGACCTCGTGGCGTTCGTCCCTTCGGCGGTGCCGCCGCACCGCTCGGCTCCAGCCTCGCCGCCCGAGCAGCGCCTCGAGATGGCGCGGCTCGCGACCTCCCCCTACAGCGGCTTCGCCGCCTGGGACGACGAGCTCAAGCGCTCGGGCCCGAGCTACACGGTCGAGACCGTCGACGCGATCGTGCGCGCGCGCGCGTCGGACACCTTCGTGCTCGTGGTCGGCGCCGACACCTGGCCCGAGATCCCGAGCTGGCGCGAGCCCGAGCGGCTGCTCTCGCTCGTGGAGGTGGCCGTCGTCGAGCGGCCCGGCTTCCGCTCCGGCGCGGAGGCGAAGCCGCCCTTTCCGAGCTCACGCGGGGTGCGCCACGTGAGCGGACCGGGGCTGCCGCTCTCCGCCACCGCGATCCGCGAGCAGGCGAAGGCCGGCCACAGCGTGCGCTTCCTGGTGCCGGACGCCGTCGCGGACTACATTGCCGAGCGGGGGCTCTACCGGTGAAGAAGCTGCCCGCCGCCGTCGCCGCCGCCGCGCAGGCGGCGCTCGACAAGAAGGCCGAGCACGCGCTCGCGCTCGACCTCCGGCCCGTCGCCGACTTCACGGACTACTTCCTGATCCTCACCGGCCAGAACCAGCGCCAGCTGGTGGCGATCGCGGACGCCGTCACCGAGACGCTGCGCGCCTCGGGGCTGCGGCCCGCGCACGTCGAGGGCTACCCGCGCCAGGAGTGGATCCTGCTCGACTACGGCGACTTCGTGGTGCACGTGATGACGCCGAAGAGCCGCGCCTTCTACGACCTCGAGCGCCTGTGGGGCGGCTCGCTGCGGCTCGAGGTCACGGGATGACCACGGCCACGGCGCACGCGCTCGCCGGCGTCGTCGCGGAGTCGCCCGCGATGAAGGAGGCCGTGGCGCTGGTGCTGCGCCTGGCGGAGACGCGCAGCCCCGTGCTGCTCGAGGGCGAGAGCGGCACCGGCAAGGACCTCTGCGCCCACTGGCTGCACTACGGCGGCCCGCGGCGCGAGGGGCCGTTCGTCAAGGTCCACTGCCCGTCGATCCCGGGGGAGCTGCTCGAGTCCGAGCTGTTCGGCCACGAGAAGGGCGCCTTCACCGACGCGCGCCAGGCCAAGGCCGGCAAGATCGAGATGGCCGCCGCCGGCACGCTCTACTTCGACCAGGTCCAGGACCTTTCGCCTTCGCTGCAGGCCAAGCTGCTGCGCGTGATCGAGGAGCGCCGCTTCGAGCGGGTGGGCGGAACGCGCACGATCGAGGTCGACGTGCGCTTCGTCGCCTCGGCCAACGTCGAGCTCGCCGAGGCCGTGCGCGCCGGCCGCTTCCGCGAGGACCTGTTCCACCGGCTGAACGTGGTGCCGCTCAGGCTCGAGCCGCTGCGCGCCCGCCGCGAGGACGTGCTGCCGCTGGCGCTTGCGTTCCTTTCGCGCGAGCGCGAGCGCGGCACCACGGCCGCGACGGGCCTCGCGCAGGAGACCGTCGAGCTCTTGCGCGGCTACCAGTGGCCCGGCAACGTGCGCGAGCTGCGCTCGGTGATCGAGCGCGCCGCGACGCTCGTGCCCACGGGCGAGATCGAGCCGCGCGCGCTGCCGCAGCAGCTGCTCGAGCAGCCGTCGACGCTCTGGGCCGGCCGCGAGCGCCGCCCGACGCTCAAGGACGTCGAGGTCGCCTACATCCGCTTCGTGCTCGAGGCCACTGCGGGCAGCCAGACGCGCGCGGCGGCCGTGCTCGGCATCTCCAGGAAGGCGCTCTGGGAGAAGAGACGCCGCTACGGGATCGGTTAGGAGAAAGACGGACCATGGACCAGAAGAAGGCGAAGGGTTACCGGGACAAGCTGCTCACCAAGAAGCAGCAGATCCTCGAGGCCTACAACAAGAACAAGAGCTACGGGAAGGAGGCCGACGGCGAGGCCACCCAGGACATCGCCGACAAGGCCGCGAACTCCTACACCAAGGAGTTCCTGTTCAGCCTGTCGAACACCGAGCGCAATCTGCTGCAGGAGGTGGACGAAGCGATCGTGCGCATCGAGACGCGTCGCTTCGGCGTCTGCGCCGCCTGCGAGGACGACATGAACCTGAAACGGCTCGAGGCGGTGCCGTGGGCGCGGCTGTGCCTCTCCTGCCAGGAGAAGCAGGAGTCGGGGCAGCTCTGAGCCCGCCATGAACCTCGCGCTCGCGTCTTCCTTCGCGCGCCGCCTCGCCTCCCCGGTGCTGGCCGTGGTGTTCCCGTCGGAGTGCGCGGCCTGCGGCCAGCTGCTGCTGCAGATCGGCGGCGGGCCGCTCTGCGAGCCGTGCTGGCGCGCGCTGCCGCGCCATTCCGGAGTGACCTGCCGCTGCGGTCTGCCGGTGCAGCCGGGCCTCAGCGCCTGCCCGCGCTGCCGGCGCGGCCGCCAGGTGTTCGCGGCCGGCTCGAGCCTCGGCCCCTACGAGGGGTCGCTGCGAACCGTGATCCACGCGCTCAAGTTCTCGGGCCGCCGGCGCGCCGCCGCGCGGCTTGCCGAGGCGCTGCTCGAGAAGGAGGCGACGCGGCAGCTGGTCGCGACGAGCGACCTGCTGGTGGCGGTGCCCCTGCATCCGAGGCGCCTGCGCGAGCGCGGCTTCAACCAGGCCGCGCTGCTCGCGCACGAGATCGCGCGGCGCACCGACCGCGCCTGTTGCGCGGACGCGCTCGTGCGCCGGCAGGACACCGTGCCGCAGGCGGGCCTGAGCGCCGCGGCGCGGCGACGCAACGTGCGCGCCGCCTTCGCGGTGCGGCGCAAGGCGAGCGTCGCCGGCCGGACGGTGACGCTCGTCGACGACGTGGTCACGACGGGCGCGACGGCGCTCGCCTGCGGGCGGGAGCTGCTGGCAGCGGGCGCTCGAGAGGTGCGACTCTTGTCGGTGGCGCGCGTCGTCTAGACAGACGCCGGCGCCACGGGGCGGAAGAGGGTGAGATGAGCGGAGTGAGGACGACAGCCGTCGCGATGGCCGTGTTCGCGTGCGCGGGAGCCGTTGCGCACGCGCAGCCGCAGCCGCAGGCCGGGCCCGAGAAGGGCGGCCGCGAGCGCATGATCGAGCTCGCGCACCAGGTGACGGCCGCCGCGGCGATCGACTCGCTGCCGAAGCAGCTCAAGGCCTTCTACAAGGCGCACCGCGCCGAGATGCCCTCGCTCGCGCTCGAGCCGGAGTTCGCCGCGCGCGGGCCCGAGCGACGTTTCCTGGTCGACCGGGTGTCCCAGTTCCCCTTCGACGATCTCCCGCACACCGAGGCGTCGCTCAACTCGAAGTACGGCGACAAGGCGCAGGGCATCGGCCGGCTGCCGTGGCTGGTCCAGGAGTCCTACGCGCGGCTGCTCGAGGCGATGAAGGCGCAGGACAAGGAGAAGATCCTCGCCGAGTCCGACGTGCTGACGGGGCTGATCGTCGACCTGCGCTCGCCGCTCAACCTGACCGACAACTACGACGGGCAGAAGACGAACCAGCACGGCGTCTGGGTGCGGATCGTGGAGAAGCTGCCGCAGGCGGTCGGGCGCGACCTCAAGATCTCCCCCGACTCCGCGAACTATCTCGACAGCCCCAAGGAGTACGTGTTCTCGATCCTGCTCGCGAGCTACGTCTGGATCGACAACATCCTCTACCTCGACCAGCTCGCCCACCGCGGCAAGCAGGGCTACGGCGATCCCTACTACGAGGACCTGGCCCGCCGCGTGGGCCCGATCCTGCGCCAGCAGGTGCTCTCGCCGGCGGCCGAGGACGTCGGCAGCTACTGGTACACCGCCTGGGTGGTGGCGGGGCGTCCCGACCTCAAGTAGGCGCACGCGCCGTGGTTTGACCCGCGCGCGCACGAGCCCCTATGATCGGCTTTCTGGCAGTCGTGTCTCAGGGTGCGGCGCGCGCCGCAGGAATCGAGTCCTTGGACGAGGGGAAGCTCGCGCCTTCCGACGCGGAGCTCATCGAGCGCTGTCTCGGCAAGGACAATGCGGCGTGGGAGCTGGTGGTCGCGCGTTACAGGCGAAAGGTGTTCCACATCGCCTACAAGTTCACCGGCAAGCACGACGAGGCCGAGGATCTGCAGCAGGAGATCTTCCTGAAAGTGTTTCGCGCGCTCGAGAAGTTCCACCGGGACGCCGACTTCTCGACCTGGCTGTCGAGCGTGGCGCGCAACTACTGCATCGACCACTACCGGGCCAGCAAGCGCGAGAAGGAGGTGCTGGTCGAGGACGCGCTCGCCTACGACCTCGCGCCGGCCTCCTCGGGAAACCCGTACCGTGCGCTCGAGGCCAAGGACAGGAGCGGCCTCGTGCGCCGCGGGCTCGACCAGCTGCCGGGCAAGCTGCGGGAGGCGGTGATCCTGCGCGACCTGCAGGGGCTGAGCTACCAGGAGATGGCGTCACGGCTCGCGCTGCCCGAGGGCACCGTCAAGAGCCGAATCAATCGGGGCCGCGAGGAGCTCGCGCGGCTGCTGCTACGCGCGCAGCAGCCGGCGCGGCCGAAGGCCCCACGTGTCGCGAGGCGGCGGGAGGTGAGGTGATGCAGCTCGCGTTCGACGAGAAGGGCGACGTGACCGTCGTCCGCGTGCAGGAGCCCAAGCTGACGTACCCGGTGCTGTCGGCGTTCTTCTCCGAGGTGCGGCAGAAGGTCGAGGCCGGCGCACGCAAGCTGGTGATCGACCTCGGCGCCGTCAGCTACCTCGACAGCGCCTCGATCGGCTGCCTGATGGACGTGCACCGGCTGCTCCAGGAGAAAGGCGGGACGCTGCGGCTCGCGGGGCTGCAGCCACGAGTCGAGACGATGATCTCGATGACCGGCGTGCACAAGATCGTGCCGCTGCACCGCGACGAGGAGGGCGCTCTCGCCGCCTTCGGGCCGGCGTCGGGCGCGGGGCGATGAGCTCGCTGCGGCTGTCGACCGGCCACCAGATCCCGCTCGACGGGGACCTGCTCGCGGTGCTCGAGGGCCTCTATCGCGAGGTCACGCTGCGCCGCGAGTTCAAGGGCTCGTTCGAGGACATGATGCGCGAGATCGAGTCGATCGTCGCGCAGATGTCGGCGGCCGACCAGAAGCGCTATCTGGTCGAGAGCCTGTTCCTGAACTACAACACCTACGAGAGCGAGATGCTCGCCGCCTACGCGCGGCGGCTGACCGAGAAGAAGAAGAGCCGCGGGCGCGCGGCGGGAGGGGCGAGATGAGGCGCAGGCGCGTCGTTCCCGGGCTCTTCGCGGCGGTCCTCGCCGCCGGCTTCGCCGCGAGCGCGAGCCCGGAGGAGCAGAAGACCCCGAGGATCCGGGTCGAGCCCGAGGCGTTCGACTTCGGCAAGGCGCTGCCGGCCAAGACGCTGCGCAAGGAGTTCACGCTGTCGAACTTCGGCGACGCCCCGCTCGTGATCGAGAACGTGAGCACTACCTGCGGCTGCACGGCGGCGCTCGCCTCCGACACCAAGCTCGCGCCGGGCGGCTCGACGCTCCTGCGCGTGACGCTCGAGACGCGCAGCTACTCGGGCAAGGTGGAGCGGCAGGTGCTGGTGCGCTCGAACGACCCGAAAGTGCCGCTGCTGACGGTGACGGTCAGCGCGACCGTCGAGGCGCCCGCAGGGAAGTAGCGGCTCAGGCCCGCGCGGGCCGGAGCTCCTTCGCGGCGGCCGCGGGTGCTTTGGCCGCGACCTCGCCGGCCGGAACCAGCTCGAACGCCTCCGGCGTCGCGACCAGCTTGCTCGCGACTGCGGCGTGCAGGGCGTGGCCGGCCTTCGTGGCCTCGAGCCGTCCAAGGATCGGGTGGCCCAGGAGCGCCAGGTCGCCGATCGCGTCGAGGATCTTGTGGCGCACGAACTCGTCCTCGAAGCGCAGCTTGTTGTTCAGCACACCGGTCTCGCCGATCACCACGGCGTTCTCGAGGCTGCCGCCGAGCGCGAGCCCGGCCTTGCGCAAGAGCTCCACCTCGCGCAGGAAGCCGAAGGTGCGGGCGGGTGCGATGAAGTCGGTGAAGCTGCGCGGCGTGACGCGGAGCGACAGCGACTGGTGGCGCAGCAGCGGGTGGTCGAAGCCGATCGCGTAGCTGACCTCGAAGTGGTCGCACGGCACGAGCCGCGCGCTCTTGGCGCCGTGGACGACCTCGACCGGGCGCGTGACGCGCAGCAGCTGCCGCGGAACCGCGAGCGGCCGCAGGCCCACCTCGTGCAGCAGGATCACGAACGGCGCGGCGCTGCCGTCCAGGACGGGCACCTCCGGGCCGTCGACCTCGACGCGCACGTCGTCGATCCCGAGGCCCATGAGCGCCGACAGCAGGTGCTCGACCGTGCCGATCGAGACGCCGTCCTTGCTGAGCGTCGTCGCGTGATCCTGGGAGCCGATGTGCGCGAGCGTCGCCGGGATCTCCACGCCCACGTCGGTGCGGGCGAAGCGGATGCCGTGCTCGGCGGGGGCGGGCAGCAGCTTCAGCCGCACCGGGCGCCCGCAGTGGAGCCCGATCCCGGTGCAAGCGACCTCGCGTCTCAGCGTGCGGCGATAAACCACGTTGACCGTCCCCGTTGGGCGAGATGACGCAAGTTGCCCGCTCGGCGAGGAGCAATCCTCGTGCCGATGGCCTGCTGAACCTACCCGCTAACTATGTCAACGACTTATGGTCATCGCGCGAGGGGGCTTGTGGCTCGCCGACCACAACCCACCGTGGCTCGCCAGCCACGATCAGGCCGGCCGACCACGGGCCAGCAGCGACCTCAAGTAGCGAGCCGTCTGGCTCTTGCGCGAGCGGGCCACGGTCTCGGGCGTGCCGGAGGCCACGACGCGGCCGCCGTCGTCACCCGCTCCCGGGCCGAGGTCCACGACCCAGTCGGCCGTCTTGATCACGTCCAGGTTGTGCTCGATGACGACCACGGTGTTCCCGGTGTCGACCAGACGGCCGAGCACCTCGAGCAGGCGGCGCACGTCGTCGAAGTGCAGTCCGGTCGTCGGCTCGTCGAGCAGGTAGAGCGTGCGGCCGGTCTCCCGGCGACCGAGCTCGCGCGCGAGCCGCACGCGCTGCGCCTCGCCGCCCGAGAGCGTCGCCGCGTTCTGGCCAAGCCGCAGGTAGCCGAGCCCGACCTCGCTCAGCGTTCCGAGCAGCCGCGCCAGCCGCGAGTGCGCCTTCAGCAGGTCGTGCGCGGCGTCGACGCTCAGCTCGAGCACGTCGGCGATGCTCAGGCCCTGATAGCGCACCTCGAGCGTCTCGCGGTTGTAGCGCCGGCCGTGGCAGGCCTCGCACGGCACGAACACGTCGGGCAGGAAGTGCATCTCCACGCGCCGGACACCGTCGCCCTGACACGCTTCGCAGCGCCCGCCCTTGACGTTGAACGAGAAGCGCCCGGGCCGGTAGCCCCGCGCGCGCGCCTCGGGAACCATGCTGAACAGGTCGCGGATGAGAGCGAAGGCGCCGGTGTAGGTCGCGGGGTTCGAACGCGGCGTGCGCCCGATCGGGCTCTGGTCGATCGCGATCACCTTGTCGATCGCGTCCATGCCCTCGAGCGCGCGGTGGCGGCCCGGCTCGGCGGTGGCGCGGTAGAGCTTGCGCGCGAGCGTCCGGTGCAGCACGCCCTCGACCAGCGTCGACTTGCCGGAGCCGGAGACGCCGGTCACCGCGGTGAGCGTGCCGAGCGGGATCAGGACGTCGATGTCGCGCAGGTTGTGGGCGCGGGCGCCCA
>Ga0111539_10011103_pt1 | contig 11331 bp, 12 predicted proteins | sample RhiMethybrSRZTD1_FD_79667 | JGI IMG/M metagenome (GOLD analysis project Ga0111539, IMG submission 79667) | Populus rhizosphere microbial communities from Tennessee, USA - Rhizosphere MetaG P. TD hybrid SRZTD1 (version 2) (version 2) | ecosystem: Host-associated > Plants > Roots > Rhizosphere >...
GCCTGGTCCGCGCGTCCCGCCGTGATCTCCGCGGCCATTGCGTCGAGCACGGCGGCCGACGGCGGCACGCCCGCGATGCGGTCATGCATGCGCTTGGCCTGCTCGCGCGGCCCCGCGCCCGCAGTGATGGCGAATGCTGCGAGCGCCACGGCGGCGGTGACGCGCTTCACGAACATGTCGATGCGAACTGGCGACCAGGGCATTTCCGTGCTCCACTCGCTCGCGGTTTTCACGAACTGCGGGCGAATATATCGGCGGGTTTACGGGCGACCAATGTCTCTGTACCGCGACATTCACGTGAGACGCGCGTCAAGGTAGGCTGGATCCATGACCCGTCGTACTGCGTGCAAATGCTTGTATTCAGGGAATACGAGATGGTTTACCGGGTCCGTGACGCAGTGCTGCGGCTGCATTCTGTCGTGAAGAAAAGGCAGCGGGGACCGGAGTGAATTGAGATGCGTGTCACGAATACGACATCGCGAATCCTCTCGCTGGCGGCGGTCGCGCTCGCCGGGTGTGCGACGGGGCACGACGGCGGCGTCGATATCGGCGGCGGGCAGTCGCCCGATCCTGTCGTGCTCGACATCCCGGTCGCGTACGTGAGGAGCCCGCTGCCCGAGGACCTCACGGAGCTCGACGATATCGACGTGCGCGAGAACGAGACGTTTTCGCCGGGTGCGGATGTCTGGCTGCGCGACCGCGCGGCGCCCGACGTGCCCGAGCACAACGTCACTGAGCGCGTGACCGGCGGCACCTGGGACGTGCGCGACCTCGACGCGTCATACGACGGCACCAAGCTCATCTTCTCCATGCGCATGCCGCTTATCCCCGGCGCTGACGACGAGGACCAGCCGCGATGGGCGATCTGGGAATACGACCGCACCACCGACACGCTGCACCGCGTGATCGCGTCCGACATCGTCGCAAACGAGGGCCACGACATCTGCCCGCACTACCTGCCGGACGGGCGCATCGTTTTCTCTTCAACGCGCCAGCGGCAGTCGAAGGCGATCCTCATCGACGAGGGCAAGCCGCAGTTCGCGGCCCAGGACGAGGACCGCAATGAGCATGCCTTCGTGCTGCACGTGATGAACGCGGACGGCTCCGACATCCACCAGATCTCGTTCAACCAGAGCCACGACCTCGACCCCGACGTGCTGGACGACGGTCGCATCGTGTTCAGCCGCTGGGAGAACGCGAGCGGCAGCTCGATACATCTATATACGGTGAACCCCGACGGCAGCGGACTCGAGCTGCTCTACGGCGCCAACAGCCACCAGACCGGCACCGGCGGCGCGCCGACCGACCCGCCAGGGCCCGGCACGACCGACGTCCAGTTCCTGCAGCCGCGCCCGGCCGAGAACGGCGCGGTGATCGCGCTCATCATGCCCTTCCAGGGCACCGAGCAGGGCGGCGACCCGATGAGAATCGACACGCCGGCCTTCGTCGAGATCGAGCAGCCGACACTCGCAAACGCTGGACTGCAGGGCCCGGCGCAGACACGGCTGGCGACCAGTGACGTCCGCACCGATCCCGGCCTGTCGCCCGGCGGGCGATACTCCTCGGTCTTCCCCCTGCTCGACGGTACGGGTCGACTGCTCTCGACCTGGACAATGTGCCGGCTGAACGACACCGCCGGCCGCACCCTGCCCTGCTCGCCGGACAACCTTGCCGACGCGACGCTGACACCGGCACCTCCTTTATATGGTGTGTGGCTGTACGACCCTCGCGACATGACCCAGCGTCCGGTGCTGCAGCCGGTCGAGGGAATCCGCTACACCGAGGTGATCTCCCTCGCGCCGCGCTCGCTGCTCCCGGCCACGATCCTCGACGCAGTCGCCGGCGTTGACTACGACCCGATCCTCGCGGCCGAGAACGTCGGCATGGTCAACATCAAGAGCGTCTACGACGTCGACGGCGCCGACATCGCGCCGGGCGGCTACCGCTCGCTGATCAACCCGGTGCGGACGACGGCCGACGAGCGGCCGGCGCGTTTCCTGCGAATCGAGAAGGCGGTCGGACTCCCGGACGACGACGTGCGCGATTTCCGCGACACTGCGTTCGGCGCGGCGGGGGGACTCGGAATGCGCGAGATCCTCGGCTACGCCCCGATCGAGCCGGACGGCTCGGTGCAGATCAAGGTGCCGGCGGGTGTCGCCTTCGGCGTCAGCGTGCTCGACAGCGCCGGCCGGCGCACCTCGCCGCGCCACCTGAACTGGCTGCAGCTGCGGGCCGGCGAAGTGCTCACATGCAATGGCTGCCACATTCCCGCGAATGCACAGCCGGGTGGCCTGCCGGCGGTATCGCACGGCCGGCGCGAGCTCTTCGCGCTCCTCAACAGCGGCGCTCCGACGACGGGACAGCCGTTCCAGAACTCGAATCCCGCGATCACCGCGAACCAGGGAGAGACCATGGCGGAAGCGCGCGCGCGAGTCTCCTGCCAGACCGACTGCGCCGCGCTCACGCCGTCCGTGGACATCGTCTACGACGACATCTGGACCGACCCGATTGCATCAGGCCGCGCGCCGGACGCGTCGTTCGCGTACCGGTATGCGCAGCTCACGACGCCGGCGCCGGCTTCAGCGGCGTGCCAGACGACGTGGTCTGGTCTCTGCCGCATCACGATCCATTACCCGAACCACATCCACCCGATCTGGTCGGTGCCGCGCATCGTTACCGATGCAATGGGCAACGTCGTCGCGGACCACACCTGCGTCGCCTGCCACAGTCCGGTGGATGCGGCCGGCGCGGTGCGCGTGCCGGCGGCGCAACTCGATCTTTCGGGCGGCCCGTCGCCCGACGAGCCCGATCACCTCGTGTCGTACCGGGAACTGCTGTTCACGGACAACGCGCAGGAAGTTAACATGGGCGCGCTGCAGGACATCCTGGGGCCGGTGCCGGTGGATCCGTCGATGAGCCCCGCGGGAGCGCGGGACTCGACGGCATTCTTCAGCCGGTTCGACGCGGGCGGCACGCACGCGGGCTGGCTGACGACGGCGGAACTGCGGCTGATCGCCGAGTGGCTGGACATCGGTGGGCAGTATTACAACGACCCGTTCATGGCACCGGTCAACTAGCACCATGGCGCGGCTCGCGGCCTGCGGGCTGCTGATCTTTATGGCTTCAATCGCGACGGCCCGGGCCGAGGGGCTCACGGTCACGGTCGCGGATCCCTTCGTCGAGATGCGCACAGGCCCCGGCCGCGGCTTTCCCGTGTTCAACGTCGTGGAGCGCGGCGCGTCCGTCGAGGTCGAGTCGCGGCGCACCGACTGGTTCCAGGTGAAGGACGAGCGCGGGCGCGAGGGCTGGGTCCACAAGGACCAGATGAAGGAGACGCTGGTGCCCGCCGGCGTCAAGATGCCGATCGACGACCCCGCGCGCGAGGACTTCGGCGCACACCGGCGCGAGGTCGGCCTGCTGCTCGGAGACTATGGCGGAGCCAGCGTCGTGTCGGTCTACGGCGCCTGGGCCTTCAACGAGCACCTCGCCGCCGAGGTCGCGGCCTCGCACATCCTCGGCGACTTCTCCGACGGGCAGTACCTGACAATCGGCCTCACGCACGTGCCCATGCCGGAATGGCGCATCCAGCCGTTTCTCTCGATCGGCACGGGCGTGATCAGGATCCAGCCTGACGGCACGCTCGTCGGCACGCCCGAGCGCACGGACCAGGTCGCCTACGCGGGCGTCGGCGTGCGTGCCTACCTCGCGCGCCGCTTCATCGTGCGCGGCGAGTACAAAGAGTACGTGGTCTTCACGGACCGCGACGAGAACGAGGAAGACATCGAATGGAAAATCGGATTCGCGTTCTTCTTTTGACCCTCGCGGTTCTCGCGGCCGGGTGCTCGCACATGCCCTGGCGCAAGGACAAGGCCGAGGCCGAGCCGGCGCCGCCGCCGGAGGGCGGCTCGACGCCGGTCGTCATCGAGCCGCAGGTGGAGCGGCGCGAGGTGAAGCCCGCAAAGATCGACACCGAGAACTGGGAGGCCGGCGCCTACATCGGCTCGCTGTCCGTAGAGGACTTCGAAGTCAACATGGTGTACGGCGCGCGCCTCGCCTATCACATCAGCGAGGACTTCTTTGCGGAGGGAATCCTGGGCACGAGCGACGCCGGTCTCTCGAGCTTCGAGCGCCTTTCGGGCGGGGCCCCTCTTTTGACCGACAGTGAGAGACAATTCACTTATTACAGCCTCGGATTCGGCTGGAATGCGCTGCCGGGCGAGATCTTCCTCGGCGGCAAGCACGCGTACAACAGCGCGTTCTATCTGACGCTCGGCGGTGGCGCCACGCGGTTCGCCGGGGCCGACCGCTTCACGATCACGCTGGGCGCCGGCGCCCGCGTGCTGCTGAAGGACTGGCTCGCCGTGCACCTCGACATGCGCGATTACATCCTCGATGTCGACGTGCTGGGCGCAAACAAGTCGACGCACAACTACGAAGCGACGCTGGGACTCACGGCGTTCTTCTGAGGAGGCCCGCTTGAACAGGATGTACAGTTTCCCGACCGCCCTCGTGGCCGCGGCGATGGTTGCGCTCGCCTGGCCGGTGCTCGCTTCCGACGCCACGGCGCCGGCACCGGCGTTCACGCTCACGAGCCGCGCGGGCAAGCCCGTGTCGCTTGCGGACCTCAAGGGCCAGGTCGTGATGATCAACTTCTGGGCGAGCTGGTGCGGGCCCTGCCGCCAGGAATTCCCCGCGCTCGACGAGATGTACCGGAAGTACAAGCCGATGGGCTTCGAGATGGTCGCGATCAATGTCGAGAGCGAGAAGGCCGATGCCGAGCGATTCCTCGGCGCGACGCCGGTGAGCTTCCAGATCCTCTTCGACCCCGACAACAAGGTGAGCGGCAGCTACGGCGTCAGTGCGATGCCAACGACATTCCTCGTCGACCGCCAGGGGCGCCTGCGCTGGCAGCACCGCGCCTACAAGCCGGGCGACGAGGCCGCGTACATCGAGCAGATCCGCGCGATGCTGAGGGAGAAATCGTGAGGCCCGCGCGCCTCGTGCTCGCTGCGCTCGCGCTGCTCGCCACGGGCGGCTGCTCCCGCGTCGAGCCCTGGGTGAAGCCCTACGAGCGCGAGAACCTCGCGGACCCGATCATGTCCTGGGACCGCGACCCGATCTCGTCCTCATACATGCTCCACGTGTACGAGTCGCGCGAGGGAGCACGCGGCGCCGCGGGCGCCGCCGGAGGCGGCTGCGGATGCAACTGATCCGCCGCATCGCCCTCCTCGTCCTGCTGCCGTTCGCGGCGGTCGCGGGCGTCCTGCCGGACGACCGCGCCGACCTCATGTACCACTACTACGACGGCGGCGGCGTCACGATCGACGGGCCCTCGCTGCTCGTGCGCAAGAAGTTCGCCGAGAAATACGCGGTCGACGCCAGTTACTACGTCGACATGGTCTCGTCGGCCTCGATCGACGTGATCACGACGGCGAGCCCGTACAAGGAGGAGCGCACGCAGTACGGCGTCGGCTTCGAGTACCTGCGCGGCAAGGTCACCTACACCGCGAACTTCAGCAACTCGAGCGAGAACGACTACACCGCGGACACGGCAAGCCTCGCGATCAGCCAGGACATGTTCGGCGACCTCACGACGGTGTCGCTCTACTTCACGCGCGGCTGGGACGACGTGACACGCCGCGGCGACGCGACCTTCGCCGAAAAGGTGGACAGGCGCATCTACGGCGTCGACGTCTCGCAGATCGCAACCAAGAAACTGATCGTAGGCCTCTCCTTCGAGACGATTACCGAGGAGGGATTCCTCAACAATCCCTACCGCCAGGTGCGGTTCGTCGACCCGGATGCGGCGCTCGGATACTCGTACGAGCCCGAGCGCTACCCGGGCACGCGAACGGGTAACGCGCTTGCGATCCGCGGCCGCTGGTACTTGCCCTACCGCGCGGCGATCGAGGGCGACTACCGATTCTACACCGACACCTGGGACATCCTCGGCCATACGGCGGAGGTTTCCTACACGCAGCCGATTTTCGACGAGTGGACTTTCGACGTCCACGCGCGCTTCTACACGCAGAACTCGGCGGAGTTCTACTCGGACCTTTATCCGCGCGAGAACTTCCAGAATTTCCTCGCGCGCGACAAGGAGCTCGCCTCCATGACGAGCATGACGCTCGGCTTCGGGCTGGCCTACGAGTTCAAGCCGGGACGGCTCGAGTTCCTGGACAAGGCCGCGCTCAACTTCCGCTTCGACCGCATCCATTTCGACTACGACGACTTCCGCGACCTGCGCGTAACCGGCGTGCCGCCGGGCAGCGAGCCCCTCTACAACTTCGACGCGGACGTCATCCGGCTTTTCTTCTCGGGCTGGTTCTAGGGCGCAGCCAGCCCCTTCGAGTAGAGGACCTTGCCGTCGGCGGTCACGACAACGGCATCGCAGTCGGGCTTGCTCTCGACGAGCGCGAGTCCGCGTTCGGCCCCCATGATAAAGACGCTCTTGGTAAGCCCCTCGGCGAAAGTCGAGGTTGGCGCGATCACCGTCACGCTCCTGATCCCATGCGGGCTCTTGCCCGTCTTCGGGTCGATGATGTGGTGGTACCGGACTCCGCCCTCGTCGAAGAAGCGCTCGTAGTCGCCCGAGGTTGAGATCGCGGCGTCCTCGAGCGGAATGCGGGCGATCACTCGGTCGCGATCGTCCGGGTGGCGGATGCCGACGACCCAGGGCCGGCCCCGCCGGTCGCCCAGGATGCGGCTGTCGCCGCCTGCCGTGACCGTGGCATTCGTAATGCCCCGGGCTTGCAGCAGGGCGATGCTGGTGTCGACGGCGTAGCCCTTGGCGATGCCCCCGAGGTCGATACGCACGCCCGGCTGCGTGAAGCGGATGGTAGAGGCCGGAAGGTCCACCATCACGTGGCGCCAGTTGATCGCCGGGAGCGCGGCCTGGATCTGGGCCTCGGTCGGGCGCTTGTGCTCCCGGTAGTCGTAGAGGTACCCGACGCTCGCATAAGTGATGTCGAAGCCGCCGTCCGACATCTCCGAGAACTCGAGCGCCCGCGCGACGAGCCGCGCGAGCTCCGGGTCTACCTGGACCGGCCGCGTCGCCGCGTCGCGATTCACGACGGACACCTGGCTTTCCGGCTTGTACACCGACATCAGCACGTCGATGCGGTGCATCTCGGCGATCACCGCATCGATCGCCGCTTGTGCCGACGCCGGGTCGTCCTGCCAGACCTCGACCGCGATCCGCGTCCCCATGATCGCCTCTTCCCGCGCGAACCACTCGGCGCGCGCAGCGCCGCCGGACGCGAGAAGTAGCGTGACCGCGAGGACGAAACGGAGCATCATGGCGCCCCAGTGTGGACGAACAGAAGAGCGTCGCACAACGGATACACTGGCCACTCGCCCCGCTTCCGGAACCTGTCACCCTGCGTGCGGTCTTTCGGTTGGGCATTGAAACAGGAATGACCTCATGAAGTTGCTTTCCAAAATCCTGGGCGCGCTCGCCGCGGCCAGCTTCCTCGCGATGTCCGCGCATGCGGCGACCGACGAGGCGACGATGATCGAGAAGTCGAAGCAGGTGCTGACCGACCTGCAGGCCATCCCGGATACGAGGATCCCGGACCTGCTGCTGTCGAAGGCGGAAGGCATCGTCATCCTCCCGGCCAACGTCAAGGTCGGCCTCATCTTCGGCGCGCGCTTCGGGAACGGCATCATGCTCACGCGTAACCCGGACCGGAGCTGGAGCAATCCCGTCTTCGTCTCGACCGGCGGCGGCAGCTGGGGCTTCCAGGCCGGCGGCCAGGTCTCCGACATCGTGCTCGTCCTGACGACGCGCGAGAGCATCGAGGGCATCACCGACGGCAAACTCACGCTCGGCGGCGACGCCTCGGTCGCGGCGGGCCCGGTCGGCCGCACGGCGATGGCCGGCACCAGCATCACGTTCGACGCCGAGGTCTACGCCTATTCGAAGACGCAGGGCCTCTTCGCCGGCATCTCGCTCGAGGGCAACGGCATCTTCATCTGGAAGAAGGCGAACAAGCGCTTCTACGGCAACGACAGCGCCGCCGAGATCCTCGCGAGCAAGTCGCCGGCTCCGGAGCCGGCGCCCGCGCTCGTCGCTGAGATCACGAAGCTGACGAGTGGTGCCGCGTCCGCCGTCGCGGCGGACCCGCCGGCCGCACCGGCACAGCCGACGACCGCGCCGAGCGAAGCGAAGACCTATCCGCTGCCTGATCCGGAGCCGGGCAAGGAGCCGCCCGGCGGCAGGTAAGTCCGCTCAGCCGGCGGCGCGCGCCGCGGCACTGAGACCGACGGGACAGGCGACGCCCGTTCCGCTTAGCCCGCAGGTAGCGTCGGGATTCTTCGCGAGGTACTGCTGGTGGTAGTCCTCGGCGTAGAAGAATTCCGGCGCGGGCAGGACCTCCGTCGTGATCGCCGCGCCGTGGCCCGACGCCGCGAGCGCTCGCTGGTACGCCGACTTCGAGGCCTTCGCCTCCTGCAGCTGCCGTTCACCGATCCCGTAGATCGCAGAGCGGTATTGAGTGCCGACGTCCTCGCCCTGGCGCATACCCTGCGTCGGGTCATGGTTCTCCCAGAACGCCTGCAGTAGCTCGCCGTATGACACACGCTTCGGGTCAAACACGACGCGCACGACTTCCGTGTGGGCGGTGTCTCCGGTGGAGACTTCCGTGTAGGTCGGATTCGGCGTGAAGCCGCCCGCGTAGCCGACCGAGGTCGACTAGACGCCCGCAAGCCGCCAGAACAGGCGTTCCGCGCCCCAGAAGCAGCCCATGCCGAACAGCGCGAGCTCGAGGCCGGCCGGAAACGGCGGCGCGAGACGTTGGCCGTTGACGAAATGACGCTCGGCGACGGACATGGGTTCCGCCCTCCCCGGCAGGGCGTCCGCGCCGGACGGCATCGTGGTCTTCCGGAGCGGATCGGCCATCGCCGTATCTTACAATGCAGCCCCGATGCGCGAGCTCAAGTCGGATCTCTTCGGCACGGTCCGCATCGACGGTGATCGCGGGCGCGACTTCGTGGTTCGCGACACGGCGGCTGCGCGCTGGTGGACGGGATGGATCGCGCGGCTCCTGTGCCGGCGCGAGGCGCGTGCCCTCGCGCGACTCGACGGCCTGCCCGGCACGCCGCGGCTCTTCGAGTCCGGTCGCGGAACGCTGAAGCGCGAGTGGATCGAGGGCCGGCCGATGCAGGTTGCACAACCGCAAGATGCCGGCTACTACCAAGCCGCACGCGCCCTCGTCGCCCGCCTGCACCGACGCGGCGTCGCGCACAACGATCTCGCGAAGGAGCCGAACTGGCTGGTGACGCCGGCCGGAAACCCCGCGATCGTGGATTTCCAGCTCGCCTGGGTCGCGCCGCGGCGCGGCTGCTTCTTTCGCGCGCTGGCGCGCGAAGACCTGCGTCACCTGCTTAAGCACAAGCGCCGCTATTGCCCGGAGCGCCTCACGGCGCGCGAGCGCCGCATCCTGGCGACGCCCGCGCCGCTCTCGCGGCTCTGGATGGCCGGCGTCAAGCCCGCGTATACCTTCCTGACGCGCCGTATCTTCCGCTGGGCAGATCGCGAGGGTGCCGGCGACCGCCGGTATTGAGCGCTTCATCCCGCGCACGCGATTCGTTATCGTTGGCCATGGCCATCGCACACGAGCACAACCTGAACCAGCCCCAGCCGGTCTCGAAGCCGTTCGGCATCCGCGTGCGGCTGCGCGCGCGCGATCCCTTCACGCGCCTCGTCGGTGCCGACTGGCAGAAGCTGCACTGGTTCGCGACCGAGCGCGAGCGCGACGCGGCACTCGCGGACATGGCGGCGCGGCATCTTTATTCGCGCCGCGGCGATGAGCCTTCGGTCGTCTACGACAAAGTTGCGGGTCCCCCGTCGGCCTGAACGTTCAGCGGATCCGGCCGAGCAGCAGGTAGAAAGTCTTGTCGCCACCCTCGCCGAAACCCGCGGCCACGTAGACCGGCCCCAGGAACGTGTCGAATCCCACGAAGGTCGAGCCGTTTACGAGCGCCGAGTCGAAGCTGACGTCGCTCCGCCGCTGCCAGACGTTGCCGAGCTCGACCGAGACGCCGACGTAGGTCGGCACGTCGAAGAGCCCGTCCTGTCCGCTGCCGATGCGCCGGTAGTAGATCGCTCGCGCGATGCCGAACTGCGGGCCGCTGATCTCGTCGGCCCGGAGTCCGGACAGGTCGAATAGGCCGCCGAGCGTGTAGAAATCCTGCACCTGGTCGGTCGGCCCCGAGACGTGCGCGCCGCCCGCCGCAGACAGGATGAGCGTGTTGCGGCCGCTCGAGCGGGCGTGCGTCCAGTCGAAGGAAATGCGGTCCGCGTCAGCCTCGGCGCCCAGACTCTCGCGCGGGCCGTTCCACTGCAGCGTGAAGAGCTCTCCGTGACGCGGGAAGTAGACGTCGTCCAGGAGGTCGACGGAGAAGCGCGTCATCAGCTCGCCGCGGTCGAACGGATCGCGCGGCGGCAGGCCCGGGTCGGTGGGGTCGCCGACCAGGAGGTCGCGGTCGCCGTCGCCCGCGATGATGCCGGCGCGCAGCTCGCCCCAGCTGCCGAACTCGCGGCCGAAGTCGAACTCCACCTGCTTGTCGCTGACTCGGTAGGTCGCGATCCGGCGGTCGGCGTCGAAGATGTCGAAGTTCTGGCGCTCGAGCAGCAGGCGCGGCACCACGAACCAGTCGCCCGCGTAGCCGATCGGCTGGTAGAACTCCGTGCGGAACAGCGGATGCGCGCCGATCTGCATGTCGGACTGCCACTCGGCGCCGTAGCGGTTGACCTCGGTCACCTGCGCGCGCACGCCGGCGCTGAAGCTCGTGCCGCCCTGGAAGTCGTCCTGCAGCTCGAGTCCGAAGCGCAGGAAGTTAGGGCCCCAGCTCTTCCGGCGCGCGCTGATCTCGATGCCCGTCAGCACGCCGTCCCGCACCAGGCGGTAGTCGAGCGCCTCGAAGTTGTCGCTACCGTAGAAATGCGAGAGCCGCTTGTCCATCGCCTCCGGATCGAGCGGCTCCCCGATCACGGGTCCGAGCTCGGCCTGGATGCGCTCGGCATAGCGCTCGGACTTCTTGTCGATCCTGACGAAGTGCACGATCGTCTTCGGCTCCTGCGTCGTGCGGCGCGCGACGTACTGTTTCCACGCCTCGTCGGCGACCGAGAGCCTGGCGAGGCGGTCCGCGCTCGCGTGCATCGCCTCGAGCCCGAGGCGGATTGTCTTCCGGGCCTCAGTGAAATCGGTGGACTGCAGACTTCCCATGTCGGGGAGGATCAGCACGTCACCAGTGCCGAGCAGCGCGCGCTGCCGGTCCGTCTCGCGCTGCATCATGATCGTGACGGCCTGGTTCGAGACGGCGAGCGCC
>Ga0111539_10011104_pt1 | contig 11331 bp, 9 predicted proteins | sample RhiMethybrSRZTD1_FD_79667 | JGI IMG/M metagenome (GOLD analysis project Ga0111539, IMG submission 79667) | Populus rhizosphere microbial communities from Tennessee, USA - Rhizosphere MetaG P. TD hybrid SRZTD1 (version 2) (version 2) | ecosystem: Host-associated > Plants > Roots > Rhizosphere >...
ATCCGGTGCTGCGCAACGAATATGTCGTCTTCAGTTCCCACCAGGATCACGATGGCGTGCGCTTCGCGGTGGACGGCGACTCCATCTGGAACGGCGCGGATGACAACGGCTCGACCAGCGTGGCGCTCCTCGCGATCGCGCGCGCCTGGGTGAAGCAGCCGTCGAAGCGTTCGGCGCTCTTCATCTACCATGGCGCCGAGGAGCGCGGCTTGTTAGGCTCGCTCTGGCACGCCGCGCATCCAGTGGTGCCGCTGTCCGCGATGGTGGCCGTGCTCAACGGGGACATGATCGGCCGCAACCATCCCGACACGGCGTCGCTGCTGGGCATCCAGCCTCCGCATCGGAACTCGACGGCGCTGGTTCAGATGGCGCTCGATGCCAATAGTCGCACGGGGAAATTCGTGCTCGACTCGTTATGGGACCGGCCCAGTCATCCCGAAGGCTGGTATTTCCGGAGCGACCACGTGCCCTACGCCCGGCTCAACGTGCCGGCACTGTTCTTCAGCACGAACCTGCACGACGACTACCACACGCCGCGCGATAATCCCGATCGAATTGACTATGCCAAGCTCACGCGCATGACGAAGTGGATGTACCTCACGGGGTGGATCGTGGCGAATTCCAGGGAGCGGCCGGGGATCGATGCGGGGTTTCAGCTGGAGCGTTGAGCAGGCTTTCGTCACTCGGAAGGTCCCTCAAAACCCTTGGCAGAGGAGCGCGGAGGTTTCGCAGAGAGGAGAAGGAGTTTCACTCGGCGAACTCAGCGAGCACTCTGCGCGACTCCGCGTCGAATGGTTTGCTTTTCCGCTGTTCGCGACCTGCGCCGTTTGTGCCGGGCGATGTTTGAGCTAGATTTGCGGCCCCTAGAACGACAACCGGGAGGCCCGCATGAAACTGAAGCTGACCCTTGGCATTGTTGCGGCTGTGGCAGCAATCCTTTTTACGGTGAAGTCCTCAGAGGCAGATCCCAACCTCGGTAATGTTGGAGCACATCGTCATTTCGTGAGACAGCCGGACGGGTCGCTGGTCGAAGTGGGTCCGCGTTTGTGCGACAACCCGAGAGTCCAGAAGGCCTTCAATCAATTCCACAACAACATCCACTTGGCAACGACCGGCGGTATCGGTCCGGTGGCTCCCGGCCTTCACAACTTCCAGGGCGCCGACCTCTTTGCCGCAGGTTGCTCTTTCGTTCCCTGAACAACGCAACGTCAGGAAACCGAACCGGTCAGCTGGCGGGCGCTGACCGGTTTTCTGTTTGAGTTCACCTGGCAGGCTACTTCGACGACCCCAGTGTTCGTTTTCGCTCGCTCCACTCGCTCTCGAGTCGCGTCATGAGCGCAACGAATCGTGGCTCCTTTCGCAGTCCGTCGAGCAGTGAGTCTCTCGCGAAGAGCGGGTAGCACGGAAATCCGTTGTCGGCGGCGTCCTCGAGGTATGCGATCGCCTTTTCGTTCTCGCCGAGCAACGCATACGCCGACGCCACGTTGTACGCGGTGTGGTGGAAGTGCCCGAAAGCCTGTCCGACCTCGATGGACTTCGCGATCGCCGCTTCTGCTTCGGCGCGCCGCCCCGCTTTTGCAAGCATCATCGCGCGAACGCTCGTGCCCACGCCGCCCTCGTCCGTCGGATAGTCGTGCAGGTACCTGTCCAGCAGCGTCGTTGCTTCACTATCGCGACCGAGCCTCCAGAGTGCTGTGGCAGTCTGGAACGCTGTTAACGTCGGATTCCAGTCGGGTGGCGTACTCCTAAAGATGCGGTATGCGGCCGCGTAGTTGCCGCGATACAAGTCAACCAGGCCGAGGCGATTGAGCGCCAACGTGTTCGCAGGGTTGATGGCCAGGGCCTGCTCGATCTCGGCCTGCGCCTCGTCGAACAGGCCAATGTGGAGCAGCACCACACCGAGCTGGTGATGTGCCTCGTCCAGCTTCGGGTTGCGCGCCAGTGCCTGACGATACGCCTGGATGGCCTGTTCGTGTGGGAATCGGCGCGCTGGAATCCACAGCAACAGGCCGCGCGCAAAGTAGGCCTCGGCGAGGTTGCCATCGAGCTGGAACGCTCTCGCGAGCGCGACCTCGGCATCCTCACGCAGCTTTTTCTTCTCCGAGTCTGGCGCAAAGTAGAATCCCTTGATGCCATACGCGCGCGCGAGCTCGGCGAAAGCTGGTGCAAAGGTCGGGTCGAGCGCGGTGGCCTCCCGCAACGCCGCGATCGCCGCGTCGTTGTCCCCTGGATTCTCGGCGCTCACGAGCACCTTGGCGCGCAGGTACGCGTCGGAAGCCGACGGCGATGCGGCCGTGGTCACGGCTGGCGAAGCCGGCGAGTCCTTGCCTGACGCGCGACTGGCGAGGAAAATGCCTCCAATGCTCGCTGCCACGACCGCGAGCCCGATCCCGACGGTGCGAAGTGATGAGCGCTTGCGGCTCGCGACTACCGGCTGGACGGAGGGCAGGACTTCGCCGCTGATATTCGTCGGCAACGCCTCCAGGATTTCCCTGGCGTTCGCCGGTCGCTGCTCCGGATCCTTGGCCAGGCAACGCATAACGAGTGCGCTGACAGGACCGGGAATCAGCGGAGCGACCTCGTTCAGTGCGCGCGGTTGCTCCACGAGATGCGCCGTCACGAGCGACTGTATCGAATGATGGCCGGCGAAAGGATGCGCGCCGGCCAGCACCTCATACGCGACCACTCCCCACGCGTAGACGTCGGCCCGATGGTCGACGTTCGGATCGCCGGCGGCCTGCTCGGGCGACATGTACGCCGGCGTGCCGAGCGCGACTCCTCCCTGCGTGAGTGTGCCGGCGGCCGTTCCACCAACCTGGGCTCGCGCGGCCGCCACGGCTTTTGCCACGCCGAAGTCGGCGACCACCGCCGCATCGAATCCGAGGAGCACGTTCTCCGGCTTGATGTCGCGATGCACGACGCCGAGGCTGTGCGCATACGCAAGCGCCCGGGCGACATCGCGCAGGAGGTCGATCGCCTGGAAGAACGGAAGTCGTTCCCCAACTCCCAGCCGACTGAGACGAGCCCGCAGCGATTCGCCCTCGATGAACGGCATCGTGTAATACGGAACGTCTCCAGCGACGCCCGCCGTGAGTACCGGGACGATGTTCGGATGCTGGAGTCGCGCCGACAGCTTGATTTCGCGCGTGAAGCGCTCGGTCGAGAGCGCGTGCGCGAGTTCGGGCGAGAGAACCTTGACCACCACCTGTCGGCCGAGTGCCTGCTCCTCGGCGACGAAGACGCGGGCCATGCCGCCGCCGCCGAGCTCGCGATCGACTCGGTAGGCGCCGCTCAAGGATCGCTCGAGGTGCTCCCGGAGCGAGTCGTTGGCGCTACTCGGTTCCGAACTGGACATGAATCGCGGCTCGAAGCTCCGTCAGGCTGCCGGACGGGTGCGGACGAAGTGCAGTCAGGACAACACAACAGCTAAACAGCGCTCCGTGCCCCTCGGCGCAATTGCCAGAAGGCGTAACTCACACGGCTGGCCGACTGAGCCATAGCGAAGGATCAAGATCGCTTCTGGACGCCGATCATTTTATCCGTCGGCCCGTGGAGCGTCAGGTAATTCATCGAACTCTTGCGGCAATAGAGGACGAACGTTGCCGAGTCTCAGTGATATAACATCCTCGTTCCCGCGACCCGCGACCCACCTGGAGGAGTTCGCCATGAAAGGCTTCATCGGAGACATCGAGACGCAAACCATCGAGAACCAGGATTTTCGCCGCGTCATCTACACTGGTGAACACGCGCAACTCGTGCTGATGACGCTCCAGCCGGGAGAGGAAATCGGCGAGGAGGTTCACGAAGGCACCGATCAGTTCTTCCGCGTAGAGAAGGGAACTGGCGAAGTCGTCATCGATAGCCAACGGTCACCGATCGAAGACGGAACCGCTATCCTGGTTCCTGCAGGCTCGCGCCACAACGTTGTGAACACCGGTGCGGGGCCGCTGCACGTGTACACGCTCTACGCGCCGCCGCACCACGAGGACGGCACCGTACGGCACACCAAGGCTGACGCCGACGTGTCCCCGGAGCACTTCACTGGCAGAACAACGGAGTGACGCTCGAACTGCACAACGCCCTTGATGGGAGTGTTCGATGTGCAACGTGATTCAATTCCGGTCGATCATTTTCCTGGCGTTTTCGCTCCTCCTGGTATCTCCGCACGGTGTCAGTGCCCAGCAGTCGCGTGCGTCAGCTGCGGAATCCGAGCTGCGCCAGGTCATTCGCCAGTACGATGAAGCGCTTCGACGAGTCGACGTCGCGGCTATCGAGCGCGTCTTCGCCCAGGAGTACTTCTTCGTCAATCCGCGTGGACAACGCGTGACGCGAGCCGAGCGGCTGGCGAACCTGCGCGAGGGTCGGACGGCGCTCGATACGGTCGTGCACGCGCCGCAGGACGAGCACTTTCGCATGTACAGCGACAGCGTCGTCCTCTATACGGCACAGCTACGCTGGTCGGCCGATACGGCGGCCAGGCACAGCAAGGGAAGGCCCGCGCGATGGTGCTCTGGGTCAAGCGCGATGGCCGCTGGCAGCAGGCAGCGAGCCAGCTGACCCCAATCGCGCCCTGATCAACGCTCAGGCTCAGGCGACTCGAGTGTCGCGCGTGCAAATCGTTCCAGCCACGCCGGCACCGGGCTGACTGTCACCCCGATGCTGGCGTGATCCACGAGCGTCGCGTTGAGCTCCCGGTACAGCTCACGAGGGAGCCGGAGCATGCTCCTCATCTGGCGCAGGATCGTCACCGTCGTCGCGAGATCGCGGCGGCGGGCCTCGAGGTCACGGTGCAGCAGCGCGAGCACGCTCTCCAGGACGATCTCGGGCTCGGGATCCACGCACAGTGGCCAGAGGGCGTGGCGCATCTCGCTCAGGTCGTCCGGATCCACCAGTGAGAGGTCGATCAGCGCGTGGGGTGGATCTGCCTCACGACCAATGACCTCCTCGGCCCAGCGATGAACCTCGTCACCGCGCACGATGCCGAGGAGGAGTCCGGTCCGGAAGTACGTCGCCTGGAGCCTGAGGTTCAATCAGCTCCCACCCGCTGGTTTCCCGATCCCGCGGCGCGTGGTGAGGTACGTGGCAAAACTGCCTAACCAGTGCCCGCCCTCGTAATGCTCACCGGTCACGGCAGCGAGGCCACTGGTCGCGTGCGCCTTGGCCGCGGCGAGCAGGGCTCCCCGTCGCGGATCCGACGGCGGCAAGCCTGACGCGATGCCCTCGAGCATCCACGCGCGGCTCAGGTTCAGGCCGTCGAGATGCGCGAGCTTGCCGTCCGTCTTGTCGGTGACCACGCCAAGCGGCAGCCAGTCGGCCGAGTTGGTGTGCGGAATCCGCGGGAGAAACGTCGCCAGCCACGTCGCGAATTCGAGAGGCGGCAGGACGCGGCGCATCAGGTCGGCCTCGGCGATGCACGGCGAGAGAAAGTCCTGACCGGACGGCTCATACGAGATGGGGCAGTCCCGGTCCCTGAGGTGAAACTTGCGGACGTTGACGATGACTTCCACGGCAAGCGGACCGTTGCTGACGCGTGCGTAGTCGAGGATGAGGCCAAACGAAAAAGCGGTCTGCGGATGTTCACCTTCTCGAATGGGGTACGCGAGTTTCGGCAGCCATTCCCTGAGTCGCGCGATCACCGCTGCTTCAAGCGGCTGGAGCGTTGCCGACAACGCTGCTGCCTCAGGTGTCGGTGTTTCGCGCAGCTCGGCGGCGAGCTGCAGCAACCACGCCAATCCGTAAGGCCGTTCGAAGGACTCGCGTCCGGCACCGTTCAGGTAGGCCACCTCACCGGCAATGTGCTCCGCGGTGATGCTGGTTTTGAGCGCCGCCATTGCTTCGGTCACGAACGGCGCGTTCGGAAACGTCCGAACCAGGCGCGCGAGCAGCCAGTGACCGTGCACCGACGAGTGCCAGTCGAAGCAGCCGTAGAACGCGGGCGTGAGTTCGTGCGGCGCTCTCACGTCCTCGGGCGAATTCAGGACGTGTGAGATCTTGTTCGGGTATTCCTTGTGGACGCACGCCAATGCCAGTGCAGCGAAACGTCCCGCGGCGTTCACATCCAGCATCGTGGACGATTGCTGCGCGCCTAACGGAGCCGTGACGACGGTCGCGCACAATGCCAGGATCCGGATGCTCTTCATGTCCCTGAACCGACCCTCGATTGCCGCCCCGGCATGATCTTGGCGCTGAACTGGAGGTTGAAGTTATTCGGCGTGCGCGTGTGGAAACTCTTGTACGAAGCGGTGTGAATGTCCTTTTCCACGTCAGGCGATGACGCGATGGCGCCGGTATCCACCTGCGCTACCAGCCCCCGCTTGCACAACTCGGCGTTCACCGCGTCCGGGTCGAACGGCGTGATGCCGAACGAGATGTGATCCATCGAAGCGCTGCGCGCGGCCGGCATCTGGAACTCCGGTGACGACGCATTCCCGCCACGAATCAGCAGGCCGCCGATCTCCGGCGCGATTTCTGTCTCCTCCTGGCTTCCCTCGTCACCGAGCCCCTTCCACCCAAGCAACGCCGAATAAAACGCGACGGTCTCCTTGTAGCTCGTGCAGCGGAAGGAGATGTGGTCCAGGTACACCGTCTTCCATCCGGTGGGCTCGAATGGCAGCTCGACGTTCAACTTCCCGTTCGGCGGCGTGCGGCGGCGGTTTCGCTGGTTGCCGTTAGAGATCTGCACGTCGAGGCCGTCGGGATCCTTCACGTGGAAGCTGCGGAAGTCGTCACCGCTGTGATCCGCCACCGGATCGAGTCCACGCGCCTTGAGAGCGGCTTCCACCTTGTTCGTGTCCCACGGTGTGATGCCCCAGCAGAAGCTGTCCCAGAGCGCGCCACCGTTAGGCACTAGCGCGAAACGCTGCGTGGTGCACTCCGGCATACGGCTTGGGTTCGCGTTGCCGCCTCGGCCACCCCCGCCACCCCCGCCACCCCCGCCACCTCCGCCGCCCGCACGGCCACCGCCGGCGCTGTCGCCCGCTGCGCCACGACCAGCCCCACCACGCCCCGCGCCGCCTCCACCCCGGCCAGCCCCGCGCGCCGGTGGCACGTAGCCACCGCGAATCTTCACGCCGCCCCAGTCCCCGATGTCCATGTAGATCTCCTTGCCATCGTTTTGCCGGACTTTCCAGCCCAGGAAGGCGGCGTAGAACGCAGCCTCCCGCTCAGCGTCGGTGACCTGGAGACTGAAGTGGTCGAGCAGGACCGTCTTGAATCCGGTCGGCTCGAACGGCGCCTTGAAGCGCGTCTTGTTGCACGCGGCGGTGGTGTCGCGATCGCGGCCGGCACAACTTCCCTGCCCAAGCGCGCGTGTGAGCGGCATGCCCACAGCGGCCACGCCGAGGATGTGAAAGAGGCGACGGCGGGAAATGCCGTTCCGGTCGTAAGTCGCGAAGAGGCGAGAGAGGTCGTCCACGGTTTGGCTCCGTCAGGCGCGAGGGTCCTCGACACTACGACCGGTGATGCCGAGCGGCAAGCCGGTTTGATGCCGCGAACCGATCCCTGGCCCGCGGTGGGCGATCCCGGATTGGTGAACTACCTCGGACGACGCAGCTCGACGTTGCCGATCCGCAGCAGGTCAGCTGACCCGTTAGGCCCGATGCTGAACGTGATCGTGGACCGCCCGCGCCACCAATCATCCCACACGACCTGGAACGTCTCGTATTGCCAGTGCTCGAGCGTCCCCGCCGTGCGACCGAGGCGATACCGGAGCGCGCCGTCCTCCATCGTGATCGTGACCGGGCTGCGCAAGGAATCCGGATCGACCCACGTGCCGGCGTACTGCTCGATCGGGACGCTCGGACGCGTGCCCATGATGCGCTCGTTCCGCGGCCGCGCGTTCGCCGAGTCCCGCGCCTCGTCCGCCTTGTACATCGCGAGCATCTCGGTGCTCCAGTCGCGCGGCGGAAGCCCGAGGAACGTGTCGAACACCTTGAACATCAGCGCGTGGCGGATCTCCGTGTCGGTGTTGCTGATGATGTAGACGCCGATGCCTTCCTCTCGGATCATCCCGTTGATCGCGATCATTCCGGTGAGCGACCCGGTGTGGTAATCGACCTGGCGCCCCTGGTAGTCCTGCTGGAACCAGCCTAACGCGTAGCTGCGAAAATGCGGCTTTGACATGCGCGCGCCAGGCGTGTTGCCCACCGCCAGGATCGTCGCCGGCCGGAAGAGCTGGGCCCACGTCTCGGGCGTGAGCAGGGGCTTTCCGTTCACCTTGCCCGTGTCGAGGAGGAACTTCACCCACTTCGACATATCGGCCACGCTCGACCAGACGGACCCCGCCGGTCCGATGCCATCGGAGAACGAGTTGCCGCTCACCCGCAGCGTGTCGCCGTCCAGCAGGTGCGGCTCGGCGTGGTTCGGTTTGGTGTATGCCTCCTCCAGGGTCGTGACCGAACGCGTCATGCCTAACGGCTGGAAGATCCGGGTACGGATGAAGTCGTCCCAGCTCATGCCGCTGACGGCCTCGATCACCGCGCCCGCCGCGGTATACATCACGTTGTGGTAGACGTAGCCGGCGCGGAACGAATACGACGGCTTGATGAAGCGGATGCGCCGGATGACCTCCGAGCGCGAGTTCTCACCCGCGGTCCAGAGGTAGTCGGCGTTGGGAAGCCCAGCGTGGTGCGTGATCAGGTCGCGCACCGTGACTTCGCGCGTCGTCCATGGATCGTACATCTCGAACGACGGGAGGTACTTCGTGACCGGGTCATCCCAGCGCACCTTGCCTTCGTCGACGAGCATCCCGAGCGCGGCCGACGTCAACGCCTTCGTGGTGGATGCGATCGCGAAGGTCGTCTGCGTGTCAACCGGTTCCTTCGTGCGCGCGTCGCGAACGCCGTAGCCCTTCGCGAAGATCAGCTGGCCGTGATGCACGATCGCGACCGCGAGGCCGGGCACCTTCCAGTCCTTCGCCGCTTTCGCGAAGTACGCGTCGAGCTCGCGAACCTTGTCCCGGTCGCCGTTGGCTTGTGCGGCCACAGGTCCACTGATCAGCAGGAATGCGAGGGCGCTACGCCAGAACATTGGTGAACTCCTATGAAGGCCGGACTGCGATCCGATCGCGTTCAGGAACTCTGTCACCCGCGCCGTTGCCGCGGAAGGCGTCACGACGGGGCCCGGAGTGCCTGGACCCGCGCAATCGCGTCCTGAAGCCGGTCCTCGAATGAACCGCGAAGTTCAACGTACGGCTGTCGTGCCTCTTCCAGCGCCGCGCGAAGTCGCCTGGTGTGCTCAGTACGACGCTCGCCGAGGACGCGAGTTCCATCATTGATCCACGGCACATCGTCGCCCAGCAGGAGGACGAGGTGATACCGCTGCCGGCGCGCCTGCGCGTCGAGCCAGCCGGGACGCGCCCCGACGATCATATCGCTCCAGGTGCACGTCGTGAGCAACTCAGTGTCGCAGATCAATACACGGTTGGCCTTCGATGCCGCCTCCTCTTCAACCTTGATCTGTCCCCGTCCGATCGCGTCGAAGTCCGCGAGGACAAGGTCGCGCGCATCCATGCCCTCGCAGTACTCGCGCCCGTATTCGGGGACCCAGGCCGTTTCGAAAACGCCGGCGAGTCGCTCTGCGAGCGTGGTCTTGCCCGTGGACTCGGCCCCCAGGATCGCGACGCGCCTCACGAACCACGGCCGGACGAGGGGCGGAATGAACTCCCAGTTGGCCATTGGATCCGAACGTATCGCCGTTCCGGAAACCGGTACCTTTGTTCGCGCCTGATCGACGCACACGTGTGCGGCACCCAACCTCGCCGCCAATTCATCGCCATAGGACTCCGACGTGAACACCACGTCGACTTCACCTGCATAACGCCGGATCAGGTCGACCCAGATCGGCCAGAACCGGGGGTCCTCGTCAGGCGCCTGCGGAACCTCCTCGGCCACGTGCACGACGTGGCAGTCCGGATGAGACGAACGGACCCAGGCGTACCGTATCGCCCCGTCGATTGTTTCGCGCTGGATCGAGCAGACGAGAACCGTCAACTCGTCTACGGAGGCTCGAGCGGTCCGGATCAGGTGGGCGTGGCCTGAGTGGTACGGGAGGAATTTTCCGAGGACGAGACCGCGACGCATCCGGCGTTAGCGACGGAGCCGCGTGGATCCCCAGAAGCCATCCGGCAGCGCGGTCAGGTCCTGCAACCCCGCACGCCGGATCGCCAGGTCCGCCTCACGCTGGGCCCCGTTCAACACGTTCTCCTCGTTGACCGTGAGCACCCGGCGATCGCGCATCAGGATCCGCCCGTCGACGATCACCGTTGCGACATCCTCGCCATTTGCGAAGTAGACCATGCGATACACCGGCATGTTCATCGGCACGAGGTGTGGCTTGAACCAGTCGACGAGGATCACGTCCGCCTTCTTGCCCGGCTCCAGCGAGCCGATGTCCTTCTCCATGCCGAGTGCCCGTGCCGCGTCGACCGTCACCATCTCGAGTACCTTGCCGGCCGGCAGCACGTTAGGGTCGCGGAAGTAGAACCGGTGGTATCGCGTGGCCTGGAACATGTGGCGAAACATGTCGTAGCTGCGGTCCGGGGCAGGGCCGTCGGAGCCGAGCATGACCGTGGCGCCGGCGTCGATCAACTCCGTCGTCGGGTTGCGGCCGCGAATCGAGAAGATTGCGCTGGGGTTGTGCGAGATCTTCGTGCCGCTCGAGGCAACCAGCTTGATCTCCTCTTCGGTGAGTTCGGTCGCGTGCGAGAAGAGCACATCCGGTCCGAGCAGTCCGAGTTCATCGGCATATTTCACGGTGCCGCGCGTGTGCCCGTCCTGCATGAAGTAGACGTGGTTGCGCCTGGACATTTCACGCGCGGCGTTCGCCTGCGACTTCACTTCCTCCAGGGCTGCACCGGTCAGGTTTGCACCCGGAGTGATCGTGGGAAAGACGACGGCCATCTTCAGGCGGCCGTTGCCGGCGTTGTTCCACTTCCTGATGAGCGCTTCGGAAACCTGCATCTGCTGGTTGAATGACACCTGCGCGTCCTGCGATGCGTCGCCATTCCAGTTGGTGAACGTGCTCGGATAGGGTCCGCGGCGCGGGCCCACGGCGAGAAACCACCGAACGCCCACCTTGTCGATGGCCTCCATGTAGGCGTCGCCGTAGCGCTCGTCATCGGTGCGATACACGTCATTCCCGCCGCCGAACAGCGTGACGGACGTGGTGACGCCGCCCTTCAGCCGTTCCAGCGCCGAAAGCTGCGCATCGGCCTTCCAGAAATCCGTCGTCGAGCCGTGGGCGTACATGCGCTCTGCGGCGCGGTTCCAGCCGCCGATGTCCGTGCCTAACGTTTTGAGGAGGCTGTGGCCGGCGTGGCCGTGCCCGTCGATC
>Ga0111539_10011108_pt1 | contig 11330 bp, 10 predicted proteins | sample RhiMethybrSRZTD1_FD_79667 | JGI IMG/M metagenome (GOLD analysis project Ga0111539, IMG submission 79667) | Populus rhizosphere microbial communities from Tennessee, USA - Rhizosphere MetaG P. TD hybrid SRZTD1 (version 2) (version 2) | ecosystem: Host-associated > Plants > Roots > Rhizosphere >...
ACGCCCACCGACTAAGCTCCAGCGCCAGTGGACCTGGTCGCCGCTACCGCCGCCGGTCTGGTCGTCTGGATCATCCACTGGGCACGTGGCCTGAAGGCGTTTGACGCCTTTCTGGTAACGCTCGTGATCGTCCTGTTGACCCAGGTTTTCCGCGGGCTGATGCCCCACATGCCTGGCCGTCGCCAAGGTTGAACGGCGATTAACGCTGCTAACACCTGCCGGTCGCTCTGAATACAATCCGCCGCCGGTGTGCAGGTGAGCTGTGCGTCAAACCCCTTTCTGAGGAGGGAATCTTGAGAGTACGTAGGTTCGCAGTCGGTGCGAGCCTGCTCGGTGCGGCGGCGGTGTTGATCTCCGCCTGCGGCTCGAGCGGCAGCAGCAGCAGCGGCGGCTCGTGCGTGTCGGGGAACACCCTGACGATCTATTCGAGCCTGCCGTTCGACCCGACTGACAAGCCCCAGTCCCAGGACGTCGTCGACGGAGAGAAGATGGCGCTCCAGAAGGCGGGCAACAAGGTCGGCAAGTACAACATCAAGTACGTGTCGCTGGACGATGCGACGCCGGCCGAGGGTAAGTGGGAGGCCGGCCAGGTCTCGTCCAACGCCCGTACGGCGGCGCAGAACAAGAACACGATCCTGTATCTGGGCGAGTTCAACTCGGGCGCGACGGCGGTGTCCCTGCCGATCCTCAACCGGTCGGGGATCCTGCAGATCTCCCCCTCGAACACGGCGGTGGGCCTGACCAAGAAGTCGGCCGACCCGGCCGAGCCGGCCAAGTACTACCCGACCGGCAAGCGCACCTACGGGCGCGTGGTCCCGGCGGACAACATCCAGGCGGCCGCTCAGGTGTCGTACATGAAGAGCCTGGGCATCAAGAAGCTCTACGTCCTGGACGACAAGGAGGTCTACGGCAAGGGCGTGGGTGACGCGGTGGCAGCGGACGCGAAGAAGGCGGGCATCCAGGTGCTGGGCGACGAGGGGATCGACCCCAAGGCGGCCAACTACCGCTCGCTCGCGCAGAAGATGAAGACCGCCGGCGCAGACGCGTTCTTCTTCGGTGGGATCACCGCGAACAACGCCGTCCAGCTGTGGGGCGACGTCTTCGCCGCCAACCCGAACATCAAGGGCTTCGGCCCCGACGGCGTTGCCGAGACCTCGTTCTCGAGCAAGATCCCGGCGTCGTCGATGCCCGACACCTACATCACCAACCCGACGCTGCCGGAACAGCTCTATCCGCCGTCCGCCAAGACGTTCTTCGCCGACTTCAAGTCGACGTACGGGCACGATCCCGAGCCCTATGCGATCTACGGCTACGAGGCCATGAACGCGGCGCTTCAGGCGATCAAGAACGCCGGCGACAAGGGCAACTGCCGCGAGGACGTGATCAAGGGATTCTTCGCGATCAAGAACAAGCAGTCGGTCCTCGGGACGTACTCGATCGACCCCGACGGTGACACGACGATCACCGACTACGGCGGGAACACGATCAAGAACGGCAAGCTGACGTTCGACAAGGTCATCAAGGCCCAGACCACCAGCTGACCGTCGGGAATTGGTCGTTTGGCCGGGGGACGGCAACACGGAGCCGTCCCCCGGCCTTAGACTCCTCACCCGACAAGCCGCCCGCCGAGCGGAGGAGATCGTTTGGAGGCAGCAGCGGTACCCCAACCCAAGCCACCCGTCGTACGGCGGGTTGCCTCGGCGGTGTGGCAGAACATCCTGTGGATCGGCCTGGGGGCCTGGGTCCTCTTCTATCTGGTCCAGGAGCCCACGTCGACCCTGGACGACATCAAGACCGGGATCTCGAACGGGACGATCTGGGCCCTCATCGCGCTCGGCTACACGCTCGTCTACGGGATCATCGAGCTGATCAACTTCGCCCACGGCGACGTGTTCATGCTCGGCTCGTTCGTCGCGGTGGGGCTCTGGACCTGGCTCGGGATCACCGCGGGCTCGTCGGTGATCGTGATCATCCTCGGCATCGCCGGCGTCCTGGTCGTCAGCATGCTGGCGACCGGCTCGCTGAACGTGATGATCGAGCGCGTCGCGTACAGACCGTTGCGCAACGCGCCGAAGCTGGCCCCGTTGATCACCGCGATCGGGATGTCGTTCATCCTCCAGAACGTGGGCGCGCTGTGGCATCCGCTGCCCACGTCGGTGCCCGACCTGATCGGCTCCCAGAGGACGCTCTTCACGGTGCTCGATGTGGACGTCGTCCGTTCCGACGTCTTCGCGATCGCCGTCACGCTCCCGCTTCTGATCGCGCTGCTCACCTTCATCGGCCAGACCCGCTACGGCAAGGCGATGCGCGCGACCGCGCAGGACCCAGACGCGGCCCGACTCATGGGCATCAACGTCGATCGCACGATCGCGCTGACCTTCCTCATCGGCGGCCTGCTCGCCGGAGCGGCGGGCCTGATCTACGCGCTCTACAACGGCACCATCCGCTTCAACCAGGGCTTCACCGCCGGCCTGATCGCGTTCACCGCCGCCGTCATGGGCGGCATCGGCAACCTCAAGGGCGCGGTCGCCGGCGGGCTGATCATCGGGGTGGTCCAGTCGATATCCGACGACCAGTACGGCCAGCAGTGGACCGAGGCCGTGGTGTTCGCGATCCTCATCCTGATCATGGTGTTCCGGCCCGACGGGCTGTTCGGGGAGGAGGTGCGGCCCGGATGAGCGGGGCCAAGTCGAGGGCGCCCGCGCTGCGCTCGGGGTTCTCGAACGTGCGCAACATGCTGCCTCGCTGGGCGTGGATGCTGATCTTCCTCGGCCTCGCCATCGCCTACCCCTACGTGGTGCCGGACCTCCTCGGTGGCGGCGCGGGCGACGACCTGCTCGACGCGTCGGTCAACACGCTCGGCTACATCATCATGGCCCTGGGCCTGAACATCGTGGTCGGGTTCGCGGGCCTGCTCGACCTGGGATACGTGGCCTTCTACGCCATCGGCGCCTTCGTCATCGGCTGGCTGGGATCGGGGCAGTTCGAGAAGGTCCACCTCGACTTCATCACCGATGTCCCGAAGGCGCTGCCGGGGCTCCACATCAACTTCGTGATCGTCGTCATCGTCGCGGCGGCCTTCACGGGTCTGTGGGGGGTGATACTCGGCGCACCGACCCTGCGCCTGCGCGGCGACTACCTGGCCATCGTGACGCTCGCATTCGGGGAGATCGTCCCGCGCGTGTTCGAGAACTGGGAGTTCGTCTCCAACGGGCGCCAGGGGATCACGCCGATCGACCGCGTCTACCTCCCGGGAGTGGGCGAGCTGAATTACCCGATCGAGCTGACCGGCATCTATTTCGTCGGCTTAGCCATGGTCCTGGTCACGCTGTTCGTGAACATCCGCCTGCGCGACTCGCGGCTCGGGCGCGCGTGGATCGCGGTGCGCGAGGACGAGGTCGCCGCGGCGGCGATGGGCGTCAACCTGGTGCGGACGAAGCTCTGGGCCTACGCGGTCGGCGCGGCCTTCGGCGGCTTTGCCGGGGCGTTCCTGGGCGCCTACCGCAACACCGTCAACGTCGACCAGTTCGAGTTCGGCTTCTCGGTCTTCATCCTCTGCATGATCATCATCGGCGGCATGGGCAATGTGGCCGGGGTGATCCTCGGCGCGGTGGCGCTGTCCATGCTCGACCGCTTCATCCTGCCCCAGCTCAACAGCGTCCCCGACGCCATAGGGCTGAACTTCGATCTCACCGCGGTCAACTTCGGCATCTTCGGCTTCTTCCTTCTCGTGATGATGGTCCTGCGTCCCGAGGGCTTCATACCCTCGACGCGACGAAAACTCGAGCTGCACGCAGGCGAGGTCGAGGACGCCGCCGCGGACCGGTCGGCGGAGGTAGCGCCGGGCGAGCCCCTCTACGAGGCGAGGCATTGACCGAGAAGGAGAACGGCACCCTGCTCGAGGCGAGCCACGTCACCAAGACGTTCGGCGGGCTGGTGGCGGTCAACGACGTGTCGTTCAAGGTGCCGCGGGCCGGGATCGTCTCGATCATCGGCCCCAACGGCGCCGGCAAGACGACGTTCTTCAACACGCTCACCGGCCTCTACAAGCCGACCACCGGGCGGGTGACCTTCGAGGGCCGCACGATCACCGGCAAGCCGCCGCACGTCATCACGAAGGCCGGCATCGCCCGCACCTTCCAGAACATCAAGCTGTTCCGGACCATGACCGCCCTCGAGAACGTCCAGGTGGGCATGCAGCCGCGGCTGAAGTCGGGGGTGGTGGCTTCGATCGTGCACTGGCCGACGCAACAGCGCGAGGAGCGGAATTCCGAGCAGAGGGCGCGCGAGCTGCTCGACTTCGTCGGTCTCAAGCGCTACTACGAGCTCTCCTCCAACCTCTCCTACGGCGACCAGCGGCGCCTGGAGATCGCCCGCGCGCTGGGGTCCGACCCCAAGCTCCTGCTCCTCGACGAGCCCACGGCGGGCATGAACCCGCAGGAGTCGGAGGAGCTGCGCGGCCTGATGGAGACCCTACGCTCCGAGCGCGGCATCAGTGTGCTGCTCATCGAGCACGACATGCGTGTGGTCATGAACGTCTCCGACCACATCACCGTGCTCGACTACGGCGAGAAGATCGCCGAGGGCAAGCCCGACGAAGTGCGCACCGACCCGCGCGTGATCGAGGCCTACCTGGGGAGCCAGGCGTGATCCTCCAAGTCGAGGACATCCACACCTTCTACGGGTCGATCGAGGCCCTCAAGGGCATCTCGATCGAGGTCAAGGAGGGCGAGATCGTCACCCTGATCGGCTCCAACGGCGCCGGCAAGTCGACGACGCTGCGCTCGATCTCGGGCCTCAACCCGCCCAAGACCGGCAAGATCGTCTACGACGGCAAGGAGATCCAGGGGACACCCGCCCACGAGGTCGCGGCGATGGGCATCGCCCAGGCGCCCGAGGGCCGGCGCATCTTTCCCCGCCTGACCGTGGGCGAGAACCTCGACATGGGCGCCTTCCTGCGCTCCAACCGGGAAGAGATCGCGCGCGACCGCGACCGCGTGTTCGAGCTGTTCCCGCGCCTGAAGGAGCGCGCGAACCAGAAGGGCGGCACGATGTCGGGTGGCGAGCAGCAGATGCTCGCGATGGGGCGGGCGATGATGGCCAACCCGAAGATGCTCCTGCTCGACGAGCCCTCGCTCGGCTTGGCGCCGGTGGTCGTCGACCGCATCTACGAGACCATCCGCACGATCAACCAGCAGGGCGTGACGATCCTCCTGGTCGAGCAGAACGCCAACTACGCGCTCGACGTCTCCGCACGCGGCTACGTGCTCGAGACCGGCAAGGTGGCGCTGACCGACCAGTCCACCGCGCTGCGGTCAAACGAGGAAGTGCAGAAGGCGTACCTGGGCACATGACCTTCTACGTCCCCCTGTTCGGCGAGCTCGGCGCGCTTGCGCTGCTCCTCCTCTACGTGTGGCTGCTGAGCGCGATCGCGTCGGCGCAGCTCTCGAGCTGGAAGGGCTACGGCGAGAAGCCGGGGCTGGGCACGGGGCTGCTGCTCAGCGTCGTCGGCGTGCTCGTGTGGCTGGTGTTCCCGTCGCGCCCGGACTCCAAGTGGCGCAAGCGGTTCCACCGCAGCGGTAGCTAGGCCATTCTCGCCGCCCCCGACTAGGTCCTCGGGGTTCGCCGTGCCTAGCACGCCTTCACCGGGTGGGTTTGGGCGGTTCTCTTGTCAGGAACGCCGAGCTATGGCCTAGAGCTAGCCCAGCGCCGCCCGGAGTGCCTCGCCCAGATCGGGGTGCCGGTAGCGGTACCCGAGCTGTCTGGCGCGGGCGGGTACCATGCGCACGCCGCCGGTCACGATCTGGGCCATGTCGCCGTAGAGGAGCTTCAGCGCCTGCGGGGGGACGGGGAGGACGGCGGGCCGGTGAAGCGCCCGGCCGAGCGCCTTGGCGAAGTCCGCGTTGGTGACGGGCTCCGGGGCGCAGGCGTTGATCGCGCCCGCCCACTCTTTTCCGCCGTGCACGGCGTCGGCGTAGAGCCCGACGATGTCGTCGAGCGCGATCCACGAGAACCACTGCCGGCCGGAGCCGACCCGCCCGCCGAGGCCCAGGCGGAAGGGGAGGAGCATCTTGGCCAGCGCGCCGCCGGAGCGGGACAGCACGGGGCCGCTGCGCAGGGAGGTGACGCGGACCCCGAGGTCGGCCGCGCGGTTGGCCTCCTCCTCCCACTCGACGCAGACCTGGGCCAGGAAGTCGGTGCCGGCCCGGGCCGACTCGTCCACGGCGGTGTCGCCGGTGGCGCCGTAGTAGTCCGCCCCCGAGGCGCAGACGAGCACCTGCGGGCGCGGCTCGGCCTTATGGAGGGCGTCGACGAGGCGGTGTGTGCCCTCCACGCGCGACGCCCGGATGCGGGCCTTCACCTCGTCGTTCCAGCGCTGGGCGATGGGCTCGCCGGCCAGGTGCACGACGGCGTCGCGCCTGATCAGCACCTCGGGCGGCCATTCGCGCCCGACCGCGGTCACGTCGTCGCCGCGCTTGCGCAGCTTGGCGCAGAGGTGGCTGCCGATCAGGCCGGTGGCGCCCGTGACGGTGACGTTCACGGTGGAGACCCTAGATGGTCGGTCCCACGACCATCTCGTGACCTTGACAAGTCATGTCGCGAGGTATTACGATATATCGCGTAATAGTCGTAAGAAGGAGTACAGATGTTCAACTTCATGATGGGACGCGGGGACCGTCACTGGGGTCCGCCCGGTCCCGGTCCATGGATGTTCAGGATGCGCCACGGCGGAAGGCGCCGGCGCGGCGACGTGCGGGCCGCGATCCTCGCCCTGCTCGACGAGCGGCCGATGCACGGCTACGAGATGATCCAGGAGCTCGAGGAGCGCAGCGACGGCATGTGGCGCCCGAGCGCCGGCTCGATCTACCCGACGCTCCAGCTCCTCGAGGACGAAGGGCTCATCGCCGGCGAGGAGCACGACGGCAAGCGCCGCTTCACGCTCACCGACGCCGGCCGCGAGGCGGCCGCCAAGCGGTCCGCCGACCAGCCCCCGCCGTGGGAGCAGGCGGCCGAGGAAGCCGACGACGAGCGCCAGGACCTGTTTGCGTCGATCAAGCAGTTCGCACCCGCGGTCATCCAGATCGCCCAGGTGGGCACGCCCGACCAGGCGCAGCGCGCCAAGGCGATCCTCGACGATGCCCGCAAGAAGCTGTACGCGATCCTGGCGGAGGAGGAGTGATGCGCGCTATGAGGGCAGCGCGTGCGAGGCCGTGTCCTGCTCGGCGAACCCGGGGACTGGCTCGGCTTCGCCGACGCCGGTTGCCTTGGCCTTCACGGCGACGGCCTGGGCGACCGCGACGGCGACGTCGCGGTTGAACACCGACGGGATGATGTAGTCCTCCCGCAGCTCGTCGTCGGGAACGATGGCGGCGATCGCCCGGGCCGCCGCCATCTTCATCTCCTCGGTGATCGACCTGGCCCGCGCGTCCAGCGCGCCGCGGAAGATGCCGGGGAAGCACAGGACGTTGTTGATCTGGTTCGGATAGTCCGAGCGGCCGGTGGCCATGATGCGGACGTACGGCGCCGCGTCCTCGGGCGCGATCTCCGGGTTGGGGTTGGCCATGGCGAACACCATCGCGTCGCGGTTCATCCTGCGCAGCGACTCCGGCGGGAGCACGCGGGCGCCCGAGAGCCCGATGACGAGGTCGGTGCCGTCGATGACGTCGGCGGGAGCTCCGTCGAGGCGGTCGGGGTTCGTGTGCTCGGCGTACCAGCGCTTGATCGAGGACATCGACCCGTCGGCGTAGTCGAAGCGGCTGGTGTGGACCGCGCCTCGCGAGTCGCACCCGACGACCGACCGCACGCCGGCCTCGAGCAGGATCTTCGTCACGGCGACGCCGGCGGCGCCGAGCCCGATCACGAGGACGTGCAGATCCTCGAGCGACTTGCCGGTGAGCCTCAGGGCGTTGAGCAGCGCCGCGAGGACGACCACCGCCGTGCCGTGCTGGTCGTCGTGGAAAACGGGGATGTCGAGCGACTCCTTGAGCCGGTCCTCGATCGCGAAGCAGCGCGGCGCGGCGATGTCCTCGAGGTTGACGCCGCCGAACGCCGGCGCGATGAGCTGCACCGCGCGCACGATCTCGTCCACGTCGTTCGTGTCGAGGCAGATCGGGAAGGCGTCGACGGCGGCGAACTCCTTGAACAGCATCGCCTTGCCCTCCATCACCGGCATCGCCGCCTCCGGCCCGATGTCGCCCAGGCCGAGGACGGCGGAGCCGTCCGAGACGACCGCGACCGTGTTGCGCTTGATCGTGTACTCGAAGGCGCGGTCACGGTCCTCGGCGATCAGCGACGACACGCGCGCGACGCCGGGCGTGTAGGCCATGGACAGGTCGTCGCGAGTCCGCAGCGGATGCTTGTTGCGCAATTCGATCTTGCCCCCGGCGTGCATCCGCAGCGTGCGGTCGGTGGTGTCGATCACGTGCACGTCCGGAAGCCCGCGCACCGCCGCCACCACCCGCTCGGCATGGTCGATGCCGCCGGTGTTGACGGTGATGTCGCGCACCGTGTGGCCCGACTCGAGCGCCAGGAGCTCTACGGTGCCGATGGTGCCGCCGGCGTCGCCGATCGCCGTGGCCACCCGCCCGAGCATCCCGGGCCGGTGCTCGATCTCGGCCCGGATCGTGATCGAGTACTGCGCGCTCGGAATGGGGGCGCCCATTTCCAGGCACATTACACGTGCCCCGGCGCCGCCCGTCAGGGCTTGAATTCGAACGCCCCCACGTCGCGCCGCGCGATGCCGTCGGCGTTGCCGTCGACGATTCGCGGCAGGCCCGCGCGGTCGAGGTTGGACTCGCCCGGCGCAAGCGGGGAGGTGTTGCCGGCGTCGATCAGCGGCGAGCCGGGGGCGAGCTGATACTTGCCGTGGCCCGCGTCGACGAACTTCGGGTCGACCGTCATGTGGGCGGTCTCGGAGAGGCCGCGGTTGCCGCCGGACTGGTTGCTGTCGATGTTGCCCTGGCTCGGATAGTCGGACGCGTCGGTCTCCAGGAACGCGATCCCGCCGCCGGAGGCCTCCCGGTCGAGCGGGTGCTGGAACCCGAGCACAATCGAGTTGGTGACGTCGACCGCCGAGGCAAGCTGCGTATCGGTGGAGGAGGCGATGACGCCCGTGCTGCCGTTGCCGCCGCCGAGCAGGGTCGACTGCCGGACCTCGACGCCGCTGGGCGTGTACGGGGCGCACTGGTTGGGCGTGGCGTCGACGCCGGTGCCCGCGGGCTGGGCGTTGCGGACGTAGACAACCGAGTCCTCGAGCGCGACGCGGCCGCAGTTGACCTGGACGCCGATCGCGGCGGGCTGATTGCCGCCTTCGCTGGCGTCGACGCGCAGGCGCTGCAGGCTGGTGAACGTCGACTCGCCGAATACCCGTACGCCGATGCCGTTCCCGGTGGCGACGGTGTTGTAGACGCTCGAGCCGCCGCCGAAGATGTCGATGGCGACGTTGCCTGCGACCCTGCCGCCCCGCAGCGTCGCCCCGTCCGAAAGGACCGCCCCGGCGCCGGCGTCGCCGTCGACGACGACGTTGCGCCCGGTCGCGCCCTCGAGCGACAGGCCCTTCATGAACAGCCCACCGGGGACGCTGAGGTGCAGGTCCCGCACAAGCGAGCCGGCGGCGAGCGTCAGCACCGTGGCGGAGTCGTGGAGGAACGTGGTCAGTGTCGTCTTGCCCGGCCCGGCGCCGGCGACCGTCACGGGGTTCCCGGGAGCCGGGTCGTCGTAGTGGAAGCCGAGCGAGTTCGTGCTGAACGTGCCAGCGCCGATCCTCACCGTGTCGGCGCCGGCATGCTGCTGCGCCGCGTCGAGGGCCGGTCACGCCGCCAATGCGGTCCTCCGCCGACTTTGCGTCGGTTCGCCGCCAAGCGCCGCCCACGGCCCGTCATAGAGTGTCCGGCGATGGCAGACGAGCTCTTCCTCATCGACGGCAACTCGCTCGTCTACCGCGCGTTCTTCGCCCTGCCCGAGTCGATCGCGACGTCCGACGGCCGCCCCACGAACGCGATCTTCGGCTTCGCGTCGATGCTGGTGAAGATCATCACCGACTACGGCATCAAGCCGACCGTCGTCGTGTGGGACGCGGGCTCGTCGGGCCGCAAGGAGGTCTACGCCGACTACAAGGCCCAGCGCACCGAGCGGCCCAGCCTGCTGGGAGAGCAGTGGCCCGCGTTCGAGCCCTTGGTGGAGGCGTTCGGCTACCAGAACATCCGCGTGCAGGGCTTCGAGGCCGACGACGTGATCGCGACCCTCACCAAGCGTGCCGTGCAGGAGGGCATCGAGGTGATGGTGGTCACCGGCGACCGCGACGCCTACCAGCTGGTCGACGACGGCCACGTGAAGATCATGACCACGTCGCGGGGCATCACCGACACGCGCGTCTACGACCGCGAGGGAGTGGTCGACCGCTACGGGATCCCACCCGAGCTGATCCCCGACTTCATCGGGCTGAAGGGCGACACCTCCGACAACATCCCCGGCGTCCCCGGCATCGGCGACAAGACCGCGGCGCAGCTCCTCAACCAGTTCGGGACGCTCGAGGAGGTCCTCGCGCATGTCGAGGACATCTCCGGCCGCAAGCGCCAGGAGAACCTGCGCGAGCACGCCGAGGACGCGCGCGTCTCCAAGCGGCTGGCGACGATGTTCCGCGACGTCGAGGTCGACTTCGACGTCGCCGCGGCGGCCGCGGGCGAGCCCGACCGCTCGCGGCTGCGCGAGACCTTCCGCGAGTTCGAGCTGCGCGACCCGCTGCGCCGCCTGGAGGAGGCCCTGGGCGAGGGGGACGCTGCGGCACCCGCGCCGGTGGCCGAGACGCGGCTGACCGCCGGGGTGCGCGCGGCCACGCTCCCCGACCTCGGCGGCGACGACGAGATCGCGCTGGCGGTGCGCGAGCCGGAGGTCCCCGAGGACCAGCTCTTCTCGGAGGAGCGGCCGTGGCGCTGGGCGGGGTTCGACGGCGGTGCGGAGGTCCTCGTCGGCGAGGCCGCCGGGCCGGCCGAGGTGGCGGAAGCCGCCGGCGACCGCCGGGTCGTGGCCCACAACGCAAAGGCGCTGCGCACCGTGCCGCGCACCCTGGCCCACGACACCGAGGTGGCCGCCTACCTGCTCGATCCGGCACGCCGCGGCTATCCGCTCGACGAGCTGGCCCAGGACCACGGCCTCGGCGCCGACGTCGAGGACCCGACGGGCGCCGACGCGCTCGTGATCTGCGCGCTGGCGGCGCTGCAGCGCGAGCGGCTGATCGAGCGCGGCCTCGACCGGCTGCTGCTCGAGGTCGAGCTTCCGCTCGTGCACGTGCTGCGCGAGATGGAGGTGATGGGCGTCAAGCTCGACTGCGC
>Ga0111539_10011113_pt1 | contig 11329 bp, 10 predicted proteins | sample RhiMethybrSRZTD1_FD_79667 | JGI IMG/M metagenome (GOLD analysis project Ga0111539, IMG submission 79667) | Populus rhizosphere microbial communities from Tennessee, USA - Rhizosphere MetaG P. TD hybrid SRZTD1 (version 2) (version 2) | ecosystem: Host-associated > Plants > Roots > Rhizosphere >...
GAGCGGCCAGCCTGAACCCGATCGAAGCGCTCCGGCACGAGTAATCTCTCATGGTGGTGGGGATCAAATAACGATGCGTCTCCCGGCAAACTGGATCTATTGGGCGCCCTTGTGTACTGCCGGACTGCACATCTTCGAGGAGTTCGTCTTCCCCGGCGGTTTCATGGCGTGGTATCGCAAGTCGCGCCCCACGATGCAGGCGAGCATCACTCCACGCTTCCTCATCGTGGTGAACGTTCTGCTGCTCATCCTGTGCTACGACGTGGGCGCCATGGCCTGGCGCCCGCTTGGAACCCAGCTTTGGTTTCTGGTCGCGGCAATCTTGTTCGCGAACGGCATTTGGCATCTGGTGGGGACGATTCGGACGCGAAGCTACTCGCCGGGGCTTGTGACGGGACTGGCACTCTATGTACCGGTCGGGATTCTCGGAGCAGTGCAGCTCATTCGCTCGGGGCAGACTTCGATCGCGGGGGCGCTGCCCGCGGCCGCACTCGGCGCGTCTTATCAGCTTTGGTCCAATCTCTTGCATCGCCGCCGTGCACGCCTCCGGTCGAAGTGACGCGGGCTTCGATTGCGGTTCTGACCGCGGCACTTTCACTCGCCATGGGCGCAGCCGCGCAAGAAACACTCCCCGTTCTGAAGACCACGCAACCGACGGTCAGCGTCCGAGAAGGGGAGAAGCTGCACCAAGACGCTTGGCGCCTTGCGCCGGAAGTGGCTCCAGACATCTATGAAGTCGGGCTGAAGGATAACGAGCGGCTCACGGTCACGTTCTTGAGCGACGTCGACTCATTGAGCTTTGTCATGACCGAAGGAAGCTATCGCGACTTCATCATCGAGTACGGCGCGGATCGTTGCCGAACGCGGATCGTCGGCGTGCGCGCCGTTCCCGCGGCGGTCTTCGATGCCACCTATCAAGCGGAGCACGAAGGAAAGATCTCCGTCGAGATTCCGGAAATGTACGAGCTGGTCAACATCGCGCTGGCGATCACCGACAAGGGACTCGCCGATCCCTCTCTCGTCTACCACGACTCCGACTACCACGCCGCTGTGGTCGCCTGGTTCGATCATCATCGCGAAGAGCCGGTCATCGACGCACTCGACGCGGCGCTCCGGCAGAATCCGGGGATCTACGCCAGCCTCAAGATGAACGCCTACGCCTACGAGTTCGATGTGAACGGCTGGATCGTGCAGAGCAAGGTGTACGACCGGACCGCGTTTCCGGGAGAGCGGGTCAATACGCTGCGGCCCTACCTCAAGGGGCTGCAAAAGTTCGCGGATCATTCGAACTTCCACGAGTTCTATCGGAGAAACCGCGCGACCTATGACGCGCAAATCTCGTTCTACCAGGACGAGGCGGACGTCCATGCGATGCTCGCTTGGCTTTCTCGCAATTTCCCCGGCTCTTCCGCCTACAACAGCTACAAGATCATCTTCTCGCCTCTCGTGGCCTACAACCAATCCGCGACGTGGCTGGAGAACAACGGATTCAGGGAGCTTCAAGCGCACGTGAATTACCCCTATCCAAGAGACCTGGCGCGCCGAGCGCAGGGGGTCACGCTCTCCAAAAGGGCGGAGACCATGGCGCGCAGTTTCATCGTGTTCACGGAGCTGAACCACGGCTTCATCAATCCCGAGGCGGACAAGTATGCGGAGCGAGTGGCCCATGCGACCGACCGGCGCGAACGGTGGGTCGACCCGTCCAAAGGTCCCGGCTACTACTCGGGGATCTCGGCGTTCAATGAGTACATGAATTGGGGGCTGGTGAGCGTTTGGGTTTCCGACTTGGCGCCCGCCGAGGAGCAGCCACTGCTCATCCAGATTGTGGACGACATGCTGACGAAGCGCCGCGGTTTCCCCCGATTTGCCGCATTCGATGCGTATCTCTTGGACCTCTACCGCACGCGCCAGCCCAGCCAGACCGTGGCCGACCTGTATCCGCGGATCATCGAATGGTTTGAGCAAGAAAACGTGAAGGAACCTGACGCTATAGAGGCTGGAGAAACTGGAGGATGAAGCGCTGCTCGAAATGAAAATGGGCCCCGCATCGTTGCCGATTCGCGGAGCCCTGATCTCGAGCATCTTTGTGTGGGCGACGCCAGAGCGCGCCGCCCACAACCTTCAGGTGAGCTTCTAGCTCCCCGGATTCATGCCGCCCATATCCATCAAGGTTTTCTTGGCGGCCTTCCTTCTGCGGCGAATCTTGCGGACGACTTTCGCCTTGGCCCGTCCGCGTCTGCGCACCACACGACCAACCTTGCGGGCGACGCGCGCCTTGCGGCGGCCACGTCTGCGGGCAACACGACCGGCCTTGCGCACAACTTTCCGTGCCACGCGCCCCTTGCGGCGTGCTTTGCGACGGACTTTGCGACCAACTTTGCGCACAACGCGTGCCTTCGCGCGGCCCTTCCTTCGAGTTTTGCGTGCGACTTTGCGTCCGGCTCGCTTCCGAGCTGTAGCCATTTCGTCCTCCCCACATCATTCGAATCAGGCAGTACCGCACCCTGCAGTATGCCTATGCGATCGTATGAGGTGTTCCGCAGCAGGGTCAACAAGGAATCAATGTCCATCTCTGCCAGTTGTCGAAATTCTTTTGATGCGTGAGCAGTGTCTGACGGTCGAGTTTTCGCAACCGAATGCATTCTCAGCCACCCGAGATTGGCGGCGAGATGGCCGGGTTGTTCGCATCCGTTTTGCGCATGAGCCGGACTTTCAAGTTCGCGGTGAAACCCAGTTTTTCGTAAAACGCCTCGCGCTCGGGAAGGCAATACAACTCGAAATGCTTCACGGAGCGAAGCTCCGGATGATCGAGAATTCTTTGCATGAGCGCAGTACCCAAACGGCGTTCCCGATGGTCTCGATCCACGATAACATCGAGGATCAAAGCCTTGTAAATACGGTCACTTAGCACGCGCGCGAACGCGATGAGCTGGCCGGAATTTGCTTCGCAGAATCCGAAGATGAAATCGGTGTGGTCGAGCATCCGGCGGACGTCGTCCTCGGTACGACCCTTGGTCCACCACTGTTCTTGATACAGCCGAACCAGATCCCGGATTTGGGAATCACTCAGCCTGGAAATGGCTTCGTCGCCCAAATGTACGCTCGCCGGCTGGGATGTTCGACGTCCGGATAGGGATCGCGCTCGAGGATGTTCTCAACAAGAAATCCGGCGTCGCGGAGGTAGCCTACCACCTCCTCAGTTTGGAAGAACAAGAAGTCGATGCAGACTGGAATTCCGAAGAATTCGTCCATGTGCAAAGAGCCTTCTCCCAAGTGAAATGCGATCAGAAGCACTCCCCCCGGGTGCAATGTGCGCAGCATTTCCCGCAATACCGCGGTCACCTCTTCCCGTGGAAAATGCAGGATGGAATAGAACGAAAGAATTCCAGCCCAGGTGGAATCGGCGGTATCGAGCAACCTCATGTCCCCGACGCGAAACTCCATTCCCGGGTGCATCCGCCGCGCTCGCGTCACCATCTCCGGCGACAAATCGATCCCGCAGATCTCGGCGCCGTGATCGTGGACATACCGGGCCACATGACCCGGTCCGCAACCGAGCTCGCATGCAGGGCCGGCATGGCGCACTCGGGTTGCGAATTGCTCCAGAAGCTGGCGGTCCAAGGGCTTGCCCCGCAGCTCCTCAGAAATGCGTAGAACGTATTCGTCGGCGACGGCGTCGTATGCGCCGCGCACGTTCGCGGTGGAGAGACCGGGAGGACCGGACGTGTTCTCCACGCTTACGGTTTGGTCGATCCCGGGGTTGTCGAGTACTCGACTTGCACGTTGGCGATCGCAACTGCGATCGTTCCGTAGAGCGGTCACCTCCGTTTGAACCCTTCGACCAGTTTCCGGCCTTGATCCTCCTCGACTCCTTCCAGCGTGAACTTCAGGCGGACCTCATTCAAGAGGGTCACATCCGAGCGGGGTTGGTTGCCGCGATCGATCATTCCCTGCGCCTCGACCGCGATGCCGGTGAGCGAAACGCCTTCGTCGCGGGCGATGACCTGCACGAGCTCCACGCCACAAGAGACGACGGCGGAAATGAACAGCTCGGTGGGTGTGACCGCCTCGCCGGGGCAGCCGTTTTGCACGGGGCCATCCACCACGAAGTGATGGTTTCGGGCCGAGCACAAGACTCGGCCGAAGACGTCCGTGGAGCGCGCCGCGGCGCTAAATTTGCGCACGTTCGATTCGTTCATGTGCCCCCTTCATAGAGACGATCGCCGCGGTGAAGCCGCTGCGCGATTCGATAGGTCTGGGATTGGGCCCGTGCCGTCGGTGCATGGGCGGCCAAATATCGTGCGGCCGCGACCATGACGTCGCGGGCGTGATCCGGATCCCTGGCCAGCGCGTGTTGGCGGAACGCCGCCTCCACCGATTGAATGGTATGGAAGTTTCGATCCTCGCGAAGCAGCGCCTTGCCGATCGCGGCCAGCATCGGCGCCGGATCCTCCTTGGCATGCAAGCTGTCCACGATGATCGCCGCCGCTTCGTTCACTTGTTGTTGGCGGTCGAGCAGGTCCTCGAATTCCTTCCACCGCGCTGGTGGATCCAGTGTCTTCTCGCGCGGCTCCGGAAGCGAGATCAACGGCACGTTCAGAAAGCGATCGAGGTAAATGCTCATGGCGGCATCGAAGACCCCGCGCAGCAACTCGGCGGACGGCGCGCGGCGCAGCCCTTGATGCACGGCGTTGGCAAACGTGAAGGTGTGCAGCGCCGTGTCCCAATCTCCGAATTCATTGGAAAGATGAAAGTGCGCAATGCGGCAAGCCGCGGCATGGGCGACTGTTCCGGCGAGATTCTCTTCCGCGGCCCCGGCGCGCAGAGCCTCGAGCAAAGCATCGGCGATGGCCTGCGCATCTTCTCCCAGAAGAATCGAACGCAGCGCCGCCTGGCCGGTCCATGTTCCGCGCTTCTCGCGGCCGGCATCCAACGCCTGCGGAATGTCGGCGAATGCGTCCTCCAAAATGGAGACCAGGTCCACCGGATGCCGCCACGAATTCGACTCCTCCATTCGATCCGCCGACGCCAATCCCGAGGCCAAGCTCGCCAGCACCGGCTCCGCCAAATCCCAGCCGGCCGTGTCCAGCGCCTCGAACGCTTTGTTGATGAAGTCCAGAACATGGCCAAGCTCGATGTAGCGATGATCGGTCGCCGCCGCGAACAACATGCCGGCCAGCACTTCCGGATCGCACTTCCCACGCACCGCGGAGACGAGGCAGCGCTCGGCCCCTTCCGCATCGCGGACCTCGATGAACCTGCGAAACCACTTCTTCAAGAGCGAAGGATCCGCGGCGGAATCGGGAAGGGGGCGCAATCCAAAACGTGGCGGCTCCCCTTCGCAGTCGGAGGCCACGGCGGAAAGACCGTGCACGAGAGCGCGGGGGCGATCTTGCACGCGCAAATGGGGCAGGAGATTGGCCATGCAGGTCAGGATCGTAAGGCCTTGGCTCCATCCGTTTCGGCGGTAGCGCACACCGAATTCCAAACCGGCCCGAAACGGCGCCGCGGGCAATTCGCCGCCGTCCAGGAGCGTCAGCACCGACTTCGCCACGACCAAGGAGATGTTCTGCTCGAGCCCCTCGCGAAGGCGAATGCGCGCATGGGGGAGAACGTCGGCACGGGGAGAGACATCCACCCAGATCTCGCCGTCTCGAATCTCAGACGGAAACATGCGCACGTCGTCGGCCCAGGGATCGAACGTTCCGCCGGTTCTCAAATCGAAGCGCGCATGGTGCCAATGACAAGTGAGAATGCAGTCGTGAATGCTGCCGCGATCCAAAGGAAAACCCATATGCGGGCAGCGATTGTCGACCGCGAAAAGCTGGCCGTCATGATGCACGAACAGGATGGAATGGCCTTCGATGCGGACCACTTTGCTGCCGGCGGATCGCAATTCGGCGAGGGAGAGTGCGCGCACGAAGCGAGCGCTCGATTTGGGCGTGGTCGTCGCAAGCTCATTCATTCTGCGTGCGAATACCCTGCGCTTCAGGAAGGAACGATGTCAAGCGCGCCGGGGAGGTCAACGCACGACGAGAATCCTCGCGCTGCACTCCTGCCCGCTCGATTCGAAGCGCGCAAAGTAGATGCCCGACGGAACCAGCGTGCCGCTGTCGGTATCGCCGTACCATTCGAACGTGGCATTCCCGGTCGGCATCGACTCGTCCAATACCGTTCGCACCATGCGTCCACCGACATCGTAGACCCGCGCCGCGACCCGCGAATCGGTGTGGAGCGTGAGCGCGAACACGGCCGGCGACCAGGTGATGACGTTGCGAATCGGCCGGACCTGGAAATTCGCATTGCTCGGCAGACCCGGTTCCGGACCGCGGATCGCAATCGGAGATGGCGCGTTGGAAAGCAGGAGCAACTGTCCTCCTTTGACGAGACCCTCGCTTTGATCCGCTCCTCCCAAAGAAGTCCCGACCAGACTTGGCGCCTGGATGCTGGTCAGAAGAATCGTTTCCTCTGGACCGTGAAGAAAAAACGAGCTCACATCGACGATCCCGGACGCTTCCCAGATCCCGAAGACCTCGGGGTGGGAATCGGTCTGGCCGGCGGGCACGGCACTGCGATCGATTTCGGCAATGCGCGCCAACAGGCCGGATTTTGGATCAAGCTTCCAAATCGAGGCTTCGATTCCGCTCGTTGCACCGAAAAGATCGCGCGGGGAAGTGGCGGCATTCTCTTCCACATAGATGTGACCGTCCTCGGACCACACGATATTGTCGGGATTGCGCAGGCCGAAGTCAGGACCCGGGAATTGCCCGGCACCGGCATCGTCTCCGTCATAGGCAATGCGCAAGTTGGCTCGCGGGGACTGTCCTGAGAAATCGAAGCGCACGATGAAAACGTTGCCCCAATTGTCGCTGCCGCTGCCTCCAGTCGTCACGAAGCAGAGCTCCCGGCCAGCTTTCGGGTTCGTGCAAACATCTTCGGGACGAGAGAACTGGAACGCATGGATCGGGTCGACTTGAGCATCGAGATTTTCCTGCGAGGCGTATCCGGATGCATCCCATCCCGCCTGTCCCGCCATCGTCGGATCGTATTGAACGACCGGCACGAACGTTCCGTCGCGCGCGCTGCCGGTTCCGCGGAATCGACCGGACGTGGTGTCGCCGTTGTCCGCTTTCCAGACAAACAGCGTTCCGCTGGCCAGCCCATTGCGATCGAGGAAGCTTCCATCCCCGAGTGCATTGCGAGTTCCGACATAGAGCCAAAGCGGTGTGTTGTCCCGATCATCTCCGGACACGATCGCGATTTTCCCTCGATCGGGATGATCCAAGATGGCGACGTTTTCGAACGCTTGTCGTCCCAACTGCGGCACCACATGGAGAGTTTGATTGTGCACGTCGAGAGCGCACAATTGCCCGCCGTGCGTTTCCTCTCCGCAAAAGTAGATGTCGTCCTGCAGTCCATGCTGGGATCTTCGGAACAGCGCGCTCGAACAGAATCGCTCGAACCCCTCGATCTCCGATGTGCCCTCATTGATTTGGGGCGCGGATTGCACGACAGCGCCATGACGATCGATCACGGTGTTGAAGGCGAGACCGGCGTCGACGATCTTGCGCTTCAAGAGATCGAGGTCGAAGTAGGAGACGCGTGCGCCGCGCAGCACGAGTCCATTGGCCAGAGAATAGGTCGCCCCTTGGGGCGCACCGATCTCGTGGTTCACGAACACCCGGATGAGACCCTTCGTCCACGGCAACGCCCCGATGCCATCGAAGCCGCCGACCGGAGTGTAGCCATGAAGCGTTTCACCAACCGTAAAGAGAGCCTCAGCCTGGAATTCCTGATTGGTCGAGGCGGTATCCCCGCGGACCTGACAAGGCTCTGGGCTCGCGAAAGTGTCCGCGAAAGTGGGAACGGCAAGCAAACCGGCGAAGAGCGGCGCCAATTGGAGCAGAATGTTTCGAGACACAAGAAACCGTCCGTGGTGGGGGTTCGTTAACGGTGTGTTTCAAAATACGGACTCTCCGCCAAACTAGATGGTGTCCTTTTGCCCCCAAACGCCGTTCCAGGCGCCTTGACCCCGGCATCCGTCCTCGCTACCGTCCCTCCGTCCTTTGGGAGGGATTTTTCGATGACCTTCGCCACCGCCCTTTTGGAAGACATCCTTCCCCGGGTCGAAAAGCCCAGCCGCTATCTTGGCAACGAGCTGAACGCGATCCGCAAGGAACCCCGCCCCGGGGACGTGCGCATCGCGCTCGCCTTTCCCGACCTCTATGACGTAGGGCTTTCGAATCTCGGCATCCTGATCCTGTACAACATTCTGAACCGGCTGGACGGGGTATACGCCGAGCGGGCCTATGCACCCGGTCCGGATCTGGAAGCGATGCTGCGCGCGCGTTCCTATCCTTCGTTTTCTTGGGAAACGAAGACCGCGCTGTCCGAATTCGACGCGATCGGCTTCTCCATTCAATACGAGCTCGCGGTCACGAACCTGCTCACGATGCTCGACTTGGCCGGCATTCCCCTTCGCGCGGAAGATCGCCGGGAGCACGACCCGATCGTGTTGGCGGGTGGGCCGTGCGTCTATCACCCGGAGCCGTACGCGCTCTTTCTCGATGCCGTGGTGATCGGCGATGGGGAAGACGTGATCGTCGGCATTGCGCGCGTGCTGCGCGAGATGCGCGGCCGTCCGCGTTATGAAAAGTTGCAAGAGTTGGCAAAGCTGACCGGCGTGTACGTGCCGCTGCTCTATCCGACGATCGTCGGGGCCAACGGCGACATTCTTCCCGATCCGAGCGCCCCGCCCATCAAGAAGGCGATGATCCGGAGCCTGGACACGGCGCTCTTCCCGAGCGATTACATCGTCCCGTTCACGCAGCAAGTGCACGATCGCGTGTCCATGGAAGTGCTGCGCGGCTGTACCCAAGGCTGCCGCTTCTGCCAAGCGGGAATGACGTATCGCCCCGTGCGCGAGCGCTCGCTCGAAACGATCAGCAATCTCTTGGACGAGACGATCCGCAAGACCGGCTACGACGAAATCTCGCTCTCCAGCCTTTCGACGTGCGACTACTCCAAGGTGAAACATCTCGTGGAGCAATCCGTCGATCAGCTCACGCCGATGGGAGTGGCGGTGACGCTGCCGTCGCTTCGTACGGATTCCTTCTCGGTCGATCTCTCCGACATGGTCGCCACCGCGAAGAAGTCCGGGATTACGTTTGCGCCCGAAGCGGCGACGCCGCGGCTGCGCGCGCTCATCAACAAATGGATTCCCGACGACGAGCTGCTGCGCACGACCGGTTCGGTATACGCGCGCGGCTGGAAGCGCGTGAAGCTGTACTTCATGATCGGGCATCCCACCGAAACCGACGAAGACGTGGAAGCAATCGCGAACTTGGCGCTGCACGTGTTGGAGCGCGGGCGGGCCGTCCAGCCGAGGGCCGGGGTCAACATCGGGGTGTCCACGTTCGTGCCGAAGCCGTTCACGCCGTTCCAATGGGAGCGGCAGATCTCCATGGAGGAGACCCGCCACAAGCAGGACATTCTGCGCCGCAGGCTGAACGTGCGCGGCGTGACGCTGCGCCCTCATGAAGCGGAGAACAGTTGGCTCGAGGGAATCGTGTCGCGCGGCGACCGCCGGGTTGGCGAATTGTTCGAGCACGCTTGGCGCGAAGGCTGCCGCTTGGACGGCTGGAGCGAGCACTTCGACTTTCGCAAGTGGCTGCGCGCGCTCGACAAGTGGGGCGGATCGCCGGAGCACTACCTGCGCGAACGCAGCGTCGAGGAACCTCTGCCGTGGGATCACATCGACATCTTCATCACCAAGAATTTTTTGGCGGACGATCTCGCCGATGCGAAGACGCGCATGTTGGAAGCGGCGCTCACCAGCGATTGCCGCAACGGCTGTCATGTGTGCGGGGTCATCCATGAGGACAAGAAGCTCTGCAACACGATGATCCAGACCTATAAGAAGGGAATGAAGGAGACGGTGGAGTGGAGGCCGAAGGCGAAGCCAGCGCCCACGATCTTCGAGGATCCCGAGACGGCGCGCATTCGCTTCCGCTTCACGAAGGGCAAAGATGTGGCGCTGCTCTCGCATCTCGAGCTGCAGAATGCGCTGGTGCGCATGGTGCGGCGCGCCGGGATTCCCGTTTCCTATAGCAAAGGTTACAGCCCGCACATGAAGCTCGCCTTGGGCGATGCGCTGCCGGTCGGGCTTTCCAGCGAAGGCGAGTATGCCGATCTGCGGTTGCGCCAAGAGATGAGCCCAGATGTGTTCATGGAGCGGATGAATGCGTCGCAAGCCGCCGGGATTCAGGTGAAGAGCGCGCGGTCGATCGGCACGACGGGGACGGCGTCCTTGACGGCACGCATCGCTGCCGCGTCGTACCAAGTTCGCTTGGGACGATTGGGTTTCGATTCCGAAGAGATTCACGAGCGCGTGCGCGCATTCCTCGCGGCCGAAACGGTAGAGACGGTGAAGAAAGTGAAGCAGGCGGGGGGAAGAAAGGCGCCGAAAGTGATGCGCTTCGATGTGCGTGCTCTCGTCGAGTCGCTCGTCGTGCGCGAAGTGGACGGCGAACTGGCGCTGGAGATGGTGCTGGGCCGCCGTTCCGGAAATCTGGCCCGCCCGCGCGATGTGCTGCGCCCGCTTCTCGATCTCGACGCGGATCGCATTCTGGAAGCGCGGGTGCACAAGCTGGATTCGTTTATCGAAACCGAGGCGGGTCTCGTCTCCGTCGAAGCGGAGCCATCTCTCACTTTTGTCGAGACGCCGGACCACGTCTCAATCGAGACGCCCGCCTGAACCAAACCGCGCCGCCGTTTACTCTTCCCCGATGGGGCGGTGGCACGATCTCGTTCCCTGCGTCGAAGCCAGGTCCACCGGCGTTGCTCGTGTTTTTCAAGACATCATGTCCAACGAGCGTCTGGGCGCTTCCGTTCTTCGAAAAGTTGCATCGAATGGCCGGCGCCGATGTGCTGTCGGTGATCGGCATCGCCGAAGACGACGAGGCGGATCTCGCTCCGATTGCACAAGAGCTGGAGCTCACGTTTCCGATTGCGCTCGAGCCGCCTCCGTATGCGACGTCGACCGCATACGAAGTCATGACCGTGCCCACGCTGTTCTTCGTTCGCAATGACGGCGCCCGCATTGAGCTGGAGTCCGCCGGGTTTGCCCGCGATGAAATCCTGGAAATCGCGCGGCGCGCGGCCGCGCTGGCCGGCACCGAACCGGTCAATCCATTCCCGGGCGACGTTCCCTCATTTCGTCCCGGCTGAACGTCGCGAAATATTTGAGCAGTTCGCTCAAAGACCACCCGTAGGGACCAAGTCCGAAAATGGCACATCGCTCCCCGCCCCGCGTGGTACATCTAGGGCA
>Ga0111539_10011114_pt1 | contig 11328 bp, 8 predicted proteins | sample RhiMethybrSRZTD1_FD_79667 | JGI IMG/M metagenome (GOLD analysis project Ga0111539, IMG submission 79667) | Populus rhizosphere microbial communities from Tennessee, USA - Rhizosphere MetaG P. TD hybrid SRZTD1 (version 2) (version 2) | ecosystem: Host-associated > Plants > Roots > Rhizosphere >...
GTGAAGCTGTGCTCGGGCGTGGCCGGCGCGGCTGGCGCGGGCGCCTGCGCGAAGGCGGTCCCGGAAACGAGGGTGGCCGCGGCCAGGAGACGAGGGAGCTTTGTCATGTTGGTATCCTTGGAGACAGTTGAAGAAACGGCTTCGAGCCGGAATAGCAGAAAACATGCCAGTGCCAAGTCGTTGTTCGGCAACGGGTCTTCCAGCCGCCGCCGGAGCACGGCACCGCTGCGGTGCGTCCGCGGCGCACGCGGCACCGGGTCGGTGCAGCCGTCGGCGCGTCAACCGGATCGGCCCCTCGAGGATTGAGATGAACGAGAGATTCCTGAGCGAACTGTCCGCGCGGCTCGCCGCCGCCGCGGCCGAAAATCCGGCGCGCGAGCTGGAGAAGAACTTCCGCGGCATGCTCTCGGCCGCCTTCGCGCGCATGGACCTGGTCACGCGCGAGGAGTACGACGTGCAGGTCCAGGTGCTTGCGCGGGCACGCGAGAAGCTCGCCCAGCTCGAGGCGCGCCTGGCGGAGCTCGAAGCGCACAAATGATCCGGGACACGAGGTCCCTCTTATTCCGGGGGGACGCTCGTCCATGGATGTCGCCGTCGTATACAGCCGCGGCCTTGCCGGCCTCGAGGCACCGCTCGTGCGCGTGGAGGCGCACGTAGGCGGAGGCTTGCCGCAGTTCCAGATCGTCGGGCTGCCCGAGACGGAGGTGAAGGAAGCGCGCCAGCGCGTGCGCGCCGCGTTGCATACCGGCCGCTTCGAGTGGCCCGCGGGCCGCGTGACGGTGAACCTCGCCCCGGCCGACCTTCCCAAGGAAAGCGGCCGCTTCGACCTGCCCATCGCCATCGGCGTGCTCGCCGCCACGGGCCAGGTGCCGATGCGCGAGCTCGCGTCGCTCGAGTTCGCCGGCGAGCTCGCGCTCTCGGGTGAGTTGCGCGCCATCCGCGGCGCGCTCGCGATGACCTTCGGCGCCCGGCGCGAGCGGCGCGCCTTCGTGCTGCCCGAGTGCGCCGCGGCCGAGGCCGCGCTCGCGCGCGGCGCCACCATCCTGCCCGCGCGCACGCTGCTGGAGGTCTGCGCCCACCTCACCGGCCATGCGCGCCTGCAACCACTGCCCGCCCCGCCGCCGCGCGCGAGCGCGACGTTCCCGGATCTCGCCGATGTACGCGGGCAAGCCACGGCGCGGCGAGCGCTCGAGGTCGCCGCGGCCGGCGCGCATTCTCTCCTCTTCTCGGGCCCGCCCGGCACCGGCAAGACCATGCTTGCCACGCGCATCGCCGGGATCCTGCCGCCGATGAGCGAGGAAGAAGCGCTCGAGGCCGCCGCGGTGCAAAGCCTTGCCGCCGGCGCCTTCCGGCCCGACGCCTTCGGCACGCGGCCCATGCGCGCGCCCCATCACACCGCGTCGGCGATCGCCCTGGTCGGCGGCGGCTCCCCGCCGCGCCCGGGCGAAATCTCGCTCGCGCACCGAGGCGTGCTGTTCCTCGACGAATTGCCCGAATACAGCCGCCACGTGCTCGAAGTGCTGCGCGAGCCGCTCGAGTCCGGGCGCATCACGATCTCGCGCGCCGCGCGCCAGGCGGAGTACCCGGCGGCATTCCAGCTCATCGCCGCGATGAATCCCTGCCCATGCGGCAACAGCGGGCACTACGCGATCGCCTGCCGCTGCACCGCGGACATGGTGGCGCGCTACCGCATGCGCATCTCGGGACCGCTGCTCGATCGCATCGATCTCCATGTCGCCGTTCCGGCGCTCAATCCCGAAGAGCTGGAAGGCGCGCCCGCCGGCGAGCCCTCGGCGCCCGTCCGGCTGCGCGTGGCCCGCGCGCGCGAACGCCAGCTCCACCGCCAGGGCGTGCCGAACGCGCACCTCTCGGGCGCCGAGGCCGACGAACGCGCCCGCCTCGACTCCGCTGGCCGCGCGCTGCTGCGGGAGGCGGCCGCCAAGCTCGCGCTGTCCGCGCGGGGCCGGGACCGCGTATTGAAGGTGGCGCGATCCATCGCGGACCTGGCGCAAGCGCAGGGCGTGGCGGCGGACCACGTCGCCGAGGCCCTGCGTTACCGTTGATCGCAAGGGAAGCGAGGGCGGCATGTCAAACTAACGCCCGCATGCAAGAACCCCGTCACGCATCGCGCCGTTTTCGCCTGACCTTCGCGGCGCTGCTCGCCGGCCTCTCGACCCTCGGCCCGTTCTCGATCGATGCCTACCTGCCCGCGTTCGCCGGCATGCAGGCCTCGCTCGCCGCGACACCGCTCGAGATCCAGCAGACGCTCTCGGGCTACCTCTTCGCGTTCGGCGTCATGTTCCTCTTCCACGGCGCGCTGTCGGACAGCTTCGGCCGGCGCCCGGTGATCCTCGTGGCGGTCGCCGTCTACGCGGCGGCCTCGCTCTGGTGCGCGATCGCGGGCTCGGTGCAGGGGCTGATCGTCGGGCGCGTCGTGCAGGGCCTCTCGGTCGGCGCCGGCATGGTGGTGGGCCGCGCCATGATCCGCGACCTCTTCGGCCCCGAGGACGCGCAGCGCCTCATGTCGTTGGTGACGCTGTTCTTCGGCCTTGCGCCGGCGATCGCCCCGGTCATCGGCGGCTGGCTCTTCATCGGGCTGGGCTGGCGTTCGATCTTCTACTTCCTCACCGCCGTGGGCGTGCTGCTGCTCGCGGTGAGCTGGCGGTATCTGCCGGAGACGCTGCGCCCGGAGGAGCGCCAGTCGTTCCATCCGATCGCCCTCATCAGGGGATACCGCGAGGTGGGTGCCCACCTGCGATTCCTGCTGTTGTCGCTCGCGGCGGGGCTCAACTTCAACGGGTTCTTCCTCTACATCGTGTCTGCGCCGATGTTCCTCGGCACGCACCTGCACATCGGGCCCGAGGCGTACGCGTGGCTCTTCGTGCCCTGCATCCTCGGCATCATGGTGGGCTCGCAACTCTCGGGCCGGGCCGCGGGGCGACTCCCCGCCGCGGAGACGGTGAAGCGCGCCTACATGTTCATGGCCACCGCGGCCGCGGTAAACCTCGCGTACGCCGTTCTCGTATCGGAGCCCTCGGTGCCATGGGCCGTCCTGCCGCTCGCACTCTACGGCGTCGGGTTCGCGATGGCGATGCCGTCCATCTCGCTCATCACGCTCGACCTCTTCCCGACGCGCCGTGGCATGGCGGCATCGCTCCAGGGGTTCGTCTCCGGCATGGTCAACGTGCTCACCGCGGGAGTCATCTCGGCGTTGCTCTGGGACGACCCGCTGTGGCTGGCGCTGGGCATGGTCGCGATGATGCTCGCCGCCTTCGGCTGCTGGCGGCTCTACCTGCGCTCGACCCGAACGCGCGCGGGCCTGCCGCCCGAGCTCCCGGTGGGCTAGCCATGGCCTCGGTTCCTCCCGCGGTCGCGGAGGCATACCTCCGGCTGCAGGCCGGCGACGCCGCCGGGGCGCTGGAGGCCGCGCGGCGAGCGCTCGCCGCCGATCCCTCGAACGCGCGGGCATGCCTTGTCGAAGGCATCGCGCTGCGACTGGTGAACCGCCTCGGAGAAGCGGCCTCCGCGCTCGCCCGCGCGCAGGAGCTCGACCCGCGCGATTCGGCCGCGGCGTACGAGGCAGGCGTGGTCCGCCAGTTGCAGGGGGACCCGGAAGGCGCGCTCGAACGCTTCGAGCGCAGCGCGCAACTGCGCCCCGAGTTCTTCGCCGCCCACTTCTCCGCCGGCCTGCTGCGCGCGGACCGCCGCGAGTGGACACTCGCCGCCGCGTGCTTCCGCCGCGTGCTCGAGTTGCGCCCGGGGCAGCCCGAGGCGCTTCTACACCTTGCCCTGGTGCTGGCGCGCGAGGGGCGTCACGCGGAAGCGGAAGCCACGTTCGTGCAGGCGCTCGCCAGCCACCCGGGGCACGAAGGCATCGTGCGCGCGTTCGGGCAGTACTCCGCCTCGCGCGGCAACTTCCGCCGCGCGGCGTCGCTCTTCGCCGAGGCTGCGCGCCTGCAGCCGGCCGACACCACGCTGCCGATGTTCCTCGCGCAATGCGAGTTGCTCACGGGGCGCTGGGCCGAGGGATGGGCGGCCTACGCCGGGCGCGAGCCGCGCCGGACCTTCGAGCGGAGTGCCGCTGCGCGCGGGCGGCCGTACCACGTGCCCGCGGCCGATTCGCTGCAGGGCCGCACGGTCACGATCCTCGGCGAGCAGGGGCTGGGCGACGCGCTCTTCTTCCTTCGCTGGGTCCCCGCGCTGCGCGCTGCAGGGACGCGGGTGCGCTTCGCGGGCGACGCGAGGCTGCATGGCCTGCTCGAGCGCACGCGCCTCTTCGACGCGTTCGACGGACCGCAAGCCGCCGAGTCTGCCGAGATCGTCGTGCTGGGTGGAGACCTGCCGTCGCTCTTTCCCGGCTCGGATCCGCTGGCGATGCCCTCGCTCGCCATCGCGCCCCTGCCCGAGCGCATGGCGAAATGGAAAACGGCGCTGGAGGCGGCGGGCCCACGCCCCTGGTTGGGAGTGCAGTGGCGCGCCGGCACGCCGCGCGAAGCCCAGGCGCACGCGCTCTCCAAGAACGCGCCGCTCGAAGCCCTGTTCACCGCGCTCGCCGCCGTTCCGGGAACACTCGTTGCGATCCAGCGCGAACTGCGCCCCGGCGAGATCGAGAAGGCGCGCCGCGCAGCCGGAAGAGCGGTCCACGACATGTCGATCGTGAACAACGAGCTCGAGGACGTGCTCGCCCTCGTCGCCCTGCTCGATCGCCACGTCGCGGTGAGCAGCACCACACTGCACCTCGCGGCGGCGGCGGGCGCCACGGCGGATGTACTCCTGCCCTTCCCGCCCGAATGGCGCTGGCGCCGCGAAGGCGACTCACCCTGGTTCCCCGGCTTCCGCGTGCACCGGCAAGGCGTCGAGGGAGACTGGTCGGCCGCGCTCGCCGGCGCGGCGCGCGGCGATCAGGACAGCGGCTTGCAGTAGGTCTCGCGGGTGAATGCGAGCAACACGAGCGATATCGCTCCCCACGCGAGCATCAGCGCGAAGCCCCACTGGTAGGCGGCGAAATCGTGGATGCGCACGCCGTCGACGATGCGGCCGTCCCAGCGCCAGTCGAGCACGAGCCCCACCAGCGGCTGCATGAACATGCCGCCCAGCATCACGCCCATGTTGGCGACGCCGGAGACCGTGCCCGCGAGGCGCGCCGGCACCGACTCGCGCGCGAAGGCGAAATTGATGATGAACGCGCCCGCGGCCACCGCGACGGCGAGGAGGATCGCCACGAGCACGGCCGTGGGCAGTCCCGGGACGAAGACCACGATCGACCAGAGCGCCAGCGTGGCCGCGAGGCCCCACACGTACACGGGCTTGCGCCGCCCGATCCGCTCGGACATGGGACCGTACGCCATGCCGGCGAGCGACCAGACCACGAGCATGGCCGAGGTGAGCGCGGCGGCCGCGCGCGTGGAGAAGCCGTATTGCGTGACCAGGAACGGCACGCCCCAGAGCCCCGCGAAGGTGAGGATGATCCCGGAGAACGCTCCCGGGACGACCAGCAGCAGCCAGGTGTTGCGGTACGAGAGCACTTCGCGCAGCTGCGCCATCACCGACGGCGCGCCGGCCACGGCTTGCGCAGGGGGGTGGTAGCTCGCATAGCCGCGCTCGGACGGATCGTCGCGCACCACGGTCCAGATCGCGATCGCGACCGCGGCGGTGACGGCCGCGCTGGCTCCCATCACCGCGCGCCAGCCGAATGCGTCCACGGCGATTCTCAGGGGGGGCCCCGCGAGCGTGGCGCCCAGCACGCCCACGAAGAGCGCGGCGCCGCTCGCGAAGGCGTACTTGCGCGCCGGCATCCAGTGGCTTGCCAGCTTGAGCATCGAGACGAAGGCGACTCCGGCCGCCGCGCCGATCGCCAGGCGCCCCACGTTGGCCCACGCCACGCCGGGCGCGAGCGCGAAGACGAGCGTCCCGGCCGCGGTGAGCGCGGCGCCGATCGCGAGCAGGCGGCGCGGGCCCCAGCGGTCCGCGAGCAGCCCGGTCGGTATCTGCACCGCGACGTAGCTATAGAAATAGAACGCGGACAGGTTCCCGAGCGAGCCGGCCGAGAGCCCGAAGTCGCGCGAAAGCTCCTGGGTGATGACCGCCGGGGCCACGCGCTGGTAGAAGGCGATCAGGTACAGCGCCGCGCCCAGCGCCCACACCGTCCATGCGAGCCGCGCGGGTGGCGGGGACTTTCGTCCCCCTTGGGCGAGGGCCGGGGGGACGGTCAGTACTGTTCCCAGGGCAGGCCGTCGACGCGCCAGCCGTTCCTCGAATTGCGGTGGTGTTCCTCGTCGAGGTCGCCCTCGAAACCGTGCAGGACGTTCATCACGTGCTTGAAGCCGGCGCCCTCGAGGGCCTCGCCCGCCTCGATCGTGCGGTTGCCGCTGCGGCAGATGAGCACGATGGGGCGCTTCTGGAAGTTGGCGCCGGCGAGCTTCTTCACCTGGCCGACGAAGTGCGGGTTCTTGTCCCATTCGGCGCCGTCGTACCAGGGCACCATCATCGCGCCCTTCGGGTGGCCGACGAACATGTACTCCATCTCGCTGCGGCAGTCGATGAAGACCGCATCGGGATTCTCGTGCAGGTACTGGTGCGCCTGTTTTGGCGTGAGGTGGTCCATAATCCGGTAGATAATTGGAGTCTGACCCCAATTATCTACCCATATTTATTCCCGCAGGCTTGCGCCATGAACGCTCCGGACAGTCCGTTCCCCTTTGATGCGCTGGTCGCCGCGGCGGCCGACAAGGCCGAGCCGCGCGTGATCGCGTGGCGACGCGATTTCCACCAGCATCCCGAGCTCGGCAACCGCGAGGTGCGCACGGCCAGGATCGTGGCCGAGCACCTGCGCGCCCTGGGCTTCGACAAGGTGCAGGAAAAGGTGGCCTACACCGGCGTGGTCGGGGTGCTCAAGGGTGGCCTGCCCGGGCCGGTGGTCGCCCTGCGCGCGGACATGGACGCGCTGCCCGTCACCGAGGAGGTCGACGTCCCCTTCAAGAGCACGGTGCGCACGCAGTGGAACGGCATGGACTGCGGCGTCATGCACGCCTGCGGCCACGATGCGCACACCGCGATCCTCATGGGAGTCGCCGAAGTCCTCGCCGGCATGCGCGAACGGATCCCGGGCACGGTGAAGTTCCTCTTCCAGCCCGCCGAGGAGACCCCGCCCGTGGGCGAGGAGGGCGGCGCCCGGTTGATGGTCGACGAGGGTTGCCTCAGGGATCCCGACGTCGCCGCCGTCTTCGGCCTGCACATCACGTCGATCTATCCGACCGGCAAGATCGGCTACCGCTCGGGGCCGCTGATGGCGTCCGCGGACCGCTTCCGCGTGTTCGTGCGCGGCGTGCAGACGCACGGCGCGATGCCGTGGCGCGGCATCGATCCGATCGTGGTCGGCGCCCAGGTGGTGCTGGGCCTGCAGACGATCGTCTCGCGCCGGATGGACATCACCAAGGAGCCCTCCGTCGTGACCGTCGGCGTGTTCCAGGGTGGCGTGCGCCAGAACATCATTCCCGACGAGGTGAAGCTCGAGGGCACCATCCGCACCTTCGACGAGGACCAGCGCACCGAGGTGCAGGACCACGTGAAGCGCATCACCGAGATGATCGCCGAGGCGGGCGGCGCGAAGGCCAAGGTCTTCATCGACAAGGGCTACGACGTCACCATCAACCATCCCGGGCTCACCGCGTGGTCGGTGCCGGTGCTCGACCGCATCGCGGGCGAGGGCAACGTGAACATCGTGGACAAGATCTGCGGCTCCGAGGACTTCTCCTGCTACCAGCAGGCGGTGCCCGGTTTCTTCTACTTCGTGGGCTGCACGCCGCCCGAGGGCGACGCCGCGACCGCCGCGCCCAACCACAGCCCGCGCTTCTACGTGGACGAGGACTGCCTCAAGCACGGCGTGAGGTCGCTCGCGGGTCTCGCGCTCGACTGGCTCGCGGCGAACGGGAAGTGACCGATTCGCTCGCGCTCTACGTCGTAGCCTCCCTCGCCCTCATCCTCACGCCGGGCCAGGACATGATGTACGTGATGTCGCGCGCGCTAGCGCAGGGCAGGCTCGCGGGTCTCTACTCCGCGGTCGGCGTCATCATCGGCATCCTCGTGCACACCGTCCTCGCCGCGTTGGGCGTGGGCGCGATCCTCGCGGCGAGCGAGGGGCTCTTCGTCGCATTGAAGCTCGCCGGTGCCGCATACCTCGTCTACCTCGGCGTGAAGCTGTTGCTCACGCGCGAGGGCGCGGCTCTCACGAACGGCGCCACTCAGCGGTTCTCGGCGGCTTCCCTCGTCGGGCAGGGGATTCTCTCGAACGTGAGCAATCCCAAGATCGTGGTGTTCTTCTTCGCGTTCCTGCCGCAGTTCGTGGATCCGAAGAGCGCCAATCCGACCGCGGACCTCATCTTCCTCGGCGTGCTCTACGCGGCGATGGGACTGGTCGTGAAAGCGGGCGTCGGCCTTGCGGCGGGCAGCTTCTCGGAGCGCCTGCTGCGCCAGCCCCGCGCGATGGTCTGGATCAACCGCGTGAGCGGCACGATCCTCGTGGGGCTGGGCCTCAGGCTCGCAACGAGCCCGCGCTAGCGCCCTAGCGGCGGGTTGCCGCCTCGCGCGCGATCTCCTCGCGCAGCCGCACCGTCGTCCTCAACTGGCGCATTTCCGCGGGCAGGCCGTCGACACGACGCGCGGCTTCCGCAAGCAGCGCGCTCGCGCGTTCCGGCGTGCCGAGACCCTCGGCATAGAGCGCCCACGCCAGCACCAGCGACGAGCCGGCTGAATCGCCGAGTGCATCCGGGCCCCTGAAGTGCTTCTTCACCGGCTCGATCGCGGCGCGCGCCTCGGCGTGGCGATCGAGCCGCGCAAGCGCGATCGCACGGGGGATGTGGATGTCGATCTTTTCCGCGACCTGGAGCGGCGTCCGCCCGGGCGCCTGCGCCAGAAGCTCGACCGCCCGCCGGCCCGAGCGCTCCGCCTCGGCCCAGTCCTTGAGACCGAGCGAGGCGAGGGCTTCGACCCAGACGGTGCGCGACATGCCCTCCAGGCGGTTGCGCTTTCCGCCCTCCGACTGGGGTTGCGCTTTCTCGTAGATGGCGACGGCCTCGCGGGTCTGCTCTCGCGCGCGCCTGTAGTCGCCGTGGATCAACGCGAGTTGCCCCTCGTAACCGCGCTCGGTCGCGGCGGCCACCGCGCGGGCCGCCGGATTCGCCGAGGCATCGTCGGTCATGATGCGCATGAAGCGCACCGCCTCCCCCCACGCCTGGCGCGAGGCCGTGTCGCTGCCCATCTCGGCCTCCAGCCGCGCCGCGTTCGCCCAGACGAAGAAGATGTTTTGCGCGAGACTGGGCGTGAGCTTCACTTCGCCGCTGCGCTCGACCGCCGCCCGGAACATGCGCGCCGCCGCCGACGGCCTGCCCAGCGCCTCGAGCGTGAATCCCACGCCCATGCTCGAGGCCCCCAGATTGTTGAAGGCGATCGTGTTGCCCGGGTCGAGCTGCAGGAACGCCCGCCAGTCCTGCACGCCGCGCTCGAAGTACGGCAGCGCTGTCCTGAGCTGCATCCTGTAGACGGCCGTCTCGCCCAGGTTGTTGGAGAGCAGCCCGTGCGCACGCAGCGCCATCATGTACCCGGGCTTGCGCTCGAGGACCTGCGCGGCGACCTTGTAGGCCTCCTCGCCCAGGACCTGGGCCTCGCCGTGCCGCCCGAGGCTCTGCAGCGCATCCATGAGCCAGCTCGTGGCCTCGGCGAACCACGACGCCGACGCGAGGTCGTTGTAGCGCAGCTGGTCCACGCTGCGATAGGCCTCGCGTGCGGCCTGCAGCGACTTCACGGCCCCCTCGTCGTCCCCGGCGCGCTGCCGGATGAACCCGTCGAAGATATTGACCTGCCCGAACGCACGGCGCACGGCGGTCGACGCGTCCGGGGCGCTCGCGTACGGCGCCAGCACCTCGACCGACTGCCTGGCCGAGGCGGTTGCTTCGTTGATCTTGACCCGGTCCGCGAGCAGCCGGCCGCGGGCATTGAGCGCTACGGCGAGCCCGATCGCCGCCGCCTCGGAGCGGTCGCCCTTCGCGCGCAGGGCCTCGAGCGTCGCGATCGCCTCGTCCGAGACCTTGCGGCCCTCGTCGGTGCGCCCGAGGTAGCGCAGTGCCGCCGCAAGGCGGGCTTGCGCGAGCGCGCGGTTGCGGTCGGTCTCGGAAGTGCGAAGCTCCGGCGGCAGGCCGGCGTAATAGGCGAGCGCGCGGCGCGACAGGTCGGCCACCACGTCCAGGCGGCCGATCGGCTCGAGCTCGAGGTAGAAATCGTCCAGCAGGTAGACCACGAGCTTCTCGGCCTCGGAGCGCGCGCCCTCGGCGAGCTGGCGGGTCTTGAGGGCAGCCTCCTGCGCTTCCTGGGCGCGCGTCATGTTGAACCAGCCGAATACCGCGCCGGCCACCGCAACGACGGCGAGCGCGGCGCACCCGGCCGCGATCTTGCGCGCGCGCACCAGCGCCCGGTGAGTCGCCGCCTCGCGCTCGCGCTGCGCCTGCAGCTGCCGCTCGGTCTCGTCGCGCGCCTCGCGCTCGTGGCGCAGGTCGCGGCTCGCGCGAACCACCGCACAGAGCACGTCATGGGTGAGCTCCACGCGGCGCACATCGAGGCGCTCCTCGATGCGCAGCAACCGGCGGTTCACCAGCGCGGGCAGCGACCCCGCCGGGGCGCCGGCCGCGGCGAATCCCTTCAGCACGCGTTCCTCGGCAAGGCTCTCGCGGAACCCCGACTCGGTGAGCATCGCGTCCTCGATGAAGCTCCTCACCCCGGCGGGCTGGTCGGCGAGCGCGCGCTCGTAGAACTCGTTCAGGATCGTGTCGCGCGAGCCCGCGAGGAGGTCGGCCGAGATCTCGGCGCGGCCCTGCGCCTTGCGCGCGTTGTTCAGCTCGCGGCAGACGAGCGAGAGCAGCGACGGTTCCACCTCGGCGTTGCGCAGCTCGGCGCCGCCGGCCACGAAGCGCACGATCGATTCCGCGACCTCCTCCGTCACCAATCGTCCGCCGGGTTTCATCACGGCGGTGAGCGCCTGTTCCCCCGTCATCCGCGCGAGCCGCATGCGGTTCTGGGTGATCGACGGCATCTGGCCCTTGAGGCCTTCCAGGTGCGCGAGGTAGTCCTCGCGCAGCGCGATCAGGATTCGGTAGTCGGCGCGGTTGAAGTCGAAGCGCTCGACCAGGCTCTCCTCCAGCTCGAGCATCGCCTCGAGCGACTTGGGCGGGCGGTTCTCGACCAGGTCGGCCAGGTCCTCGAGGAACTGCGCCGCGCGCTTGCGACCGAAGTCGTCGTCCTGCCCGAGCGTGAAGATCTCCTCGAACTGGTCGAAGATCA
>Ga0111539_10011115_pt1 | contig 11328 bp, 7 predicted proteins | sample RhiMethybrSRZTD1_FD_79667 | JGI IMG/M metagenome (GOLD analysis project Ga0111539, IMG submission 79667) | Populus rhizosphere microbial communities from Tennessee, USA - Rhizosphere MetaG P. TD hybrid SRZTD1 (version 2) (version 2) | ecosystem: Host-associated > Plants > Roots > Rhizosphere >...
CGACGCCGGCTTCGCGCATCGCGTTCAGCAGGTTCAGCGATCCGACGGTGTTGTTCTGGAAGTACTTCGCCGGATTGCTCATCGACTCCCCGACCAACGCATTGGCAGCGAAGTGCACCACCGCGTCGATCTTTCGGGCCGCGAAGACCTCGGAGAGCCGCGCGGGATCCGACAAACTCCCGCGCTCGAGGCGCCCCCACTTGACGGCCCAGTCGTGGCCCTGACTCATATCGTCGAAGACCACAGGATCATGCCCAGCCGCGGCGAGATGCTTTGCCGTGTGACTACCGATATAGCCGGCACCGCCAGTCACCAGTACGCGCATTGTCGTATGACTACTCCTTAATTTCGCGCCGACAGACTACGCCGGATCAAGACGAATCGTCCCGATCTGCCCAGCACCCGGCGAACTGCCTTCGAACACATATGCGTGACGCCCCGTCTCTTCTGCGTAGCGATGCGCGATATCGCGAACCACGTCGCCAGCTGTCGCATCGGCCAGAAGGGCGACGGTTCCTCCACTTCCACCGCCGGTGATCTTCGCGCCGTAGATGCCTCGCGCCGGACCGGCCTCGCGCGCCAGCGTAACCAGCCTGTCGGTTCCATCCGAACCGAGCCCGCATGCCGAGTAGCTCGCGTGCGATTCGTACATCAATTCTCCGAGACGCGCCGCGTCTACTCTTTCAGAAGCACTGGTCGTCAACCGGCGCGCCCATTCCGTCACCCGTTCGTGCTCGTAGATCGGGTGTGCGGTCGGCGTCCGAATCGCGTATTGCCGCCCCGGTTCGATGCGGGTTGCGAGATCGGTTGTGCCTTGATAACGCGAGAGAAACGCGGCGCCCTCGAGCGACTCGGGTATCCGCGATGCGAACTGGTGAAACGTGTCGCTGCCGACATTGGCGAGATAGCCGTGCCACCGCGCGTCATCGATGCGCACGTGGCCCTCGCGCTCCCCTGCCGTCACGCGCAAGCCTGCCAGATCAGCGAGGATTCGATAACCCATGAACGCACCGACTCGCACACCACCATAGTCGGCGCCGCTGACGGCGTGGCGTATCCCCGAATCGATTCCCCACACGCCGAGTCGGTCAGGAAGTCGGACGCTGCCGTGAAACTCTGCGGGCTGGCACAGAAGCGCCATCAGACTGCCGCCCTCACCGCAGATGGACGCCATTTGATCCATCACGCCACACGGCGCACCCACAATCAGGTTTTCGACCTGCTGACAGCGCACCGCGCGCGTGCGAGGATCGAGCTGCAATCCCCAGGCGCCAACCACCGCTTCCATGGTCGCCGCTTCGACCGCCGCCGACGAGCTGACGCCTTTGCCTTCCGGGACGTCCGACTCGATGAGGATCGCTGCTCCGCCAGCGAAGTTCACGCCGTGCTCGCGCGTCAGCACGTGGAACACACCCGCCACGTAGGCAGCCCAGTGACGGGCAGAATCAGCTTCGAACCACGCGCGGACCGCGTCATAGGGGCGCTCTCCGTCTGCGACCACGTCGAGCGGTACGTCGCAGCGGCGCTCGTGTCCGTCACTGCGGATCGAAACGATCGAGATCCGGCGTTCGCTCCACGGACGAAGCGCGACGCGTGTCGCTTCGCGAATCGGCCACTGCAGCACAAGGGCACCCGAGTAGTCGGCGATGCCGCCCATGACGTCCAGCCGTCCAGGTGCACGCGCGACAAACAGAGGACCCACACGTTCACTCGACGTCTGACCCCATGAGTGGGTGTTCATCCGCGCCGGAACATCAGTGGCAAACCGCGCGAGATCCGGGAGCTCGGCGGGGATATGCGACGAGGGACGAAGTGCGGCGTTCATGCAATCAGCCCGCGCCGCAGCAGCGCGTTCCGCACGTGCGGCTCGACTTGCGCCCGTACTGCGTCGTTGGCATAGCCGACCCACGCGACATCGGACGTCACATCCAGGGGGGCGTTGAGCGGACGACCGCGCTCGTCGGTCACGAGGATGCCCAGCTCGCGTGCGATCAGTTCCGTGCAGAGATCGTAGGGATGACAACAGAGTGCCGCGCCTCCCGCGCGCTGCCGCTCGAACAGTGGCCGCAGATCGGCGACGAACCGATCGTGCCCGGCGATCAGTTCGTAAAGCTGACCACCGGTGCAGATGTACTGGTCCTCGAATAGCTGCGCTTTGCCAGGCTGCGGACGTCCGAGCACCGCTTCGACCACTTCGTCGTCGATCGCGGCGAGCTCGGCGCGATTGCCGGGGAAGAAGCGCGAGATCATGGCGAAGCCATGCGCGATCGTGGTCGCGCTCGACGGGTGTAACTCAATCGCTCGGCTCTCGCCGGTGAGACGATTGAACCGGAGCGCCGATGCGCCTTCGCCACGCACCGCCCAGACCTCGTCAGAAAGATGCTGTTTGACGAGCGGGATCTCGGTCTGCACCGCGAGCTCGATGTCCGCCAATGTGCGGGGGCCGGGACCAGGCGCGACACCAGTCAGAATCCACGCGGACCGCTTCTGGTACATCAAACCACGCGTGCCGTCGATCGGATCGATGATGATCACCCACCGTGTCGCCGCGCGGTCGGCGTGCGTCGGCACGACGATCTCGCCGCCAGCGAGACCTTCCGCTACCAGCAGCACCGGCGCATCCCGTGTCGCGATCGTCCGCTCGATCTCATCAACCAGCACATGTTCGGCGACGCGGTCGATCGCATAGATCGTGTCTCCCTCTTCCTCCCGCGCGACACCGGAAAGCGCTGCCGTGGTCGCGCGCTCACAGGCGTCGACGACATCACGACGGATTCTGCGATGCAAGGCCTGAACGGGGGCGAGAAGCGGGTGGGTTGGATTCACGCCGGCGTCGAAAGGTAATGCGGCCCGCCAGCGGCGACCAGCTCGGCGGCCTTTTCCTCGGGAGACGTATCGCTCAGAAAATTGCCGCCGCCGATCTCTGGGCCGGCGAGGTACTTCAGCAGGTTTGGCCGGCGCAACGGCGGATGAAATTCAATGTGAAAGTGAAACCCGCTGGCGTCGCCCCTCACCGGAGCCTGGTGGAGCGTCATCACATAGGGAAACGGCATCTGCCAGAGATTGTCGAACCGAATCACCATGTCGCGAAGGACGGTTGCAAGATCGAGGCGCTCGTGGTCGTTCAACGAATCGATCGTCGCGACGCTCCGCAGCGGCGCGACGTAGGTTTCATACGCGTATCGCGCGAAGTAGGGGACGAACGCGATCGCGCTGCCGTGCCGCGCGATGATGCGGCGCCCGTCGTGCTGCTCGGCCGCAAGGATGTCATGAAACAGAATCCGGCCGGTTTCCTCGAGGTGGCGCCGGCCGACGAGCAGTTCGGTTTCGATGTACTTGAACGTGAAGTTGGTCGCGTAGATCTGGCAATGCGGATGCGGATTGCTGACGCCGACGACTTCTCCCTTGTTCTCGAAAATCAGAACAAACGTCACATCTGAGGTCGTCGCCAGTTCCCGCATCTGTTGCTGCCAGGTTTCGAGCAGGGCATCGACGCCCTCGACGTCGAGTTCGGCGAGCGTCAAGTCGTGCCGTGGGCTGTAGCAGACCACCCGGGCGATGCCGGTTGCTGGCCGATTGCGGTATATGCCTGGGGGCGGCACCAGCTCACGCGGAGCATTCGCGCCGACGCACGGGTGATCGTTGTCGAAGACGAACGTCCCGGCGTACGACGGGTTCACGGCGCCGCTGACCCGTGGGTTCCCGGGACACAGAAAGCACGCCGGATCGAAAGACGCCGGTTTTTTCGCGCGAGCACCCACCTCGGCGCCCGACCATGGCCGCGACTGCCGGTGCGCCGCGACAATGACCCATTCCTCGCGCAGCGGATGCCACCGCTGTTCCCACATGCAGAGTGTTACCAAGCGCCTGCAGCGCGGGCGCTCAGCGGGCCTCCAGCGTCAAGACCACGATGGCGTGCGCCGGGACCTTGTAGGTAAATCCCGGCTTCACGCCGGAGATGTTCGATGTGGCAGGTGCCACGCTTCGTGGTGCATCAATCGAATTGGTCGCTTTCGGATCCGCGGCAAGCACCTCGGTCGTCGCCGTCGACGCAAGCGCGCGGACACCCTGGAGATCGAGTTGAAGGGGAGCCTCCGTGTCGGCCGAGTTCACCAGCTTCACGTAGATCGTTCCCGAGCGGCTGTCTCGCGTCGCCGCGACGAGCACGTCTGTATCGGTCGTAGTCGCCTTGAGAATCTGATCGCCGAGATGCGTACTGAACATTTTGATCGCGTGATAACTCGGCGATCCGAAGACGCGAAGCCCATCGTAACCGATGAGATTCGGACGCCATTGCCGCGCACCAGGGTTGACGTTGACGAACATCGGCGCGTAGCCGTTCATCACGACGATGTCGGAGTTCTTCTCCATCTGAGTCATGAACGCGGCGTCGCCGATGGCCGCCCACATATTGGGTGTCGGCGGTTCGCCGCGTGAGCGGGCGTTCCACGGTTCGAATGGCGTCTCGTAGGCGGCCCACTCACCGACGAAGATCTCCGGTCCACGGCGATCGTACTTTTCGTACTGTCCACGCGCCATCTTGAGGAAGACCTCGACGGTCCGATAGTAGTGCTCGTCGACCACGTCAGGCTTCACGCTATGGACGCGAAGATTCTCCGGCTGCTCGAACCCGACGGTCGAGATCACTTTGAGCTGCGGGTACTTGCCCTTGATCGCCGCATTGAACTGCGCGAAGCGTTGATCGTAGGACCCGGACTTGTCGAACCAGTCCTCGTTGCCGACCTCGACGTAGGTCAACTTGAACGGCTGCGGGTGTCCGGCCTTTGCTCTCACCGCGCCCCATTTCGACGTGGCCGGACCCATGACGTACTCGATTTCGTCAAGCGCGTCCTGTACATAGGGCTCGAGATCGGCTCCCGGGTTCACGTGCGCGCCCTTCAACGAATAACCTGCGTACACCGCCAACACCGGATCGGCGTTCATGTCTTCGCACCAGAGCAGGAATTCGTAGAGACCCAACCCGTCGGTCGAGCGATAGCCCCACGGTGCCATGTGCCCCGGCCGATCGGCGAGCGGCCCGATCGTTTTCTTCCATTCGAAGCGATCCGCGATCTGATCCCCCTCGAGATAATTGCCACCCGGGAATCGCAGGAATTTCGGCTTCATGTCGACCATCATCTGCATGATGTCGGGCCGGAAACCGTTGGCCTGGGCCTTGAACGTCGGCGGAAACAGCGACACCAGGCTGAACCAGATCTTGCCGGGGCGATCGATGGCGAGAACGTATCGCGCGTCGGTCGTCGCCGCGACGTTCCGCGTCTGCAGCGTCACCTCGTACTGCTTCCACGCCTGCGTCACAGCCGGCACTGTCGCGGTGGCGTAAACCGTGCGGCCATCGTTGCTCTGGATCGATACGGCGATCGGTCCGCTGAATCCCGCCGAAGCCTTCGCATAAAAAGATCCGCGATACCGGGTGTTCGGCTTGACGGGTATGCCCCAGTAACCTTCGTTGGCGACCCCCGCGGTGTGGTCCTTCGAGGCCTGGCTGACCTCGAGCCGCAGACTCGTGCCGATCGTCTGGTTGAGCGGTTCGCTCCGATCGAGCGCGATCGCCGCGGCTGCCCCGTCTCCCTGCACCGCGGACCAGTGCGCCGGAGCGGCAGGATCATCGAGAAACGCGCGGTTCCGTACTAGCTCGGCATACAACCCGCCATCGTAGGAGTGATTGATCTCCTCCGTCATCAACCCGTAGAAGAGCGGGCTGACCTTGCCCGCTGGCGATGTCGTGTCGATTGTTACGGTGGGGCCCGCGGCGCGGGTTGCGGTCAGACCGAGCACGAGCACGAACGGTAATGGCCATCTGGCGATCATGGGCGACTGCACTCCGACGATTCGCGCCCCGGTCAGGCGCTTAATCCAGCGGTTCAAGGTTCTGTATTCTCGGCGACAAATCATACAAGGGTCCACATGTTCTCGTTCAGCGGAATCGCGCCGGCCAGATCGGAGACAATGAACACCGTGCGAGCGCTCCGGACGGTTGGCGTCACACAGCACGTCACGCCCAGCACGAGAGCTTGGGAGAAATCTATGACAACGCAGCGGATGACGGCGATGGTGTTCATCGTCGTACTGACGTCGAGTGCGGGGTTCGGCCAGGTCAAGACCACGGTGCCCGACGCCGTCCCAGGGGCGCGGCCGGCGACGGTCGAGCGCATCACGATTCACGGGTCGGCGCTCGAAGGCAACCTGGAAGCAGACGCCGCGGACCGCACCGTTCTCGTCTTTCTGCCGCCCAGCTATGCGCGGGAACGGAACCGTCGCTACCCGGTCGTGTACGCGCTTCACGGCTACTCGATCGGTGCCGAGCAATGGTCCCAGGAGATCCACGTGCCGCAGACGATTGAAGGAGCGTTCGCTCGCGGTGCGAAGGAGATGATCGTCGTGCTCCCCGACTCGAAGACGGTGCACAACGGATCGATGTACTCGAGTTCAGTGACGACCGGCGACTTCGAGAATTTCATCGCCCATGACGTCGTGTCCTACATCGACGCGCACTATCGGACGATTGCGAATCGCACCAGCCGCGGGCTCGTCGGCCACTCGATGGGCGGCTACGGCGCCAGCCGCATCGGCATGAAGCATCCGGACGTGTTCGGCAGCCTTTACATCATGAGCCCGTGCTGTCTTTCCGCACGCAGCGCCGGCCCCGCGAATCCGGCAAACGAGGAGGCGCTCGCTGCCGTCAAGACACCCGAGGACTCGGCGAAGCTGCCCTTCGGGCTGCGCGCACAGCTGGCGTCGGCGGCCGCATGGTCGCCGAATCCGAACAACCCGCCGCTCTATCTCGACCTGCCGATCGGCCCGAATCAGCAATCGGTGCTTGCGCGGTGGGCGGCCAACGCTCCGCTTGCCTTCATCGATCAGTACATCCAGAACCTGCGACAGTATTGCGCGATTGCCATCGACGTCGGCGACCAGGACAATCTGAAGGTCGATACCGGCAAGCTCCACGACGTGTTGGCGAACTACGGGATCAAGCACGATTTCGACATCTACTCCGGCACACACACGAGCAACGTCGCGGTTCGTTTCCAAGAGAACGTGATGCCGTTTTTCAGCCGAACGCTGTCATTCGAAACAGCGAAACGCTGACGGCGGCCACTGGCGCTCGCGGAAGGCGAGGGCTGCGATCGGGATCTGCTCGCAGCGAGACAGTGCATCAGCATGCCCCGCTTCGGTCGCACGCCGATGCCCGCTGCGCGATCTTGCGCAGCATCCCGCCGAAGATGGCGGCGTGCACCGGAAGGAGGCCGTACCAGTAGACCAGCCCGAACAGTCCGGTCGGCTCGAACACGGCAGTCTGACAGACGAGCGCGCCCCCACCGTCCGGCACCACCTCGAAGTCGAGCCACGCGCGGCCCGGTACTTTCATTTCCGCCGCCAGCCGCAACCGTCGGTTCGGTTCGTAGGCCTCCACCCGCCAGAAGTCGAGGGTGTCGCCGACGGCCGCCGCGTCAGGGTCGCGCCTTCCGCGACGCATGCCGACGCCACCCATCACCAGGTCGATGACCCCCCGGATTCGCCACAGCCACGTGCCGAAATACCAGCCGCGCTCCCCCCCGATTCTCGCGATCGGCGCAAACGCGCGGACCGCGTCGACCGCGACGTGAATCTCGCGTCGGTCGACCAACTTGCCACGGAATCGCGCGTCGGCCAGTGACGGCGTGGCGCCTCCCGAAGACCGCGCGTCGGACCACCGCGTCAGCGCGAACGCGCGATCCTCGTAGCGAATGGCGCGGCCGATCGCTTCACGCAGGCCGACCGGCCTGATCGGGAAGATCGCGAGCGACGAGGGATTGGTGACGACGGACTGGTTCTTCAATCCCGCGATCAATTCGCGCCCGACGCGAGCGTAGACGGGCGTCACGAGTCCGAGCCACAGGCTGGACAACCGAGGGGTCAACAACGGCAGCGAGATCATCACGCGCTTCAGTCCACGCTGCCGCGCGTACTCGCGCATCACGTCGCCGTAACTCGCTTGATCGGCCCCGCCGATTTCGAACGTGCGGCTCTCGCCGTCGGGCAGGTGAAGCGCAGCGGCAAGATAGGCGAGCACGTCGTCGATCCCGATCGGCTGCGCCAGTGTCGAGACCCACCGCGGGCAAATCATGACCGGCAATCGTTCGACGAGCGCACGGATCAGCTCGAACGACAGGCTCCCGGACCCGATGACAACCGACGCGCGAAATTCCACGACGGGGACGCCACTCTCTCGCAGCGCCTGGCCGGTCTCGATCCGGCTCCTGAGATGCTTGCTGAACACCTCGTCGCCCGTCGCGAGGCCGCCCAGGTACACGATGCGGCGAACCCCGGCACGCTGCGCCGCTTCGCCGAAATGACGGGCGGCAGTGCGATCCGTTTCGCGGTAGTCGCCGTGCGCTCCCATCGAGTGCACCAGGTAATAGGCCACGTCGATGTCGGTCAGTGCGCGATCGAGTGACGCCGGGTCGAGAAGATCTCCTGCCACGATCTCCGTCGTCGGTGACACGCGAGAGGCGAGCGCAGCCGGTTGCCGCGCCAGACAGCGAAGCCGAACTCCCGCGGCTTCGAGGACAGGCACCAGCCGTCCACCGATGTAGCCGGTCGCGCCAGTGAGGAGAACGGTTCCTTCCCGCGAGTGCCGCATGGTGTTCAGAAACGCCAGTCGACGCCAAGGATAGGAAAGATGCCCTGCTGCTCGCCGAACTGTTCGGTGTTGGTGCGGCGGTTCCAGTTGTAGCTCGCGAAGTTGCGGCGGTTGGTCACGTTCTGCACACCAAGGAAAACATTCAGTGGCTGTCCGCTGACGGTGAACGTGCGGTCCACCCGGATGTCGACGCGGCCGTAGTCGGGCGCGCGTTCGGCGTTGACGCGCGTGAGGTCGTACACGCCGCGTCGCTGTTCGGTGGACAACGCCTGGTCGTAGGGCGTGAACGGCCGGCCCGATAGAAACGAGAGCCGGGCTGAGAGCTCCCACGCCGGCGACAGCCGATAGCCGCCGAGAAGGTTGAACACGAACGGGTAGTCGAACGAGCCGGCACGGAGCACGCGATCGAGGCCCGCATGCCGCGTGCGAGAAAACGAAAGATTGCCCTGGCCGTAGAGCTTCGAGGCAAGTCGCTTCTCGACGAACATTTCTACGCCCTCCGCGTACCCCTCGCCGGCGCTCATGAGCGGAAAGAGAATCTCGCGCACGGCGAAGGTGTCGCCGATGTTGGCGAGCGACACCGTCGGCAGATCGCTCGCCACCGGGTAGTCGGTGTACGTTTTCCGATACGCCTCGGCCGTCACCCGCAGCGAGATGTCGGGCGACCAGGCCAGGCCCGTCACGTAATGGTTGGCGCGCCACGGCACGAGCGACCCGTTCTGGGGAAACGCCGACACGAACAGGAACGCCGGCTGCTGATAGTACGACCCCGCGCTCGAGTTCCACGACAGCGTGTCAGTGAGGCGCACGTTGACACCCGCTCGCGGGCTGAAGCGGGCCTGCGACAGGATGGCATAGTGATCGACGCGTCCGCCAAGCGTGACGTTCAGGCGCGAGGCCACCTGCTTCGAGGCCTGAAGGTAGGCGCCGGTCTGATACGACCGGAACCGCGTGTCGAGAAAGAATGGGTCGATGCCGGCAACCGGCGAGTACGGCGTGTCGTTGCCGTAGGGCGAATCCACCGTGTAGTCGATGTCGAACACCTTGAAGCTGCCGCCGCCCTGCACCGTGTCGAACAGCGGAAGGTGCAGGGTGAGGTCGTACTTGAGAGTGGTCTCCCGCTCCCCCGAGTCCTCGACGTAGACCACGGGGCTCCGCGCGATGACGACGTCGGCGGGCACACCCGGCGGCGGGACGCCCTCTGCCACCAGGTCTTTCACCTGCTGGCCGACCTTGGCCTTAGAGTGACTGATTCCCAGCAGACCGACACCGCGTGACCCGAAGGTGCGCTGCCAGTTGAAGCCCGTGGCGCTGCGCCAGCCGTCGTAGCGGATATCGAAGTTGGCGATCTCGTCTTCGAGGTCACTGGACTCGGTGAGGCCGAGCCGAATCTCGTCGACGCCCGCGATGTTGACCAGCCAGATGCGGTCCCGAGGCGTGAGGTCGTAGACGGCCTTGGCGTTGACCGCATACAACACCGGCACGCCGCCGATCCCGACGTCCTGCGTGAACAGATCCAGGAAGCTTCGTCGTGCCGACACCACCCACGAGCCCTTTCCGGCTCCTTTCCCGACATTGATGGGCCCTTCGAAAATGCCACCGGCTCCGGCAAAGCCCAGCGTCGCCCACCCGCCGAATTCCTTGCGGCTGCCCTCGCGCTGCGTTACCTGCAGCACGCTCGACGTGCGGTTGATGTAGGGCGCGGGATACCCGCCGGTCAGGAAGGTCACATCCTGCAGGAGCTCCGCATCAAGCAGGCTCACGGTGCCGCCGGCCGAGGCGAAATTGGCGAAGGCGTTGATGTTGGGAATCTCGACGTTGTCGACCACGAACAGGTTCTCGAGCGGGCTGCCGCCGCGGACGATGATGTCGTTGCGGAAATCGTTGGTGCCAATGACGACGCCTGGCAGACCCTGCACGTAGCGCGACACGTCCTGCAACGCCGCCGCGCTTTTGAGGATTTCGCGCGGCCTCACCAGAAAGCCCGAGTTCTTCACCGCCTCGGGCGCACGGAAGGCCGGTGCGGTCACGGTGACTGTCTGCTGGAAGTCCTCCACCCTGGGCAGCGTGATCTCCACGGTGCCGTCCAGCCCGGCGCGCACATCCACCGGGTCGCTGATGAAGGGCAGGCCTTCGAGGGGCAGAATCTCCAGCCGATACCCTCCCGCGCGCACCTCCCCGATACGAAACACGCCGCGGGCGTCGCTGGTGGCGCAGAAGGAGGTGTCGAGGACACATACGCGCACGCCCTCGGCCGGCTGGCCAGCGGCGTTCAGGACCACGCCGCTGATGGCGCCCGCGCCGGTGGTGTCCTGTGCCGCCGCAGCCGTGGAGACGAGTGTCAGCATGATGGCGGCCAGCGCACGCGAGAGGCGCGGACGGAACGCGAAGGGACGACGTTTCACGGGTGTCACGCCACGCGTCCGCCGATGCGGACGAGTTCCTGCTGGTAGGTGTTGTAGTCGGACAGAATCAACCCGCGCGGCCGGATGATCGACGCGTGACGCTCGGCGCCACGTCCCCCCGTCCATAGCTCGACGCCGTCAGGAAGCTCGCGGACGATCGTCTTCAGCTCTCGTTCGCGACCCTTGCCGGCCGCGGCCGTCGTCAGGCCGAGCACCAGCACCTGCGCGCCTGCGGGCTCGACGCTGTCGACGATTTCGCGCGCGGGCAGATCGGCG
>Ga0111539_10011116_pt1 | contig 11327 bp, 8 predicted proteins | sample RhiMethybrSRZTD1_FD_79667 | JGI IMG/M metagenome (GOLD analysis project Ga0111539, IMG submission 79667) | Populus rhizosphere microbial communities from Tennessee, USA - Rhizosphere MetaG P. TD hybrid SRZTD1 (version 2) (version 2) | ecosystem: Host-associated > Plants > Roots > Rhizosphere >...
CCGAGAACGTTGTCCCGCATGGTCCCGTAGCGGACGGCGGTCGTTCCCGACGCGCGCGTGGCGGCCATGCCGCCGATGGTGGCGTCGGCGCCGGGATCGATCGGAAACATCAGCCCGGTGTTCTTGAGGTGCGCATCGAGCTTGAGGCGCGTGAGTCCAGCCTCGACCGTAATGTCGAGATCCTCGGGGCTGAGGCGCAACACGCGCGTCATGCGCGTGAGATCGATCGAGACGCCGCCGTGAATCGCGTTGACGTGGCCTTCGAGCGAGCTGCCCATGCCGAACGGCACGATCGGCCGCCGATGCGTCGCGCAGACCTTGACGATGTCCGCGACTTCTTCGGTTGATTGCGGGAAGACCACGGCATCCGGAAGTCCCGGCGCGTGCCACGACTCGCCATGGCTGTGGTGTTCGCGGACGGATTCCGATGTCGAGACACGATCACCAAGGACTGCACGAAGCGCTTCAATCACGACGACTGATCATAATGGTTCCAAGGGTTCCAGGAGTTCCAAGAGTTCCAGAGGTTGAGTTCCAATTGTTTCAAGGTTCCACTTGTTCCAACCGTTGGAACTCTGGAACACTGGAACTTTGGTACCAAGCCCTTGGAACCACTGGAACCCTTGGAACCCCTGGAACCCTTGACCCTGATGTTTACCAACAAGAGTTTGTCCTTTCTCCGTTCTCTCAAACGCAACAACGAGCGCGAGTGGTTTCACGAACGGCGCGAACAGTACGACACGCACTGCCGCGGCCCGATGCTCGAGATTGTCGAGCGTTTGAAGGAAGACTTTCGATCGTTTGCACCCGAGATGCTGGTGGATCCGAAAGTCAATCTGCTGCGTCCGTTCCGCGACACGCGCTTCAGCGAGGACAAGACGCCGTTGAAGACGCACGTCGGCGCCACGTTTCCGAATCGCGCGCTCGGACGGATGAACGGCGCCGGCTTTTACTTTGAAGTGGCGCCGGCATGGGTCTGGATCGGCGGCGGCCTGTGGAGGCCGGATACCTCACAGCTCCACCTGGTGCGCGAGCACATCGTCGACAACCTGCGAGAGTTCGAGAAGATCGTGAAGGCGCCTGCGTTCAAGAAACTCGGCGGCCTGCAAGGCGACACGCTGACCCGCGTGCCTCGTGGATTCGCGAAGGATCATCCGGCGGCGGAGTACCTGCAGTACCGGCAGTTCATGGGCTTCCGCGAGGAACCGGCCGCGTTCGCAACGAGGAAGGACTTCTACAAGCAGTTGCGGGAAACGCTGGAAACGATCACGCCGATGGTGCGGTTCCTGAACGAGCCGCTGGTCGCGTCATTGAGAACAGATCGACGCGCCCACATCTTCGAGGAAGACGAATTGCGGGCGGACTAAAACTACACATGGTTCCAGAGGTTCCAAGGGTTCCACTGGTTCCATAGGGCTTGGTACCAATGTTCCAAGTCTTCCAAAGTTTCAACGGTTGGAACAAGTGGAACCTTGAAACCTTTGGAACTCAACCCCCTGGAACCTCTGGAACCTTGGAACCCTGGAACCCTTCTTTACCGCTGTCTCGGCGCGAGGAAGTACAGGACCGCGCCCGCCACCAGCGCAGCTCCGCCGGCAATGAGATTCTGCCTGGTGGCGCCGGCGAGGATGCCGAGCGCGACGATCGACGCGAGGACGGGAATCACGGGCCCGAGTGGCACTGTGAAGGTGGGCGGCTTCACCACCTGAAGCGGATCGGAATAATGCGCGCCGACCTGCGCGGCGATCTCGCGATCGCGCTTGCGTAGCACCAGCGTCGACAGACACACCGCGAGATACATCACCAGCCGCGCGATGGCGCTCACGGCCGCGAGCGCGCCGAACGTTCCCGACAGTGCCAGGATCAACGCCACCGTCGCGCCGAACAGGATCGCATTGGACGGCGTGCGATACGCCGGATGGACCCTGCCGAACCAGCGAGGCAGATCGCCGTTCTCCGCCAGCGCGAAAATCGTCCGCGATCCGTTGAGGAGCTGGCCCATGTTGTTGCCGGTCATCGAGATGACCGCGCCGATCGAGATCATCGCGGCGCCTCCGGCGCCGAGAAAGATCGCGGCGCCGTCAGCGAGCGGCGTGCGCGTGGCAGCTACATCCGCTAGTACGCCGGTGGCGACCAGCGACGTCAGCGACATCACGATCGAAACAATGATCAGGCACGCCACGAACGCGAACGGCACGTCCTTGCGCGGGTTGGCGGCCTCGCCGGCAAGCACGCCGGTCACTTCATAGCCGCCATACGCGAAGATCAACAGGATCGCGGCGGCGGAGATTTGCTCGCGGCTGACGGGGGGCATGTTCGAGAAGTGCGACGGATCGATGAACCAGATGCCGCCGATGATGAAGATCGCCAGCGGCAGGAGCTTGCCGATCGTCAGCGCGTTGACGAACCACGATGACTGCTTGATGCCGCGGACGTTGATCCACGTAAGCGCAAGCGTCAGCGCAGTGATCGTGGCCGCGCGTGGAATGCCCTGAGCCAGCGCCGGCCAGTAGAACGCGAGCGCCAGCGTCAGGCCGTTGACCACGGACGCGTGACTGGTGACGCGCGCGAACCACATCATCCAGCCGGTCTCGAAGCCGACGAAGCGGCCGAACGCGGCCCGCGCGGGCAGGTACGGACCACCGGTCGTTTCGAAGCGGCTGCCAGCTTCCGCGAAGCACAGCGCGATCGACAGCGACAGCAATCCCACCGCCATGAAGGCGAGCGGGCCCCACGGCCCGATCTGCTTGGCGACGTCGGACGGCAGCAGGAAGATCGCGCTGCCGATCACCTGGTTGACGCCGATCGCGGTGAGATCCCACTTGCCGAGCGCGCGCCGAAGCCCGGGGTCCCCGCGACGCGGACTTTGCGTCGTGGGGTGGCTTAGCGCGGGCGCTTCAGGTCCAGCCATCAGCCTCTTTCCTTCCGGTGATCATTTCCTTGATCCGCGCCGCCAGCGTGTCGGCGGTGAACGGTTTCATCAACAGGTTGGTGACGCCGGTCGGATCGAGTCCCTGGCCGGCGCGCTCGGGATGGCCGGAAATGAAGAGGATCTTCAGTCCCGGACGGAGGCGTTCGGCGGCCTTCGCGAGATCGGCGCCGTTCATGCGCGGCATGACGACGTCGGTGACGAGGATGTCGACGCGACTTTTTTCCTTGTTGAACAATTCCAGCGCACTGGCGCCGTCTTCGGCTTCGAGAACGGTGAAGCCGCGCCGCGTCAGCTCGGTAACGACGAGGCGGCGCACGGATCGATCGTCTTCAGCGAGCAGCACGATGCCTTCGCCCTTCACTGCGGCCCGCGCCGGCGTGGTGAGCGACGGCATCGGCGCCGCGGACAGATCCGCCTGCCGCGGAAAGTACACCCTGAACGTCGTCCCCTTGCCCGGCGCGCTCTCGACATGCACGTGACCGCCGCTCTGCCGGACGATCGCGTGCACCATCGACAAGCCGAGGCCGGTGCCCTGCCCTTTTTCCTTGGTGGTGAAGAAAGGCTCGAACAAGCGATCGCGCACTTCCGGCGTCATGCCGAGGCCGGAATCCGAGACCGACAGCGCGATGTGCGGACCGGGAATGAGATCGACGTGCTCGGCGCCGAGCTCGATGTTCGCGGTCTCGATGGTCAGCGTGCCGCCCTGCGGCATCGCGTCGCGCGCATTGACCACGAGGTTCATCAGCACCTGGCCGATTTGCTGCGCGTCCGCGCTAATGGAAGAAAGATCGGGCTGCAGCTTGAACTGCAAACGGATCTCCGGGCCGATCAGGCGGCGAATCAGATCCTCCATATGCGCGATGACCTGGTTCAAATCCACGGTGTGCGCGACCGACGCCTGGCGGCGGCTGAAGGCGAGCAGCTGCTGGGTCAGCCCCGAGGCGCGGTCGGCGGCGCGGCGCACTTCCACGGCGGCGGACCGCAGCGCGGTGTCGGGCGGCGCCTCTTCGATCAGCTCGTCGCTGTAGCCGAGCAGCACGGTGATCAGGTTGTTGAAGTCGTGCGCGATGCCGGTGGCGAGGCGGCCGACCGCTTCCATCTTCTGCGCCTGGCGCAGTTCGCTCTCGAAGCGGTTGCGCTCGGTCAGATCGCGGCAGATCGACGTGACGCCGACCACCTGGCCGTCGCCAACGAGGACGCGCGCCTGCACGTCGACGGGCACCGGGCTGCCCTTGCGCGGCACGAACTCCGCCCGGAACGTACGCGGCGCGCTGTCGGCGCCCTCGTCGATCATCTGCACGATCGCGTCGACGTAGACGGAACCGAAGATCCAGCCGGGGTCGAGCATGCGCAGCTCTTCGCTCAAGTAGCCGGTGACCTGCTCGCCGCTGCGATTGATGGCCGTCACGCGGCTGCGGCGGTCGTGGACGATCATGATCTCGCTCGATCGATCGAACAGATCGTCGAAGCGCGCCTTGAGCGCGGTTTCCCGGGCGAGCTGGCGGCGGATGGTTTCTTCCTGCGAGAGGCCGCGGCGATAGAACACGGCCGCGGCGACCGCCGACACGACGGCGACAGCGGCAACGAGCCAGATCCACCAGGGCGCGTTGAGGAGTTCTGTCAATGACACGGCGGTGAGGGGGGCGGTGGAACGGGTTGTATCATGACACACGGAATGAGCACCACTTCTCCGCGGTCGCTGCGCACGACCATGCCGGCGCGCGCATACGTGGATCCGTCGTGGTTTGCGCTCGAAATGGATAGAGTGTTCGCGCGGATGTGGCTGGCAGCCGGCCGCGCCGATCAGCTGGATCATCCCGGCGCGTTCATCCGCCGCGACGTCGCCGGCGCGAGCGTGCTGATCGTCCGCGCGCAGGATGGCTCGATTCGCGCGCACCACAACGTGTGCCGGCATCGCGGCACGCGCCTCTGCACCGAAGCCGACGGCACCTTCCAGGGCAGCATCCAGTGTCCGTATCACGCGTGGACGTACGGTCTCGATGGCCGGCTGCTGGCCGCGCCGCAGATGGATGAGGTCGATGGCTTCAATCGATCGGAGTTTCCGCTCCGCGCGGTGGCCTGCGAAACCTGGGACGGCCACATCTTCATCAACCTGTCCGACGCTCCACAGCCGTTAGCCGATCAGCTCGGCGATTTGCCGGCGCGCTTTGCGCCGTGGGCGATGCAGGACCTGCGTCTCGCGAAGCGGATCGAATACGACGTCGCCACCAACTGGAAGCTCGTGGTGCAGAACTACAACGAGTGCCTGCACTGCCCGGTGATCCATCCGCTGCTCAACCGGATGCATCACTATCTCGGCGCCGAGAACGTGCCGTCGGCGGAGACCTACTGCGGCGGCGCGATGGGGTTCAAGGACGGCATCGAGACGCTGAGCAGCGACGGGAAACGCCGGCGGGCATTTCTTCCGGGCGTGAGCGGCCGCAATCGCGAGCTCGTCAACTACTTCGCGATCTATCCGAACTTCCTGTTGACGCTCCATCCCGATTACATGATGACGATTACCATCTGGCCGCAGGATGCGGGCCACTCTCGCTTGATCGCGGAGTGGCATTTCCATCCGGCGGAGATGGCGAAGAGCGATTTCGTGTTTCAGGATGCGATCGACTTCTGGGATCGCACGAATCGAGAGGACTGGGCGATCTCCGAGCAGTCGTACCTTGGAATCAGCTCGCGCGGCTATCAGCCGGGGCCATATTCAGAGAGAGAAAAGCAACTTTGGGAATTTGATCAGTTCGTTTTGTCGCGCCTCAACCAGTCTCCGTAAAGCTCCGGCCTTCGGTGACGCATGAACAGCTTTCGCGCGTTCGACTCAGGCAGTTTCCCGAAATCAATCTCAGCGAACAGGATTTCATCTTTACTCTTCGCCGCTCGAGCGAGCACCTCTCCGTCCGGCCCGCACACAAATGATTCGCCCGCGAAATCGAGGCACTCCTCCTGGCCGACGCGATTGCAGAGCGCGGTGAAATAGCCGTTCTGGAAGGCGGCCACGCGCATCTCGGCTTCGTACAATCCTTCGGGCCACTCGTCGACCGCGCCGGCCTGCGGCACGATCACGAGATCGGCGCCGGCCACCGCGAGCGCGCGCATGTATTCCGGAAAGTGACGGTCGTAACAGATCGACACGCCGATCTTGCCGGCCTTGGTGCTGTAGACCGGCGCGCCCTTGTCTCCCGGAGTGTAATAGCCCTGCTCGTGAAAACACGGGTAGTCCGTGATGTGAATCATCCGCGTCACGCCGAGCAGCGTGCCGTCCGCATCGATCACCGGAGAGCTGTCATACGTGTGATTGCCGTCGCGCTCGTAGAGGTTGATCACCGTGACGATGCCGAGCGCCTTCGCCTTCTGCTGAAACGCTTTGACGGTGGGACCATCGAGCGGTTCGGCGAGATCGCGGAAGCCGCGCCCGGCCGGCTGCTGCGGGTAAAACCATTCGAAGGCGAGCTCGGCAAAGCACGCGAGCTCGGCGCCGCCGCGAGCGGCGGTGTCGAGCTCGGCCAGGCCGCGCTCGACGTTTGCCGTCTTGTCCCTGGTGGCGTGCTGCTGGATCAGCGCAATCTTCATAGACCAGACGATGGTATCAATTCGTCTGGTGCTGCGCTGATCCGGTGCTGCCCAGGAAATTGCCGTCGCCGAAGTAGGTCGCGGTCAGCGAGTGTGTGCCCATCTTGAACTTGCGGCTCATCGTCGCAACGCCATTGGCCAGTTGCGCCCAGCCGATCACCTCGCCGTTGTCGCGGAACTGCACCCAGCCAGTTGGCACTCCAGCGCCTGGCGCCGCGGCCGACACCGCGGCGTTGATCTGTACTGTCTGGTTCGGATGCGAAGGGTTCGGCGTGGATGACAGCGCGAGCGTGGTTGCCGTCTTCGTCACCGTGTAGGTCACGGTCGTCGTTGCCGTGTTGCCGGCCATATCGACCGCAGTCACCACGAACGAGAACGATCCGAGCGCCGAGGTGTCGAGCGTGCCGCTTTGATTGCCGGTGCAGCTCGCCACGCCGGACGTCGCGTCGCTGCACGAGAACTGAATCGGCACGATCTGCCCCAGCCGGTAGGCCTGCGATTGCGGCTGCGCAATCGCAATCTCCGGGGCCGTCGCATCGCGCTTGATCTCGACGAGGCTGTCAGTGCTTGACCCCTCGCCATTGGTCGCATAGCAGAAGATGGTCCGCAACGCGACGTCGGTCGTCTGGGTGACGGGCACGCAGGTGTTCGTGGAGATTCCCGAATCAGCATCCTCAACGGTCCAGTCAATCGAGACATCGCTGGTATACCAGCCGTTGGCGCCGAGCGTACCGCTCACGTTCGGGGTAACCATCGGCGGCGTCTCGTCGTAGTAGTAGAAGTAAATCTCGTCCGGGCTGATCTCACCATCGGGATTGTGAACGACAACGCGGTAGCCACCCGACTGATGCGGAGGAACGATGCCGGAGATCATGGCGTCGAATTCGCCGACTTCGACGGTGACGCCGGTGGCGGAAACATCGCCGAATGTGACGGTGGCACCCGGCTGGAAGTTGAAGCCAAAGATCTGAAAGGGCTCGCCGCCGGTGGTCGTTGACCACTCGTGATCGATCCACAGAATGACAGGCGTAATCGGCTGACGAATCGTGACCGCTTTCGAGCCGAGCCAGACCTGGTATGTCGCCGGTGTCCCCGTCTGGTTGGCCAGAATGTTGACCTCGATCGTCGCCGGACCTATGCCGGTGTGCGTCTCGTACTCGGTGTAGTCGTCCCTGTCGCCGCTGACGAGCCTCGCCGTCCACGTCACATTGGCGGGAACCGTGATCTCAATCGGCACTAACTCGCCATCCGTGCGCGCCGTAACTTCGGGAGGCGAGAGCCCTACGGTCGTTGCGACGTAAAGACCCCATGCCTGTGGCCCGTCGTAAACAACCTCGCTGCTGCCGCTCCAATACGCGATCTGCGAACCATCGGCGCTCATCCCCACCACCAGCGCTTCGGGATCACGAGTGCCGTCGAGGAGGAGGCTGACGTCGTGGGACGTGTGCTCGGCGCGATCGAATGCGAACACGCTCCACCGCTGGCTGCCGCCGCTGTCCTCTTCGTAACCGGTGAAGGCGACATAACGGCCATCGCTGCTGATCAAGGTACCGTAGGCCTCGAGGAGATTGAAGCTGCCGTGGGTCAGTGACAACCGCTCCTGCGAGCCTGCCGCGATGTCATAGACGAACACATCCGGCGAGGCATCGGCATCACCTGGCACGAGATTCGGCGCCGTGCTCGTGTAGACAAGGAGTCCGTTGTCGCTCAAGTCCGGCGAGAACGCCGCGGCGACGACATCGCCCGAGCTCGGCAGCGGACGATCGACGCGGATGGTCGTGCCGAGCTGACGGTCATGCAGGTAGACGCGCCTGCCCAGCGGTTGATAACCCTGATCGACTGCGCCGGCGACAAACGCGACGTAGCGCCCATCTCTCGAGATCGCCACGTTGTCGATGGGCGAGAGGAGGTCGGAGCCAACCGATCTCACGTCGATAGCCGTCGTCCTCACCGTAGGGGGATAGTCGAAGCTGCTGATGCCCTCGGTGTCGCGATCTCGAATCCAGAGCAGCGATCCACCTGCGAATCCGAAGCCGGCATTGAACACGATAAAACGCCCGTCGCCACTGAACCGGCCGACGGGTAACGGCGCACACTCGCAGTCGAGACGCTCGTCCGCCGGACCGACGGTCACGAGCGACGTGATCCCGCTTCCCATGTCGCGGACGTAAAGGTCGCTTACGCCGTTGGTGTCGGTCGGATCGAAGCTGTTGCGCGTTCGAAAGACGATGTGGCGGCCATCGGGAGACACCGCAGCCGACCCGCTCGGCTGGTCACCCTGTGGAGCGCCGATCCCAGGTATCGGACCGGTCCCGACGCTGACGCGGAAGACGAATCCGTTGTAGGCATAGCGTACATACACATCGGTGGTGCCATTGGTATCGTCCGCGGCCAATGGCGCGTCCGTCTCAAATACCTGGACGTCGCCGTCCGCGCTCATGCTGTGCTCGCCGGCAACGGCATGGCTAAACAATTCGCGGCCGATCGCGCCAGTCCACGGCGATGGCGTCTGCGCTGCAGCGAGCAGCGGAGAGAGAACCCACAGCAACAGAGTGCATGCACGTACACACCACGAGCGGCGCCAGTGATAATTCGAGCTCATCAGTTGTCCTATTCGATCAAGTGTTAATGGATCCGGTCAGCTGCGGGGATGTCAGTGGTATCGGTCGATTCTCATTGAGGCTTAGGACTCGAGTCAGATGCGAGTGCAAGGTAGCCGCCGCGATGGCGGACGTACAAGCCGCGCCGGTTCACTTCAATCTTCAACTTGCGATACTTCCCGTCGAACGCTTTCTTCGGCGTGTAGCCGACCAGATATTGATTCTGCAGCTCCGCGGCGATGTTCTTCGCCACCATCGCCGCTTCAGGCAGGCTGAGCACGCGCGTCACCATTCCGCCGGAATCGCCGACCAGCGTTTCGAGATGATCGAACTCCGGCAGCGTCTGCGGCGGCAGTGCACCGGGCGCGCCGGCATCCATCCCACGAACGAGATCGGATGTGGCACGTACGCCGCCACTCGGCTTCATGACGTGCGGCTCCTCGGCCGCGACGACGCGCGGGTCGGAGGAGCCGAGACCGATGCCGAACACCGATGTTTCACTCTGCTGCCTGGTCTTCACAAGATTGGCGAGCGACATGCGGCTCGAGCTTTCGAAGCCGGCGCTGACGATCAGCACGGCGCGGCGCGGATTGCTGGCGCGCTCGATTTGATCGAGGGCCGCGCGCATGCCGTCGTTGAGCGGCGCGAGGCCGGCGTTGATGCCGCCGGCCGGCGCCGACGGATTCCATCCGCCCCACTTCAACTCCTTGATTTGCCCGACGCGAGTCCACGGCAGCCGCTCTTCGATGGTCTTCCTGATGAAGAGAATCGAGACTTCGTCATCGGGCTGCAGCGCGGCCACGACTTTGTTGACGGCCTCGGCGGCCAGCTCGCGCCGGAGGCCAATCGCCATGATCGGGCTCGAATCCACCGCGAACACGACACTGACCGGCACGCGCTCGCGCGTGACGACGGTGATGTCCTGGCGTTCGCCGTTCTCGCTGACCTTGAAATCAGCAGGCGTCAGTCCTGCGATGTAGGTGTTGCGATCGAGGCTCGTGACCGTCACCGGCACGGTGACCACCTCGACGCCGGTGCGGAACGACGGTTGTTGCGCAGCGACCCAGCTGCCGCAAAGGATCAGCAAGGCCGTGACAATTGACTTCCTCATTGCTTCGCTCCAGTCGGCAAGGCCAGGTAACCACCACGATGACGGATCTGATATCCGCGTTTACTGATCTCGACCTTCACGCGGCGGTACTTCCCATCAAACTCCTTGGCCGGCGTGTAGCCAAGCGTGTATTGGTAGCGCAGTTCGTCGATGAAGCGACGCGCGAAAAGCCGCGGGTGACCGGCGTTCGTCATGAGGTAAGAGGTACCACCTGAATCGCCGACGAGCTCGGGGACCGAGTTGACGTTGAAGTCCGGTATTGGGGGCGTGAATGTCGAGCTTCCCGGGCCCACTGACGACGGGTCATAGCGCATTCGCTCGACTCGTGTCGACGCCGGGTCCGGAGCGACAACGAAGGCATACACCAGCACTTCGCTCTGCCGCCGGCTCTTGACGACATCCTGCAACCGCGTGCGGCTCGCGTTCTCGAATCCATCGGTGATCAACAACACGACCGGCCGCGGGTTGTGCGCGGATTCGAGCAGCGCGAACGCCGCCCGCGTCGCGTCGTTCAGCGACGTGCCGCCCGCGATTTCCGCCGTCAGCGCGAGCCGCGCCGCAGCAGCGGGTGAGCTCCAGGGCACGAGCACCTGTGAGGTCTGCGCAAAGGTGAGGATGGCGATCTCGTCCGACTCTCTGAGCTCGGACGAAACACTCCGAATCGCGGCGCCCGCAAGTTCGGCCGGGCCCTCACTCATGCTGCCGCTCACGTCGAGTGCGATGCACAGGCTGATTGGAAGCGCCTCGCGCTCGAACACCCTGATCGACTGGACGACGCCGTCCTCCGTCAACTTGAAGTCCGACGCCGACAAACCATCGACCGCGGGCTCGCCGGATCGCATCACGCTGACCGGAATGCGGACCAGCTCGACGCCTGATTTGAACGCGGGCTGTTGAGCTGAGATGAGTTGCGTGACCAACGCAATCCACGCGAGCAACGACAGTCTCATGGCGCCTGCCCTGATGGTAACGCCAGATAACCGCCGCGATGACGGACGAGAAGATCCGGCACCGCGATCTCCACTTTGATCCGCCGGTACGTTCCATCGAGCGGTTTCGACGGCGTGTAGGCGAGCGTGTATTGGTATTTGAATTCATGGAG
>Ga0111539_10011121_pt1 | contig 11324 bp, 8 predicted proteins | sample RhiMethybrSRZTD1_FD_79667 | JGI IMG/M metagenome (GOLD analysis project Ga0111539, IMG submission 79667) | Populus rhizosphere microbial communities from Tennessee, USA - Rhizosphere MetaG P. TD hybrid SRZTD1 (version 2) (version 2) | ecosystem: Host-associated > Plants > Roots > Rhizosphere >...
CGAACGTAATTACGCCCGAACAGCGGCAGGAGATCGAGCTGGTCGCGGTTGACCCGCATCTCGATCGCCGATGTCGTCGTATTGACGATGGGCACGTCGGCCGTGACGACGAGGCTCTCGCTCAGGCCGGCGACGGGAAGTTCGATGTCGATCACGGGCTCGGCGCCGAGCAGCAGGATCAGCCCGTCACGGACAACGGTTCGGAATCCTTTCTGGTCGGCGGTTAGCGAATAGCGTCCCGGCGGGAGGGCCGTCATGCGATACCGGCCGTCGCTGTCAGTCGTCGCGCGACGCAGGAAGCCGGTATCTACGTTGAGAACGGTGATGGCGGCATCGGCAATCGCGCCGCCCTGTGGGTCGCGTACGGTCCCGATAATTTGGGCCGTGTCAGCCTGCGCGAATACCGATCCGGGCACAACGACTGTGACACACCAGACCGCGAGCAGGCCGAACGCCCTCTTCATGCGCGTTCTAGTGCGTCCACGGCCCCGATCGTATCGCCCACAGCTTAGATTCGGACGAACTAGTTGGCCGGTGCGCCGAATGCCTTTCCGGTCTTCTCGGTGCAACCGCCTGCCGGCATGGTCATGCCACAGTGAACGATCGGTCCGCCGACAGCGCCGAAGGGACGGCCATCCCTGAGCGGATGCAGCGTCACACCTATGACGGTGCCGAGCGGAAAGCTCTCCACAGTGATGCCGTTCCTGGCGATGGCCGCCGCCGAGCCGGTCTCGACCCCCCAGACCACCTTCTTCCCGTCCTTCATCAGCGGCTTGCCGTCGTCGCCGAGCACTTCGAATACCAACTGCGCATGATTGCCGCCGGGTATGAATCGCGTGAGCTTGCCAGTCATCGACTGGCTCTTCGTCATGTCGTACATCGCGAATGAATGATGTGCGATGGCCGATTGCGTGAGCCAGATGAATAAAGCCGCGATGACGAGGCCCGTTCGTTGTACGCCTTGTGACATGACCATCAGTTCTCCGGTTTCTTCCAACCCTGCTCGAACTTCGACTCCCAGTTCTGCGCCCACGGGCGTCCGAAGTAGTCGATATACGCCTCGTCCACGGGGGTCATCTGCGTCGGCCGGCCGTCGGGGCCGTTGACGATCGTGCTCTGCACGCGGCACTCGACGTACGAGAAGCGCTGCTCGGGATCATCGAGCGACCGGGTCTTCTCCCATGGCGTCACCATATGTAGCGGACGGGTGAAGGCTTCGGGATCGTAAAAGGTCGTCTCGACCGTGATCGTCTTGCCATCTGGTGATGGCCTGAACACCTCGATCGTTTCCATCTTGTTGCTGAACTCGAACATCGAGTGCGAGAGCGTCCAGCCCTGCACGTTCGCCGTCCACGACACAAGCGTGTTGCCGTTCCAGAAACCGACTGTTTCTCCGAACCACTGCGGGACCTTCTGCACGTGCGAGCGGCCAACGAGAACGCGACGCAGGAGGTTGTCGGCGATACCGGTCAGGAATTGCACCTGGTTCGGCGTGACCATGACCTCGATCGGTCCGCCGTGTGCGGCCTCGGCCCACCACCGCATGAATCCTTCCGGATAGCAGAACGCCGCCATCCATTGCGGCGAGTTGCTGACGGCTTCGTGGTAGTTCATCTGGACCATGCGCTTCTGGTATTCGGGCGTGAGCAACGAGAGCATCGTCGCCGTCTGCAGGTTGCGTCCCCAGGTCCACTGCTCCTGGCGTGCGCCGCGCTGATACCAGCCGTCCCAGTCGGGCAGCGTCTGACGCGTGTGCTTCGTCGGCCCGCCGGCTTTCTTCGCGTCGGCCATCAGCGCCTGATAGTGCTCGGAGGCGGTCTTGTACGGATACGGGCTCACGATCTGGTCGAGAGGCCGATCCAGGTTGCAGTCGCCCCAGTGAGCCGGGCGATTCTCGCGCGCCCACATATCGGTGAGCTGCCGCGGCGTGTTGCAGCGGGCGTAGCGCTTGTCGAGCCAGTACTTCTGATCGAGATAGAAGTTTTTGGTGGTGAAGAGATCGACCGGCAGCGGCGTCACGCCTGCCGGCGGAGTCGTCGATGTCGGCGGTCCCGCGGCGCGGCCTCTCCCGCCACCCCGGCCACCGCCACCCTGAGCGAGGACGCTGTCGCCGAGCGACATGCCGATCGCCACAGCAGCAACCACGACCATCGCGCCCACGGTTATTCGTGCCGTTTTCATGTATGAGTGCTCCCTGCGCGCGCGCGCGCCGACCGCTTCACGCTGCCATAGCAGTGTGGCGGCCCGCCGATAAGCTACCACGCTGATACGGCTCGGTGCGAGGAACGACGTAGTGTCCGGCTTCAGCCGGACGTTTGCCGGTCGGTACGAGTTACGGCGACGTCGAGCGTTCGGCCAGGAAGATGTCGCCGGCCCAGCGATACCGGCCGACGATGAACGACGAGCCGTCGGGCGACCACGTAAGGCCGCGGAGAAACACTCCGGCTGGAAGGTCCGCGAGCTTCTTGTACGGAGTCGGGTTATTCGGCTCGACAATCCAGATCGATCCGGGGTTGGCCCCGGGCAGTGCGACGGCAGCAAGGCGCTTCCCGTCCGGAGACCAGGCGACGAAGCCGTTGGCAATCCGGGGGGCCTCTGGGCGGTCGAGCCGCTGCGACTCAACGGGGCTGCCGTCGGGTCTGATCAATTGCACGTACGCGCCCAGGTTGCCTCCTCGCGGCTGGATGTACGCGATGACGTCATCGCGGGACCAGGATGGCGCGCTCGCAGCTTTGGGCGTTGGCAATCGGGTCGTGCTGCCGTCGGCGACGTTCATGATCATCAAGCCCGGCCCGTCACCGATGGGGGTGGCATACACGAGACGATTGCCGTCGGGTGACCAGCTGACCGTATCGACGACGTCGACGTGCGCGATCAGCCGCGGTGCGCCGCCCTCGGCGCTCACGAGCCAGACGCCGCGCCGCCCTCCGCGGTCTGACACGAATGCGATGCGCTGGCCGTCAGGCGAAAACGCCGGGCGCTCATCGATGGCCACACCGGTCGTGACCGGCGCCGGCTGCTCTATCCGCCCGAGCGCGGACCAGAGCGTGCGGTTCCCGGTGCGAGACGTGCTGAACACCAGTCGCGAACCATCCGGCGACAACATCGGATCGATGTCGCCTGAGTAGCCGTCGGTCAGCGGCTCGAAGGTGACCGGCCGATCGAACGCGATCGCGACGCGTTCAAGCGCCTGTCGGGAATCGATCACCGTCCCTACCAGCCGCTTCCCGTCGCTGGACAGACTAGGATGCGTGTACTCGCCGACTCCCGACGTCAGACGGACGTCGCGGCCTGACTTGAGGTCACGCCACCACAGGCTGAGATCCACGCTGTCAGGGTTCGCCGCATATATGAGACCGCTGCCGTCCGGCGTCAGAAACGGAAACGCGGCGCGGCGAGCGGTCGACACGACCGGCTCGATCGATCCCCCGGTCGCGGCCACACGGTAGATTTGCGTCGGTTCGATATTGAAGTTCTGCGCGCCGTGATTGAAGTAGATGTAACGCCCATCGGGAGACCATCGCGGCCAGTGCATGTGTTGAGCGCCCTCTCGCTTGGCGACGATGGTTTCGTTCTGCCCGTCGGCGTCGGCGACGATCAGCGCATCGCCCAACGGTCCGCCAGTTCGGATGAATGCGATCCGCTTTCCATCCGGAGACCAGTGCAGGGAGGAATCGGTCGGCGTCAGCACGCGGCGCGCGACGCCGCCAAGGGGCGCTGGAATCACCCACGCGGTATTGCCTTCCCCCGGGCTACGACCCTGCGCGATGAGCGCGATTTCGGAACCGTCCGGGGAAATGTCGAGGCCGCCGATGTAGTCCGTCACCTGGACGTCGATCGGTGATGCGGCAGTGAGATTTGCCGGATCGCCGCCGGCGATGAACTTGACCCAGACGTCGGTCGGGCCGCGGGCGTTGGAGAGATACGCGACCCACTTGCCGTCGGGCGAAATCGCAGGACTGAACTCGTGCGCCGGTGTCGAGACGAGGCGCACCACGCGATCGAAGACGGGGGCTGATGCGCCAGCCTGTTGCCGCGATGCGAACCAGCCGACAGTCGCGCCGACGATCCCGAAGGCGAGAACCGCGGCGGCGGCGGCCCACATCGGTGCGCGCCTTCCTCTGGGTGTGTCGACGAGAACCGCCCGCTCGACGATGGACGCGGGCGACAGCGCATGTTCGATGTCCGCGCGCGCGTCGGCAATGTCGCGCACGCGCTGCCGGACGTCCTTCTCGAAGCAGCGTTCGAGCAGGCGCCGGATGACGGGCGTCGTCACACCCGGCAGTCGGGTCAGGTCGGGCTCGCGCTCGATAATTGCGGCGATCAGATCTGACGTCGTTTGGCCCTCAAACGCTCGACGTCCCGTGAGCATTTCGTACAGGACGCATCCGAATGACCAGATGTCCGTTCGCTTGTCGACGATTTGCCCACGCGCCTGTTCGGGACTCATGTAAGCGGCGGTGCCGAGAATGACGCCGGCCTGCGTCGCGCTCTGCGTGACGGTCAACGCCATATCGATGCCCGACGGGCTGTCGAACTCCGGCCCCGAGGTCTTGGCCAACCCGAAGTCCAGAACCTTGACGACACCCGCGCTCGTGATCTTGATGTTCGCAGGCTTCAGGTCGCGATGGATGATGCCCCGCTCGTGCGCCGCATCGAGTGCGTCGCAGATCTGTCGAGCGATGGTGAGCACCTCTTTCACGTACGCGGTGGTCTCTCTCGAGGCCGCCGAGCGCGCGATGAAGTCGCTCAGCGACTCGCCATCGACGAACTCCAGGACGATGGCCGGCTGCCGCGACGCGCCGCCAGTTGCGGGCAGCGACTCCAGACCGTAGATCGCGCCGATGTTGGGATGATTGAGCGAGGCGAGCAACCGGGCTTCCCGATCGAAGCGCGCGAGGCGATCGGGGTCGGCGGCGAAGGTTCGAGAGAGCACCTTGATAGCCACATCGCGGCCGAGTGCTGTGTCGCGGGCGCGATACACCTCGCCCATGCCACCGGCACCGATGTGCGCCGTGATTTCGTAGGGTCCGACTCGAGTCCCTGGATGCAAGGGGGGGGCCTGATCGCAGAGTCTAGTTCAACTGTCCGGCGGCTGTCGCGCCGCGCTACACTCCTTGCCCGAGGAACCCATCATGCGCCGTACTCTGATACCTGTAACCCTGGCCGCCGTTATCGCACTCGCTGCGTGGACGATCGCGGCGCGAGCCGCTGACAAAGATCGCGACTGGGCGGCGTACGGCGGCGACAAGGGCGGGATGAAGTACTCGCCGCTCGATCAGATCAACAAGGACACGATCAAGAACCTCAAGATCGCGTGGCGCAAGTCCGGCGTGCCTGAGGAGCTGAAGGCCTCGTTCCCCGACGCCAACGCCCCGGCCAACTACCAGCACACGCCGTTGATGGTGGGCGGCGTGCTCTACATGAGCAGCGCCGTCGGCGCGGTCGTCGCGCTCGATCCTGCAACCGGCAAGACGCTGTGGTTCGACACGCTGCCGCCGAGACCCGACGGCCAGGGACTTGCGCGCGGCGGCGCGACGCGGAGCCTCGCCTACTGGACCGATGGCCGCGACGCGCGCATCGTCACCAACGTCGGCGCCAATCTCGTCGCGCTGAACGCGAAGACCGGCAAGCGCTATCCCGACTTCGGCGAGAACGGTCAGGTCGATCTGACCAAGGGCTTCGAGCGTACGATCACCGGCTGGCGCTGGAGCAGCGGTCCGCTCGTCGTGAAGGACGTGGTCGTCGTCGCAGGTGTCCCGTCACCAGCCACCGACATCCTCAACGAGCGCACGCGCGCACCGAAAGAGATGCCGCCCGACGATGTGCGGGGATACGACGTGCGGACCGGCAAGCTGCTCTGGACGTTTCACGTCGTGCCGCGCAAAGGCGAGTTCGGCAACGACACGTGGCTCAATGATTCCTGGACCTACTCGGGCAACAGCGGAGCGTGGTCGTTAATAAGCGCCGATGAGGAACTCGGCTACGTCTACCTGCCACTGGAAGAAGCCACCGGCGACTATTACGGCGGCACGCGGCCGGGGAACAACCTGTTTGCCGAATCGATCGTGTGTCTCGATGCGAAGACCGGCAAGCGCGTGTGGCACTTCCAGACGCTGCATCACGGGATCTGGGACTACGACCTCCCCGCCGCCCCCGTGCTCGGCGACATCACGGTCAACGGACGACGCATCAAGGCCGTCGCACAGGTCTCGAAGCAGGCGTACGTCTACGTGTTCGATCGCGTGACCGGTGCGCCCGTCTGGCCAATCGTCGAGAAGCCGGTGCCGCAGGGCAACGTGCCTGGCGAGTGGTACTCGCCGACGCAACCGATCCCGTCGAAGCCGCCAGCGTTCGATCAGCAGGGCGTGACCGAGAACGATCTGATCGACTTCACGCCGGAGCTCAAGGCCGAAGCGAAGAAAATCGTCAGCGAGTACAAGTGGGGGCCGCTCTACACGCCGCCCGTGCTGCTCGGTAGTGCTGATGGACCGAAAGGCACGCTGCTCGTGCCCGGCACCAACGGCGGCGCGGACTGGGGCGGCGCGGCGTTCGATCCGGAGACCAGCATCCTCTATGTGCCGTCGGCGCACATGCCGACCGTCATTGCGCTGGGCAAGTCGCAGCATCCCGAATCGACGCTGCCCTACGTGAAGCAACAGGTGCCGTGGCCCCTCGGTCCGCAGGGTCTGCCCGATCCGTTCAAGCCGCCGTACTCACGCCTCGTCGCGATCGATCTGAATAGGGGCGACATCCTCTGGTCGGTCGCCAACGGCGATGGCATCCGCAATCATCCGGCGTTCAAGGGTCTCAATCTTCCACCCATCGGCACGCCGGGACGCAACGCGGCGCTCGTCACCAAGTCGTTCGTCTTCATGGGTGAAGGCAGCGACGCCGGCGTTGGTCTGCCGCCGGGCGGCACCTGGGGCGGCAAGATGTTCCGTGCCTTCGACAAGAAGACCGGCGCGATCGCCTGGGAGATGGAGCTGCCCGCCGGCGTCAGCAACGCGCCGATGACCTACATGGCCGGCGGCAAGCAGTACATCGTCATTGCCGTTTCGGGCCGGCAGTATCCGGGCGAGCTCGTGGCACTCTCGCTGCCGTAAAGCGGAGGCTTCAGCCTCCGCGGACACGCGCAGGCTTAACGCCTGCGCTCTCCGCCAAACCTGCGCATCGCCTCTCGTCCTGACAAAGCACCACGAACAAGCACGCCGTTTGCTCTTCATCACGCCAGCAAGGCTTTTCCGGGCCATATCAGCAGTTCGCGCGGCCGCGCGATGACAGAACCGTCGTCGGGCCGCCAAGTTCGTATGTCGGGAACGTGGAGGAGGAACTTCCAATGATTCGTCAGGCTGCGGCTACCATCGTTGCTCTTTGTCTGAGTGCGTCGCCGCTTCATGCGCAGAGCGCGCCGAGCGCCGCCAAGAAGGTCACCGTGAGCGAAGCGACTGCTGTGCACAAGACGCCCAGCGTGGCCAGCCCTGTGGTTGGCAATGCGCCACGCGGGACCGAGCTGGTCGTGACGCGTGAAGTGGGCGACTGGGTGAAGGTCGCATGGCCGTCGGCCGCCGACGGCGTCGGCTACGTGCGCGTGAATGCCCTGGCCCGCGGCAATGTCGCGGCACCGGCGGTTGCAACGGCTCCGGCAGCTGCGGCGCCTAAAGCGACAGCGGCACCAGCTTCCGCGAAAGCGGCGACGACGGCGAAAGCGCCGGCAACCGCGAAAGCCGCACCCGCAGCGGGCGCGAAGACGGCGGCCAACGAACCGGCGCTGGTGAGCGCGAAGGCAGCGGTCACGCCGACCGCGTCTGTGGCGCCGGTCGCGGTTCGCGAGCAGATCCCGGTGTCGCAGCCGTCTGCGCCGTCACAGAATCAGACGCTGTATGTCGCGCCAACGCACGCCTTCGGTGTGGGCGCGATGGCCGGCAGTTCGAGAGGCTTCGGCGGCAGCGCGCGCGCCTGGAAGAAGGGTCGCATCGGCATGCAGCTCGAGGTGTCGCGTTATACGTATGACAGCGTCGACCTGCTGAGCCGTGCGTCGGTGACCGACATCGCGCCGGGCGTCCTGTTCGCGCTGAACGACCATGTCACTGATACGCTGTGGCTGCGTCCGTATTTGGGTGCCGCCGCACACTTCGCCCGCTCGTCCCGTACCGACTTGATTTTCGCGGACGTGACCGAATCGGCCAGCACGATGGGCGCACGCTTCTTCGTTGGCGGTGAGATGTCGCTGGCCAGCGTGCCGGCGCTCGCACTCAGCGTGGACGTGGGCTACTACCACCAGCCCGAGCCGTTCGTCGGCTTCGAGCCTGGCGGCATGGGCCTCTCTATCTCCGGCCATTGGTACGTGAAGTAAATCAATTCCCAACTGCCAACTACAACGCCCAACCACTCCCAATTCCCAACTCCCAATTGAACGTTGAATTGGTAGTTGGGGGTTGGGAGTGGTTGGCAGTTGGGAGTTGGTCGTTGGGAGTTTTAACCCTCGTACTGCAAGACGTTTAGTCCCGCGTTCCAATCGCTCACAAACATCAATCCATCGGTCGTGACGAAGATGTCCGCCGTCTTCGCGGCAAGCGATACGTTCGGGCGCGGGTCGATCAGGCGCTTCGGCGCAGGTGGCACCCACGCAGCGATTTCCTTCGGCGCGAACTGATCCTTGATGTCGAAGATACGTACGCCGGCGTTGTTGTACGTCGAAAAGATCACGTCTTCGCTGCGGAACGATCCAGGCCGATTCTCATGCAGGTTGTGTGGCCCGAATGTGCCCGTCGCGCAGAAGTCGCGGTCCTTTGGCGTCGGCAGCGTGGCAATCGGGACGGGATTCTCCGGCGCGCGCACGTCGACGACGAACGTGTGGAACGTGCCTTTGGCGCAGCGCTCTGCGTTCGCTTCGTCGGCGACGACGACGAGGTTGCGGCCTGGGAGCGGCAGTGCCGTATGCGTCCCGCCGGGAAATGGCGGAGACCAGTTGATGTGCGACATCAGTTTTGGCGACGAGCGATCGCTGATGTCGTGAATCGTCAGTCCGCCATCGCGCCATGCGCCATACGCGCGATCGCCAGCGACGATCGCGTGATGGAGCGCGACCCGCTTCCCCGGCGCGAGTGTCGGCTTCTCACCGGCCTCGCGATGCATGCCGGGCAGCCACCAGCGCGAGACGATCTGCGGCTTGGTGATCTCCTGCAAGTCCACGATGCAGAAGATGTGGTCGGTGAAGCCGTCGAAATGCGCCGACAGATACGCGTAGCGTCCGCCCATCCACGACAGCCGATTGACGCCGAAACCGGGAATCTCGAGAAACGCGATCTCGCGCATCTCGCCTGGACGTGAGATGTCGTGGATGCTCAGTCCCGATCGAAACTTCTTCTTGTTGCTGATACTGTCCACGAGCGCGTTCTCGAAGTAACCGCGCAGGTTGTCGTACGACTGCATCGCCACGATGTTCGCGCCATTGGCGAGCAACATCACATCGTCAGAGACTTGCAGGTGATGCGTACGTGTGTTGACGCCGGCGGTGAAGAAGCCGACCGGCTTCAGCCGCCGCGGATCGGTGGCGTCGAGAATCGTCACACCGTCGCTGAACATGTGGCCGACGTAGACGTGACGCCGGTTGACCATCACCTGTACGCCGTCTGGCCGTCCCCCCTGATCGCTGTACGACAGATGACGAATGCGCCGCCCGATGCCTGTGGCTGGCACAACTCCGTCGGGGCGCGCCGGAATCTGGAATGGAACCAGCCCAAGGGCCAGCATCGCCTTCAGTTGCTCGCGACGAGTGAAGCTGCGCATGGTGCACACATTACAACGCCCAACTACCGACTACCAACTCCCAACCACTCCCAAATCCCAACTCCCAATTGACCGCTCTTGGAAGTTGGGAGTGGTTGGCAGTTGGGAGTTGGGAATTGGGAATTGATCTAGTCCACGCATGATCGTCCGGTCCACATCGACGCGAAGTTTCGCCAGCCGTGGACCACGACCATGACGAGGTGTCCTGGGATGAACGCGAGCAGTCCGCACATCGCGGCGAAGTGCCAGATGCGCGTCAGCCGGAATCCGCCCAGCCCGTAGACAAGCCAGGGCAGTTGCACCGGCTTGTAAAGGGCGAACCCCGTGACGAGGCTGACGACGATCAGCAGCAACGCGATCGAGTAGGCCAGCTTCTGGAGCGGATTGTAGGTTTCGAAGAGCTCCGGCTTCGGGCCACACAGAAAGTAGTGCCGCGCCATCGGCCACACGCCGCGCACGTCACGACTCGCGAACAGCACCTGGCGGACGTTGCCACTCACGAACTGGTAGGTGAAGTAGAGCATCATCGCTGCCGCCAGCGCCCATGCGAACGTGAAGTGCCACTGCAACGCCCCGCCGAGCCATCCGCCGATCCGCACCACCGATGGCGGCACGAAGAGATCCGACGCCGGCAGCTTCTCGCCAAAAGACGGAAACGCCGCGAACACCTCGAGACCGCTGCCGATCAACACCAGCAGCGACAGCGCAAACGCCCAATGACACAGGCGCACCACCGCCGGATGCTGGATCACAGTCCTCCGTACCAGCTGTAACCCTGGTCAACCCAGTAGCCGCGCTTCGCGCCCAGCACGTGGCTCACGCGCAGGCCGACGACGTACTTGGCCTGTTTGTAGCCCAGCTTCGTGGGCAGCACGAGGCGCAACGGTGCGCCGTGCTCGCGCGTGAGCGGCCGGCCATACATCTCGTCACACAGGAGCGACTGCGGGTGCCGTGCGGTGGCCATATCGAGTGACTCGTAGTAGTCGTCGGCGCATGTCACTTCGAGAAACCGCGCGCGCCGATCGGCACCGACCAGCGCCAGCAGATCGGCGAGCTGCATCCCGCCAAAGCTGCCGACGACATCCCAGCCCTCGATGCAGATATGCCGCGTGTTCTGCCGAACGCGCGGCAGCATGCGCAGATCGCTGAGCGCGTACTCACCGGGCCTGGTTACGAGACCCGATATCTCGAGACGCCACTCGTCGAGATCGATCTCCGGATCGTCCACGAGATACGAGTTGAGCGGGAACCGTTCGAAGGGTGTGAGCTCCTCGTCAGCGAACGTCGGCGCGGACAGCAGCGGATTGAACGTCCGCTCCGATAGGGCATCACTCCACGCAAGACCGCGCGACAGGAGACGCGATCGCCAGGTTGGATGAAGCAGCACGGCGGCGCCCACCAACGGGAGCATCTTCAGCAGCTCACGCCGCGTCGGGCGCGGCGGCTCAGGCACGGGCATCGCAACTCGATCGCGCACAACTGGAACTACGCACCGAAGCCCCTGCCGGATTTGCTCGACTGCGGACGCCGTC
>Ga0111539_10011122_pt1 | contig 11324 bp, 11 predicted proteins | sample RhiMethybrSRZTD1_FD_79667 | JGI IMG/M metagenome (GOLD analysis project Ga0111539, IMG submission 79667) | Populus rhizosphere microbial communities from Tennessee, USA - Rhizosphere MetaG P. TD hybrid SRZTD1 (version 2) (version 2) | ecosystem: Host-associated > Plants > Roots > Rhizosphere >...
CGCCAGCCGGACGCTGCTGGGTCGGACGTCGAGCCCGAGCGCGACCCGGGCGCCGCCGGCCGTGCGCAGGACCGAGCCGAACGCGCGGCCGACCGCTTCGCCGACGTCGTCACCGAGCTCGGTTTCGTGGAGTCCGCGGATGTCGTACTCGCGGAAGATGTGGCGGGGAATCATGGCGTCCTCTTCTGCTTGAGATAGGCGTCGATGAACGGATCGAGGTCGCCGTCCAGGACACGGTGAACGTCGGGAATCTTGAGCTCGGTGCGATGGTCGTTCGCCATCGTGTACGGCTGCAGAACATACGAGCGGATCTGGCTGCCGAAATCGATGTCCTTCTTCGGCTCCCGCTTGGCCGCGGTCTTGATCCGCTCCTGCTCCTCGAGATAGACGTAGAGGCGCGACAGCAGGATCTTCATCGCCATCTCGCGATTGCGGTGCTGACTGCGCTCGGCCTGCGACTGCACGACCAGGCCGGTCGGCAGGTGGGTGATGCGCACCGCCGATTCGGTCTTGTTGACGTGCTGGCCGCCCGCGCCGCTGGCGCGGAACGTGTCGACCCGCAGATCGACAGGATTGAGATCGACCTTGATCGTGTCGTCGATCGCCGGCGTGACCTGCACCGACGAGAACGAGGTATGACGGCGCTGGTTCGCGTCGTACGGCGAGATCCGCACCAGGCGATGGACTCCGTTTTCGGCCTTGAGGTAGCCGTACGCGAACTCGCCGTCGATCTCGAGCACGCCATCCTTGATCCCCGCCTCCTCGCCCGCCTGGTGATCGAGCAGCGTCACCTTGTAGCCGTGGCGCTCCGCCCAGCGCTGGTACATGCGCAGCAGCATCTCGGCCCAGTCCTGCGACTCGGTGCCGCCCGCCCCGGGATGGATGCTGACGATCGCGCCCAGCCGGTCGTGCTCGCCCGACAGCAGGCTCTTGGTCTCGAGCGCATCGATCTTCTGTTCGAGACTCTCGACCTCGCGCGTGAGATCCGCGAGCATCGCCTCGTCGCCGTCCGCTTCGGCCAGCCCCAGCAGCTCGCCGAGACCCTGCAGCGAGCCGGCGATGGTCTCGAAATCGGCGACCGCGCTCTTCGCCGCCTTCAGCCGCCCGACCGTGCGCTGCGCGGCCGCGGAGTCGTCCCAGAATCCCGGCGCGGCCATCGCGGCCTCGGATTCGGCGATCTCCGTGCGGCGGGTCTCGACGTCAAAGGTACCTCCGCAGTCCGTCGATCCGTGTGTTCGCGTCGTCGATGTGCTTGTGCAGCTCCGCGGTGGTCAGCATCCGTTCTCCCCGGGATCGATCTGCGTTCCGGCGATCAACCGCGCAACCGCGGCGCGCGCCGCGCGCGTCAGTTCTTCCTCGCTGCCGGTGTTCGTCAACCTCACGTCCGCGGCATCCGCGAACGCCTCGTTCGTGCGCTGCACCGCGATCCGGCGCCGCGCCTCCTGCTCGCTCCATCCCCGCGCGGACGCGAGCCGGGCGATCTGCAGATCGTCGGGCGCGGTGACCGCGATCACCGCGTCCATGTCGCGTTCCATGCCCCACTCCAGCATCAGCGCCGCGTCGACCAGCACCACTCCCTGCCAGCCGGCGTTCGCCAGCGCCGCGAGCCGCTCGTGGATCCGGCGCACGATCCGCGGGTGGACCAGGCGATCGAGCGACGCGCGCGCCGCGGGATCGGTGAACACGCGCGCCGCCACCTGTGCGCGATCGAGCGTGCCATCGGCACGGTAGACGCCGGCGCCGTACTCGCGCTCCAGCGCGGACCGTACCTCCGAATCCTGGTCGGTGACCTGGTGACCGATCCGATCCGCCTCGATCACTTCGGCCCCGTCCTGCGCGAGCGCGCGGGCGACCGTGGTCTTGCCGCTGCCCGCCCGTCCCACCAGCCCGATCCGGAACACCCGGTCGGCACCCGGCGTCCGGCGCGGCCGGTCAGTGGACATCGAACCACGTGCGGCCGCGTCCGACCGAGACTTCGAGCGGCACGCGCAGCGGGAAACACGACTCCATTGCGGACCGGACCGTCGCCGACACCGCTTCGGCCTCGGGCTCCGGACACTCGAGCACCAGCTCGTCGTGAACCTGCAGCAGCAATCTAGACGAGGGGTGCGAGGCCATCAAGGCGGCGTGAACGCGCAGCATCGCGAGTTTCACGATGTCGGCCGCCGAGCCCTGGATCGGCGCGTTGATCGCCGCGCGCTCGGCGAGCGAGCGCTCGCCGCCGTGCGCGCTCACGAGCTCGGGCAGATAGCGCCGGCGTCCGAGCACGGTCGCGACGAACCCGCGGCGCCGTCCCTCCTCGACCGTCTGGTCGAGGAACCGTCGCACGCCGGAGAACACCTCGAAGTAGCGCTTGATGAAATCCTGCGCCTCCGCCATCGACAGCCCCATCTGCTGCGACAGGCTGCGCGGCCCCATCCCGTACATGACGCCGAAGTTCACGATCTTGGCGCGCGCGCGCAGGCCCGGATCGAGCGGCCCGGTGACGTTGAAGACGCGGCGCGCGGTGCTCTCGTGCACGTCCTCGCCGCTCTCGAACGCGCGGATCAGCGCCGCGTCCTCGGACAGGTGCGCCATCACCCGCAGCTCGATCTGCGAGTAGTCGGCACCGATCAGGACCGCGCCCGGCGGCGCGATGAACGCGCGGCGGATCGCGCGGCCCTGCTCGGTGCGCATCGGGATGTTCTGCAGGTTGGGATCGTGCGACGACAACCGCCCGGTCGCCGCGCCCGCCTGGTCGTAGGAGGTGTGCACCCGGCCGTCGCGCGGATCGACCGCGAGCGGCAGTGCGTCGAGATACGTCGACTTGAGCTTGGCGAGCGCCCGGTACTCGAGCAGGCGTGCCGGGAACGGATGCTCGCGGGCCAGTTCCTCGAGCACCGCCTGATCGGTCGAGAAGCCGGTCTTGGTGCGGCGGCCGGCCTTGAGCTGGAGCTTCTCGAACAGGACCTGCGCGAGCTGCGGGCCGCTCTGGAGATTGAGCGGAGCGCCCGCGATCGCAAACAGCTCCGCCTCGAGCCGGGCGAGATCGGCGGCGGTCCGCGCACTCATCTCCTCGAGCAGCGCACGGTCGACCGCGATCCCCGCACGTTCCATGGCGAGCAGCACCGGGATGAGCGGGCGTTCGAGTTCCTGGTAGAGCCGCCACTGGTCGCGCGATTCGAGCTGCGCGCGCAGCGCATCGACCAGCAGCGGCAGCGCCGCTGCGTGCGCGGCGACTGCCGGACCGATCGTGTCGGGCGGCACTGCCGACACATCGGGTGCGGGTTTGCCGCGCACCGCCGGCGGTCCGGCGAGCGGCGGCAGGCCGATGCCGAGCGCATCGCGCGCGAGCGACGCGAGATCGTGCGCGCGCTCGGGATCGAGCAGGAACGACGCGACGTGGGCGTCGAACTCGAACCCCGCGAGCGGCAGTCCGGCGGCCGCGAGCCGGTGGGCGGCGCGCTTGAGGTCGCCCCCCAGCTTGGGCACCGACGGATCCGCGAGCGCGGGTCCGATGCGCATGCGGATCGATCCCGCGTCGATGTTCGCGCCGTGCTCGTGCGCGATCGGCAGGTAGACGGGTGCGGTTCCGGCCGCGGCGAGCGCGAGGCCGATCAGTCGTCCATCGCGGGTGGCGAGCGGGATCACGGCGAGTCCCGCGCCGGCCTTCGCCACCACCGCCACTGCAGCATCGAGCAGCACGGCGGGATCCTGACCGCGGTCGGCGGTCGCGACCGGCGCGAACAGGTCGAGCGCCCCCTGCGCGCTCGCGGGGGCGGCCGGCGGGAAAGCGAACGGCCGCACATCGGCGGGATCGAACGCCGGAGCGGCGGGCGGTGCGTCCGCGGCACTGAAGTCCAGCTCGGGGGCGGCCGGCGCGCGCGGCGCCGGCGGCTTCTCGTCGCTCGCGCCGCGGCGGTCCGGCGCACGTCCCGGCGCGGTCGCGCCCGCCTCCTCGTCGTCGACCGCGAGCTCGAGCGCGCGCTTCTCGAAGGTGGTGAGCTCCCAGCGACGCGCCATCGCCTGGACCGCGCTGCGGCGGATCGGCCGCACCCGCAGCTCCTCCCAGTCGAGCGGCAGGTCGAGATCGGTCTTGAGCGTGATCAGCTCGCGCGACAGGAACGCCTGCTCGCGACCGGCCTCGAGCCGGGCGCGCACCGCCTTCCTGGTGATCTGGTCGAGGTGCTCGTAGATGCCCTCGAGCGATCCGTACGCGCGCATCAGCTCGTCGGCGGTCTTCTCGCCGATCCCCGACACGCCGGGCACGTTGTCGATCGTGTCGCCGAGCAGCGCGAGAATGTCGGCCACCCGCTCGGGCGGCACGCCCCACTTCTGGATCACCGCCGCGCGGTCGATCCACGAATACTCGTTGCCGCTCCGCAACGGCGCGAGCACCTGGATCCGGTCGCTCACCAGCTGCACCAGATCCTTGTCGCCGCTCACCAGCACCACCTCGAACCCGTCGCGCTCGCCGCGGCGCGCGAGCGTCGCCATCACATCGTCGGCTTCCATGCCGGGCATCTCGATCACCGGCAGGCCGAGCGCCTGCGCCATCTTCTCGACCGGCTCGATCTGGGCGACCAGCTCGTCGGGCATCGGCTTGCGCGTCGCCTTGTACTCGCTGTAGCGCAGATGACGGAAGGTCGGTCCCGGACCATCCCACGCGAGCACCCAGTAGTCGGGCTTTTCCTCGCGCCGGATCTTGAGCACGGTGTTCCCGAACCCGAGGATCGCGTTGGTCGCCTCGCCGTGCGAATTGCGCAGCGGCACCCACTTGCTGGGGTCCGCCTTGTCGCGCGTGAGCAACGCGTGGTACGCGCGGTAGGTCAGGTTCATCGCGTCGAGCACGATCAGACGCGGCATGGTCAGACCTGCGACGGCGCAGCTGCCGGCGCGCGCCGCAGCACCAGCAGCTTGCTCACCGCCTGGTCGTCGCGGCCTGCGCCGGCCGCCAGCAGCGCGCGATCCGCGGCGAGCAGCAGTCCCGGCAGCCGGTTCAGGAACCGCCACGGCCCGAGCTCGCGGTTCAACAGCACGTGGGTCGGATACACCGCCGCACGCCCGAGCCCGCGCGGTCCCAGCACCGCCTCGTAGCGCGCGAGCGGCCGCATCCGGTTGTGCGCCGCCTCGTGCTGCGGGCGTTCCACCGCAGGGAATACGTCGGTGAGCAGCAGCAGCCCGCCCGGCGCGACCGCGTCGGCGAGGTTGAGGAGCGCGCGCTCCCATCGCGCGTCGTCCACGATGTGGTAGAGGACATCGAACGCATTGACCAGGTCGTAGCGCTGGTCGAGCGCGACCTCGCTCACGTCCGAGAGGATGAAGCGCGCCCCCGGATGGCGCTGCCGCAGCCGCTCGACCGAGGTCGGTGCGATGTCCATGCCGGTCAGCGTCGCCCCGCGCCCGAGGTAGAAGGCGGTGAAGAAGCCGCTCCCGCATCCGACGTCGAGCACCGTGCGGCCGCGCGGATCGAATCCCTCGGCGCGCAGCGCGCGCTCCAGCACTTCCCCGCGCAGCGTGTAGCAGGCACGGTTGTACGCGAGCGACAGCCCGGTCTCGCCGGTGCCGCGCAGGTCGAAGTGCTCGGACAGCCGCTGTTCCCAGAAGTCCCGGGGACGGTAGGCAGGCGTGGGCTCGGTCATGGACCGCCTACCCTACCGCGACTCCGGCGCAGGGAGCGAACCCGGGCGCAGCCTCTCCCACCACGGCTGCGTTTGCCGCTCACGGTCGCCGTCCACGAGGCCTATCATCCGCCCGGAACCTGAGGTTCCAAGGAGGCCGCCCTTGAATGAGACCGGATGCATCCGTCAGCGCCTGCCCGCCATCCTCATCATCGCAGGCGCCCTGCTCGCACTGTGCGCAGTCGCTCCGGCGCGGGCCGAGCCGTCCAGCGCCGTCGCCGACAGCACCTTCAAGCCGCAGGGCACCTTCTACGTCGAACTGCTCGGTAGTGGGATCCTCTACTCGTTCAACTACGACTATCGGTGGACCCGACACGCGGCCATCCGAGGCGGAGTCGAGGCCTGGGGTAGCAGCGGAAGCGCGGCGTTCGCCTTTCCCGTCACCGCATCGGCCCTGATCGGAGGGCGCGGCAAGGGTTCCTTCGAAATCGGCGGCGGCCCGGTATTCCTGGCGGGGACGGAGGACCTTCAGGATTTTGAGGGCGAAATCCTGTTCTCGACGTTCCTGGCGTTTCGCCTGCAGCCACCTCAGGGTGGGTTCTTCATGCGGGCGGGGATCGGGCCGGTGTTCGGGGGCGGCGAGTGGCTCATCTGGCCGGCGCTTTCGTTCGGCTACTCATTTGAACCGCACCGTTGATCCGGGCGGTCGCTGATTCCTACCGGTAGATCGCCTTGATCGCGCCCCAGGTGGCACGGCGGGCCGGCAGCGCGAGCGGACAGCCATCCCCACCGATCGCGCCACCCTGCCAGGTCACGAACAGGCGATCGATGGGCGCGTTCAGGATGTAGATGTCCTGCTGCGGCGGAGTCTGACCGGCGATCTGATACAGCTCGACCTGGTTCACTACCAGACACCCGGGCGCGGCGCACCCGGGGCACGCGAGCTGTCCCGGCACGTTTGGATCCTCCGGGTTCGACGGGTCGAGCAGGATCGGCGGAATGAGGTAGCGCAGTCCCTTCTGGAGCATCGTACTGCGGGCCTGCGCGAACGCGAGCTTCAGGACCCCACGGCCCGGCGACGAAGGGATGCCATCGCGGGTCTCCGAGTACCACGCGAAGCCGCCGCCCGTGCTGTCGCGGCCGGTCAGCCATGGGTCGATGCACGTGGTGACTCCGGTAATGAGTTGATGGTCGTGACCGGGTTGCAGTGGCGGGCGACGGCTTTCATTGCCGATCCCGGTGCGCGATCCGGGGAACGCGAGCATTCCCTCCCGGCACTCGCCGAGGCTCAGGCGCCACCAATCCGGAAGCTGCGGGCTTTCGGTCCGCATGTCGATCACGACCTGAACTCCGACGAACTCCATCAGGTCCGATTGCGGAGTGAACATCACGACCAGGCGGAAGGGTTGACCATCACGGCTGCCGTCACACGCGTAGACGAGGTTCTGCGCGGCGCCCGGCATGCCGATGCAGTCGTGCCATGCGAGATCGATCCCGGGGGTCGTGGGATAGGCGGCGCCGCAGACGTGGGACGACAGCGCCAGGAGCGTGCTGGTCGCGAGGAAGATTCGAGCGTTCCGACTCACGCGACCCCTGCAGATTCCATTACCGGTAGATCGCCTTGATCGCGCCCCACGTGGCACGGCGCGTGGGGACATCGTTCGAGCATGCGGGGTCGCCGATCTGACCGCCCTGCCACGTCACGAACGCGCGCTCCACCGGGCGTCTCAATTGATAGATATCCTGCTGCGGTGGGATCTGGCCGGCCACCTGGTACAGCTCGACCATGTACACGAACAGACAGGCGGGCGAGGCGCACCCGAGACACAAAGGGTCGGGATCGACGTGAGGATCGTAGGGATCGATCAGGACCGGCGGAAGCAGATAGCGTTGCCCTGACTGCAGCGGGATCTCGCTGTCCCGCGCCACGGCCAGCCGGAGTCCCGCGTACCCGGGGCGGGGGTAATCCGCGCAGTAATACCTGCCACATCCAATCCCCACGTCGGAAGTCCACTGGTAGCCGCCGCCGGTATTGGCGGCGGATGCCCACGGGTCGACGCATGCGCCCGACGCTCCGGTTCCGATCCCGGCGCGCGATCCGGGGAACGCGATTCCCCCGGTTCGGCATTCCCCGACGCCGAGACGCCACCAGTCGGGAAGCACGGAGGACGATGTACGGATCTCCATCGTCACCTGGGCGCCAACGAAATGTTCCAGGTCCGACGGCGGAGTGAACGTCACGACCAGGCGGAATGGATTCCCGTCGCGGCTGCCGTCGCACGCGTAGTCGAGGTTCTGCGCGGCAGAGGGCAGGCCGATGCAGTCGTTCCAGGCGAGGTCGAACCCGCCGGTCTGCGCGAACGCCGTCGACGTGAGCATCAGCCCCACCACGGTCCCGATCAGCGTGCGCACGCGCTTCATCGGTAGATCGCTTTGATCGCGCCCCACGTCGCGCGCTTCACCGGTACTGCGTTCGAGCATTCGGAGCCGATCTGGCCGCCCTGCCAGGTCACGAACGCGCGCTCGACCGGGCGCCTCAGGACATAGATGTCCTGCTGCGGCGGGACCTGGCCGGCAATCTGGTACAGCTCCACCTGATGGATGAACAGGCACGCGGACCCGTCGCATCCCGGGCATGAGCTCTCACCCGCGAAGACATCCGGGTAGAGCAGGATCGGAGCAAGCAGATAGCGCTGTCCCGCCTGCAGCGGAGTCTCGGAGTCCCGGGCCAATGCGATTCTGAGGACTCCGGAGCCTGGACGGATGCCTGTCCCGCAGCCCGCCATGCCGCCGCATCCCGCCCCCATGTCCGACTCCCACAGGTAGCCTCCGCCGGTAGTGCCCGCAGAAGCCCAGGGATCCACGCATGCACCGGTCGCCCCGGTGCCGATTCCGGTGCGTGACCCGGGGTACGCGATTCCGCCCTCCCGGCACTCGCCAACGGCGAGACGCCACCAGTCGGGCAGCTGGGACGACCCGGTGCGGACATCCATCAACACCTGGGTGCCGACGAATTGCGGCAGATCCCACGACACAGTGAACGTGATGACCAGCTTGAATGGATTCTCGGCGCGGCTGTCGTCACACGCGTAATCGATGTTCTGGGCGGCGCTGGGAAGGCCGATGCAGTCGTTCCAGGCGAGATCGAAGCCGGCGCTCTGCGCGCCGCATGCGCGTGAGGACAACGCCAGCAGCATTCCGCTCGCGATCAGCGCACGTATGATCCGGCTCATGCGACCTCCTTCGATCGCGCCGGATTTCAGGGCCGGTAGAGGCGGTGCTTCTCCACGTACCGCCAGACCGGATCCGGCACCAGGTACCGGCACGATTGTCCGCCTCGAACCCGGTCGCGGACAAGCGTCGAAGAGATCCCGACCTCGGGATTTCCGATCCAGTCGACCCGGCCGGTGCCCTTCGCCCACCGCTCCCCGCGGCTGCCCGAGCCGGGACGGCCCGCGACCGCGAGCCGCGCGAGCGCGAGGATCGCCTCGGGACGCTTCCAGGTGCGGAAGTCGTCGAGGCTGTCGGCGCCCACCAGCAGGTACAGCTCAACCCCGCGCGGACGCGCGAGATGCTCGAGCGTATCGACCGTGAACGACGGTCCACGCCGGTCCAGCTCCCAGGTCGACACCTGGAACGCGGGATTGCCGCGCACCGCGAGCCGGATCATCGCGAGCCGGTGACGCGCCGGCGTCAGCCTGCGTCCGCGCTTGTGGGGCGGCTGGCCGGCGGGCACGAACAGGACGCGATCGAGACGCAACGCGTCGCGCGCCCAATCGGCGATCGCGAGGTGTCCGAGGTGCGGCGGATCGAAGGTGCCGCCGAACACTCCCAGCCGGCGCACGGTCATCGTTCCGGGTGCCCGGTCAGGAACTCTTGCTCTTTTCGAGCTGCGCACGCTCGCGCGCCGCATCCTTGGCCACCGGCTGCCCGTCGTAGCGCGTCTCGATCGACTTGTAGCGCTCGAGCGCATCGGCGCGCCGTCCGCGCTTCGCATCCATCCGCGCGAAGCCGAGCTCGGCCTCGGATCCGGCCGGCGTGTCGCTGTAGTCGGTGATCACACGCTGGTAGTAGACGGCGGCCGGCTCCCACTGCTTGAGTTTCACGTACAGGTTGGCAGCGTCGATCATCTTGCGGCCGAGCCGGGTGCGCGAGATCAGCAGCCGGCGTCCCGCCTCGTCGTTCAGCCAGTGACCGGGATAGCTGCGCAGGTAGTTCTGCCACTGGTCGACCGCGCGCTCGGTGTACTCCTGGTCGAAGTCGCGCGGCCGCGACTGACCGAGCAGCGCCTCGCCGAGACGGAACGATGCCGAGCCCGCCGAGTCGCTCTCCGGATAGTCGCGCAGCAGCCGTTCGAATTCGCCCTGCGACAGCGGGTACTGCTCGCTCTCCAGGTAGGCGATGCCGAGCAGGTAGATCACCTCGTCGACCTGGGCCTGACCGGTCGAGTTCGCGATGTAGACCTTGAAGTAGTTGATGGCATCGAGGTAGTGCCGCTTCTCGAGCGCCGCGCGACCGGCGGCGAGCCGCTCGCTCTCGCTGCGCACCTCGGGCGAGAGATGGGCGGCGCAGCCCGCCACCACCACCACCAGGAACGCGAGGGTCAGTCGTCGCAAGGTCACGGGGGCCTTCACGTCAAGGCCGGTTCTGGAAGAACAGCGCGATCAGCCCGGCGACGATCGCGATCACCACCACCGGCTCGAGCGCCTTGTCGATCGAACGTCCCGGCACCTGCGCGCGCAGTTCGTTGAACCGGGCATCCTCGACGAACGCGAGTCGCGAGCGCGGGAACGCATCGACCAGATTGTACGTCGCGGTCCCGCTCCACAGAATCGTCGAGGTCTCGGGATCGCGCAGCGTCAGGGTGCCTTCGACCAGCCCCTGCCGCTCGATCTTCACCCGCCCCGGCAGCCAGCCACGCAGGCGCAGGTAGGTGATCCGGGCGGTCGCCAGCTGGTACTCGAGGATCGGATCCCCGCTCGAGCTCGCGGCCATCAGGCTGTCGTCGGGAATCAGCGAGCGCCGCACCTGGACCGCGACGCCGCGCCGCGCCAGGTGCTGGAGCAGCGAGTGCTCGATCATGAAGTTGAGCGGATGGCTCTCGGACGGCGCCATCAGGATGCGTCCGCCGCTGTCGACCGGACAGCCCTTCATGCCGCGGTCGTAGGCGACGTCGGCGACCGTCGACAGCACTTCGAAGTTGGTCGGCGGCACCTTGGGACCACGCGAGCGCACCACCGGCTCGGCCGCGGTGGTGGCGCTGGAATAGACGGTGTCGCCCGGCACCGGCGGGCCGGCGTCGTAGCGGAACTTCTCGGCATGCGCGCCGCCGGCCAGCATCGCCGACAGCACGACGAGCGTCGCGATCCGCGCTCGCAACCCCATCACGCGTGTCCTCCCAGGATGTGCAACGGCGACGCGGCTTTCTCGACACGCGCAAACAAGTCGTATGCGGATGCTCCGGTCACGCGGACCGGGATCCGATCACCGGACTTCAGATCGTCCCCCTCGACCACCACTCCCCCGTCCACTTCCCAGGCCTGGCCGGCGGTCCGCGCGGCCCACTGCCCGCGACCGGCCGGTCCGTCGATCATCACCTCGAGACGCTCGCCGATCCGGCGGGCGAGCCGTTCCTTGGACAGCTGCTGCTGGAGGCCGAGCAGTTTCGCCCGCCGGCTGCGGCGGGTGCGGGTCGCCACCTGGCGGTCCATGGTCGCCGACGCC
>Ga0111539_10011123_pt1 | contig 11324 bp, 12 predicted proteins | sample RhiMethybrSRZTD1_FD_79667 | JGI IMG/M metagenome (GOLD analysis project Ga0111539, IMG submission 79667) | Populus rhizosphere microbial communities from Tennessee, USA - Rhizosphere MetaG P. TD hybrid SRZTD1 (version 2) (version 2) | ecosystem: Host-associated > Plants > Roots > Rhizosphere >...
GCCACTACGTCGCCGGAAACCTCGCCGCCCGCCACAACATCCACGTCACCCTCGACAACTCCCCCGGCAACGGCATCACCGCCACCATCGACCTCCCCCCCACCCTCCTCACCAGCGACAACGAGCTCGCCCCCGAGGTCACACCCCCGCACGGCCACCGGGCGCTGCCCGCGACCGCCCGACCGGGCGTCGGCGCACCCGCGCCGGCCGCCGCCGCGGCCCGGGGGGCCGCGCCCTTCGGGGCGCCACCGGTCGACCTCGGCGGTCCCCGCCCCGCGAGCCCTGCGGGCCCGGCGGTGCAACCCGCCCGGACGCAGAGCGGGCTCGTCAAGCGCGCCGCCCGCGACGGCGCCGGATCGACGCTCGGCGCCGAACGGCCCTCGGGCGACCTGCTCGCGCAGCTGAGCCGGCACAGCGCCAACCTCGGCGGGCAGCCCGGCGGGCCGCCGCCCACGGCCGGTTCCGGCGCGCCGCCACCTCGGGCGTGGAACGCGCCGCCCTCCGGTCCCCCGGGCGGGGCCGGATGGGGCGGGCCCCCTCCCCTCGCCCGCCGCACGCCGGCCGGCGGCCCCGCCGCGCCGCCGCCTCCGTCCGGCCCGTCCGGCCCGTCCGGCCCGCTGGCGGGCGGGTTCGGCGGTGGCCGGGGCCCTGTGTCCCCGACGGGCCCTGGCCCGGTCCCTGCGCCTCCCCCGCCGTCCGGCGGCGGGGCCGCCACCAGCGGCGGCCTCACCCGCCGGGTCCGCGGCGCCCAGCTGCCCACCACGCAGCCCCTCCAGCTGCGACGGTCGTCGGGCCAGGCCCCGGCGTCACCGCCGTCGCCCGGGCCGGCGACGCCGCCGCCGTCCCTCCCCGCGACCCCGCGGTCGCCGGTGGCACCTCCGGGCGCGCCCACGCCCCCGACCCCGGGCCGGCAGCGGGCCGACGACGTCTACAGCTTCCTCAGCAGCTTCAGCGCCGGCGTGCAGCGCGGCCTCGACGAGGCCGAGCAGGCGGCCGCCGACCGGCGGCGTGAGGGGTGATCAGCCCAGCTTGGTGAGCGTGCGGCGCAGGTTGCGCAGCGCCTGCTGGGTGCGCTGCTCGTTCTCGATCAGCGCGAAGCGCACGTAGCCCTCGCCGCCGGGGCCGAACCCGACGCCGGGCGACAGCGCCACCTGCGCCTCGCGCACGAGCATCGAGGCGAACTCGACCGACCCCATCTCCGCGTACACCTCGGGGATCGGGGCCCAGGCGAACATCGTGCCGCGGGGCCGCGGGACGTCCCACCCCATGCGGTGGAGCCCGTCGATCAGCACGTCCCGTCGGCGCTGGTAGATCGCCTGCACCTCGCGGGGCGTCTCGGACGCCTCGTTCATGGTGACCGTCGCCGCGATCTGGATCGGCTGGAACGTGCCGTAGTCGAGGTACGACTTGAGCTTGGCGAGGGCCTGCACCACGTCGGCGTTGCCCGCCAGGAAGGCCACCCGCCAGCCGGCCATCGAGAACGACTTGGTCAGCGAGTAGAGCTCGACCGCGCACTCCTTGGCGCCGTCGGCCTGCAGGATCGACGGCGGCTGGAAGCCGTCGTAGCCCAGCTCGGCGTAGGCGTTGTCGTGGACGACCACGATCTCGTGCTCCCGGGCGAAGTCGACGACCTGCTGGAAGAAGTCGAGGTCGACCGTGGCGGTGGTGGGGTTGTGCGGGAAGCTGAGCACGATCACGCGCGGCTTGGGCCAGGAGTACTCCCACGCCTCGCGCACCCGCTCGATGAAGTTGCCGTCGGTCGACATCGGGATCTCGCGGGCGGAGGCCCCGGCGAACAGCGGGGCGAAGATGTGGATCGGGTACGACGGCGACGGGACGAGCGCGGCGTCGCCCGGGCCGAGCAGCACCCACATCAGGTGGGAGAACCCCTCCTTGGCGCCGATCGTGGTGATGACCTCGCGCTCGGGGTCGAGCGCCACGCCGAAGCGGCGCTGGTACAGGTCGGCGAGCGCCTGGCGCAGCTTGGGGATGCCCCGGCTGGCCGAGTAGCGGTGGTTGCGGGTGTTGTGGGCCGCCTCGGCCAGCTTCTCGACCGCCAGCTCGGGCGACGGGATGTCGGGGTTGCCGAAGCCGAGGTCGATCACGTCGAGCCCGGCGCGGCGGGCCTCGACCTTCAACCCGTCGATGATCGTGAAGACGTACGGGGGCAGGCCCGTGATCCGCCGGAACTCCATGGGCCCACGGTACCCGGGCCCCCTCCGCGGTCCGGCAGGCTTCCGGGCCGTCGGCTCCGCCCCGGCCGGAACGTCGCGACGACGCGGGCCACGCGGCGCCGATCGCTCGGCGTCGACTCGGCGGCGTGCCGGCGTCGCGTCGTCGTCGCGCGTGTTGGCCGGTGGCCCCGGCGTCGTGGATCATCACGGGGTGACCACCGACATCGACGTCGTCATCGAGATCCCCCGCGGTAGCCGCAACAAGTACGAGTACGACCACGAGGCCCACGTGTTCCGCCTCGACCGGCGGCTGTTCACGGCGACCACGTATCCGGCGGACTACGGCTTCATCCCCGACACGCTGTCCGAGGACAGCGACCCGCTCGACGCCCTCGTGCTCCTCGAGGAGCCGACGTTCCCCGGCTGCTGGATCACCGCCCGACCCGTCGGGGTGTTCTGGATGGAGGACGACGCGGGGCCCGACGCCAAGATCCTGTGCGTGCCCGCCGGCGACCCCCGGTGGGCGCAGGTGGCCGACATCTCCGACCTGCCGGCCCACCTCACCGACGAGATCGAGCACTTCTTCGAGGTCTACAAGGTGCTCGAGCCCGAGAAGCACTCGAGCGTGCGCGGCTGGGAGGGGGCCGAGGCCGCCATCGGCGAGATCGCCGCCTGCCGGCAGCGCTACGCCGACCTCCCGCACTGAGCGCCCTCGCCGCCCCGGCGATGGCGGCGTCGCCGGTGCACCGGTCAGGTGTCGGCGCCGCGGCCGTCGAGGCGGATCGTCCAGGCGTCGACGCTCTCGACAGCCAGCAACGTGCCGCTCCACGGGTCGCGGGCGAGCGTGGCCCGCACCTCGTCGGCCGACGGCGCCTCGACCGCCAGCACGACCCGGTGCTCGTCGGCCAGCGGGCCGCCCAGCACGACGAACCCGTCGTCCACCAGGCCGTCCATGAAGGCGGCGTGCTCGTCCCATCCCGCCTGGCGCTCGACCGGCAGCCCGTCGACCCACTCGGGGCCCGACCGTCGCAGCACCACGAAGAACGTCACGGCAGCCTCGCCCGGCCTCAGCGCGACCGGCGCTCGGCCGCCTCGCGCCCGCCGAGGAGGGCGGCCCCGATGGCACCCGCCCGCTCCCCCAGCTCCGCGGCGACGACCCGCACGTCGGCGCGCTGCCGCGGCGCCATCACCCGGTCCGGCAGCGCCGCCTGGATGGGCTCGAGCAGCAGGTCGCCGGCCTCGACCAGGCCGCCGCCGATGACCACGAGCGAGCTGTCGAGGATCGCCAGCAGGTTGCCGATGCCGAGCGCCACCCACTCGGCGAAGTGGTCGACGATGGCGAGGGCCTCGGCGTCGCCCTCGGCCGCCGCCCGCGTGACGTGCTCGCCGCGCACGGCCTCGGGTTCGCCCGCGAGCTCGACCCCGCGGCGGAACCGGTACGCGAGGGCCGCGGCGCGGCCCAGGTAGCCGAGGCCGCTTCCCGAGGCGAAGCGCTCCCAGCAGCCCTTGCGCCCGCACGGGCAGTCGGGCCCGTGTGGATCGACCACCATGTGACCGACCTCGCCCCCGAACCCGTGGGCGCCGCGCACCAGCTCGCCGTCGGCGATCATGCCGCCACCGATGCCGGTGCCCAGCGTGACCAGGAGCGCGTCTCGCTCACCCCGCGCCGCGCCGGCGACGTGCTCGCCCCAGGTCGCGCACGTCGCGTCGTTGTCGACCCGGACGGGCAGGCCCAGGCGACGGTCGAGCTCGTCGCCCACCCGCACGTCGAGCAGGCCCGGCAGGTTCGGCCCGATGCGCAGGACCCCGCCGCGGTCGACGAGGCCGGCGATGCCGACCCCGACCGACCCGAACCCGTGGCCCGCCCCGAGCTTGCGCACGACGTCGGCCATGGCGTCGAGCAGCGGGGCCGCGCCCTCGGGTGTCGGCACCCGCGCCTCGCCGATCACCGTGGTGGGGTCGGCCGGGTCGAGGGCCACGCCCAGGACCTTCGTGCCGCCGACGTCGATGCCGACGACGAGCCGGTCGTCGGCGCTCAATAGCGGAGCAGGGCGCCGGCGCGCCCCATCACGTCGAGGTCGGCGTTGCCGACGCAGATCTCGACCTGGCACGACTGGGCCAGCGCCTCTTCGACGGCGTCCTCGACCAGGTCGTCGACCTCGACCATCTCCTCACCGCAACCGCGGCAGCGCCGGCCCATCGCCGCCAGGCGATCGCAGTTCGTGCACCGCCACCCGGGCGCCGTGAACCCCGACGAGACGAGCAGCGTGTCGACCCGGTGCTCCCCCAGGGCCTCGACCGCGTCGGCCAGCCCCGCCACCCCGCGTCGGCCGGCGGAGACCGCCTCGCGCAGCCGGTCGACGACGCGCGCCTCGCGGGCCCGCTCGACGTCGGACTCGACCTGCTGGGCGGCCGCCAGGACCTGGTCGTGACCGGCGGTCACGGGCACGGACAGCCGCCCGCACAGCCGGTCGCGCAGGTAGGGGTGCAGCGCCGCCTCGAGGTGGCCGGCCAGATCGTCGGGCGCGGCGACCGCGAGGTGGGTGAACGGCGCCTGGCTCCACACCTCGAACGCCACCCGGGCGGCGTTGCGCACGTGGGCCTGGTTGCGCGCCTCGATCGACTGGGCGTGATCGCCACCCCGGTCGCGCTCACCCCGCCCGTCGACGTCGCGGAGCGGCTCGTCGAACAGCTCGGAGCGCTCGACCAGCTCGCCGAGCTCGAACACGAACATGCGGGCGCGCTGGCGGTCGGCGAGCAGCACCCCGATGGGCTCGTGCTCGCGGAGCACCGACTCGAGCTGGCCCACCGCGGGCGTGTGGTTGATCACCACCCGGGTGCGCACCGGGACCGGCAGCTCGATGACCCGCCACAGGTCGTCGGCGTCGCAGGCGAAGATCGCCACGCCCCGCACTCGGGAGCGGTCGAGGCCGGTGCGCACGTAGTCTTCGATGCGGCGGAGGTCGCGGCCCACCGAGGCGTCACCGTCGGCCTGCGTCCTCGCCCCCTTGAGCAGCACCTCGACCTCGTGCTCGAGGTCGCGGTGGCGGGCCACCCGCCGGCCGTCGACGTCGAGGTAGCAGGACGTGATGGGGGCCTTCTCGCCCTTGGTCGCGGCCAGGTCCCGGATCGCGGCCTCGGTGATCACCGCCACGGCGCCTCCTCTGCGATCGTGCCGATCGTGGGTCGGTCCGGACGGGTCGGCGCCCCGGCCGGAGGTGCGGTCGAGGGCGATGGTAGGCCACGGCCGACCCGCCCGCGCCGGGGCGCGACACAGCCGCTGAGGGCGGGGCGGAGACTCCCCCGCACGCGCCGGCGCGGAGGCACCCGCCGCGCCGGAGAGCAGACGGCCTGGTCGGCGACCCGGCGGCGGTCAGGTGACGCGGATGCGCTGGACCCGGCCGTCGCCCGCCCGGTCGTCGTCGGCGCCCATGTCGCCCGCCCCCGGGTCGGTGGGGCGCCGGTCGGCGCCCGGCACGGGCCGGCCGACCCCACCGCCGGCCACGCCGACCCGCCGGGCGATGTCGCCCATGGTCGCCATGCTGCCGGCCAGTGCGGCGACCGACTCGGGGTCGTTGACGACCTCCTCGGCGACGTCGAGCGCCGCCCGCGCGGCCTCGATGAGCTCGCGGGCCGCGGCCTGGAGGTGCTCGACCCCCTCGCGGGCCCGTGCGTGGGCGCCCGCCGACCGCTCGCCGTCGGTGTCGCTGAAGCCCATGGTGTGCTCCTCGGTCGGGGTCGGGCCGTCGGGCCGGACGGGATCAGGTGGGGGCGGCGGCACGCCGGGCGGCGCGGGAACGGTCGGCCGCCCGATGGCCGGCCGGCGCGCGTGGAGGGGCGTCGGCGGGGACGCTCCCGTCGTCGGCGACGCCCTCGTCGGACACGCCCTCGTCGGACACGCCCGCGTGGGCCATGCCCGCGTCGGACACGCCCGCGTGGGCCACGTCGTCGACGGCCGGGCCGGCGGCGGACCCACCGTCGGGGCCCCGGGCCGGCACCGCCCCGAACGTGACCCGCAGGCAGCCGTCGCGCAGCCTCGCCCCGGTCACCTCGCGCCGGCGCAGGGTGTCGGGCAGGACCACCGCCCGGCGGTACGGGCCCACGCGCACCAGCAGCTCGTCGCCGACCCGACCCAGCTCGAGCTCGTCGCGGTCGGAGAAGGGCAGGTCGAGCTCGAGGACGACGGCTTCGCCCCGGCGCCGCACCCGCAGCGGCTCGCGCCGGCCGAACCGCGCCGTGGGGTCCTCGTCGCCGTAGAGCGCGTCGGCGAAGGTGCGCAGGGCCGCCGTGCCCACCTGCTCGCACGGCTGGAGGGGCACGCGCAGCACGGGCACGGGGGCGAACCCCTGCTCGATCTCGGCCAGGTGCTCGGCGTGCGCCGCCTTCCACCGGGCGAACCACGGATCGGCCACCTCGTCGGGCAGCAGGCGGTTCGCGATGACCGCGTCGACGTGGTACCCGAACAGCGACAGGTACGTGTGGGTGCGCCGGGCCTCGGCGATGACCATGCGCTCGGGGTTGACGACCAGGCGCACGCTGGCACGCCGGCCGTCGGTGAGCAGCTCGCGCACGCCCGCGAGGCGGTCGTGGAAGCGCTCGGTGGCGGCCCACACGTCGTCGCCGGCCACCGGCAGGTTGGTCACCCGGGCCATCAGCGGCGACACGATCTTGTTGACCTTGCGGCCGACCGGGAACACGCGCTCCATGTAGCGGCCGAGCACGTCGGGCAGCGACAGCAGGCGGATCGTCTCGGCCGTGGGCGCGCAGTCGACGACCAGGACGTCCCAGTCGCCGGTGGTGGCGTGCTGCTTGATGTCGCTGAGGGCGAAGATCTCGTCGAGGCCGGGCACGACCGAGAGCTCCTCGGCCTCCAGGCCCTCGATGCCGGCCCACCGGAACACCTCGACCAGGTAGCGCTGGATCTCGGCCCAGGCGTCCTCCATGCGGTCCTGGGCGTCGAGCTGCTGGGCCCACAGGTTGTCGGCCACCGGGGCCACGAGGGGGCCGAGCGGCACGTCGAAGGCGTCGCCGAGCGAGTGGGCGGGATCGGTCGACAGCGCCAGGGTGCGCAGGCCGGCGTCGGCGCAGCGCAGCGCCGTCGCGGCGGACGCCGTGGTCTTGCCCACGCCGCCCTTGCCCGTGAACAGCAGGATGCGGGTCGGCGACCCGTCCTGCCCCGGCGCCCCAGCCCCGACCATCAGGTCTCGAGGTGGGTGCGGAGCGAGCGGAGGGCGGTGCTGACGATGCGCGACTCGGCCCGGCGCTTGACGAACCCGGGCAGGGGGACCAGCAGGTCGACCTCGAGGTGGTAGGTGACGACCGTGCGGTCGTCGTCGCCGTCGACCGCCTCGAGCGTGTACGACCCGTCGAGCTTGCGGGTGATGTCGCCCTGCACGAGCTTCCAGGCCAGCACGTCGGGCGCCTGCGCGTAGTCGTAGCGCAGCCGGTAGCTGGTGCTGCGGCCCATCGCCGCCGCCCGGAAGTCGACCTCGAGCGCCCGCCCCTCGTCGTCGCGCTCGACGACCGCGGCGGCCTTCAGGTCGGTCGCCCAGGTCGGGTACTCGTCGAAGTCGGTGAGGACCTGCCACGTGCGCTGGGGCGACGCGCCCACGACCATCTGCTGCGTCGCCTCGTCAGCCATCGTCTGGCGCTCCCTGAGCTCGCTCGGACGGACGGACGAACGTTAGTGCGTGCCGGAGCAGGCCCCGACCACCACCGGTCACGCGCCGTCGCCGGGGTCGGGCTTGGCGGGAAAGGTGCCGTGCCGGGCCCCCCACAGCGCCATGAGCCCGAGTCCCAGCATCGGCACGAGGACGCCGAAGGCGAGGGCGGTGAAGGGCCGCGCGGCCGCCGCCCCGACCGCCACCACCACCTGGGCGGCCAGCGCGACGCGGAACGACCGCGTGACCCGGGCCGGCGCCGTGCGGTCGGCGAGGAAGAACACCCCCGCCATGGTCAGCGCCTCGAACCGGCTGCGCCCGATGGCGACGGCGTAGGCCCACAGGAACGCGCTGCAGCCCACCACGAACAGCACGAGGTCGAGCGGCACGGCGACGTACTCGAGGGGGTCGGGAACGAGGGCGGCGGCCGCGGACGCCACCGCGAACACGGCCGTGGCCCACACGTTCGCCTGCACGAGGCGCTCGCCCGCCCGCGCGTCCGGCGGCCACGGGCGCGTGGACCGGGGCCGCGCGCCGGGCTCACGGTCGGCGCCGGCGTGGTCGGCGCGATCGTCGGGGTGGTCGTCGGCCACCGGGTTCACCACCGGTCCAGCACCTCCGCCAGCCGGGCGGCCAGCACGTCGTAGGAGAACTCCCGCTCGGCCCGAGCCCGCCCCGCCCGGCCCATGGCCCCGGCGGCGGCCGGGTCGTCGACCAGCCGGGCCAGCGCCGCCGCCACCGCCCCGACGTCGTGCGGCGTCGCCACGACCAGGCCGGTCTCGCCGTCGACGACGGCCTCGGCCGCACCGCCGCTGGCCCCGGCCACCTGCGGCACGCCGCACGCGGCCGCTTCGACGAACACGATGCCGAACCCCTCCTGCTCGAGGCCCGCCCACCGGTTGCGGCACAGCATGGCGTAGGCGTCGGCGCAGCCGTAGAGCGCAGGGAGGTCGGAGTCGTCGACGCGCCCCAGCAACCGCACCGGGGCGCCGGTGCGGGCGATCAGCCGCTCGAGCCGTGGGCGATCGCGTCCCGACCCGCCGATGGCGACGACGAGGTCGGGTCGCCCCGGCGCCAGCCGAGCGGCCGCCTCGACGAGCACGTCCATGCCCTTGCGGGGCACGAGCCGGCTGAGGCTGACCACCACCCGGCCGTCGGGCGGGAGGTCGAACAGGGCGCGCGCCTTGGCGCGGGCCTCGGCGTCGAGCGGCACGAACCGCGCGGTGTCGACACCCGGGGGGACGACGGTGACGGGCAGCGCCCGCCCGGCGGCCCGCTCGCCCTCGGCCGCGGGGTAGCCGCCGGCGGCGATCACCTCCGCCGCGCCCCGCAGCACGCGACCGAGCACCGACCGCACCCCCGGGAGCCGCCCGGGCACGGTGACCTCCGCGCCGTGCAGCACGACCCCGTAGGGCCGGGCGAGACGGGGGCCCAGCCGGCCGACGGGCAGGGCGGGGTCGAGCACGACGAGCGACGCCCCGACCTCGGCCGCCAGCCGGTCGATCTCGCGGGCCAGCCCCGGCGTCGGGAGCAGCACCCGCTGTCGGGTGCGCACCACCCGGAAGGGCTGGTCGGCATCCCAGGCCTCGGCACCCTCGTAGGGGGTCGTCAGGACGGTGAACGAGCCGGGGTCGAGGCGACGCCACAGCTCCCACAGGTAGGACTGGATGCCGCCCGTCTTGGGCGGGAAGTCGTTGGTGACCAGCAGGTGCGACACGTGGCGGGAGCTCCGGAGGGTCAGCGCCGCTCGACGGGCGCGGCGAGCTCGGCGCGCACGAGCGGATCGGGGTCGTCGTGGCCGCCGGCGTCGCCGACGAGGTCGTCACGGCCGAGGCGCCTCGCCGCCCACACCGCGTGGCCGCGGACGAGGGGATCGTCGTCGACGAGCGCCCGGCGCAGGGCCGCGACCACGCCCGCGTCGTCGGGTGTCGCCACGTTGCCCAGCACGACGAGGGCGTTGCGCCGCAGGTAGCGGGCCTCGCGGCCGGGGATGTACCAGCGCCCGTGGCGGTCGAGCAGCTCGTCGTCACCGGCGGCGAGCAGGTCGAGCAGGTCGACCGTGACCTGGGCGCCGTCGCCCGCCCGCGAGGCCTCGACCGCGGCCGTGCTCGTGCCGCCCCGGTCGAGCCGGCGGTTCGGCGGGCACACCTCCTGGCACTCGTCGCACCCGTACAACCGGTCGCCGAGCGCGGCGCGGTGTTCGCGCGGGAACGGTCCCTCGACCTGCAGCAGCCAGGCCAGGCAGCGGCGGGCGTCGACCAGGCCCGGGGCCACGATCGCGCCGGTGGGGCAGCCGTCGAGGCAACGGGTGCACGAGCCGCACCCGTCGGCGACCGGCGGCGTGCGGTCGCGCCCGGCGAGCGGGGCGTCGGTGATGACCGAGCCGAGAACGAACCAGCTGCCCTCGCCCGGCAGCAGCAGGTTGGCGTTCTTGCCGTACCAGCCGAGCCCCGCCCGGTAGGCCGCCTCGCGATCGACCAGGGCGTTGTCGTCGGCGACGACCCGCGCCCGCCACCCGGCCGCCTTCAGCTCGCGGGCCACGACGGTGAGGGCGGCCTTGAGCGGACGGTAGTGGTCCTCCCAGGCGTAGCGGGCGACGCGCCCGCGGGGTGGGTCGCCGGCGGACGACGGCGTCGGCCTGCGATCGCCCGCGCCGTCGTCCGCGGCCGCCCGGCGGTAGCTGCGGGCGCCGACCACGAGCGCCCGGGCGTCGGGCAGCGCGTCTGTGGGATCGGCCGACCGCTCGGGGTGCAGGTAGGTGAAGCGCATGCCGGCGTGCAGCCCGGCGGCCTTGCGATCGGCCAGGTGCCGCAGCGTGGTGGCGAACGGCTCGGCGGCCGTCACGCCCACCGCGTCGAGCCCGGCGGCGCGTCCGGTCGCCAGCAGGTCGGCGACCGCGGGGACGCGGCGGGGCGGCAGGACGGCCGTGGGCACCGGGCCATCGTGCCGACACCGGTCACCAGCGGCAACTCGTCGGCTCAGCCGGTGCGACGGACGTGCCGCAGGCCGGGCAGCAGCCCGGCGCCCGACAGCAGGCGCAGGGCACGCTCTTCGGCCACGTCGACCACCACCGCTTCGCCCGGCTCGCGGGAGCAGATGAACGTGACCACGCAGTCACCGCACGCACTGGTGCCCTGCATCGCGCACTCGTCGCAGTCGATCGTGAGCGACTGGTCGTCGTCTCGGGGGGCGGGCGGTCGTGACACGAGCGTCTCCTCGTCGGTGCGGGCGGCGGGCCGGCGACCCGGCTCGACCCACCACGGACGATACGGACGGGGTGTGACAGTCACGGAGGGGTCCGCCGTCGGGGCGGTGGGCGACCGGCCGTCAGCGGCGGAGCACGGCGACGAGCTGGCGGGCGTGGAGGACGTTGGCGCCGCGCCGGCGCACGCCCGTGCGCACCCGGTTGTCGCTCGACGCCACGATCACGGGGGTCGCCGCCGGGATCCGACCCACCAGGTCGATGATCACGTCGTCGGCCTCGACGCCC
>Ga0111539_10011126_pt1 | contig 11318 bp, 8 predicted proteins | sample RhiMethybrSRZTD1_FD_79667 | JGI IMG/M metagenome (GOLD analysis project Ga0111539, IMG submission 79667) | Populus rhizosphere microbial communities from Tennessee, USA - Rhizosphere MetaG P. TD hybrid SRZTD1 (version 2) (version 2) | ecosystem: Host-associated > Plants > Roots > Rhizosphere >...
GCAATGCCGCCAAAGCCCAGGACCGCCGCGATTAGCGCGATCACCAGGAACGTGATGGACCAACTGAGCATCGGACCCTTCCTTCCTGCCGGCCCATGCCGGCCCGTGCAATCCTGTGCAAGCACACGGCCATAATAGCGCCGTAAGCCGTAGGGTCTCGGCCGACACAATCGATGTCGACGGAAAACGCGATGGGATCAGTGAGTGGCGCCACTGGGGCAACCACATCCGCCCTGTGATCACACGGACGAGGATGACGGGTCGAGATCGGAATTATAACGGACCCAGGTCCTCTGGCCGGCGCCGTCAATTCCCTTTGGGTTGAGTCATGCCATCGAGCGCCGCCTATTCAGGAGGCCGCCGCCATACGAACGTCGACGGCACGCCCGGCTGCCCGGTACTGCAGCGTGGCTAACGCCTCGACGACCAGCGCTACGGCAATGACGAGCCATCGACCGACCGGCGTCAGCTGGTCCCAGAAAAGCAGCAGCACCACGGCGCTGAAGACCACCCACAACGCGTCGGCGACCGTGAAGGCGAGGAGCATCCCACGAGTAACGGGCTGCCACTGCGCTGCGACGTAGAGTACGCCAGCGTACAGTAGAAAGCCGACAGCCGTTAGGTCGAGCAGCAGCGGTGTGTCGAGACCGAAGAAAGTGTGGAGGGTCCCACGCGTGGCGAGCATGACGACCGCGCAGGCGCCGGTCGAGAGCGCATTCAATTGCAGGATACGGTGTGAGGCCATGATGCAGACTCCTTTCGAGCATTCGGTTCATCACGAGCATCACCCTTACAGAGAAGCGGGGCAATTACGTCGGACGTAATGGGACCTCGCATCCCGGTCGGCGTAGCATGGCCTCATGCAAGGCATCGCTAGTGCGTCCCGTGAGAGCCCGTCCGCCAGCATCGTCGGCCGGTTGCTTCGTGACTGGCGCGAAGCGCGTGGCATGAGCCAGCTGACCCTCGCGATGGAGGCTGGTTTCTCGGCCCGGCACGTCAGCTTTATCGAAACCGGCCGGACCCAGCCAAGCCGTCAGGCGCTGCTGGCCCTCGCCGAGACCCTGGAAGTACCGCTTCGCGATCGGAACCGATTGCTTCAAGCCGGCGGCTACGCCCATGTCTATGGCCAGACTCCTCTCGACGCCGACGACATGGCGCACGTCCGCAGCGTGCTCGAGTTCATCCTCGACCGCCACGCGCCGTTTCCCGCTCTGGTTCTCGATCGGTACTCGAACCGCCTCATGGGAAACGAAGCATCGTCCCGACTTCTGGCAGCGGTTGTCGATCCGACGCTTGCGACGGAGCCGCTGAACCTGCTGCGTGCGGTGTTCCATCCGCTCGGTGCCCGCCGGTTCGTTGTCAATTGGGACGAAGTGGCGCGGCATCTGTTCGGCCGGGCGGACCGCGAGTTGACTTCCGCCAGCGAGGATGCGACGGCGACAGCGCTGCTCACCGAGTTGCGTAGTTATGCCGGTCCGGCACTGACGCAGCGGCCGACAGCGCACCTCAGCGCCAACGACGTGCTGCTGCCGATTCACGTCCGCATGGGCGACATCGAGCTGCGTTTCTTCAGCGCCATCATGACCCTCGGCACGCCGCAGGACGTCACGCTGCAGGAACTCCGCATCGAGACGTTCTTTCCTGCCGACCAGGCGTCGCAGCAGACGTGGATTCGAATGACAGACGGCGGTTGAGCGCGGCGTCGCGGTTCTCTATGTGAGCCGCTTGAGCTTCTCGACGGCGGGACGCAGCGCCTGGCCGGAGGTCAACATATCGGCCCAGGGGTCTTGCGCGTTAGTGCCGCGCGCCACCATGTTGCGGAGCGTGAACGATCTGGGCGCGACCGCGCCCTGTTCGATGTCCTCCCACGTGCACGGCGCTGAGACCGGTGCGCCGGCCTTGGCGCGCACGGCATAGGGGGCGGCGAAGGTGGCGCTGTAGCCATTGCGGCCGGTATCGACCAGCATGCGTCCTGCACGATCGGCCTTGCTGAACTCCTGCGTCAGATGCTGCGGGTCCCGCTCGACCAGCAGCGCGCCGACGGCGTGTGCGAAGCGGGCGACCTCTCCGGTCGTCGCTTTGCCGTCGAGAGGAACGACGAGGTGAAAGCCCTTCGAGCCTGACGTTTTCACCCAGGCCCGCAGGCCGAGATCGGCGAGCAGCTCCCGCACGCCAAGCACCGCGGTCAGAAGTTCTTCAGACTCGTCATCGCGCGACGGGTCCAGATCGAAGACGCACACGTCTGGATGGCGCAGTCGCGGCACACGCGAAACCCACACGTGTGGGGTGATCGTGTTTTGATTGACGGCCCAGAGCAGGCTCCGCTCATCGTTGACGAGCGGATGGTGGACGACCCCATTCTTCTTTGGAACTTCGACCCGTTCGAGCCATTCCGGAAACCCTCTCGAGACGTCCTTCTGCCAGAACCCCTTCTCGCCGATGCCTTGCGGATAGCGCTCCATCGTCAATGGCCGGCCGCTGATGTGCGGGAGCATGAGCGGCGCGATCGACTGGTAGTAGCTGGCCAGTTCGCCCTTCGTGATGCCGTCAGTCGGGAACAGCACCTTGTCTGGATGAGTGATCACGATCCCGGGGTCTCCCGGACGACCTCGCGTGCGGCCTTGTCGAAACGCACGCCGAGGAGCCGCGGATGACGAAGCTTATTGTGAACGGTCCACTCGAGGAACGCGACCTGAACGACGATTTCTGGCGTCACCCAGTGGACTCGCAGTCGCGGCAAGCCCGTCGCCCGAGTGAAGGGTGACGTCGGGACCTCGAGGGTATCGAGACGACCGCGGAGGTTGAGGAGGAGGCGCGTGTCGAAGCCGGTGCCGATCTTTCCGCAGAAAACGAAGTCGCCAGCATCGAAATACCCGACGAGCAGGGCGCCGAGCCCGACGCGGCTCCCTTGTGGATCGGTGAAGCCGCCGACGACGAACTCCTGCGTGGCTTCGCACTTCATCTTCAGCCAATGCGGCGACCGACGATGTTCGTAGAGGGAGTCGCGTCGTTTGGCGACGATGCCTTCCCAGCCCTCGCGGCAGGCGCGCTCCCACGGCCGCGGATCGTCGAGGGCCTGGACGTGGAGCAGGGGCGCCGGTAGCGGCATCGCGCGCAGAAACGCTTTCCGTGCGTCCAGCGTCAGCGACGTCAGTGGCTGACCATCCAGCCAGACGATGTCGAAGACGTGATACTCCAGGCGGCCGTCACCCCAGGTGATCTCGCCGTCGAGGATGATCTCCGCAGCGGAGAGGTCGGCCAACGCGTTGCGGACAGCAGGCAGGTTCTGCGGCAGGCGGTTCCTCGAGTACAGCCGGATGTCCGATCCATTCTTGAAGGCGAGAAGCCGGATGCCGTCCAGCTTGCGCTCGAAGACCCACTCCGGTCCGGTGAACCGGTCCTGCGTCAAGGTTGCCGCCATCGGCTCGATCCACTCGGGGAACGACATTTTCCGTGGGCACTATAGTACGTTCGCCTCTTTTACTGAGCTGGCCCGGCAGTTGGGCCATAATCAGAAGAGCCTCGTGAGCTCGAGGTCGCCCGATCATCATCTGGTTGTCAGTGGAGAGGCATCGTGAACGATCTGCACACGCGGCGGACGTTTCTCCGCGCCGCGGCGGCGGCCGGCGCAGCATGGGCGGCCGCAGACGTCGTCGAGATCGAAGAAGCGTTGGCCTGGGCGGCGCAACAGACCGCCGAACAACGGCGTGACTTCAGCGTGCTGACCGCCGAACAGGCCAAGGTGCTGGACGCCCTGACGGCACGCATCATTCCGGCGGTCGACGGCCGACCTGGCGCGCGCGAAGCCGGCGCTCTCGCGTTCATCGACAGGTCGCTGTCGACGTTCAACGCCGCTCAAAAGAGTCTGTACGCCGACGGGGTAACCGACCTGAATCGGCGCGCCGCCGCGAAGTGGAAGGGCACGGCGGATTTCGCCGCGCTGACCGCGCCGCAGCAGGACGAAATCATCCGCGAGATCGAGAAGAGCCGCTTCTTCCAGACCGCACGCTTCGACACCATCGTCGGCACGTTCGCGCTCCCGTCGTGGGGCGGCAATCGCGATTACGCCGGGTGGCACTTGCTGGGCTTCGACCACCAGCCACGGTTCCAGGCGCCGTTCGGCTTCTACGACGCCGAGGTCAACCGGAGAGACAAGCCATGATCCAGTCGCAGCAGGCGGCGCGCTTTCAACCGAGCGAAACCGTCGATTTCGTGATCGTCGGGTCCGGTGCGGCCGGCGGCATCATCGCGAAGGAGCTCTCGACGGCTGGCTTTTCCGTGGTCGTGCTGGAACAGGGGCCGAGGCTCACCGAGACCCAGTTCGATCACGACGAGTTCGGGACGTTCATGCAGAGCAAGCTCGCCAACAGTCCGGCGACGCAGCCGCACACGTTCCGGGCAACGCCATCCGACAAGGCGCAGAAAGCGCAGGCCGTCATCTACGGGCGGCTGGTCGGCGGCAGCAACGCGCACTTCACGGGAAATTTCTGGCGGCTGCGGCCGAGCGATTTCAACGAGGCCAGCCGGCTGGGCGGTGTCCCCGGAACCGGGCACGTCGACTGGCCGATCACCTATGACGAGCTCGAGCCGTACTACACGAAGGCCGAGTGGGAGCTGGGCGTGTCGGGTGAGCCGGGACCGTTCGACCCGCCGCGGTCGCGCCCCTACCCGATGCCTCCGCTGCCGGTGAAGTCATCGGGCGTGCTGCTCGAGAAGGGGGCGCGCGCGCTCGGTCTGCACCCGCAACCGACGCCCATGGCCATCAACTCGCAGTTCTACAACGGCCGTCCGGCATGTCAGCACTGCGGATTCTGCCTGTTCTTCATGTGCGAGTTCCGGTCGAAATCGACGTCGATGGCCACCATGCTGCCGCTCGCGGAAGCGACCGGCCGGTGCGAAGTCCGGCCTGGCAGCTACGTCGCGCGGGTCGAGACGAACCCGGCTGGACGGGCGACCGGCGTTTCGTACTTCGATGAGCAGAAGCGGCTGCAGCTGCAGCGCGCGAAAGCCGTGGTGTTATGTGCGAATGGCGCCGAAACGCCGCGGCTGCTGCTGAATTCGGAATCGTCGCGATTCCCGAACGGTCTGGCCAACTCGAGCGGCGTCGTCGGCAAGTACCTGATGTTCAACACCTACTACGGCGTGAACGCGCAGTTCGAGCATCCGGTCAACGAGTTCAAAAGCGTGCAGAACACCCGAATGGTGCTCGATTACTACGAGACCGATCCGAAGCGCGGGTTTTACGGCGGCGGCGGCATCGACGCACGGTTCGGCAAGTATCCAATCATCTTCGCGCTGGGCGGCCTGCCGCCCGGATCGCCAAGCTGGGGCGAGGGGTACGCCCGCAGCCTGGCCGAGCAATTCTCGCGGACGATGTTCTTCGGGACGCACGGGACGTCGTTGCCGGTCGAGGCCAACAGCGTCGCGATCGATCCGTCGCTCAAGGATGCCTGGGGCTTGCCCTGTATGCGGGTGACATACAAAGATCACCCGGACGATCTGAAGAATGCCGCGTTCCTTTCTGCCCAGGCGCTGCAGATCGCGCAGGCGGCCGGGGCGTTGAAGACGTGGCCGGAACCCATCGAGCCGCAGTCGCAGTCCGTTCACCTGCTCGGCACCTGCCGGATGGGCAACGATCCCAAGACGTCGGTCATCGACCGCGATCACCGGACGCACGACGTGCGCAATCTTTTCATTTGCGATGGCAGCAGCCTGGTCACCTCTTCGCGAGGGCAGCCGACCGAGACGATTTCGGCGCTGGCGTTTCGGGCCGGAGAACACATCGCGGCGATCGCGAAACGAGGGGAGATATAGGCAGAGGAACCATGAAGAGAACAATCAGCGGCGGAACGATCGCCTTCGCGGTCGCGGTCTTGACGGCTGCGTTCGCCGGCGCGCAGGAACCGAAATCCGTCCCGAAGGACTCGGTGCGGGTCTTCACCCCGGGTTGCTCGAAAGGCCACATGTTCACCGCCGGCAGGCCGACCGAGGACCAGCCGGGCGGGGCGCCGATTCCTGAAGGCACACACCTGCGGATGAACGGTCCGAAAAAGCTGATGGCCGAGATCAAGGGTCAGGAAGGATCGCGCATCGAAATCACCGGCCTCATCAGGAAGGGGCAGACCGCACAGGATGGCATCGGCCTTGGCGGCGGAGTCCGGGTAACCGGGGCGGGATCGCCGAACGGGGGCACGGTGATGGCGAAAATCGGACCGTCGCCCATCATGATCGACGTCGAAGGCTGGCGTCGCGTCCCCGGCGATTGCCCTCGGTGAAAAGCTCGCCCCGCCTTCGCGCTCAGCGTTGACGAACGCTGTCCTCGTACTGGCTCAGACGCAAACGCAGGCGCACGGCGGTGTCCTGGTCGCCGTCCGCCGCCGCCCGCTCGATTGATGTTTTCAACGTTCGGACGGCATCCTCCCGCCTGCCCGCCTCGAAGTAGCTGACCGCCAACGTCTCGAGCACCACAAGGTTCCTCGAGCTGGTGAGCCGAACGGCATCCTCGGCCAGGCGCACGGCGTCCGCGGGCTGCCGAATCGACGTATCTCGCGAGGTCGCGAGAACCCACGCCAGATCGGTCATCGCGCTGACGAGCGCGGGCTGCAGCCGCAAGGCCTCACGGTAGTGCGCCACCGCCTCTGCGCGCTGTTCGCGTTCGACCAACGCCGCGGCAAGCCCGACATGCGTCTCCGCGTCGTCGGCCTTGAGTGCCAACGCCGCGCGGTAATGGTCGACCGCTCGGTCGAGACGGTCCTCTCGAGCGAACGCGCGCCCGAGATTGAAGTGTGCTTCTGCGCTCTCATGCAGTTGCAGAGATCGCTCGAGTGCCGGGATCGCCTCGCCGGTGTTCCCGCTCAGGAGCGCGATGGCGCCGAGGCCGTTGTAGCTTTCCGCCGAGTCAGGACTGATGTCGATGGCGCGACGAAATCGAGCGTCAGCCTCATCGAGGCGGCCCGCTTTGAGCAGGGTGACGGCCAACTCATAGTGCCCGGCCAACGATGCAGGGTCGAATTCCAGCGAGCGCTTGAACTCGGCAATGGCGTCGTCAGTGCGCCCGGCGGCCAGATAACAGTTCGCGAGATCCATCCGTAGCCGAGCGTCCCGCGGGTTGGTCAGCAGCATCGTCTCGTCACCGGCGATATCTTCATGGAGCATCTTCGGCGTGTAATCCGCGTCGAGCGTCGCCCGATCGATTTCACTCGCAGTGGCTACCTGCATCCACAGATCTCCCATCTCCGCCGCGCTCGTCTGGCCGAACGTGACGCGCTGCGGCGGACGATGCGGATTCCGCGGATTGCCTGTGGAGTTGTCGTAGGTGAACTCCATTTCGAGCTGCGTGCCGCGTGGCAATCGCATGGGCGTCGCATAGCGATAGACGTCTTGCCACCTGAAGTCCCAGTCGGGAATATCAATCAACCACTCGCGTCGGCCATCCGGCAATCGCGCATACCCTCTGATGGAGCGCGCAAGATTGTGAGCATGCGGCTGGACGGCGAGCAACTCGACGTCCACCGGCAGCACGTAACGGTCGGAGGTCGTGTGTGCGGTGGCGCCGGCGGGAATGTCGATTCGTTGGCTGCCCAGACGAATCATGAAAGGCCGTCGTGCCGGTTCGACGTCGGTCAGGAACAGTCCAAGGCTCACCTGCACGTGCTCCGGCCTTCCAGTCGGCGTCATATGGACTTCGACGACTACGTCAGCGCCGCCGGGCAGATACCAAGCGTCGGCATCAGACAACTGCGGGCGCTGTCCAGGTGTCCAGCCGAGGAAGTAGCCGTCCGGGAATCGGGCATCACGGCTGCTGCCGTCGAATCCTGGTGTGACGTCTGTCGCGTCGAGCCGGCGCGACGAGCCGGCGGTATCGATCTTGATGTTGGCGTGATGAACGGCCCGCGCGTTACCCGGATGGAACTCGATCGCTTTGACGTAACGACCGCGTCCGGGCGGCGACGGAATGACGAACGATCGGATCGTGTCCGGCCCGTCTTCAGGCAGCTGGAACGGAGCAGGCATCCTGAGAACGAGGTCAGGTGCGCCGAGCTCCCACTCGGCAGGAGCTGTCATTGCGGCAGAGTCTTCGATGGGGTCGCCTTCGCGAGCTCCGCGGTCAACCCACTGTTGAATCAGCGCGATTTGATCGTCTGACAGCCGTCGGGCGCCGGCAAAGCCGCCGTGTCCAGCCGCAGGCTTCCACGGCGGCATGTATCGCGTCTTGGTGACACGCGCAATGAGCGAGGCACGCGGTCGCGCGTCGGCGAAAGAGAGCAGCGGAAACGGCGCGCCGCCTTCGGCCCGATGACAACTCGCACAATTCGTTCGCAGGATTGGCGCGATGTCTCGATTGAAGGTCACGTCTGAAGACGAAGAGCGCGGAGCAGGCCCGGACGGCCGCTGCGCCAGAGCGGCAGTGACGACGGCGTGAGCCGCCAAGCCGATCCCAAGTGACGCCGTGATCAGCGGCCGGAGAAAGGAACGCACGATAACCAGCGGGAGGGGCAGACGCGGTCAGCGCCCACCCCTCGCAGAGTCAGAACCTCAAGGTGCTGGAAATTCGTAGCAGCCTCGGTTGAAGGATGCTTTGTGGCATACCAAGCGTGGGACCGAACGCCTGATTCTGCGTCAGCACGACGCTGGAGTTCGTGGCGTTGAAGATGTCGAGGCTGCCGTCGATGAAGACTCCTCTGTAAATGAACGTTTTCCGGACGCTCAAGTCCAGCTGGTTCCAGCGATCCAAGTATGCGGTTCCAGGATCGCTGAGGCTCGAGCCGGTGTAGCCCGTCCCGACAACAGTGGTCGACAACGTGACCGCCTGCGTCCGGCGGCTACCCGGGAACACCGACGCCGGCACCGACCAGCTCACCGGCACGGCGGCGCCGGCGTAGCTCTGAAGCACAGCGCCGACCTGAATGCCGTACACCACCGGATAGGTGCCGACGAACTTGAAGTCGTTGCGCAGCGGAATATCGAACTGGCTCTGGTCGCAGTTGTAGAGCTGATTCGGATCGGGATTCTCACACGTCACGTTGACCGTGCGCTCGCCGCCCCATCCGCCGATGAATACGCCACCGCGCGGCAGACGAACCGTCGCGCTGGCCTCCAACCCGGTATAGTCCCGACGCGTCTTCGACGTGTCGCTGCTGGTCGTGTCGAGGATCAACGATTGGCCGGCTTTTGCCGGATTGAGGTTGTACAACGTCATCGGCTTGCCGGTCAGCGGGTTGGTCGTCTCGAATGGCGTGTAGTCGTTGAAGCTAACGAGCTGATTGACGCTGATTGGGAGGTCGTACCAGGTGCGTCTGAACCAGGCGAAGCCCACCGACATACCCGAGGCCACCTGGTGGTCGACGCCGACGTTGTACTGGAGGTTGTAGTCGCGCTTCTTGTCGGGGTCAGCGAAGCGATTGTTGCCGAACGGCGTGACCACAGGACCGATTTCGTCGTCCTGGGCGATGTTATCGCGATACCCCGGGGCGCCGATGCGCGTCGGGTCGCACGTGGATGTCCCGGGCAGGAAAGCACAGTCGGACCAATTGCGGGTATCGGTCTTCAGCGCCATCGGGTCGTAGGGAGCCGTCGCATTGACCGCGTAGCTCGTGTTGTATTTATTGAACCCGAAGCGAATGGCGGTTTTCGCGTTGCCCATCAGGTCGTAGACGACTCCGAGACGGGGCGCGAAGTTCGACCAGTTCGGCAGGTCCTGTTGTGACTGATAGGAGCGGAACCCGACGAACCTGCCGCCTTCCACCTCCATCGCGTTGATCGACACATTGTAGTGCTCGAAGCGGAGCCCCGGATTGATGGTCAACCGCTTGATCGTCCAGGAGTCCTGGACGTAGACGCCGAGGTCGGCGTTCAAGTGCTCGCGGCTCCGCTGTGGCGTGTTGTAGACGATGACCGAGTCGGGAACTCCGCTGCGGTAACGCTGTACGAGATCGGCGTTGACGTTCGTGTTCACGCGATAGGGGCCATAGCGCCATTGCGCCCCCGCCTTGAGCGTGTTCGAGCCCGTCACGTAGGACGCCGAGCCGGCAATCTGATACACCGGAGGGTAGGTGAAGTTTTCAGGCGTCCCGGCAACCGTCCGGGTGCTCAGGGTCAGATCCTGACGGGATGCCGTGGCATACCACGCCGGTGTGCCACGCTCCTTCGCGATGCCGGGCTGATACTTCATCGAGATGTCGTTTACGCTGGCACCGAAGCCGCCTTCGAAAAGCAACCGGTCGGTGAACGTGGACGTCAGCTTGACCGCCCCCGTGTAGTAAAGCGGCGTCGGCCAGAGCTTCGACGCGGTGACAACGTCTTCGCCAGAGCTGAACGCGTGGGCGACGTGTTTGAACACGCGATCGATGTACGTCGTCGCCTTCAGCCGCTGCGCTGCCTGCCAGGTGAGGCGGACCGTGTAGTTCTGGACGTCCTGATCGTAGAGGCCCGGGCTACCGTCCGGATAGAAGCTGTTGGCCACGATGTTGGCGTTGCCGACGTTGCGGTAGGAACCGAAGAACCACAGCTTGTCCCGGGCGATCGGCCCGCCAAGCGAGGCGTTGACGTCGTAAATGTATTCGACACCATCGCCTGTCGTCAGGCCTTTGGCCTGGAGCTCGGGCGTCAGGTTGTCGCCCTGGAAGCTGTGGTCGGTGTAGCCGACGAAACTGGATCCGCTGAATTTGTTGCCGCCCTCTTTGGGGATGAGATTGATGAACAGTCCGCCGCCGGATACCTCCGCCCCTGGAGACGACGTCTGAACCGTCACTTCCTGCGTCATCGAGTCGTTGTGATTCGGTTGCGTCTCGCCATTCGAGTAGGTCGAATTCATCGACATGCCGTCGACCGCGACGGTGTTGTCGGCGGCGGCGGCGCCGTGGACGTACAATCGCTGCTGCGCGGCGATGCGCGCCCCGCCGACGTTCTGCGCCACCACCTTCACCCCGACAGCTAGCGCCCCTTCCGCCGCGTAGGTGCGCGACGTCGGCAGCGCGTCGAGCACTTCGCGCTGCAGGTTCACCGTTTTCTGTGAGCTCTGGACGTCGACGATCGGCGAGGCGCCCGAGACGGTGACAGTCTCTTCCAGGGCGCCGACCGCCAACTCGACGTTGACCGAGGCGTTGAAGTTCGCCGGCAGGTCGATCTGATCGCGCTGCAGTCTTGAAAAACCCTGCAGCGTGAAGATCACCTGATAGGTGCCGGGACGCAGGTCGACGATCGAGTACCGACCCTGCTCATCGGTGACGACGCTGCGGACTTTTTCGATGAGGACGTCGCTGGTGGCTTCGACCGACACGCGCGGCAGGACCGCGCCGCTGGTGTCCCTGACCAGACCC
>Ga0111539_10011128_pt1 | contig 11318 bp, 9 predicted proteins | sample RhiMethybrSRZTD1_FD_79667 | JGI IMG/M metagenome (GOLD analysis project Ga0111539, IMG submission 79667) | Populus rhizosphere microbial communities from Tennessee, USA - Rhizosphere MetaG P. TD hybrid SRZTD1 (version 2) (version 2) | ecosystem: Host-associated > Plants > Roots > Rhizosphere >...
CATACTGAGATCTCACATGAGCAAGCCATTCACTGCGCTCCGCAACTTCTTGTGCAAAATCTTGGTAACCTATCTTTTTACCATTAACCTTAGCAATCCATGAAACTCCAGCTTTTTCATTTCTCATTAATGTTGGAACTGAAATCATTCCCAAAGCAATAAGTACAACAATAAATAGTGCAACGTAACGATACGTCGACTGCTTAAACTGGTTGCGAATAGTTGTTATCATCTGTAATACCTTTCCCTATACTCTTTTTAATTAACAAGTTCGAATGCAAACATCTTTAAGTTTTTCTGCTTTTACTAACTTATCCACAATATGCGATAAATCATCCTTATTTGTGTAAGCCGTTGTTACCACTTGATACCAATAAGAAGTGCGTCCTTTTACTGTTTTACTTACTCGTTTTTTTATTTCTGTCGTAACACCATTTGATGCAAGCCGTTTAACAAACTGTTCAGCTGCCTTTTCGGTACCAAAACCGATTAATTGTGCATAATAACGCTTTTGTTCTCCTTCATCAGGAGTCACAATATCTTGATTTATATTAACAATGGGTTCATGATGCACTAAAACCTCATGTGATACAATAGGCGCTCTATTATTTTCCACATTTGTTGCCAATGTATTATCATTACCCTGAGCTTCTTCATTTATGAGGGGAACCGCTGCTGCAGAGATATTGTCCTCGAGCGCACTTGACTGCATTGTTTGAGCAAATTGCTCTGCAGCCCATTTTTTGCCTAAAAAATATCCGGTGATAAATATACAAAATGATAAAAACAACAACCCTGCAACAATCATGCTGAGTTGTCTATTTGGTACAAAAAGACCTTGATTACTCGTACATTGACACGTACTGCCATTATCAAAATCAGTCATTTGTTTTTTAAAAGAATCTTCCCATTTACTCATACTTTTCACCTCAACAAAAGGGTAATCGCTTTACCAGTTCATCAATATATAAATTAATATTGAGATTCGTCAAGTTCAGTGTTTCCAAGCATCCAACACTTGTACCAGTATATACGCTTTTTTGTTTTATTTCACGCTCCAATTTACGCCAAAAAGTGAATTGTCTTTTAGCATACTGTCTTGTCTGATTTTGTATTAGCTCTACCATTTTATCGAATGTTTTTTTATTTTTTTCATGTGCTAAATAATCAAAAATCTCTTTATAGCCAATAAGATTTTTGCGCTCAATAAATTGCTGCCATGGTGTTCCCATAAGTTGTTCTGCCTCCATTATCCATTCAGCATTAAACATTTCAATGACCCGTTCATCAATCCGCTTTTTCAATTCTTGGCGATCACGTTCTAAAAAAATCAGTAAATAGTCTACTAATGGTTTATAGTCTGAGACATAGGATGAAGGTAATTTACCGGTTGCATGCCAAATACCAAGAGCACGTCTAATGCGATATATATCATTTTTATCAATGTTCATTGCACGCTGTGGATCAATAGCGTGGAGTTCTTGCCATAAATCACTATTTTTATCATAAAAAGGCGTAATATCCATATCAGCAAACGAAGCTTGTGGTGGAAAAAGAAGAGAATGTAAATAAAAACCAGACCCACCAGCAAGTATCGGTAGGTTGCCACGGCTTATGACTTCATCAACCTTTTTATATACTAAGGTTCTATATTCAGCCACCGTATAGTTAACGGGAGTATCAATAATATCAAAAAGATGATGTGGTATAGGACTACTGCGCCAATCAGGTTTTGCCGTACCAATTGATAACGGAGTGTAAAATTGCCCTACATCCATATTAATAATTTCTGCAGGAATTTTTTGTCCAATAGAAAGGGCTATATCGGTTTTACCAACACCAGTAGGACCATAGAGGATGAGTACAAAAGGTCGTTTTAATTGTTTCTTCATATATATAAGCATACACAAAAGTTATCGTATCGTAACCCTCTATGTATGCTTATATACTATTTTTTTATGCGGTTCTTATGGACTCGTTATTATTATGACGCATGTTACAGCCAACTAGTTCTTTAAGGCGCTTGGTTGCGACAGTAACTTCAGTTTTGGTGACTATTGAAATTTCCTCAACAAGAAGATTTTCTGTTTGCTGTAATAAGTTTTTTTCACCAAAAGAGAGTTCTTTATTTACTTCTATATGTCTAAGGTCTCTATAAATGGCGCTAATTTCAAGTAGATTTCCCGTACGCAGTTTTCCCTGATACTCTTTATTACGCTTATTCCAATTGCTTACTGCAGCATCAAGCTGTTTTGCTACAACTGGTTGCGCAAGGACTTTAAAAATATCATTGATGTATTCAGTAGAGCTGAGAGGACGAATTCCAACAGCAATTGCATTATCTGTTGGAACAAGAATGGTCATATCTTTATTAAGAAATCGTAATTCAAAAAACTGCAAAACACGTCCTGCAATTTTTTTTTCAATAACACAACTTATTATAGCCACTCCATGACCCGGATAAACAACTTTCTCATTGCGAGCAAACATAGCTACCCTTTCAAAAAAAAGGTAAAGCTTCTCGCAAGAAGGGTTTTTACACAGATAATAATCTTAACACAAATTTGTAAAACATTTAAGTCCCAATATTCATGGTAAGAGAATACGCTATTTTATTAAATTGATTTTTGCTTCTCTTTTTGTACAATATATTTTTCTATAATTGCATCGTAGGGAGACTTGTGCGTGAAGGGATTATGAAACAAACGGTAACAACCACCTGCTAACAATGCCTCCACAACCTTGTCCATTTCATCATGCCTTAAAGTTTTACATAAAAGATTTATGAAATAATAATAATCTATTGTATCTCGTATAACCTTACATGACAGTAACAGATTAATACATTCAACATCTCTTCGTTCAACGGTTAATGTTAGGCAATCCTCTATGCTATTTCTATTATGTAAGTGCGGTGGACAAATATCTATAATTTTTTTTATGTAATCAATATTTCTTGTATAACAACCTATCATTAAATCAGTCGGCATATCTTCCAACGAATAAAATTCTTCATATTTATACTTATTTAACAAATCAACCATTTGTTTATCTTTATTATGCCGAGCGATGATATGAGCACTAAGAGCCCCGTAATGATGAGAGTTAAAATAATAGCAATGTGATCTTCTACTGCTATTATTTAAAATATTTTCTACTGCCTTGTATTCCTTAAAGTATACTGCTCCCAGCAAGGTTCGTGTTTCCTCCTTAATAGTATCAAGTCTTCGATCTTGCAAAGTGGGCAGTAATTGAGTAGAAAAAGTAAACTTCTTTGAATCAGCGCTCATAGTAGCTAATTGCTGATCCATGGCATAGGAAAATCGACTAAAAAAGAGTGAAAAAAACAATAACTGTATTCTTAAATCCGACATATTCATGTAAGCTCCCGATGAAAAAACTAAGCATTTATTTATTAATGCATTACAGTATACTGATAAAATATGATAGATAAAGACTTTTTACATAGATTATCACACCCATGAAAAACATTGTAAAACAATACACCCACAGCGTAGCTTGGTCCAGCGTAGAAGCGATTATTTTTCAGACAATTTTACTTATTCATCAAGCTGCTTTCTTTAAAGTTGCAACCATCCAACTATATGGTTTTACCGGCACTATCTTTGGCCTTATTTATTTTGGCGTAAAACTTTTTGACCTGGGACTCAGTAGAGCTCTCATGACTTTTTATCACAATTTTTCATCAAGTAAACGTTCATGTATACAATTTTTTGCGCAACAACTACTCCCAAACCTTATTTTTTGTTGCATTATGTTCATAATACTATGGATTGCGCATGTTTTTTTTAACAGCTACCTTACTTTCTCTGTCGATAGCGTACTTCTTGCCCTTGCATGTGGACTAGCGCTCACCGAAAGTATTAAACTCGTTCTTAAACGTTTATTGCAATTATCGTATAACTTTCGCTCTATAGCGCTATCAGAAATCGCCTTTATCTCGTCCTATCAATTGGCGCTTTGGTCCTATTATTTTTATTATGGATCATTTAATGCACCAGTTATTATTGGATTTTGTTTTGTAATGTCATTGGGTGAAATTATAGGACTGAGTATGTTAACATACTGGTGGTATAAAGATCTGCCAGATAAAGAGCACGATCAGCCGCCGATTACTACCACACAGATTTTCAAAAGTAGATTGCTCATATATGGTCATTCAATCAGTAAACAATTTTTTTCAGGCAATATTCTTATTCCACTGTTTGCATACTCGTATGGCCTGGAAGCTGCAGCAGTACTCAAATTGGCAAGCTATGTAACACATAGCATAACCGCAATTATTGAAAAAATTATTGACCCATCAAGCTCAGTGTTATTTGCGCATACAAAAAATGCATCGCGCAAAAATAGACAAAAGTTCTTTCACCTAGTTTCCAATGCCTCATGGCATATAATGGTATGCATATTGATTTTTACCATTATTAATAGTACCAAGCTATTTTCGCTATCTCATGCCACTATTGCTATTGCACCATGCATTATTCTTTATTTTTTGATTCATTATGGCGAGAATTTTTTTATCACCGTCGAAAAGTTTTATATTGCCCACGATCGCGCAGAATTTCTTATTATAAGCGCCATTTTAAACTGTATAGTCGCATTGGCGCTTTTTACCTATTGTGTATCACCATTGTTAGCGCTCACACTTTTTCTTATATCGCGAATAATTGCATTTGTTATTCTTGTCTATTACTTATCATATCTATGGAATATTCGCCCGCGCATATACATAGCGCCACGCTATATTATAGGCTCATTTTCTTTATCTATTCTTTTTTATATGTCGCTTGAATTTTTAACAAAATAAAACCAATGCGTACTTATATTTACGAAATAATGCAGAAATTATCAATATTCAAATCGTCGCTTTCTTGCTCGCCATATTGCTTGCACAAATCAATATACTCAGATTTTACTTCATGTGATATGTCATCCAAAAAGTCTATAAAATCAAGAAGTGTATAATTATGCCAATAAAAAGGATGGTAATTATGCTTTCTTGTGCCATAAGGATCGTGTTGTACCACATACTTAAACGCTTTTTTATTTCCTTTTTTTATCAATTGCACCATCAAGTCTCTATACACTACTGATTTTCCATTATCATCGCTGTTGTAATAAAGATCCCGTATTTTTGGCACCAAATTTTTTATAGCTATAGTATCATTACACACTACAGCACACTGTATAGCCAAATCTATTTCATCTTTCATATCAAATGACATAATGATATCATCACTTGTATTGTATTTCTTATTACATATACTAGGAAACTCAATTGAATATTGCATACCAGAATAGGGAACAGTAAATTTATCATCAGGCAAAGATTTACGTATAGCATTTACCATATCGGTATTATTATTCCAACTATGTACCAATGCCATTCTATTGATTTTTGTTGTACTTGCCGTAAATAATGGATGTTTTATGAACTCAATATTGTGAGGAGACACAATCTTATAAAGATCTCTACACGTTGTTTGAATAATATGTTTAGTATCATTATCTGCACATGCAGCGATAGGAATAACAAGATCTTGCAATAAAACAATTTGAGTTTCTTCGGAATTAGTTGATAGTTTAAAGAACTCATAGAATCTTTTAATGGGGCTCTTCATTCCAAAAATAGTCCCATTAAATAGAACAAATGTTACTACACTTATTTTTAAAACCAAGCGGCATACATTCATGAAGACCCCAATTGCAATTAATAAAACATTTATAAATTAGAGTAATGATACCAGGTGTCCAAAATTATTCAAATTTGTATAAAACAATACGTAGAGTTGCTCAAGAAAGTTTTATAAAAAAACAACAAACAAAAACACCTCGCAATTGAAACATTTTAATTATAATCGCCTCTTTATATAAAAATAAGATTCGTTTTAAAACATGGCTAAATTTTTCTTGTTTTAAAACGAATCTTATTAATTACCATCAAACAGAAAATAAAAATGTTATAGCATTTTTAAAATATGCACTAACTTAAAAATATTATAACGATATAATCGTTTTATTGTTGTATTGTTTTTTTGCTTCAATAAGTGCAAGCACATCCCAATTAGTTTTCATCAAAGCCAAAAGACCATAACTTTCTGGATAAAGAGGATGTCCTGCAAGAGCACATTGAACCATTTCAGGATCACTTAAAGAAGATGTTACATCTGCATTTATTTCTTGTGCAAGTTTTAATTTTACAAAAGCAGGATGTTGCTCTACCTCAGATTTATTAACTTTAGCACAGTATGATATAATTTTTATAGCATCTTTTCCCGCATTGAAGTCTCCATTTATTGCGTGAGTTAATTCATGGCCTACGGTATCTTTAATAAAAGTATCACCTGCATTGATAAGGTTTGGATTAAAACCTATGCACCCTGGTTTATATTCTTTATAGCGCCATATTGGTTTTTCCGGATTGGCTTCATATTCTTCAAGACTAATTGAATCATCCATTGATATCATTTTTGATACAGCACCTCTGCAACCGGCACTTGCTATAGGTAATAAGTCATCACCTAAAATGCCCACATTAAAGGCTGTTGGCTCAAATCCTCTTTGTTGCATTCCTTCAATCAACGCTTTTGCAAAATTTTCTGGGATATCAGGACTCCATGTTGTGTTGTTCCATGGATGTTGTAAAGATTGAAAATCAAATTCAGAACGAGCACACGCTTCTAAACAAAATGCTTTCCATACTTGTGAGAGAGGATCAATATTATAGGCTTGCCTCAATTCTTCTTGCGCATTAATTTTAATCTGATAAAGATGTTCACGTATTGCATCAAATTCTTTTGTAATGCGAATCTTTGCTAAATCTGCTGGTAATGCAAGAAGCAAAATACGTCTTTGAGTTTGTATAGTGTCGATCAACCTATGTTTTTTGGCACAAATTTTACGCAAAATAAGTAATTTTTTATTGACCGATAATGTATTAACATCAACATTATCTTTTAATGTTACGTTCTTGAGTTTATTGACTATATTTAAATTGGGCATCGATGCAACGTACAATCTATCCAAATCTTTTTTTACCATTTCAATAGTAGCATCAGGCCTCAGGTGAAGAGCCACTTTTTTTCTTACACTTACTACTGCCTTAACTGCAATATCTTGATCGTGCGATCTTTCACGCTTCATACCAAATACTATGGTATTACTTATGAGCACAAGCAGCCCAAAACTACTATTCATTACGACTTTACGCATATAACCCTCTATAATTTTACCTACTTGCAAGAATCAAGTGGTTGATTCAATTCACGAATCTCATTTACTGTTTTTCCACCACATTCTTTATAAAGAGCATGATATTTTTTCTTATCTTCTTCAGAAATATATTTAGGAACTCGCAAATCTTCTAGATCATCAAAAAATGTTCTATAGCGCGTATAGTAAGTAGGACCACAACCATATCCCTCATACCATACTTGAGTATATTTGTAATAACGATTTTTTACATGCAATGGGTCAATTGTTGCGATAACTCTAAAAATTTCTTCGTTATCCTCATCCATTGCTGTTTTTAATATCCTATTATGTATCTCATAATTTGCTTTAAAGATACGGTCTTTTATTGGAGGATCTTCTGATTCACTATAGTCATCAGTTTTTGCTAATATCTCAGCAATAATTTTTATCGTATCAATATCTTTACATCGAACGGCAATCTGCAAATAGACTTTCAGTGAAGATAAAGGTTCCTTATTCAATAGATTATTATCTCTACAAATAGCTCCAACCTGCCTTATCTTCGCAAAAGTAACCTGGATCAACATAGCTTCATGATCATATTGAACCCACAAATCACTTTTTTTACTATAGTCACAATTCTTAATATCAAATTTTTTAGCCATATCGTGATCAGTAAACCAAAGGTTACGATATATTATATTGGTTCTATTCCTTGTACCCCAGAATTTAGCAACTATAGGATACATCCTCTTTACAAAAGAATCCCCAGCATTGTTCAGTTGTGATAATTTCTTATGCCATTCTTGATTAGTCTTTTGCAACAAGTCAATAACCTTAAATCCACCATAATTATAAATATTAACCAAACAATCGAGTGGTATATAATTAATTGGCGTAAACATTCGATCAACTTCTTGGAAGGCTTTCTCAGATTCTTGGAGTATTTTCTCATAATCAACAACAATAGGTTGGTGTTTTTTGTGTAGCATCAATTTTGTTTTGCAATTACTTCTCATACCACGTAATGATACAGTGCTACACAGTAAAACAGACCAACACATTATCTGTAATAAAAACCCACATTCCCTCATAAAAATCCCTCTAAATATTATTGATTAGGATAAAACACATACAGATACTGTTGTTTGAATTTTTGCTGCGCTTTGTTCACCACCATGTTGTTTATAGAGAGCAATATACTCATCCCGATTATGAATGTTATAACTTGATTCTATAATCCTATCCAGAGTTGAACCGTATGGAGTACAGAAATTCAAACAATTAAATGGATCGATTTCAGCCAATATCCCAAAAGCTTCTTTTTTGTTCCCTTCCATAGCAGTTATCAACAAAGTATCATAGACCGAATAACAATGAGCCCAAACGAAGGTGGTACCTCTTTGTATCATCTTTTTTGCTTTTAATGACAATGCTCTGAGACGATCAAGATTATTTTGTTCAATAGCTATTGCAAACACCATTAACAAATCATCCATACCTATCTTATCAACTCTACTTGATAATGCAGTCATAACATCTTCCACAGAACCAAAAGCAGCCTCTACCATTAACGAAATTGTTTTTAATGAGAATGTACGTTTCTTTGCTTTTTTAAGATTATACTTAAAGATCTTTTGTTCAGCATCTCTAAGTTTTAACGGAAAATTAATAATATCATAGTAACTGCCCATTTCATTTACTTCACAAATCTCTGGGAGATCAAAAATAACATATCGTTCCCCATTGTCTTCAGAACTATAGCGTGCAAATACATCATAATAGAATTGACGCTCTTGAGTATTATTTAAAATACTAATCATTACATCAGTACGTTTATCCCGAGCAGCATTAAGAATAGCAAGGTTAACATCTTTCTTACCCAGATAAGGCTTGTTTAGGGCACATTGATACATATTTTGTTTTGTTTTAGATAATTTACTACGCAGAAACCGGCAGGTATTTTTCAACTCATTTTTAACGCTATAGCCATATCCAATGTGCACCAGCAAATCTTTGCTAATACAAGCATTTCGTACACCATCCTCAATAAGCGTTTGATCAACTTCTTGAAATGCTTGCTTAATTTCTTGTAATGTTTTCTCATAATCAACAACAATAGGTTGATGTTTTTTGTATGATATCAACTTTTTATTGCAATTAATCATGCCAAATAATGATACAGTGCTACACAGTAAAATCGATAAACTCGTTATTTTTAATAAGAAAAATTCCCTCATAAAAATCCCTCTAAATATTTTTCTTTAGTCATTATTTCTTCTAATATTTTTCACTGTATTCTTTATATATAATACTATATTTTTTCTTTTTGTCTTTATAAAAAGGGGAAGGAAAGACTTTGCATATCAAAAGATATACTCAAAAACACAAGGGGCCGCACTTTCCCCTTTAAGGGAATTATTAGTCTTAAAGATGAAAAGTGTGATTTTCAAAAACGTATAATAATTATAGGCGTTTACAAAATTGATATTGAATAATTACAATTGTGATGGTTTTTATAGATTAAGATCAACTTTGTTTTATCTTAGATCAAAAAGGCGTGTATTGGTTTGACCACCCTTTTCACCAATTTTCGAGGCGTCCAATTGGTACGCTATCTTATTCTTCTTTACGCTCACCTTATCCCCCTTTTAAGCAACACACTTCGCAGTAACACTTATTCCTTATCCTTCTTCTTTATACGTATATTACATATACCTAAATCCTTAATCCTTATTCTCTTTATAATTATTCCTTATAAAATAAATTATTCCTTGATTCTCATCCTTCTTATTCTTATCCTTATATTCTTTATATCCTTATATCCTTATATCCTTATATCTCATCTTCCATTACCCTTCCTTATTTATTCTTCCTTATTCTTAATTCTTAAAACGGAGTCTTCTGCCCCCCGCCTCATTAACAATCCCGCAGGGAAAGGCGGAGGGGCAGAATTGACGGAGTGTGGGTGCGAGTGTTGGTTCAGCTGGAGAACAAAAGAGGGAAACGTGGGCACTGAAGGTAAAACACCCCCATGAACGTCAATTATCCGACGCGTATACATAAAAATAAGCTCCCTATAGCTAACGATCGTCAAAATTCTGTATTTTTTAACCCAGGCAAGCAAAAATCTTAGTATAAGTCACTAATATTTTATGAGCTTATTGTTGACAGGGGATGTTTTTTTGTTATCCTATAAAAAGAGCCTATATAGGGCATTAACCCATGGCCCCATGAGCAGACAACTGAAGATGTTACGCAAGAAAACGCCATGGAAACTATGTAAATATAGCATAAACAACACAACCAAAAGGATCGAGATGGCAAAAATCATAGGGATCGATTTAGGTACAACAAACTCGGTAGTAGCCTTCATGGAAGGTGGACAAGCCAAAGTTATACCTAATAAAGAAGGTTCAAACACTACCCCTTCAATCGTTGCATACACCAAAGACGGTAGCCGTTTAGTGGGTGTCTTGGCAAAACGTCAAGCAGTAACAAACCCAGAAAACACCCTTGCTTCAGTAAAACGTTTCATTGGTACCAAATACGAAACAGCTGCAAAACAAGCTAAAAACGTATCGTACACAATATCTCGTAACGACAATGGCGAAGTTACCATTGAAGCACAAGGCAAGAAATTTGCTCCACAAGAAATCTCAGCCGCAGTATTAACCTACCTTAAGCAAACAGCAGAAGATTACCTTGGGCATAAAGTAACTGAAGCGGTTATCACCGTTCCTGCATACTTTAATGACGCTCAACGTCAAGCAACAAAAGATGCGGGCAGAATCGCAGGTCTTGATGTTAAACGTATCATCAACGAACCAACAGCTGCAGCACTTGCGTATGGTGCGGATAAAAAAGGCAACTCAACAGTTGCAGTATTCGACTTTGGTGGCGGAACATTTGACGTTTCAATTTTAGAAATCTGCAATGGCGTGATCGAAGTTAAATCAACCAATGGCGACACAATGCTTGGTGGTGATGACGTTGATCATAAATTGATCGATTACCTTGTTGAAGAATTCAAAAAAGAACAAGGCATTAATCTCAGCGCCGACAAAATGGCATTACAACGTCTTAAAGAAGCTGCAGAA
>Ga0111539_10011130_pt1 | contig 11316 bp, 7 predicted proteins | sample RhiMethybrSRZTD1_FD_79667 | JGI IMG/M metagenome (GOLD analysis project Ga0111539, IMG submission 79667) | Populus rhizosphere microbial communities from Tennessee, USA - Rhizosphere MetaG P. TD hybrid SRZTD1 (version 2) (version 2) | ecosystem: Host-associated > Plants > Roots > Rhizosphere >...
AGCCTCGGCCGCGGGCGCAGCCTCGGCGGGCGTCGCAGCCTCGGCGGGCGTCGCAGCCTCGGCGGGCGTCGCAGCCTCGGCGGGCGTCGCAGCGTCGGCGGGCGTCGCAGGGTCGGCGGCGTCGGGGCGCGCCTCGGCCGCGGCGCCGTCCCACCGCGACCGCCGCGACCCCGGGCCGCCGTGCCCGTGGCCGCGGTGCCCGTGCTGCCACGGGGGCGGGCCGGGCCCCCGGCGGCGGACCCCGGCCGGAGCCCGGTCGCCCGGGCCGGCGAGGAGGGTCGGCAGCACCGTGGACAGGTCCTCCAGCACCCGTTGGGGCAGTTCGAGCAACCCCGGCGCCCGGGCGTCGAGGGCGCTCGGGTCGACGCCGGCGGCCCGGGCCGCGGCCTCGCGCTGGGCCCGGGTCTTCTTCGACTGCACGGTGACGCCACCCCACAGGCCCCCGGCGCGGACCCGGATGATCGGCGCTCCGGGCTGGGGATCGACGGTGCGCGTGAGGTTCGAGGCCCCGCCCATGAGCACGAAGCCGTCCATGTCGACGCGGGTGCCCTCGGCGACCGTGATGTGGACGCCCCCCATCACGGCGGTGGCGCGGACCTCGACCGGGCCCTCGAACTCGGCGTCGCGGAAGTCGAGGTGGACGCCACCCCAGAACGCCACGGCCCGCACCTGGCTGCCGGGTCGCCACCGCCCGCGGGCGTGGCTGCCGCTCATGATCCCGACGAAGCGGCGGGGCCGCGGGCGCCGGTCGGCGGGGCCGCGCCGGTCGTCGACCGGCCGGGCGGTGGCCGAGTAGCCGGCCGCCGGCGCCGGCACCGGCGCGTCGGTGGGGGCGTCGACCAGGCCCGGGGGCAGGCTGCGCCCCACGGCCTCGAGATCGGCGACCGTCTTCGCCTCGTACACCCGGCCGGCGAGGTCGGAGAACTCGTCGAGCGTCAGCCGGCCGGCGCCGGTGTGCGTGCGCAGCACGTCGATGGCCTGCTGACGCTCGGCATCGCCGATGCGGTGTTCCCCCCGGTCGACCATGACCGACAGTCTCGCGCCCCCACCTGCGCCCGGTGACCACGATGTTTGTGACGTGGTCGGGCGGGGAGCACGGGGCTGGGTCCACAGGTCGGGGGCGTGGCAGGCTCCCCCGGTGGGACGGGCCGGGCCCCCGCCGGCGGTGAGACATGGGTCACCCGGCTCGCCCGTCTACCTACTGGTAGGTAGGGTGGTGTCCGTGGCCGCCGACCCGATGCACGCCGACGCCCTCCTGACCGAGCTCGAGCCCGTGACGGCCTCGCTGCTCGAGCGCCACCTGGCGCAGACGAAGGAGTGGTTCCCGCACCAGCTCGTCCCCTACAGCCGGGGCCGCGACTTCGAGCCCGACTACGAGTGGTCGCCCGACGACGCCGGCCTGTCCGACGAGGTGCGGTCGAGCCTGTTCGTGAACCTCCTCACCGAGGACAACCTGCCCTACTACTTCCGCACGATCGAGGCGATGTTCGGGCGCGAGTCCGCGTGGGGCGAGTGGAGCCGGCGCTGGACGGCCGAAGAGGGCCGCCACTCGATCGTGATCCGCGACTACCTCACCGTCACCCGGTCCCTCGACCCCGTGGCGCTCGAGCGGGCCCGCATGGCCCAGGTCAGCTGCGGCCAGGTGCCCGAGCCCCCGACCCCGCACGAGGGGCTCGTCTACGTCGCCCTGCAGGAGCTGGCCACCCGCATCGCCCACCACAACACGGGCAAGGTCGTCGACGATCCCGTCGGCTACGAGATCATGAAGCGGGTGGCGTCCGACGAGAACCGCCACCACCTCTTCTACCGCGACCTGTGCAGCGCGGCGCTCGAGGTCGACCCCTCGGGCATGGTGATCGCCATCGAGAAGCAGGTGCGCGAGTTCGAGATGCCCGGCACGGGCATCGTCGACTTCGACGCCCACGCCCGGGCCATCGCCAAGGCCGGCATCTACGACTTCAAGATCCACCACGACCAGATCCTCCAGCCGGTCGTGCTGCGCCACTGGGGCGTCGAGGGCCTGACGGGTCTCGACGACGAGGCCGAGGCCGCCCGCGACGCGCTGCTCACCCGCATCCGCCGCATCGGCAAGGCCGGCGAGCGCCTGGCCCGCCGGCGGGCCGAGGAGGAGGCGGCGAGCGCCGACGAGCGCGTCCCCGCCGCCGTCTGACCGGCCGCACCGGGCGCGCGGCGACGGCGGGTCAGCCGGCCGGCGTCGTCGTCGACGTGGTCGTCGAGGCCGCGCCCGTGGCCGGTGCCTCGGGCGCGGGATAGATGCCGTACGACTCCTCGCCGGGGTACACGAGCCCCAGCTCCCGGGCCTCCTGCTCGACCCGGTCGTCGGTCTGCAGGTCGCGGGCCTCGTCCTCGAGGATCTCGTTCTCGCGCTCGAATGCGGCCTGCCGCTCGCGCGCCCGGTTCTCGGCAGCCTGCAGGTTCAGCGCGGTGCGCACCGGGAACACCGTGTAGACCAGCACCGCCGCCACGACCACGGCGGCGGCCCGCACGCCGATGCGGCGCAGGCGCGCCACCCGCTCGGCGCGGGCCTCGGGGTCGGACGGCAGCAGCCGTTCGAGGTCGAGGTTCCTCAGCCCCTCGACCACCCGCGGGGCCCGGCGCTCGCCGGGGCGGGTGGGTCCGGGACCGCTCGCACCCTGGCCCGAGGTGCGCCGGCGGTCGGCCGACGGGCGCGCACCCCGGCGCAACGCCTCGCCGACCACCTTGAGCGACGGTCGGGCCGACCCGGCACCCGGGGTGGACGCGCCGTCGACGGCCCCCGACGCGGCGGCGCCGGCCGGGGTGACCGTGGGGATGTCTCCGGTGCCGCCGGCCCGCCGGGGCCGGGGCGGCAGCGGAGTGACCGACGCCGGCGTGCCCGAGTTGCGGCGGAGCCGCCGGCCCGCCGGGTCGCCGCCCTGCTCGGACAGCGTGGGGGTGAGCAGCACCGCCCCCGGCGCGCCGGGGATGCGCCGCGGGCGCGGCCGGGCGCCGCGCGGCCGGGGCGCTGCGGGCCCACGCCCGGCGCGCGGGGCGGGGTCGGCCTCCGGGGCGGCTGGTGGGGCGGGATCGCCGGGGGCGGAGCGGTCGTCCACGACCGACCCGTCGGGCCGCCGCACGACGACCGACGGCGTCGTCCACGCGCCGCGGACCCGGCCGCCGGCCTCGTCGTCGCCGGGACGCGGGTCGTCGCGCTCGGTCACGGAGTCCCGCCGGTGCTCACGTCACGCCACCCGCGCGCGCCACGGCGGACCGACCGCGGTACGCGGCCTGCTCGTCCAGCACGTCCTCGATGCGCAGGAGCTGGTTGTACTTGGCCACGCGATCGCTGCGCGCCGGGGCCCCGGTCTTGATCTGGCCGCAGTTGGTGGCGACCGCCAGGTCGGCGATGGTGGTGTCCTCGGTCTCGCCCGACCGGTGCGACATCACCGACGTGTACGCCGCGCTCGACGCCAGCGCCACGGTCTCGAGCGTCTCGGTGAGCGTGCCGATCTGGTTGACCTTCACGAGGATGCTGTTGGCCACGCCGGCGTCGATGCCCCGCTGGAGCCGCTCGACGTTGGTGACGAACAGGTCGTCGCCGACCAGCTGCACGCGGTCGCCGAGGGCCGCGGTCAGCTCGGTCCAGCCGTCCCAGTCCTCCTCGCTGCACCCGTCCTCGATCGACACGATCGGGTACTTCCCCGCCAGCTCGCCGAGCAGCCCGACCATCTCGGACGGCGACAGCTCGCGCCCGTCGGCGGCCAGCGAGTACCGGCCGTCGCCGAAGAACTCGGTCGACGCCACGTCCATGGCCAGGGCCATGTCGTCGCCCGGGGTGAACCCGGCCTTCTCGATCGCCTCGACGAGCAGGGTCAGCGCCTCCTCGTTCGAGGCGAGGTCGGGGGCGAACCCGCCCTCGTCGCCGACGGCGGTGGACATCCCGCGCTCGTGGAGCACGCCCTTGAGCACGTGGTAGGTCTCGCACCCCCACCGCAGCGCCTCGCGGAAGCTGGCGGCGCCCACGGGCATGATCATGAACTCCTGGAAGTCCACGTTGTTGTCGGCGTGCGCACCCCCGTTGAGCACGTTCATCATCGGCACCGGCAGCACGTGGGCGTTGGTGCCGCCGACGTAGCGGAACAGCGGCAGCCCCACCTCGTCGGCCCCCGCCCTGGCCACGGCCAGCGACACGCCGAGGATGGCGTTGGCGCCGAGCCGGGCCTTGTTGTCGGTGCCGTCGAGGTCGAGCATCTGGCCGTCGACGTCGCGCTGGTCGAGCGCGTCGAAGCCCAGCAGCGCCTCGCGGATCTCGCCGTTCACGTGGTCGACCGCGCCCTCGACGCCCTTGCCGCCGAAGCGCTCGCCCCCGTCGCGGAGCTCGACGGCCTCGAACTGCCCGGTCGAGGCGCCCGACGGCACCATGGCGCGACCTTCGGCGCCCGAGGCCAGGAAGACCTCGACCTCGACGGTCGGGTTGCCCCGGGAATCGATGACCTCACGGCCGAGGACATGCTCGATGCTGGACATCGCTGGTGTGGCTCCTGTTGCGAGTGTTGGTCACGTTACTTGCGGTGGTCGGTGGAACGGGGTTCATCAGTACCTTCTGGCGTCTCTCACCGCGGGATGACGCGGTGAGAGACGCCAGAAGGGGGTTCCTGGGCCCGGAAGCGGTCGCGGACCTGCTCGGCCGCGAGGCGCAGCTCGGTCTCGGGGTCGTCGCCGGTGAGGCGGACCTCGTCGACCACCTCGAGCAGGCGCCGCCCGGCCTCGCGCACGGCGCCGTCGCCGCCGCGGTGGTCGCCATCGCCGCCGCCGCCGTCGAGCAGGCGGCGCCAGTCGACGCCCTGCGACTCGGCCTTCTTCTGGACCTTGGACGCGAACAGCAGGGCGGGCAGGGCGGTCGGGATGCCGTCCATCACGCTGGCCCGGCCCTTCTCGGCCTTCTTGAGCTGCTCCCAGCGGGCCGCCACCTCGTCGGCGTCGGCCGCGGTGGCGACGCCGAACACGTGGGGATGGCGACCGACGAGCTTGGCGCTGATGCCGCGGGCCACGTCGGCCAGCGTGAACCGCCCCTCCTCGGCGGCCAGGGCGGCGTGGAACACGACCTGGAACAGCAGGTCGCCCAGCTCCTCCTCGAGGTCGTCGAACCCCTCCCCCGCCTCGACGTCGAGGTGGTCGATGGCCTCGAGCACCTCGTACGCCTCCTCGATCAGGTGGCGCCGCAGGCTCTCGTGGGTCTGCTCGCGGTCCCACGGGCACTCGGCCCGCAGGCGCCGCACGACCTCGGCAAAGGCCGCCACCTCGCCGGCGATCGGTGCCGCGAGGATGGGCACGTACACCGACGTGAGGTGGTCGGGCTCGACGGCGCGGTCGAGCTCGTGCCACGGCACCGCGACGATGCGCTCGTCGGGCAGCCCGAGGCGCTGGAGCACGGTGACGGTCGGGCTGTCGGGGCTCGCCCCGGGGCCGGTCGGGCGGGTGTCGGGGCCGACGTCGCCGGCCCGGCCGGCGGCCGCGGGACCGGCGGCGGGGGCAGCCGTCGGGTCGGCGGCGGCGATCGCGTCGACCACCTCGCCGACGGCCAGCTTGATCTCGGCGAGCACGTCGGGCGTGTCGCACTGGCCGACCAGCAGCGGACCCCGCTGCCCCGCAGCCGCGCTGGCGAAGCGGTGGCCGTCGACCAGGCGCACGCCGCGCTCCACCGGGTCGACGGCGAGCCGCACCCACGCCAGGTCGACGAACGACAGGGCGGCCAGCAGCTCGACGTCCACCCGCTCGTCGGCGACGAGCAGCTCGACCGTGTGCTCGGCGACGACGGGCGAGCCGGGGACGGCGTACAGCACCTCGCCGTGGTCGGCCGCCGCGGCCACGAGGGCCTCGACGATGCCCGCGTAGACGTCGTCGATGCGGTCGGCGGCGTCGTAGAGCCCGTCGAAGCTCGTGGCGTCTCCCATGACCGCCGCCGACGGGTGCCGCGCCGTGCGGACGAACCGGTGCGGGATGCGCTCGACCGCCGCCGTCACGATCGGCGTGACGAGGTCGGGACCACCGGGCCCGAGCCCGCACACGACGACGCGCGGGCGGGCGCCGTCGACGGGCGGCCCGGCGGGAGGGGGATCGGGAGCGGTCACGGCCCGACGCCGCGACGGGGGAGGCCGGCGACCGGCGTCACCCCGCCGGGAGCTCCGAGCCGGGAGCACCCGTGCCCGCGTCGCCCCCGGTGCCGGGTGCGGGCCGCGGGCCGGCCGGCGGGACGATCCGGAACGTGTCCTCGTCCCAGCTGCCGTAGCGGGAGCTGACCGACACGTCGCCGTCACCACTGACGAGGTCGAGCGCCTGCGCGTTCAGCTCGTCGGGCTCGAGCTGGTCCTGCACGACGTTCAATGCCGCGAAGCCGTCGAGGTAGATGTCGCGAAGGTCGGCGGGGATCCCCTTGGTGCCTCCCTCGAGTTGCTCGTCCAGCTCGCTCGTGATCGCCCGGCGAGCCGCGGAGATCGACAGGTCGTTGTCGGCGACGAGCTGCTGACTCAACAGGAGGTTGAAGTGGATGCCGCCCATCACGCCGGCGTACTCCTGCGAGAACGCGCCGCGGGGGGTGCCCTCGGGCCGGAGCTGGTCGGCCGTCACGTCCTGGTCCGGGAACAGGAAGGCGCGCATCCCCTCGTTCTCGTAGACGAAGTCGAGGCTCGCCTCGAAGTCGCTCTCGCTGATCGACTGGTCGCCGACGGCGATCGCAGACGAGCTGCTGCCGCACCCGGACGCGGCCAGGCCCACGACGGCGACGAGGGCGAGCAGGGAAGCGAGGCGGCGCGTCAGCACGGGCCCGATCGTAGGGACTGGCGCCGGCGGGAACGAACCAGCCCCCTGCCGCGATCCGCCCCGGCAGGCACGCTAGGCCGCTTCCTTGACCGGGAAGAGGGTCGACAGCAGGTCGACGAGGTCGGCGGCGACCTGGCGACCGCCCTCGGTGGGCACCACGAGCTGGCCCATGTCGGCCTTGTACAGGCCCTTCGGCACCAGCCGCTTGAGCCGCACCTCCTCCGACACCTTGAGCTTCACGGGGCTCATGCGGGCGGTCCACACCGCCGCGCCGATGCCGGTGACCTTGACGACGTTGAGCTCGCGGATGCCGAGGCGGGCGGCCTCGGCCCGCAGGCGGGCGACCTCGAGCAGGGCGACGGCCTCGTCGGGCACGGGGCCGTAGCGGTCCTCCCACTCGGCGCGGATGTCGGCGACCTCGGCCTCGGTGGTGACCGCGGCCAGGCGCCGGTACGCCTCGAGCCGCAGCTCCTCCTTCTCGACGTAGGTCGTGGGCAGGTTGGCGTCGAGCGGCAGGTCGAGCTTGATCTCGGCCGGCTCGCGCACCTCCTCGCCCTTGAGCTCGGCCACGACCTCGCTGACCATCTGGCAGTACAGGTCGTAGCCGACCGCGGCGACGTGGCCCGACTGGCCGGTGCCCAGCAGGTTGCCGGCACCGCGGATCTCGAGGTCGCGCATGGCGATCTTGAACCCGGAGCCCAGCTCGGTGGCCTCGCCGATCGTCTTGAGGCGTTCGTAGGCCTCTTCGGTGAGCGTGCGGTCGCGGGGGTGGAACAGGTAGGCGTAGGCCCGCTGGCCCGACCGCCCGACCCGGCCCCGGATCTGGTGGAGCTGGCCCAGGCCGAGCAGGTCGGCCCGGTCGACGACCAGCGTGTTGACGGTCGGCATGTCGATGCCCGACTCGATGATCGTGGTGCAGACGAGCACGTCGTACTCGCCCTCCCAGAAGTCGATCACCACCTTCTCGAGCGAGCCCTCGTCCATCTGCCCGTGGGCGATGGCGACGCGGGCCTCGGGCACGAGGTCGCGGATGTGCGCGGCCACGTGGTCGATGTCCTGCACGCGGTTGTGCACGTAGAAGACCTGGCCCTCGCGCAGCAGCTCGCGGCGGATGGCCTCGGCGATCGCCCGGTCGTCCTGCTCGCCCACGTAGGTGAGGATCGGCTGGCGCTCGGCCGGCGGGGTGTTGAGCAGCGTCAGGTCGCGGATGCCGGTCAGGCTCATCTCGAGCGTGCGCGGGATCGGCGTGGCGCTGAGCGTCAGCACGTCGACGCCGGTCTTGAACTGCTTGATCTGCTCCTTGTGGCTGACACCGAAGCGCTGCTCCTCGTCGACGACGAGCAGGCCGAGGTCCTTGAACGTGATGTCGCCCGAGAGCAGCCGGTGGGTGCCGATGACGATGTCGACCTCGCCGGCCTCGACGCCCTTGGCCACCTTCCGGGACTGGCCCGGGGTGAGGAACCGCGACAGCACCTCGACGCGCACGGGGTAGGCGGCGAAGCGCTCGCTGAAGGTCTGGAAGTGCTGCTGGGCCAGCAGCGTGGTGGGCACGAGCACGGCGACCTGCTTGCCGTCCTGCACCGCCTTGAACGCGGCGCGGATGGCGACCTCGGTCTTGCCGAACCCCACGTCGCCGCAGACCAGGCGGTCCATGGGCGTGGGGTCCTCCATGTCGGACTTCACGTCGGCGATGGCCGTGAGCTGGTCGGGGGTCTCCTGGTAGGGGAACCCGTCCTCGAACTCCTTCTGCCACGGCGTGTCGGGCGGGAAGGCCGTGCCGCCCTCCTGGAGGCGCTTCTGGTAGAGCACCACCAGCTCCTGGGCGATCTCGGCCACCGCGGCCCGCACCTTGGCCTTGGTGCGCTGCCAGCCGTCGCCGCCCAGCCGGCTGAGGCTCGGGCTGTCGCCGCCGGTGTAGTGGCGCACGGCGTCGATCTGGTCGGAGGGGACGTAGAGCTTGTCGTCGCCCTTGTACTCGAGCAGCAGGTAGTCGCGGTCGACGCCGCCGATGGCCCGCTTGACCATGCCGCCGTAGCGGGCCACGCCGTGCTGGTGGTGGACGACGTAGTCGCCCTTCTTGAGGTCGTCGAAGAAGCCCTCGGCGTCGCGGCGGCGCGGCCGGGCCCGCCGGTGGGCGCGGCGGCGGCCCGTGAGGTCGGACTCGGCCAGCAGCGCCAGCTTGACGCCGCGCAGGACCGCACCCCGCTCGAGCGGGGCCACGTGGACCTCGGCGGTGACGCCCTCGGACGCGAGCAGGTCGCGCAACCGGTCGGCCGAGCCCTGGCCGTCGGCACCGACGACCACGCGGTAGCCCTCACTGCGCAGCGTCTGGAGGCGGGACATCAGGCCGCTGCCGTCGCCGACCACCGGATCCCACCCCGAGCCCTGCACCTGCGGGGTGTCGGGACCGTCGGGCACGCTGACGACGTGCCAGGCGGCGGCCCTGGTGTGGGCGAGCAGGCGGTCGAACTCGAGGTGCAGCCGGGGGAACCCGTGGGCGGCGCTGCGGTCGTCGCGTCGATACAGAGACCGCCCCGAGTCGGTCGTGGTGCGTCGAGGCAGGGCGCCGTCTGCATCGATCGCCCCCCACGTCACGGCCAGGGTCGACGCCAGGTCGGCCTCCTCGGCCAGCAGGTCGGCGGCCCGGTCGCGCATGCGGCGGGGCTCGCACAGCAGCACCTGGGCGTCGTCGCCGACGACGTCGAGCAGGGCGCGCTCGTCGCGCGTGAGCCACGGCAGCCACGACTCCATGCCGTCGAACACCAGGCCCTGGGCCAAGCGCTCCCACTGCTCGCGGCCCCACGGCTCGAGGCCGATCAACCGCTCGGCCCGCGCCCGCACCTCGTCGGTGGGCAGCAGCTCGCGGCAGGGGAACAGCAGCACCTCGGCGAGGTCGTCGGTCGAACGCTGGTCGGACACCGAGAACTCGGTGAGGCGGTCGACCTCGTCGCCCCACAGGTCGATGCGCACGGGCCGGTCGCCGGTCGACGGGAACACGTCGACGATCGAGCCGCGCACCGCCAGCTCGCCGCGGTGCTCGACCATCTCCTCGCGCCGGTAGCCGGCGGCCACGAGGTCGCCCACCAGGTCGTCGCGGTCGATCTGCTGGCCGGGCGCGAGCCGGATCGGCTCGACGTCGTCGACGTGCGGGCCCAGGCGCTGCACGAGCCCCCGCACCGAGGCGACGACGACGGCGGGCCGGTGCTCGGCGTGCCGCAGGCGCCACAGCACCCGCAGGCGGCGACCCATCGTCTCGACACCGGGGCTGACCCGCTCGAACGGCAGCGTCTCCCAGGCCGGGAACAGCTCGACCGCGTCGTCGCCCAGGTAGGCGGCGACGTCGTGGGCCAGGCGCTCGGCCTCGGTCGACGTGGGCACGGCCAGCACGACCGGCCGGCGCTTGGTCAGGTCGGCGAGGCCGGCGGTGACGAGGGCGCGCGCGGCCTCGGGAACGGCGATCGTGGCCGAGGCGCGGCCGAGCACCTGGGCCAGCGCCGGCTCGTCGCGCAGGGCGGCCGGCAGGTCGGCCAGGGACGCGCGAGTGCGCGCCCCCGAAGCTGTGGGGGCGGGTGTCATAAGCGGTTCAACGCTACCGGCTGGGCGGGGCGGAGGGACCCGCCGAGCGCCGGGTGGAGACATGCGCCGGCCCGTCCATCGGCTTCTGGCGTCTGTCACCGCGCGATGGCGCGGTGACAGACGCCGGAACCGGGGAACGTCCCGCGGTGTCCCCATCCGTTCCCGGACCGGGCGCGATGACTCCCGCCGGTCCGGGTCGTCTACACCGGTCCGACGAGGAGGCACCGTGACCGCTCCCGATGACACCACCGCCCCGACCGCCGAGCTCGACACCCGCTTCAGCGCCCCGGGGGCCACCGCCCGCCCGTGGGCCGACGTCCTCGAGGTGATCGAACGCGCCGAGATCTTCTGGCTGTCCACGGTCCGCCCGGACGGCCGCCCCCACGTGACGCCGCTGCCGGCGGTGTGGCTCGACGGCCGGCTGCACTTCGCCACGGGCCCGCGCGAGCAGAAGGCCCGGAACCTGGCGCGCAACCCGCAGTGCGCGCTCACGACCGGCACCGACCGGGCCCAGACCGGACTCGACGTCGTGACCGAGGGTCGCGCCGAGCGGGTCACCGACGAGGCCCTGCTGCGCCGCCTGGCCGATCGATGGCGGACGAAGCTCGACTGGCGGTTCGAGGTGGTCGACGGCGGCTTCCACGATCCGCAGCCGCCCGGGACCGACGGCGCCGGCGGCGACCCGGTCGACGACGCCCTCGTGTTCCGCGTCGAGCCGACCAAGGTGCTGGCGTTCGGCAAGGGCCAGCCGTACACCCAGACCCGCTACCGCTTCGCCTGACACCCGCGCGATCCGGTTCTGGCGTCTGTCACCGCGCCATCGCGCGGTGAGAGACGCCAGAAGGTCCGTCCGCCCGCCGGGAGGGCAGGCTGGCGGGATGGGACGGCCCCCGGAGACGCCGCTGGAGCTGCCGACGAACCTGGCGGCCGCCGCGCGGCGCG
>Ga0111539_10011131_pt1 | contig 11316 bp, 10 predicted proteins | sample RhiMethybrSRZTD1_FD_79667 | JGI IMG/M metagenome (GOLD analysis project Ga0111539, IMG submission 79667) | Populus rhizosphere microbial communities from Tennessee, USA - Rhizosphere MetaG P. TD hybrid SRZTD1 (version 2) (version 2) | ecosystem: Host-associated > Plants > Roots > Rhizosphere >...
ACGCTGGCCAATGTCAGCGTAGCTGGCGAACCTGCGCCGTCCACGAGTGCAGTGCAGTTCGCAAAACTCCGCACCAATGCCGACATGATAACGGAGCGGGAGCGTATGGGCCGCTACCTCCACGCCGAGCCGGACAAGACACTCGCGCTCGTTGCCGAGATGGATATGGGGACGCCCGAGACTGCGACCGGAACGGCGGTCGCGTACGCGTGTCCGATGCACCCCGAGATCCGAAGCGATCGCCCCGACCGCTGCCCCAAGTGCGGGATGAAGCTCTTGCCGGCGAATGTTGGCGGCGCCGCAACGCACAGTGGCCACGGTCATTCAGGTCATGCCGATGAGCACGAACATCATGGTCACGAGTCGACCGGCCGCGAGCAGGGTCACGAATCGGATGGCATCGAGTGGGAAGACGACATGGTCGAGGTGAACCGCATCACCACCCCGAGTAACACCCGGTGGAAGGTGATCGACCGCGCAACGGGGGCCGAAGGTGCGGGCATCGACTGGCGCCTCCGCGTCGGCGACCGCGTGAAGATTCGGTTGGTGAACGAAATGGCTTCCGACCATCCGATGCACCACCCGTTTCACATTCACGGTGCGGGTCGGTTTCTCGTTCTGGCGCGTGACGGAGTGACTCAGCCCAACCTTGTGTGGAAAGACACGGTGTTGATCCCGAGGGGGCAGACCGTTGACATCTTGCTCGACGTGACCGAGCCAGGGCTATGGATGGCGCATTGCCACATCGCCGAGCATCACGAGAGTGGGATGATGTTCATGTTCAGGGTGGAACGGTAGGCGAGAGACGCATTGGTTGGTGGTCTGCAGGCAAGCAAGAGGACGAGATGCGAGGTTCGATCAGAACGTGATTTCGATCGAGCTCGCCGACCGTTTTGCCGGCCCGTGAAAGACCACTTCGATGTTGTTTCCGTCGGGATCCAGGACGAAAGCCGCGTAGTAGCCGGGGTGATAAGGTCGTTCGCCGGGAGCGCCGTTGTCGGTGCCACCAGCGCGAATCGCCTCGGCGTGAAAGCGGTCGACCGTACCGCGATCGCCCGCCTGAAAGGCGAGGTGCACGCGCCCCGTCGTTCGACCCGCCGCCGCGGGGGAATCCGCGGTCGAGATGAAGAGCTCATCGGCCCAGAAAAAGCCGGGCCCCTCTCCTCCCAGCGGGACGCCGATCACGCCGAAGAGCGCTGCGTAAAATCGCTTCGCCGCGGCGAGATCGCGAACGACGAGCTGCACGTGGTCGATGAGACGGCCTCGATGAAGTTTGGACGTTTCCATACGCTAGAAATAGAAGGACGGTAGCACGCGCGCCAGCGGACATTCGATCGAGCCCCCGCGTCTGTGACCCCCGATCGCGCATTTTCGTCGGCTCAAGGCGTCAACGCGAAACAATAGATGCCGCCATAACCGCCGCTCGAACCCACGGACGGGTCATTGGAATTCGGGCCGCCGGTGTCGATAATCGTGCCGCCTGCGAGGCACCCCGGCTCGTCGAAGATCGAGATCCAGTTGTTGGTGTTCGAGCGCGGAAATGTGTACCCCACGTGAGGCTTGCCGCCGGTCGCCGTCGCGTCGGTCCAATCCTGACAAGTTGCCGCAAGTCCCGTTGACCAAAGCGTGCCTTGCGGACCGCTGCCCGTCAGCGTCGCGTGGTTGTCGTCGAGATTGAGGCCGCGGTTCGACGCGCCGGTCTCGTTGGGGAAGTCGTTGATGATGGCCGGATCCGCGCCTTGCGGTCTCGGCTGCAGCAGATCGGCCTTCGTCATGGCGACGACCCGCCCCAGCCGGTCGTACCAAGGACCATTGCCCACGCGGTCGATGGCGTTCACCTGGGTGCCGCCCGGCCCCTTGGCAACACTCAAGAAAGCGCGCCACGTTTTTCCGTTGCCTGGCAAGCCTCGCTCGGCGGTTTGCGTACAGATCTTGTCGGCACCCGTCAGACCGTCGGCCTCCCCAAAACGGAGATCACCGCCGAACCCTTTTGCATTGCCGGAAAGCGCGACCATCGCGGCCTGACTCGTTACGAAGAAGCTGAAGCGCGCCGTCGACGCATCGCCGGTCGGGCCGCCGCTGTCCGTTGCGCCACCTGCATCGACCACGCCGCCATTGCCGCCTGTACCTGCGGTTCCACCAGTTCCCGCGGTTCCACCAGTTCCCGCGGTTCCACCGGTTCCCGAGCTTCCCCCTTTGCCAGCGGTGCCGCCTGTGCCCGCGTTGCCGCCTGTCCCCGTGGTTCCACCGGTTCCCGCGTTGCCGCCTGTTGCCGTGGTTCCACCGGTTCCCGCGCTTCCCCCTTTGCCAGCGGCGCCACCGCTCGCGCCACCCGTACCTCCTGTACCACCCGTGCCACCCGTGCTTCCGCCGGTCGCACCCGTGCCCCCTGTGCTTCCACCGGCCGCAACGCCGCCGCTTCCTCCGCTGGCGCCGCCCGATCCGCCGGACGTCGCCCCGCCGCGACCCGTGGTGGTCGAGGTGCCGTCGTCGGTGCTGCTACACGCAATGGCCACTACCGATGTGCAAAGCAAGGTCGCGATTCCGAAGCGGCGCATCAACAAGCTTGTCATGTCGAACTCCTCACCTAAGCGATCAACAGCGATCTCAACCTGTTCAGGTCCCTCGCCTTCTCCACTTCTCCGGCGGCGCATCGAGCCTTCGCTTTTTCTTCACACGCCCGACACCGAACGCCAAAATTTGCGCGGGTCACCAGCTGGCCGGAAACCTGTCCGTCACGCGCAAGAGCGCGCCATGGTTGGGATCACAAATCCAAGCGTGCCCGACATCGTCGGCCGTCACGCAATGCGTATCGTTGGGCGCGTCCTGTCGGCCCAGAAACGACAACCTCCCAGCCGCCGAAACCCCGAGCGTGACGAGGCAGCGGCAAGCGCTGCCTGCCAGGTACACATGGCCGAGCGCAGGGCTATAGCCCATCACATCGAAACCCTTTCCTTGCGCAACGCTCGACAATATCCGCCCGCCATGATCGACATCGAGCACCGACGTCGTGCCTTCGGAGCAGGCCGCAAAGAGGAAGCCGTGCGCCTCATCGAGAGCGATGCCCCGCGATCCGGCGCAGGCGTTCGCCCATTCACCGACGACCGCGCGCGTCTTGATGTCGAGCGCGACGGTGGTCGACTGCCATCGATGGGTATACGCCAGGCCCCGCTTCGCATCGATGACCAACGATTCGGGTCCGTTGTTGATTGGAATCGATGCGGCGTGCGCAGGTACCGGCGGCAGAGCATTGGAAACCGTGAAGACCTCGATCTGTGAACTATCCGGCTCGGTAACCCAAAGCTCGCGCGTGGCTGGAACGAATCGAATGTAGTCGGGACCGGCCGCGAGCGCGGTGCTTCCGACGATCGCGTTCGTGCGCGAGTCGACCACGACGAGTTTCCGCGAGGTGCGGTCGGTCACGAAGAGAAATCCGTTGTCTTCGTCGACCGAGGTTGGCCCTTCGTCGTGACCACCGTCAAAGTCTGCCGTCGCACTGAAACCACCGATCGCGGTGACCGTCATCCGCTCGGGATCGATCAAATCCAAGTGTCCGCTTCTCCCCGCTGGAACGAGGACGCGGTGAAGCACGCTCGAATAGCGCAAATCGTCGAAGCCAATACCGGGCGACGAGCCCGGCAGATCGATGCGATCGCCGGCGATCACGGGCTTGCAGCTCGTGGTGAATGCGGCGAATGACAGAATGAATCCCAGCCGGCGGCCGAACTTCGAGAGGACCTCGTTCAGGCGCCTGGGCAATCGATGTCCGAACATCGCAACCGCTACATACGCCCGCTTACAAGAGCGGACAATTGATCTATGGTCGGCCGGCGGGTCGACAGCGACGGCAATTCAAGCGCTGCGAAATGCCGCGACCCCAATATCGGAGAGAGGAGACGCCATGAAGAGCATCGAACAGCAAGGGACACTCGCTTTTTCCAGGGCATTGCGCGCACTAGCGTTCACCGCTTCGTTCGCCGGACTGGCTGGCGCCTGTTCCTCGACCGCGCAGTCTGTTCCTCCGCCCAACGCCGGCAATAGCGCGGCAGTTCAGCTCTCCGCGCACGTCGACGCGAAGCCCATCGACGCAAGCGCGGTCGGTTCGACGACCGGCGCGAAACCGGAGCAAACCGACAAGGTCGTCAAGGTATCCTTTCCACGCAACGACGTTCCTGTGGCAGTCGACGGCTGGAACAACGTGCCGCCCTTCATGGGCCTCAGCTCGTGGGCAGCGTTCACACCGGGGGAGAAACCTGGCGTCGAAGCGATGGTCATGGGCGACCTCGTCTTGTTCGAAGATGAGGTGAACCCGGCGATGAGCGCCGCGCTTGACAGTGGGCTCGAAGTGACGGCGCTTCACAATCACTTTTTCTACGATAAGCCCAAAGTATTTTTCATGCACATCGGGGGCGAAGGGTCCGTCGACAAGTTGAGCAAAGGAGTCAGAGCGGCGCTCGATGCCGTCAAAGCGATTCGCCAGAAGTCGGCACAACCGTCAGAAGGCTTTGGCGCGGCGACCTTGACGCTGCCCAGCAAGATTGACGGCACCAAGCTCAACCCGGTGCTCAACGTTCAGGGGCAGACCAAGGACGGTATGTACAAGGCGGTGATGGGGCGTACGACGACCGCAGCATGCGGCTGCTCCATCGGCAAAGCCATGGGCGTCAATACGTGGGCGGCGTTCGCTGGTAGCGACGAGAACGCGGTCGTCGACGGTGACTTCGCCGTCTCCGAGGCGGAGCTCCAACCGGTACTCAAGGCGCTGCGGGCCGGCGGCATCAACATCGTCGCCATCCACCACCACATGACCGACGAGAAGCCGCGCATCTTGTTTCTTCACTACTGGGGACGGGGAACCGCCCTGAACCTCGCCAAGACCGTCAAGCAGGCCCTCGATCTGACCGATTGGGAAGGAAAGAAAATGGGAGCATGAGCCGCGTCGGCGCCGGCGCCATTGTCGCCATCAGCGCTCTCGCATGGTCCAAGAGCGTGCTGGCCTACCGCCCTTTCGACTCGACCGATGCCGACGTCGCAAAGGTCCGCGAGCTCGAGTTCGAGATCGGACCCGCCGGATATCTTTTGGCAGAGAACGGGCACCAATTCGTCGTGCCGGCGCTCATCGCCAATGCCGGAATTTTCGAGGGGTGTGAGCTCGTCCTCGAAGGGAAGAATCGAATCCGCGCCACGTCGACGTCGGGCGAGCCCCGCGACGAGCTCGGCGATGCCGCGCTGTCCCTCAAGGCGATGCTTCGCGAAGGAAGCATGCAAGAAGGGTCAGGTCCAAGCGTTGCGACCGAGGTCGGAACGCTCCTGCCCGCGACGGGACCGGAGACCGGCTTCGGTGCTTCAGGTGCGCTCATCGTTTCGCATCGAGCTGGGATCGGAGCCGCGCACTTGAACGGCGGCGCCTTTTTGGGACGGACGCATCATCCGGGGACCTTCGCGGGACTCGTTCTCGAAGGTCCGTTCGAATGGCCGGTCCGGCCCGTCGTCGAGGGATTCTTCGAGAGCGAGTTCGACGTCGAGACCATCGAAACGGGCTTGGCGGGCTTCATTTGGAGAGCCAGAGAAAACTTGTCGTTCGACAGCGCCGTCCGCGCGGGGCGCGCTTCGGGCATGAAGCTCGTCGAGGTACGCGCGGGGCTCACGTGGGGTTTCGGGCTGTGAGGCAGCCCCGCGGCAATCTCATGGTGCTGCGATCAACTCCGGCGGAGGCGATGGACAGTCGAGCGTGTGGAGGAACGCGATCAGATCGCCGACATCGTCGTCATCGACGTTGACATCGGCGAGCTTCGCGTCGAGCACCCCTACGGTGAGGGCGCGACCTCCTCCGCGGCGTCCACGGCGTCGGTAGACGTCGAGGATGAAGCCACGAAGCGTCTGCTGGTGGGCAGCATGGCCGAAGAATGTGCGCTGCCCGACGCCACGCAGGCTTGCCGTGCGAAACGCCCCTTCTTGGGCCGTCTCGGCGGAGACGACCATCAACTTCAAATCCCCCGCGGCGGTGTCGTCCGAGTACGCGCCTGCTCCGTTGAACGGATCGGCCAAGAGCGCGGGCGCACCGAGCGCCCGGCCTCTATCCGGCGACGGTAACCCGATGTTGTGGAACGCTCCGTCCGAGAAACTCGGCCCCGCGTGACACCGCGCGCAGTTTTCGCGGTGAAACGTTGCGGCACCGTCCAACTCGGGGTTCGACAATTGCGCGTCGCCTCGCATCCAGCGATCGAACTTCGTGTCCGTGCAAAGGAGCTTTCGCTCGTAGGCCTCGATGGCCTTGCCAACGTTCGAGAACACCCGCTGCACCTGGTACCGCAGCGATACCGGCATGTGGGCCCACGCCTCGTCACCCGTCATGGCCCTCGCGGGTGCGGCCGACAGATCGGGCAGAGGACCGAAGACCGCCTCGTACGCGTCGCGATGGACGTCTCCGATGTAGTGCGCGACTTCGGCGCGCGTAAAATCCATCTCTTTCGGATTTTCGATTGCCTTCAGCGGCTGTGACCAGGCGCTGTCCGCTTTTCCATCCCAGAGCAGAAAGGGGTGAAGCACGGCAGCCGTTATGGGCATCGCGTGCCGGTCGCCGAGTTGCCCGCGGACGCCCACGGATCGCGGTCTCGGATCGGAGAACCCCTGCGAGGGATCGTGGCAACTGACGCATGCCACCGTGCCTTCCGAGCTGAGCCCCCGGTCGAAGAAGAGCCGCTGACCAAGCGCTGCGGCGGCAGCGTGGTCGGCGACGGCGTTGGTCGGCGAGTTTGGAAGCTGTGAAGCGGTGAGCTCCATGCCGGCGAAGTCGAGCTGATCGACATCGCCGCGACCGCGACAGGAGAGCATGGCGGTGAGGCCTGCCGCGATGAGCATCGGACCGAGGACGCTTGAGTCGTTCATCTGTCTGCGAGACGCGGCTTCTCGTCCCGCCGCACCTCCGACGGACGTGGTCCCGACCCTCTAACTTCTGTTCTCCCGAAGCCGGAGCGACCTTCGCGATTTTTGGCGCGATCAATCGCCCGCGACGCGGCTGGCTTGCGCACGGTGTGCGCCGTCGGGGTAGGCAATGAGGTAGCGGCGAGCCGCTTCCTTGGCTTCGGTGGATCGCCCGTCACGTTCGAGCGCGATCGCCGAGAGATAGATGGCCTCCTCGACGCGTGGATCGCCCGGATGGGTCCGTACGAAGCGGTCGAGCTTGATGGCGCTCGCGCTGAAGTCTCCGCGCGAAAGTGCCTTCATTGCCTCGGCGAAATCCACCGATGCCTGTGACAGCTCCTGCGCTGATGCGGATGGTGCCGCCTTTTGGACGGGCGCATTGTGAGCCCGTGACGTCGGGTGCCGCCGCATGATGAAGGAGGACGGCGCTGGCGGTGCTGGCATGGACGCGGTGTCACGCGCCCCTGGTGCTGCCATTTCTTGGTCTTCGTCTGCTTGCGGGGAGGAGGCGACCGGCAATGCCGTAGATGATGCGACCGTCGCCGCGGGGGGCACTGGCTTCATTTCGCGAACACGCAGCGGCGAGAACATCGATGCCGAGGCCCAGACCGCAAGAGGCAGCGTTACCAATCCAGCGATGAGCAGCGCGACTGGCCGGCGCTTCGCGGCGGATGGCCTGGCAGTTTCTCTCAAGAGCGCGAGCCGAGCTCGCTGATGATCGAGAGGCGAGATGGTACTCGTTGACGAGCGCAACATCTCTTGGAGCGAAGTCAGATCGCGCAGTAGCTCGGCGCATTCGGAGCATGTCTTCAGGTGGCGCTCGGTCGACGTTCGTTCGGAAGGCCCAAGTCGCCCGTCGAAGAGCGCCTCCACGAGCGCGGCTCGATCGCAGGTGGAGCCCGTCACCGCAGCCTCCGTTTCATTCGCTCCCTCAGCTCGGCGCGCGCTTCGTGCAACCTGCGCCACACGGTGCCAGGCGGGATGCGCAAGGCTTTTGCCGCTTCCACGCCCGAGAGCCCGCCGACATCCACCATCAAAATGACTTCACGGTGCGCGTGTGCGAGCCGGGCGACGGCAGCGTCGAGCAATTTCGCCTCCTCGCGTTCGAGCAGATCATTCTCGGGAGTCGGGCGAGGCGCCATCGGTGTACGCCCCAACGCTTCGAGCATCGTCCGCAGCCGCGCGAACGATCTTCGCCTACGCCGGATGAGCTGCGCTGCCACCCCGAGAAGGAAAGGTTTCCCCGCCGCCCCCGACTGGAACGATGCTGCCGCGCGCGATGCGGTGAGGAATGTCTCCTGTACGAGATCGGCCACGTCGGCGCTGTCGACGAGCATCCGCTCCGCGAACGCCCGCACACTGGCGTGGTGTCGGTCGAAGAGCTCGCCGAGGGGGCCCAGATCGCCCTGTGCCATGCCATCGAACAATTCGGTGTCCGTCGCTTGGGCGAGCCGCTCGGCACGCGATTCGTCGGGGCGTCTTCGCGGGCTCATAACGGCACCTCGAGGCATGCGCTGCCGCCCAGCGTATACGTCGGGAAGGTCGCCGGTTCGACATCATCCGTCGGCCCCTCCATCTCTCGAGTGAGGCCGACGACTTCACCGTCCGCCGCGAGCACCACGTTGGCCCAACGAACGACGGGAATCGCAACCGCGGTCATCACTCCGATTCGTCCCTCGAGGCGGCTCCGATCGCCGCGCCTGCGCCGCAAATCAAGTTGCACCGCTGCGCCCCGCAGCCCGAGCCCCGCGCGGAGCTCGAGCTTGCCAACCTCGAATCTCGATTGCACCGCGACGGCCACCGAGAACTCGTCGAAGGATGGGCCATGCGAAATCGACGATTGTTGTCGAAAGGAGATCGACGGCAGCCAGCGCCCCATCACCAGCGCTGCACTCACCGTGGGGCCAATCCAGCCGACTTCCGAGCCTCCGACGTGCCGAGCGTCAATTCCCCCGCCGAGAAGGAGCCGGCGCGCGGGCTTACTCGACACCGTTTGTCTGCCCTCGATTGTCGCTCTCTCGATCGCGTCGGGGGGAGCCGGAGGCGACACCTGCGGCGCCTTGTCGAGCGTGTCGCTCGGGGCTGCATTGCCGGGGGGCTGGCCGACTTCGGTCGTGATCGGCAGCGGCATTGCCAGGAGGGCTTGTCCGAGAGGCAGGACATCCGCCGGCGACGCAACCTGCCGCGTGACCGCTGGTTCGCCGTCGCGTGCGATGCGAAGGACGGCGCCGCCGGTCGCGGGCTCGAGATCGATGGTTCCGCCTGCGCAGCTCCAGGGATGCCCTGGTTCGGCGGTCGAGCGGATCAGATCGTCGAGCGCTGCTCGCCACACCTCCGGCAACATCGTCGTCGTAGGCGCCAGCCGCGCGGCCGCACACCCTTCGCGTGCCACAGCTTGGGAGGCGATCGAGGTTAGCAGGCCGGCGACGGCGATCATCGTGGTGAAGGGCTGGAATGGCACGCGGCGGGTTCGATCCATGTTCTCCGGCCGCGCGGCGACCCTTCGCCACCAATTGTTCGGGCTCGGCTCGGGCCGCGCCACGTTACAAGACCCTTCCGCGCCGGGGCGAGGGTTGAAAAATGCCGAAGGTTTCGGCCACGGCTGGCGAATTAGGAGGGGGCGGGTGAACCCCATGCCTAAGCGTCTTGCCTTTGTGTTTGTCGTTTCGTCGCTGCTAGCGTGTGGAGGCTCGGCGCCCAGCGCGAGCCATCCGGAGAGCTCCACTCCCGCCGGCAATGAGCCCGCCGCTGGGGTGTCCCTCGCCCATGCCACCGAAAGTGTCGCGGTGGAAAAATCGGCGCCCCGCGGCAATTCGCAAGAGCAGAAACCGGCTGAGCTCGAGATTCCCACGGCGTGCGCAACTTCAGGCGCAAAGATCTGTACCCCGCCGGCATCATTTGTCGACAAGCTTTGTCAGTTAAAGTCGCCGGATTTGGCCCTTACGATGTTTCGGCAGAGCGCGCCGTGGACGCGAGCCTATATGGGTCGCCGCACGGAAGCTTGGTACATGGGTGCGCGACATTCCGCTCCCGTGCAGATGGCCATGGATGAAGAGGTCATCGTCCTCGCCAGGCGCGGCGGAGGCTCGGGCGGTATTCAGGTCAGCGGTTCGGGCAGCTACGACGTCTATCGCTGGGATGGTCAATGCGCCTCGGTGACGGCGGATGAGGTCAGTTTGCACCGCCCACCGGCTCCGGGCTCGGCACCGATCGTGTGGCAGTCGCTGACGGAAGGGACGCGCCAGGCACTCCTCGACGATCGCGGGATCAAACTTCGCCGCGACCAGCAGCAAGACCGCTGCAGCAAGGACGACGCCGCTCATCGATGCACCGATGCGACGGCGGCCTTGACCCGCGCGATCGCGGACTATGTGCGCAAAGGCGGAAAACTGCCGGCCGCCAGACTCATCCCGCGTTAGCCCATCGAGGTCCACGGTCTTCTTGCCTTCAAAACGCGATGTCGGCTGACCGATCTTTTTTGTGAAGGCTCCGAGACATGCCGGAGAAGACGTCCTTGCTGAGCCCGACTTTGTCGCTCGACGGCGCGACGGTTTCGACCGCTCGCGCAATGCCGTTTGTTGATCAGGAGGAGCTTATGAAGACGAGAATGACAAGGTCGCTGTTGGCTTTGATGATTGCGGCACCGGCGCTTTACGTCGCGTGCGGTAGCGACGATACGACGACAAGCACCGCGGCCGGCGGCGGAGCTGGAACGGGCGGAGCAGTGGGAACCGGCGGTGCCGGAGGAACGGGTGGTGGCACGGGCGGGACGGGCGGCGCGAGCGGAACGGGCGGCACGGCTGCAACAGGCGGCGGCGCCGGCGCGACAGGTGGGACGGGCGGGGCATCAGGGTCTGCCGGAACAGGGGGGAGCGTCTCCGATAGCGGTGTGTCGGATGGCCCGACGCCGTGCGGGACCGTGATGGGCGGATGCACGACGAACCCAACCGGCACCAAGGTCTGCGATCTACCGAACAACCGATGCGTCGAATGTTTGAACAACATGGATTGCGCAGTCGAGACGAGAGACAAGACCTGCGATCTTCGCGTCAACACGATGACCGGTCTTTCGGCGGCGCGCTGTGTTCAATGCGTCGTCGACGCGGACTGCCCTTCCGGTGGCACCTGCGGGATGAATAACCTCTGCACCACGCCGTGCACGACGGATGCGCAGTGTTCGGTGGACGGCGGCGGAAATACGCCTCACTGCAGTCCAGCGACGAGCACGTGCGCAGAATGCGCCACCGACGCGCATTGCAGCACCACGGCGCCCTATTGCGCGCCCGAGGGGACCTGCGAACAGTGCACGACCGACGCGCAATGCGCAACGGTCCCGGGTCGTCCCTATTGCTTGCCTGCACCGCGCTACGGGTGCGCGCAATGCTTGAACGA
>Ga0111539_10011132_pt1 | contig 11316 bp, 6 predicted proteins | sample RhiMethybrSRZTD1_FD_79667 | JGI IMG/M metagenome (GOLD analysis project Ga0111539, IMG submission 79667) | Populus rhizosphere microbial communities from Tennessee, USA - Rhizosphere MetaG P. TD hybrid SRZTD1 (version 2) (version 2) | ecosystem: Host-associated > Plants > Roots > Rhizosphere >...
ATAAACAAATGCCTCATCATTGATGTTGTTGATCACCAGGTCCATGGTGCCGTTATTATCAAGATCGGCAAATGCGGCGCCGTTTGAGAATGCGGGAATTGTCAATCCCCAATCTGCAGAGGTATTACTGAAAGTGAGATTTCCATTATTTCTGAATGCATAGCTCCGCAATTTTATTTGCGGGATCTGACTTATGATTTCCTGTTTCGATTTTTTTGCGAATGCTTCTTCCCGGTACACTATGAAGTCGTGATCGGACACATCTTTTGGAAATCCGTTGGTGACGATAATATCACGGAATCCATCATTGTCAAAATCTGTCACCACCGGTGCCCAGCTCCAGTCTGTTTCTGCTACGCCACTCATAAATCCTATTTCACTGAAAACAGGAACATTAGAAGAATCATTATCATCGGGTCGTGATCCCTGGTTCAGTTGTAAAGTGTTCCTCACATACTGATACTGGTGGCCATAGTAATCAAAATTTTGTTGGGCGGTAATATTATTGGCATTGAGCATCATTTTTTTCCGGTAATTATCTTCCGGATTCATGTCCAGTTCTATAATATCGGCCAGTCCATCATTGTTGATGTCTACAATATCCTGCCCCATGGCGTTGTAGGAAGTGTGTTTGAAATATTCTTTTGTCTGATTGGTAAAGGTGCCGTTGCGATTATTGATATAGAGAATATTGTCAGAAAGAAAATCGTTTGTTACGTAGATGTCTTTCCAGCCATCGCGGTTGATATCAACAATTGTTGTCGCGTGGCCAAATCCATCGAGATTTATACCTGCTACGTTTGAAATATCACGAAAAACTGAATGTTTGAGGGCACTGTCCCAATTATTTTGATACAATCTACCCCTGCTTCGGGTTGTATTTTCACTGCTGTTTCCGAACCGGTTGTTATTGTCTGAAGTAGCTTCATTAACGGTAAGGTACATATCCAGGTCGCCATCGTTGTCAGCATCAAAAAAATTAGCCATTGTAGATTGCACGTTAATGTCCAATCCATATTCCTCGGCAACATCGGTGAAATGTGGTATCCCTTTTTTATCATTGCCATTGTTCAGGTAGAGCAGGTTGCGTCTTTTAAGTGGGTCTTTATGAATGGTGTTACAAACATAAATATCTTCCAGACCATCATTATTAATATCGATCACAGCTACGCCTCGGCCCCATCTGCCCACGCCATTTACGTTTGCTTCATCGGTAATATCCTGGAATTTAAAATCACCTTTATTAAGGTAGAGGCGATTGGGTACCATGCCGCCTGTAAAATAAATGTCGGGTAAGTTGTCATTGTTAAAATCTCCTACACCTACACCACCACCGTTATAAATGTTAACAATGTCAAGCGGGTTGATAGAATCGTTTTCTGTTATCAGGTTATTGAAATGTATCCCGGAATGAGATGAAGATATTTTTTCAAATAAAGTGGATTTATTATTACAGGCAAGCAACCACGAACAGGTAATACAAATAATGAATAATAGAAACCGGTTCATGGAAGAATAAGTGAAAAGTTAAAAGTTAAAAGTTAAAAGTGAATAACACATAGCCTCCATTGAGTTTTACCTGTTCGGTTCTAACTCTTCAGTTTTAACTTTTAACGTTTCACTTCTCACTTTTTAATATAATGGGTTTTGCTCTAAGTTCGGATTCGTTGCAATTGCTGATGCTGGGATTGGCATTACATCACGTCCTGCAGGTATTTGAAATCCATGTCTATCCAGAATGAAATTAACAAGCTCACCGGATCTTCTCAGGTCAAACCATAGCGACATTTCTCCGTTTATTTCATGCCGGTATTCATCTAATATTATCTGCAATAAATCAGTTTGTGCAGGAGGAGGAACAACTACTGAAGGATCTGCCAATTTACCCCAGGCCCTGTCTCTTACCTGCTGGATGGATGCCATAGCGCCGGCATCATCGCCGCTTTTAAATTGAGCTTCTGCCTTACTGATCAACACCTCCGCATATCGTAACATGGGCACACCCTGATCACCAAAAAGTGAATCATTTCCATTTGTTACCAGGGGGTCGCGCCAGGTCTTCACATTAAAATATCCAGATCTTAATTCACTGGGATCTGAACCTATCCATGGCTTTGCAGGAGTACCTGCCGTGTTAATAATATTTCCATCAGTTCCGATATAACGCGGGTCGCCATTCGCAAAACCCTGTTGCACTTTTGAATAATTTTTTATTTGACATCCTGGACTTGGATGCTCGTCACCAGGGCCTATTATTGTGGGCAATTTGCGGGTATCACCACTTTCAAATGAAGCATACAATTTAGGACTCGCAGATTCGAAGCCAAGGCCTGTTATTTCTTCAGGCATATTAAAGGATTGCAGCCAATGTGCATCGTTAGAACGGCCCCATGACCTTGTACCCCCTGAAGGTATCAGGAATTTTACTTCGAATAATGTTTCATCGTTGTTCTGATTACTATACTCATGGAGATCAACATAATTTTCAAGCAACTCATATTTACCGGCAAGCTGATCGAAAGTAGATACTGCTTCTGAGTATTTTTTCAACCACATCTGAGCGGCGCCGAGGAAGCCTATAGCCGCGCCTTTTGTCGCCCTTCCTTTTTCAATGTTTTCCTTCTCGGGTAATAAGCCTGCAGCAATTGTCATATCAGACTCAACTGAAGCAAATACTTCATCCTGTGTATTCCGGGGATGCAGTCCATCATCGGTAGGATCAAGCGTTTTTAATTCCAACGGCACGCCGCCAAAAGCGGAACCCAAGTAGTAATAAAAAAGTCCGCGTAAAAAATATGCTTCACCGGTTAACCGGTCTGCCAGTGGCTGATCTAAAATATTTTCGGCTCTCATCTTCTCAATTCTGGGAATTGCAGAGTTAGCTGATGAAATTCCTTTGTAAAACATATTCCAGAGTCCTTCAAAAGCAACATGGTTAGCATCGAACAGATATGTACCCCAACTTCTGTCTCCACCGTAATTGATCTGATCCAATGACAGGTAATTGTTTATGTAATACAGCGAGAACTTCATGATATCATAATTTCCCGACTGGTCAAAAGTGTTGTAAAGAGCATTTATAAGCTGAATAGCATCCTCAGGCTTTTTAAACAAAGCATCTTCAGCAACATTCGAAGTATCAGTTTGCTCCAGGAATTTTTTACAACCCAGAGGGGGTAGCAGCATCAAACCCATTATCAGCAGGAATATACAATGTTTGATTTTCATATTTCTAATGCTTTAATTGTGTTAGAATGTAAGATTTAATCCAAACGTGTAAATTTTGGATAGTGGATAAGTACCCACATCAACACCAGATGATCCTACACTTCTGTTAAGTTCCCCGGTTCCGGCGATTCCATACCTCTTTGAACCATCATATTGTTGCGGTAATCCGATTTCAGGATCAAGCCCGGAATAATCAGTAATGGTAAACAGGTTCTGTGCGGATACAAACAGCCTTAGCCTTGAAATTGAAGCTTTGCTTGATGTTTTAGAAGGCAATGTATATCCTACCTGAAGATTTCTTAAGCGTACATAACCTCCGCTTTCAGCATACACATCTGATGGACGGGTATTGTCATTATTATCCTCGTTCGTGATCCTTGTATATCTGTTGGATGGCCTGTCTGGCTTCCAGCTACCATTGTAATAGTCCTGACTGATATTGGCAAGACCTCCAAAGCTTTCGAGTGATGCCCGTTGATAATTCAAGATCTTGTTTCCGAAAACTCCATAAAAAAATACATTAAAATCGAAATTTTTATAATTGGCATCCAGGTTTAATCCACCAAATACTTTAGGTATAGGGCTTCCCAGTGATGTTCGGTCATCAGCTGTAACAATATTGTCACCATTTAAATCAACAAATTTACGATCACCCGGAACAGCACCTGACTGGTAAGTTGCACCTGTACCATACTGTGCTTCGGCCTTTGCATTCAATGCATCAATTTCTTGCTGTGACTGGAAAATTCCTGCGGCTTTATAGCCATAAAATTCTCCAACAGGACCACCAATTTTAGTCAGGCTAAACTGAGACCAGCCTGGCGAAAAACCTAAGCCCTGGCCATCGGTGCTAAGCTGCAGGTCGGATAAGGTGGTCAGATCACCGGTCAGGCTTAATAATTTATTGTCAACAGTTGTAATGTTGAAATTGATTCCATAGCTAAAATCTTTTGACGTTGACTTCCTGTAATCTAATGCAAGCTCAATTCCACTGTTACGGATACTACCTACATTTTTTGCTGCTGTTGTAAAGCCTGTTTGTGTAGGCACCGGGAGATTCAGCAGGAAATCTTTTGACTCTTTTCTGTAATAGTCAGCAGTGAATGTGAGTGCGCCATTCAAAAATGCTATATCAATACCGATATCTGTCATTTTTGTGGTCTCCCATTTAAGGTCCGGATTTGGTAATGCGGCAAGTTGAAGACCGGGTTGATAAACTCCGTCAAACGGATAACCCAAATTATTGGGGTCTATCTGTGGTCCTCCGGTACTATACTGGGCTAAATACTGAAACAAGCCAACGCCATCCTGGCTGCCCACCTCACCATAACTTGCCCTGATCTTAAGATCACTGATCCAACCTACATCTTGCATAAAATCTTCCTCTTTCATCCTCCACGCGATGGATCCAGAAGGGAACACCCCATATTGTTTATCCGGTGCAAATTTTGAAGATCCATCTCTTCTAATAGTACCCGTAATAAGGTACTTATCCTTAAACTTGTAGTTTATCCTGCCAAACTGGGAAGCAAGAGAATAGGTTCTCTCGTTACCAACGATGTCAGTAATATTTACAATACTACCCACATCCCTCAACACATCGCTTATTGAACCAAATCCTTTTACGCCCATATGGCGAAATGTGTTTTCCTGTGCTGAAACACCAGCCACAACATCAATGCTGTGGTTTCCCCATGTATTAGTGTATGAGATTGTATTTTCCCAAAGCCATTCAAAGGATTTATCTGCATATTGAGAATATGTGTTCTGGGCTCTCTGGATTCCGGGATCACCGTATTGGTCTAATGAACGGGTATCTGATGGTTTGAATAAATAGCCGGAATTTTCATTGGTGCTGATTCCAAAATTTGTTTTAACTCTCAGCCCTTCCATTATTGTAGCCTCTAATGAAGTAGTTCCTAAAAAAATATCGTTTTCATTTTTTATTTGATCGGTTTCAGCATCATAAACAGGATTTCCATAATTATAAAGGAAGAAATGAACATTTGCAGGAGGGTAGAAGCCATAGTTACCCAGTCCGTCCTTAACCTGGTCAGTTAGCTTATTGCCAGTCATTGTTGGCGGAAGAAAACTTAAATCGAGAATTCCTTTTTCTTCTGAATCTCCAACCTGGCCACCGGTGCCGATATGCGTTTTATATTTACGTCTTGTATACTTAACGCTGGATGAAGATTTAAGCCATTTAAAAGCGTTATAATCCAGGTTTAGTCCCAGGTTAAGTCTTTTAAATTCAGATCCAAGTACAATTCCTTTCTGATCAAAATAACCAGCTGAGAATGCTGATTGAACTTTTTCACTGCCTCCGCGGAGTGCTATGTTGTAGTCTTGTCTTAATCCTGTCCGGTAAACTTCATCCTGCCAGTCGATACTGTGTAACGCTGCAGGATTACTCCACTCAGGCAGGGTTTGAATATTATCTATAGGCGCACGCTCGTTAACCAGGGTAACCCATTGTTCTGCATTCAGTACATCATGCATTTTAGGTTGCGACTGAACAGATATTGTTGGATCAAAGGAAACTTCAACACCGTTTTTCTTTCCACGTTTGGTGGTTATGATCACTACTCCATTTGCTGCCCTGTTACCATATATGGCAGTAGCTGAGGCATCTTTAAGAATATCAATGGTAGCAATATCATTAGCGTTAAGCGCATTTAGCCCCCCTGTGATCGGATAACCATCAACCACATATAATGGGGTATTACTTCCTAAACTTCCAATTCCCCTTATCTGGATGAACACGCTAGTTCCCGGAGCTCCATCGTTATTAGTAACGTTTACGCCCGCAGCTCTTCCCTGGATAGCCTGGTCCAACGTGGTTACCGGCACGTTCTCAATTTGTGCAGGGCCAATAGAACTTACAGAACCCGTTAAATCCTTACGTTTCTGTGTGCCATAACCCACCACTACAACTTCTTCTATTTTCGAATCAAGTTTTTCTAAAACAATTTTAATGGAAGAAGAGGCTCTTGAAACTGCCAGCTCAGACAGCTGATGTCCCACATAAGATATTACCAGCACACCGCCTCCTTCAGGAACTTCCAGGCTGAAATGCCCATTCGCATTCGTGGACGTTCCTCCATCCTTTCCTTTTAGTTTAACTGATGCGCCTTCAAGAGGCAGACCTTCTGCATCCGTTACATTACCGCTTACAGTAAATGGGGGAGGTGGAGGAGGTGATACCAATTCAACCTGCCGGGTATTTCCGGGTTTAACTATGATCGTTTTTTCCACTATGGAATAACTCAGCAACTGGTCTTGAAAGCAGATATTCAACACCTGCTCAAGTGAAGCATTTGTAACCTGGATGTCTACTTTCTTTGCATTTTTCAGCAGCTTGCTTTCATACCAGAAATCATAGCTGGTTTGCCTTTTCACCTCCCTGAATATTTTTTCCAGGGACGCATTATTCTCCGACAGGGTAATAGTTTGGGAGGTCCCTGTAGCACTTACCTGGAGGCATGTAGCGAGAAAAATGAATGCTGTAAACTTCATAATTAACAGCGCTTTGGTTAGTCCGGTTTTGTGAATTTCAAAGAGAGCTTTCGAATGCATAACTTTGTTTTAGTTTGGGTGAATGAATGTCCAGTCCTCGCCGATTGTGATATTTCAATTAACCCAAATATTTTCCGCTCCGGTCACTACCCGGGGCGGTTTTTTTTCAGGCTAATATTTTTATTGTTTTACACTTTTATTTGTTGCCATTTTCCCTATCAGGGCCTCACAATAACCTTCTTACCCTCCAACTCAATATCAACATCACTTTGTTTAAGAATGTTCAGTAATCCGGATAAGGTTTTGTGTCGTGAGATGGTGGCGGTAAAATACCTGTCTGGTATGGAGCCCTGGTATTCCACCTCAACATCATACCAACGCATCACCTGCCGTAAGATCGTTTTCAAGTCTGCGTCATTAAATTCGAAGGGCCATCTTTCCAGGCTACTGCTTCAGCTAAATTCGCGTCATTAATAACTTTTATTTTGCCACTGTTATCGAGCACAGTTTGCTGGCCGGGTTTGATAACAGCAGAAGAAGCTCCTTTAATCACATCGACGCTTCCATTCAAAAGAGTTGTTTTGATATCCATTTCATCAGTGTAGGCGTTGATGTTGAATTCCGTGCCCAACACTGTTACTTCCATGTTGCGGTTTCCGGTTTGAGAATTAACGAATACCCTGAATGGGCGTGTCTTGTCTTTCGTTACTTCAAAATATGCTTCTCCGGTTATTTCAACCAGCCGCTCTGTTCCCGTGAATGTTGTAGGATAACGGATTGAAGAAACCGCGTTAAGCCATACTGCGCTTCCATCGGGCAGAATTAATTTGTATTCACCACCACGCGGAGTGCTCACTGTATTGAAGAGTACTTCATTTGCGGTTTCACCTGTTGCTTTATAAATCAATTCTCCCGAATTGCTTTTTATAACCTGTGCATTTCCCTGTTTGGCAAGCGTACCTGATGAAGCATCATCCAAATTAATCTGCGAACCGTTCGCTAATGTCAGAATTGCCTTTTTGCTGCCTGGAGATACATCATTCCTGGTTTCCTGTATGCTTGCTGTTTTTACTTCGGTCTTTTTGGAGGTGGTGCTAAAATAAAAAGCACCAAGCCCGATAACCAGAATGATGGCAGCAGCCCTATACATCCATTTCATTTTATAAGCAGATGTCTTTGGCTGTATTGTGGATTGTTGAATTTTGTTCCAGATGTTGTCCCAGTCAACTGATAGGTGAGCAGAAGAATGATCGGTTTCCTGCCTCATTTCCGTGATAAAAGACCCGAGAATTTTATCTCCTTCTTCTCTTTGTAAAAGACCAAGCATTTCTTTTATTTCCTCTGCAGTCGCCTTATCATCGACAAAACGTCGTAATAAAAGCCTTACCCTGAGTTCGTACATTGGCATAGAAATAATCGTTGAAAGTTCAAAAGCTTCCGTAGCAACCTATCCCTTACTAAGTGTAGAGTGAAAAGAATGAAAAAAGGATGAGTGGCAGGAAAAATAAATGGTAATCAGTATCCGAGATACTCAGTTAGCAGTATAACAATCGATGCCAGGTTCTTGAGATATGTTTTTATGAACCAGATTGCCTTTGATAAATGGCTTTTTACCGTATGCTGAGAAACATGTAAATGGTTGGCAATCTCATTGTTGCTTAATCCCTGCTGGCGGCTCAGCCTATAAACGAGATTCTGTTGCTTTGGCAGTTGCACAATTGCATGTTCTATCAGCCGTTGTGTATCATGTACTTCAACAAGTTGTTCTGTTGCGTCGGATGAAGATTGTCCATAACGGATAGCTGCTCTTACAATGCGTTCCTGGTTGGCTTCTTTTTTTAAATAACTGCTGACCTGGTTTAATAAGCAGCGGTAGATGTATGATGATGGGTCATCTACTTTAGATAAATGTTCACGGCTTATCCATAAGCTGAGAAATACTTCCTGAATTATCTCTTCTGCGATAACCTTTGATTTTGTTAACCTGATGGCTACCTTGAACAGGTGTATTTTGTATAAATAAAAAATAGACTTGAATGCCTGTTCATCACCGGCACTGATCTGTTGGAACAGCAGTTTTTCGTTATGCAAGTCGGACGCAGTCACTTTGGTTACTAAAATTACTATTTCTTAACAACTGTAAAATATTTTTGTATAAACAAGTTTTTATTCAACCTGCAATACCCAACTGATGCCATTGATTAGTAAGGTTCTGAATTGCGGAGTATCAAAATCGTCAGGATAACCAAGCGAGGTGTAGAAAACTTTGTTTTTACCCGCCATGCGCGTCCATGCCGCCGGTTCTGTTTTTCCGTCATGCTCTGCCTGAAGTAAAACAGTGGCGCTCTTATCGAGTAAAGCAACATGGTAAATACTTCCTTTACTGTGCCATTTGTTTACCTGAATATTTTTGAGGATAGGGTGATTCGCTGCTTCCGGAATAACAGACACGTTATACCCGGTTTCAACAGGGCCATAACCTTTATTCTCGCAGCCCAAAATATCTGCAGTAAATGCAGGCCAGTCTTCGTGTCCGTTTTCTTTTTTATAGTCATTTAAGTCGAAGGCGTGATGTGCAGTGCGGATTCCAATTACGGGTTTTCCTTTGCTGACATGATCTTTTATAGCTTTCATCTGGCTATGAGGTAAAGCGATCCTTCTCGCAAATACTACCAGCAGATCAGCATTTGCAAGAGCATCCATATTGGGATACTGATAATCGCCATGCGACCCTGTTCCCAACAGCACCGTTGTTTTATATCCATGTTCTTTTTCGAGCATCGCAGCAAATATGGGAACTGTTTTATGTGCTTCGTAATTGTTTGTGTCTTTAGTAATCAGGAAAACGATGGAAGGTTTTTTCTTAATTTCCACGTTGGATCCATTAGCTTCAGTAAATGCATTAATGGTTATCCATGTCAGAAATGCCAGCAGCGGTATGAACCAAAATTTATGTTGAAATGCTTTCATACGCTAAAATTTATATTATTATCTGAATTTACAATTTCTAATTGGTATGAATATTAAAAGTAAAAAAACCAGATCATCAGTTGCTTTCCTTTCCTGCTTTATTTGTTTATTCTTCATAACGGAAACTGTGCTGGCACAGGCAAAAAAGGAAGAAGAAGATCTTAACGTATTTCATCATTGGTTAAGATGGAATAATCCGGGGAGTGTGTCTATTGATCACATGATATTTCAGCTCGATGAATTATACAAAGCCAGGGACAAAAAGATTGCGGCACTAAAAACGAAGAGCGATTGGCAGGAAAGACAGAAGTTGGTTAAAAATATTCTGAAGGATATCATTGGTCCTTTTCCGAAAAAAGAATCGTTGAATCCTGAAATTACCGGCATCATCCAGAAAGAAGGATACCGCATTGAAAAGATCATATTTGAACCGGTTCCCGGATATTATGAAGCGGGCTGCCTTTATATCCCGGATAATCTCAAAGGCAAAGCTCCGGCAATTCTCAATGTGATCGGCCACGACCAGATCGCATACAAAGAACAATACTACCAGGTTATTATTACCAACCTGGTGAAGAAAGGAATGATCGTGTTTGTGATTGATCCGTTAGGACAGGGTGAGCATGTGCAGTATTACGATACGGCCTTGAAATTCTCTGCCGTCGGCTATTCGGTTGTTGAACACTCTTATTTCGGAAATGTTTGCTTTCTTTCAGGAACCCCTTCTGCTAAATATTTTGCGTGGGATGGCATAAGAGCCATTGATTACCTGCTTACACGTAAAGAAGTGGATCCGGAAAATATCGGTGTAACAGGTTTTTCTGGTGGCGGAACAGTAACTGCATACGTAGCAGCTTTCGACGACAGGGTGAAAGTAGCCGTTCCCTGCAGCTGGCCAACTGCTTATCAAAAATTGCTGGAAACAAAGGGAGCGCAGGACGCAGAAACTATTTTAATTAATGGCCTGCCAAAAAGCATAACCTTTGAAGACCTCATAGAAGTGAGAGCACCAAAGCCGGTGCTGATGTCCTTTAATTCACGCGATGAATACCTTGCTTTGCAGGGAGCACGCGATGCATTACGCGAAGGGAAAAAAATATATACAGCATATGGAAAAGAAGAGAACATACAATTGGTTGAAGATGACACTAAGCATTTATTGACACCTAAAATAAGATTGACGATCTACGCATTTTTTCAGAAGCATTTCAATCTTCCGGGTAATCCTGCAGAGGAGAAAACAGATTTACCGACAGCAAAAGATTTAGTGGTAACGCCAACAGGACAGATTGCAACTTCTAAAGGTGGAAAGATGATTTCCGATCTGAATAAAGAATACTCATCAAAATTAATTGACAACCTGGAGCAGTTGCGTAAAAACATTGCAGGTCACATCAGTAACGTAAAAATAAAAGCTAAGGAAATTTCTGGTTACAGAGCTCCCGTTCCGGATGCAGACGGACCATTCATCAATGGCAGGTACCAGCGTGATGGCTATACAGTAGAGTTGGATGCGATCGCGGGAGAAAGCAGTAAATATGAAATTCCTGTTCTGCTTTTTAAACCGGACGACAACAGCAAGAAACGTCCTGCAGTCATTTA
>Ga0111539_10011136_pt1 | contig 11314 bp, 10 predicted proteins | sample RhiMethybrSRZTD1_FD_79667 | JGI IMG/M metagenome (GOLD analysis project Ga0111539, IMG submission 79667) | Populus rhizosphere microbial communities from Tennessee, USA - Rhizosphere MetaG P. TD hybrid SRZTD1 (version 2) (version 2) | ecosystem: Host-associated > Plants > Roots > Rhizosphere >...
CAGCCTGCTGCGCACCTCGCCCGCGCCGCGCGCCGTGCCGCGCGAGCGGCTCGACGAGCAGGTGAAGAGCGCGCAGGCCGTGGTGCGCCAGCTCGCGCTGCCGTGGGCCGAGCTGATCGATTCGCTCGAGCGCTCGGCGATGCGCGACGTGTCCGTGCTGCACGTGCAGCCCGATGCGCAGCAGCGCCTGATGCGCGTGACCGCCGAGGCGCGCGGCGAAGCGCAGATGCTCGAATACCTGCGCCGTGTAGGCGCAGCGCGCGGTTTTTCGGAGGTCCACCTGCTGAGCCATCAGGTGCGCGAGGACGATCCGGCGCGGCCGATCCAGTTCTCGCTGCAGGCTTCGTTCCGGAGCGCGCAGTGAGGCGCCTGCGCCGGCTCCTGGACGCGCTCGGCCCCTTCGGCGTCACCGGGGTCGGCATCCTGGTGTTCTGCCTGCCCTTCTACTTCGGCAGCATCGTACCCGCCGAGCGCGAGGTCGCGCGGCGCAACGCGCTCGCCACGCAGCGCGTGCAGGCCCCGGCGCAGCCGGTGTCGGCGCCGGAGGGCGTGGCCGAGCTCGAGCGCTTCTATCGCCGCTTCCCGACCTTCGACGGCCTGCAGGGCGAGCTCGAGGCCGTGTATGCGCACGCGCACGCTTCGAAGCTGCAGCTCGCGCAGGGCGAGTACCGCCTGGAGAAGGGCGCGGGGCTTGCGGCCTACCGGGTGACGCTGCCGGTGCGCGGCAGCTACGTGCAGCTGCGGCAGTTCGTCGGCCGCGTGCTGAAGGACATGCCGACCGCATCGCTCGATGCGGTGCGCTTCGAACGCAGGAAACCGGGCGACACGCAGGTGGAGGCGCAGGTGCGCCTCACCATTTATCTGCGCCCGGTCGAGGGAAAGGGGATCTGAAATGCGTACGTTTTTCTTGACTGTCCTGCTGGTCGCGCTCGCCGGCTGCGCCACCGCCCTCGACCCGACGCTCCAGGAGGCGCGCGACCACGTCGCCGGCGGACGCAGCGAGCAGGCGCTCATCCTGCTCGAGCGCGCGAGCCGCGAGAATCCGGAACGCCTCGACTTCCGCGCCGAGTACGTGCGCGTGCGCGACCTGGTGGCCGCGCAATGGCTGGCGCAGGCCGAGACGCTGCGATCGAGCGGCCAGCCGGAGGCCGCCGCGTCCCTCTACCGCCGGGTGCAGAAGTACGACGCCGACAGCGTGCGCGCCCGCATCGGGCTGCAGCAGCTCGAGGCCGACGCGCGCCACCGCGTGCTCGTCGCCGCGGCCGAGAAGCTGGTCAAGGAGGAGCGTTACTTCGAGGCGCAGGACGAGCTGCGCCCGGTGCTGGTGGAGAATCCGCAGCAGCGCGACGCGCGGCGCCTGCAGCGCATCATCGACGAGCGCACCGCCAAGCCGGCGATCGTCACGCCGCGCCTGAAGATCGCCGGCGCGCCGATCTCGCTCGAGCTGCGCGACGTGCAGCTGCGCGCGGTGTTCGACACCGTCTCGCGCAGCACCGGGGTGAGCTTCGTGCTCGACCGCGACGTGCGCGCCGACGTGCGCACCACCATCGTGCTGCGCAACGCCCAGCCCGAGGAGCTGATCCGCCTGGTGCTCGCCACCAACCAGCTCGAGCAGAAGGTGGTCAACGAGAGCACGCTGCTGGTCTATCCGAACACGCCGCAGAAGCAGCGCGAGTACCAGGAGCTGGTGGTGAAGAGCTTCTACATCGCGAACGCCGACGTGCGCCAGACCGCCAACATGGTGCGCGCGCTGGTGAAGACGCGCGACCTGTTCATCGACGAGAAGCTCAACCTGCTGGTGATCAAGGACACGCCGGCCGCGGTGCGCCTCGCCGAGCGGCTGATCGCCGCGCACGACCTGGCCGAACCGGAGGTGATGCTGGAAGTCGAGGTGCTCGAGGTCGGCTCGAGCCGGCTGCTCGATCTCGGCATCCGCTTCCCGGACTCGCTCGCGGTCAGCCTGGTCGGCGCCGCGGGCACGGCGGGCACCATCACGCTCACCGAGTGGCTGAACCGCAGCTCCGACCTGGTGCAGCTCTCGTTCACCAATCCGCTGTTCCTGTTCCAGCTGCGCCAGCAGGACGGCGCCACCAGCGTGCTCGCCAATCCGCGCATCCGGGTGAAGAACAAGGAGAAGGCGCGCATCCACATCGGCGACCGCGTGCCGGTGATCACCACCACGGCCGCGGCCACCGGCGGCTTCGTCTCCGAGTCGGTGAACTACCTCGACGTCGGCCTCAAGCTCGAGGTCGAGCCCCTGGTGTACCTGGAAGACGAGGTCGGCATCAAGGTGGCGCTCGAGGTGAGCAACATCGCGCGCGAGATCCGCACCGCGGGCAGCAACACCCTCACCTACCAGATCGGCACGCGCAACGCCGCCACTACGCTGCGGCTGCGCGACGGCGAGACCCAGATCCTCGCCGGCCTGATCAGCGACGAGGATCGCAAGAGCGCCGACCGGGTGCCGGGAATCGGCGACCTGCCGTATCTCGGCCGCCTGTTCTCTTCCACGCACGACAACAAGATCAAGACCGAGAGCGTGCTGCAGATGACGCCGCGCCTGGTGCGCACGCTGGTGCGCCCGGAAGCGCGCGCCACCGAGTTCGCCGCCGGCACCGAGGTTTCGACCGGCTCGCCGGGCGGGGTGTCGTCGCCAATCCCGTTCCCCCCGCAGCCGGCGGCGCCTGCGCAGACGCCGACCCCGCCCCAGGCCCAGCCCAGGATCCCGAGCGGCGCCGACCAGGTGCCCTTCGGCGGGGTGCGGCCGCCGGAGTGAAGATGAAGGGCTTCACGCTGATCGAGCTCATCATCGCGGTGGCGATCGTCGCGATCCTCGCGTCGGCCGCGCTGCCGCTGAACGAGCTGGTGGTGCAGCGCGCGAAAGAGCAGGACTTGCGGCGCGCGCTGCGCGAAATCCGCGCCGGGCTCGACGCCTACAAGCAGGCCTCCGACGACGGGCGCATCGTGCGCAGCACCGGCGAGTCGGGCTATCCGAAGCGCCTCGAGGAGTTGGCCGAAGGCGTCGAGGACCAGCGCAGCCCGAAGCACGAGAAGATCTACTTCCTGCGCCGCATCCCGCCCGACCCGTTCGGCGAGCCGTGGGGCAAGCGCAGCTACGCAAGCCCGCCGGATGCGCCCGCCGAAGGCGCAGACGTGTTCGACGTCTACACCAGGGCGCCCGGCAAGGGCATCAACGGGCGGCTGTACAAGGATTGGTAGGGACTGGCCGATGAATCGCCGCGGGTTCACGCTGATCGAGCTGCTGGTGGTCCTCGCCATCATCGCGACCCTGCTGACGCTCGCGGTGCCGCGCTACTACTCGAGCGTCGACAAGTCGAAGGAAGCGGTGCTCAAGGAAAACCTCTACCAGATGCGCGACGCGATCGGCAAGTACTACGCCGACCGCGGCAAGTACCCGGAGTCGCTGCAGGCGCTCGCCACCGACAAGTACCTGCGCAGCGTGCCGCTCGACCCGGTGACCGACAGCGCGGCGACCTGGATCGTGCTCGCGCCCGAGGACCCGCAGAAGGGCGGCGTCTACGACGTGAAGAGCGGAGCGCCGGGCAAGGCGCTCGACGGCAGCGAATTTTCCACGTGGTGAGGAGGGCACAGCGCGGCTTCACCTATCTTGCCGCGCTGTTCGCGCTCGCCATCATGGCCGCCGGGCTCGCGCTCGCGGGCGAGGTGTGGGAGACGAGCGCGAAGCGCGAGAAGGAAGCCGAGCTGCTGCAGGTCGGCAGCGAGTACCGCAAGGCGATCGAGCGCTACTACCTGTCCGGCACGCGCCAGTACCCGAAGAACCTCTCGGACCTTCTCAAGGACCCGCGGCAGCCCGGCACCGTGCGCCACCTGCGCCGGCTCTACCCGGATCCGATCACCGGCAAGGACGAGTGGGGACTGGTGAAATCCGCCGACGGCGGCTTCGCCGGCGTCTACAGCCTGTCGGAAGCGGCGCCGCTCAAGTCCGCCGGCTTCGCGGTGCGTGATGCCGCCTTCGAGGGCAAGACGAAGTATTCGGACTGGCAGTTCGTGTTCGCACCCGCATCGCCCGCGCAAGCGGCGCCCAAGCCGGCCGCGGGCGCCGCACCGAAGCCGACGGCGCCGCCGCAGTAGCCGCTAGCGCAACGCTTCCACCACCTGCTGCGCGACGATGCCATGCGCTGCGGCGGTCGGGTGAATCCCGTCCCAGAACAAATACTCCCGGAATTCCTTGCAGTGGTAGGGCGCGCTCTGCGGCGTGATGCACGCGCTCGTCACGTTGGTCAGGCCGAACGCCGACGGGTCGGCGACGATGGCCTGCAGCCTGCCGTACACGTCGAAGCGCGCGATTTCGATCCCGGGCAGGCCTGACAGGCCCGCGAGCACCTGAAATTCCAGCCCCTGGTTGAATCCGACGCTGAGCGCGTTGGCGAGAGCGACCGCGCCCGGACTTACGCTGTCGAGCGCGCGGATCGCGGGCGTGAGGCCGAGGTTGGGCGCGTTCCACACCAGGAACTTGCGCGCCCCCGCGTGATAGAGCGCCAAGATATTGTCGCCAATGGATTGCAGCGCTCCGGCGATCACCGTTCCCGCCGCGAGCTGGCCGTTGGCGCCGCCGCCGGCGCCGACAAAGGCGACGATCGCATCGCGGATGTCGTTGCCGCCCATCTCGACGACATAGAGCGCGCCGGCCGGCGCTACGCCGCCGCGGTCGCCCAGGAACGCGCTGGTCTGCTCGGCGAGATCGAAAGTGTCCGGCCTGTCGTTGGCGCGCGCGCCGCCGACCGCGTAATTCGCGGCCTTCTTGCTCTGGTTTGCCAGCGCCGGGTTCGCGCTCGCGGCCAGCCCGAACGAGCGCGCGAGCTGCTCCACCCAGGTGGCGCCGTCGCTGAAGTGATGCCCGCCGCGCGCGTACGGCGCGCTGGGAACGAGGAACGGGTCGACGTCGTAGTCCGGCGGCGTGTTGGTGCCGCCGCGCAGCGCGAAGGCATTGCCGGGATCGGACAGGCTGGTTCCGAACACGACCAGACCATCGAAGCGCGGCTGCGCGCTGGCGAGGTGCGGCGCGGCCAGCGCGCCCACGGTGAGAAGGATCAAGCCGAGATTGCGGTTCATGGCAGCGGCCTCCCTGTGGTGAACATCACTCCCGACGTCCGGCCACTCTAGCGCAGCGCCGGAGCGATTGACAGCCCCGCGCGGCGGGCGCGTCTAGTGGGCGTGCGGCTGCTTCTTCCCGGCGGCAGCGACCGCGTGCGACTCGAGGAACGTGACCAGGTCGTCGACGTCGCTCGAGCCCAGCCGCAGGTTGGGCATACCGATCTTCCGGTACTTGTTGTACAGCGCGCTCGCGACCGGATCGCCGGCGGCGAGTACTTCATCGGGCTGCTGGATATAGCGCGCGAGCCACGCGCGCTCGCGCCGCGCGCTCACGCCGGCGAGGTCGGGGCCGAGCTTGTCGCCCTTGCCGATGGTGTGGCACGCGCTGCACTTGCTCGCGAACAGGCGCTGGCCGTTCGGCAGCGTGATCGGCTTCGCCTCGGCGTAGCTCTGGCCGCGCTCCATGTCGCGCCAGCCGAGGAAGGTGCCCATGCGGGCGGCCAGGAAGCGCGGGTTGTCGACGGCGGAGAAGCGCGTCCATTGCCCGTCGGACTCGGCGCCGACGATGAGGTAGGCGGCGTGGTGGCTGGCGCGGCTGGTGGGATCGTCGCCCTCGCGGATCAGCGACAGCTTCTTCATGATCGCCTTGATGTCCTCGGGCCGCCCGGTGAGGAAAGTCCAGTCGGCGCCGAACTTCTCGGCGTACGCTTTCAGCACTTCGGGCGTGTCGCGCTTCGGGTCGACGCTGATCGAGTACAGATGCACTTCCTTGCCGGCGCGCTCGCCCAGCACCTTGCGCAGCTGCACCATGTTGGCCGTCTCGAGCGGGCAGACGTCCTTGCAGGTGGTGAAGATGGCGTTGATCGCCACCTGCCTGCCTTTCAGCACATCGTCGTAGAAGCGCACCTTCTTCCCGTCCTGCGTGGTGAGCTCGGCGTTGGGGAAGTAGCCCGCGCCGCGCTTTCCGGCCAGCGCGGCGCCAGCGCATATCGACAGCGCGAGCGCCACGCAGACGCCTTTCATCATCATCGCGGGAAGTTCGGCGACGAAACGGTGCCGCTCGCCCGGGTCACGGCCCCGGTGCTGACGTCGAAGTCGAGCACGAACGACGCGACCCCGGTGCGCGCGGTGGCGGCCGCGGGCGCGGTGCTGCTCTTGAACGGGAACGTGATCTCGACTGCGTACGATGCGGCGACCTCGCGCTGCAGCAGCTCCGGTCCCGAGATCACGTACTTGGCGCCGGTCGCCGAGCCGACGCCGGCAACGCCGCTCAGGTCGAGGCTCACCACCAGGCGCGGCCGGTTGAAGTCCGGGTCGGGCGCGAGGCGGCTCGCCACCTTCGCCGAGCCGCTGAAGGTCACGCTCTCCGGCGTGCCGCTCACCACGCCCTTGATCGGCACCAGCGTGGTGGCGGCGGCGGGCACCGGCGCGAACAGCGACGCAGCTTCCAGGGTGACGGTTCCCTGCGCGAACGCCGGCGCGCCAAAACAGATTAGGACGGCAAGCAAGGCTCGATGCATTCTCATAGTGGCCTCTCAGTCGTTCGGCAGGATTTCGTCGGGCGCGCGGAACTCGTAGCCTTGCGGCTTGGAGATCGGCGTCGGCAGCGGGCGCAGGAACGGCGCGCCGCCATCGTTGATCTCCCAGCGCATCAGCATGGCGTGATCCTCGTGCACCGTGTTGTGGCAGTGCTGCATGAACATTCCCTGCCAGTCGCGGAACTGCATGGTGAGCTGCACCTCGCCGCCGGGGCGCAGGCGGTAGACGTCCTTGCGCCCTTTCTCCCACGCGGGCACGTTGGCGGCGCTGCCGTCGCGCTGCAGGATCTGCCCTTCCTCGAAGTGGATGTGCACCGGGTGGTCCCAGCCGCCGCCGCCGTTCTTGATGTTCCACACCTCGCGCGTGGCGCCGCGGCCGAAGCTCGGCTGCGCCGAGACGCGGCTGTAGGCAGCGGCCAGCATGGAGCCGCTGTCGTTGGCGGTGCGGGTGCGGATGCCCCATTCGCCTTCGCTCGCGGTCTGCGGGTCGTTGATCGTCTGCTCGGCGCCGCGCCCGAACTCGAAGTTGCGCACGCGCACGTTCTTGACGTTGGTCAGGTCCGGGTTCGGGATCAGCACCTGCGGCACCTGGCTGTTGTCCGGGTAGGACGGCGCCCGCAGGATCTTGAACTCCAGGATGCGGCCGACCCCCGGATCGGACGACTGGCCCGAAAGCGCGGCGCTGAGCGACAGGTCGTTCGCCACCAGCCGGCCGTCCTGATGCTCGGCCAGGTTCACCAGCCACACCGAGGTATTCAGCGGCCAGTGCGGCTGGGCGAAGTCGATGACGATGTCGTAGCGCTCCGCCACGCCGAGCTGGTCGGTCTGCGACAGCGGCACCCGGTTCGGCAGCAGGTTGCCGTCGTTGCCGATCTGCCAGAACGACGTGCCGTCCGACAGCGCGAGCTTGTAGAAGCGCGCCACCGAGCCGTTGAGGATGCGGAAGCGGTACTTGCGCCGCTCGACGATGAAGTAGGGCTTCCACGCCAGGTTCACCGTGACGCGGTCGCCGAGGAAGCCGTCGCGGTCCGCGAGGTCGAAGTCGAGCTGACCCTGCGCGTCCCACGCCTTGTCGGCGAGCATCAGGTTCACGTCGTAATCGAGGTTGCCGTAATCCTTCGCCCGCCCGCTCGGCAGGCGCAGGTTGACGCCGTCGTTGATCTCCTCGTTGCCCCGGTCCAGGCCGCTGTAGATGTTGCACATCGCGGCGTTGCCCTTGTACACGTTCTCCGCGGTGTGCTCGAACATGTGGTCGTGGAACCAGTGCGTGCTCATGGTCTCGTGCCAGTCGCCCGGGATCTTGGTGAGCCCGCCCGAGCCGTTCGGCGTGCTCGCCTTGATGTCGGTGGCGGCGGTGTTGAAGCTGAAATGCCCCGCCAGCACCCACGGCCAGTGGTAGTCGTAGAACTGGCCGGGCCAGAAGTAGGCGCCGGTGAAGCCGTCGTTCTCGGCGCCGTGGTGACCATTGTGCTCGTGGGTGCTGATGGTGTGGCGGCCGAAGGCGTTGGGCCCGTTCTGCTTGATGTCGAACGGCAGCTTGTTGGTGTGCCGGGTCAGCACCGGCTCGCCATAGCGCACGATCGCGAGCTTGGGCGGCACCGTGCCGTTGAAGGTCCACACCGAGTCCTGCTGCTGGATCGGGAAATTCGGGTGGAACTGCACGTCGAACGCCTGCCCCGCGGGTATGTCGGAGTTCAGGTTCGCCGGCACGCCGGGGTTGTAGACCGTGTTCCGCTTGCCGCTTTCCTGCGTGACGTTGAAGCCGATCTGCGGCAGGAACTGGTCCCAGCGCTGGTGCGCCCAGATCTCGCCCGGCGGCCGGCCTTCCGCCGGGCCGCTCTCACCCTTGATCACGCCCGGCAAGCGCGGATCGAGCAGGTGCGGCGTAAGGTTCGCGAGGCGCGTGGGCGTGGGGCTGAACGCCGCCAGCGGGTTCGGCACGCGCGGCAGCAGGTCGAAGCGCGGCATCGCCTGGGAGAACTCGGTCTGGCCGAACAGCGGGCTCAGCGGCAGCCCGGTCGGGATGCTCGCGTAGGCGCTGCGCACCAGCGGATTGAAGCCGTGCTTCCACGCGAGTGTTCCGGCCGCGCTGATCAGGCCCCACTTCAGCAGGTCGCGGCGCGTGATCTGGCCCTGCGAGCGCGCCTTGATGATCTCCTTGCGGTTGCGGCGCGCGTTCTGCGCCTCGCGGATGCGGGCGGCGGATGCGTTCTTAGGAAGCCAGATCGACATGGCGGCGGGTCTCCTCGCGTGGGCTGCGAACATGGAAAACAAATGGGGAACCGGGGGCGAAGCGGCAACGACGACGGGCAATCGACAGCGTTTGCCTTGCCAGCACGAGATCCTCCTCCTCTGAACGGCGATCTCTACTTCGCGTTGTTTATTGCTGGGAGCTGAAAAACAAAAATACACAGCGCGCGCGAATTTATCTTGCGCGGTCTGCTGCTCTTTTTGTCCCGCCGCGGAGTTGCGGCGACGCGGCAATCGTGAGAATGCAGCGCGTTAGCGCCGCGCGCGCTTATCTCGACGTCGCATCACTGTTTTGCGAAACAGTCCGACTACTGGATCAGCGCGCGGAACGAAGCGACCTGCTCGTGCGCGACGGCGCGCCCGGCGAGGCCCTGCAGGCTGAGCGCGCTCATGCTGACCTCCGCGGTCGCGCCCGCCTTGAGCGGCTTGAAGGTGACGATCACGAGCTCCGCATCCGTGCCCGGCGCGGTGGCAGGCGTGGTGGCGCCGACGAAGATCGAGCCGTCCGGGCTCATGCGGTAGCTGAAGCTGCCGTTGCCGATGAACTTGCCGGGGCGCACCTCCACCGCCTCGAGCACGCCGGGGGAGTAACGCAGCTGCATCGGCGCCGCGCGCAACGGCTCCTGCGTGCTCACGCGCAGCGCCACGCTGAAGTTTCCGCCAGCCTGCAACTGCTTCGGCCCGTCCCAGCGCAACTGCGCGGGTTTTGCTTGCGGCGCCGGAGCCGGCGCAGTCGTAACCGGTTGTGCTGGTGGCACCACGTCCAGCGCCGAGCTGACCAGGATGTACTCGGCGGTGCCGAGCGGAATGTAGAGAAGCTCGATGCCGTCCGGCTTCACCGCGACAACCTTGTAGGTGCCGTCGAGGGTCTCACCGACCTTCACCGGGAACACGACATCGCCCTTCGACAGCAGGAACTCTTCCTCGCCGCCCTTGCGCACGCGGCCGGCGAAGCGATAGGGCATCGGCGGCGCGACCTGGACGACCGGGGCATTCGCGCCGGTAGTCGCAACCGGCCGCGGCGGTGGAGGAGGGGCACCGAACAATTCGCCGCGCGGCTGGCTCAGGCCGCGACGCTCCGGCAGCTGCAAGGCCTCGGTGTTGCTGGGGCGCGCGACGCTCGCGCTCGCCGACGATTCGCGCGGCTTGCTCTTCGCGTCGTCCTTGCGCCCGGGCTCGAACGCAATGACCGCAACGACTCCCGCAAGTGAAGCGATCAACAGCCCTTTGCGTACGCGAGAGTTCATCGTCCCGTATGGCTTTTACGCGTTACCGTCTGTGGCGGCTAGTCCTGGAATTCTACGCCCCGCGCGTGAAATATCCCGCTTGCCGCGTCACAGCAGAACCAGGTTATCCCGATGAATCAGCTCGGGTTCGTCTACATAGCCGAGGATCGCTTCGATCTCGCCGGACGGCTTGCGGATGATCTGGCGAGCCTCGGCCGCGGAGTAGTTCGACAGTCCGCGCGCCACCTCGCGGCCGTTGGGGTCGAGGCAGCCCACGACCTCGCCGCGCTGGAACTCCCCCGTCACTTCGGTCACACCAATTGGTAGCAGGCTCTTGCCATCGCGCGTGAGAGCCTTCACCGCGCCGGCGTCGAGGCGCACGCGGCCGGCGACGTTGAGGTGGTCGGCGAGCCATTGCTTGCGCGCGGCGAGGGGGACGGTTTGCGCGGTGAGGAGGGTGCCGATGCGCTCGCCCTTGGCGAGGCGAACGACCACGTCGGGCTCGGCGCCGGAGGCGATCACGGTGTGGGCGCCGCTGCGCGCGGCGCGGCGGGCGGCGAGGACTTTGGTGAGCATGCCGCCTTTGGAGAGCGCGCTGCCGGTGCCGCCGGCAAGTTTTTCCAGCGAAGGGTCGCTCGCGTCGGCCTGGGCGATGATTCTTGCGGCGCTGTTCTTGCGCGGATCGGCGTCGAACAGGCCGGCCTGGTCGGTGAGGATGATGAGCGCGTCGGCCTCGACCAGGTTGGTGACCATCGCGCCCAGCGTGTCGTTGTCGCCGAGCTTGATCTCGTCGGTCACCACGGTGTCGTTCTCGTTGATCACCGGCACCACGCCGAGCGAGAGCAGCGTGCGCAAAGTGGAGCGCGCGTTGAGGTAGCGCTGGCGGTCGGCCATGTCGGCGTGGGTGAGGAGCACCTGCGCGGTCTTCAGGCCGTGGCCGCGGAAGGCGGTCTCGTAGGCCTGCGCGAGGCCCATCTGGCCGACGGCGGCCGCGGCCTGCAGCTCGTGCATGGCGTGCGGGCGTTTTTTCCAGCCGAGCCTCTGCATGCCTTCGGCGATCGCGCCGCTCGAGACCAGGATGACTTGCCGGCCCATCTTGCCGAGCGCCGCGACCTGCTCGGCCAGGCGCGCGATGGCGGCCGGGTCGACGCCGCGCCCCTCGTTGGTGACGAGCGACGAGCCGACCTTGACGACGAGCGTGGTCGCCTTTTCGATCATTTCTTC
>Ga0111539_10011137_pt1 | contig 11314 bp, 10 predicted proteins | sample RhiMethybrSRZTD1_FD_79667 | JGI IMG/M metagenome (GOLD analysis project Ga0111539, IMG submission 79667) | Populus rhizosphere microbial communities from Tennessee, USA - Rhizosphere MetaG P. TD hybrid SRZTD1 (version 2) (version 2) | ecosystem: Host-associated > Plants > Roots > Rhizosphere >...
CTGCTCGAGGCGCAGGCGGAAAACGCGGCCACCCGCTGCCTGACCGCGTTTTCCGCCTGCGCCTCGAGCAGGCCTTCCATCACGATCCCGACTTACCCCAAAGTTGTTGCAGCCGCGTCTCGCGGCCGCAGCCGGTCTTGTAGAACTTATAGCGCGTCGGACTCTTCAGATGAAAATCCTGGTGGTAACCCTCGGCGGGGTAGAACTCGGATGCCTTCGTGACCTCGGTCACGATGTCTCCCTTGAACGGCTTGTTTTTCCGGAGCGCCGCCCGCGATGCCTCGGCAATCCGCTTCTGCTCTTCGTCGTGGTAGAAGATGCCGCTGCGGTACTGCGGTCCGTGATCGCAGAACTGCGCATCTTTCTGCGTCGGGTCGATGTTGCGCCAGAAGACCTCGACCAGCTTCTCGTAGCTGGTCTTGGCGGGGTCGAACTCGACCTGCACTACTTCGGCATGGCCGGTTTGCGCGGTGCTCACTTGCTCGTAGGTTGGATTCTTTACGTGCCCGCCCATGTAGCCGGACGTGGTCGACAATACGCCCGGCACCTTGTCGAAAGCCTCCTCCACGCACCAGAAGCAGCCGCCGGCAAACGTCGCTCTTGCGCTCGCGGCCTTGACGCCCGGCTTGGGCTGCGCCTGCGCCGCGGAAAACCCGGGCATGGTGAAGGCGAGGACGGTAATCCAGAGCAGCGGTAACAATCGTCTCAAATTCATGATCGGGTTCCTTGTGAGGATGTCGGTTTCTTGCGCCTCAACTCGGTAAATGCCTGCAGTTCCCAGTGACGGATCGCGACCAGCATGGTCATGTTCAGCCGCTGCGATGCGGGCAATCGCACGTCGTCGTTGTGCAGCTCCGAGAATTCCCGCGCCACTCGTTTCAGGCGCGTCACGATCGTCGTGCGGGAACTGCTCGACAGCATCCCGTTGACCGCCACGAAATACTCGTCCGGGCGGTCGAAGCTCGAACGGACATAATCCCCATGAGCGTGTTGCTTGAAAAAGCGCTGTATCGGCCCATTGGGCAGCCATGCGAAATCTCGGGATACCAGGAGCTTTATACGGTTGTTGGGCTGCAACCGGATGAACCCGATGCGGTCGAGCTTGAGCAACAGCTGTATGCATTCAGCCTGGGAAATGTCGTAAATCTCGACAATTTGCTCGGGCGTGACATGATTCAGCGCGCACACGGCAACCAGGAACAGTTTGATGCTGGATGCGATCCCCTTCTCCTGCTCCTCGGTGAGCTGGGCAATCAGGGTTTCTTCACGGTTGAGAGTGCGCGCAAGATCAGAGAAGTCGGCGTTGGTCAGCTGGCACACCTGATCCAGTCGCTTCAGGGTGAAATCTTTGCGCGAAAACATGCGCTTGACGCTCGCCTCGCTCAGTCCCAGCTTGCGGGCGACCTGCGCGTATGTGACGCCGCGTGTCCGCAACTCGCGCTTGAGCACTTCCACCAATGCACCGCTGTGTGCCATGGCTCCTCCCTCAGTAACCAGCCAAGGTAGCGCCTAATAATACCGGCAGCCCCGCTGGTAGCAACGCCTTATCCATCGCTTGTCCTGACTGTTGCGCCGCAGCAATACTGGTTTCGCACGCCGGCAATCGCCGGCGACCGACTGAAAGGAGAGGACCATGCAGGCTGCCGCAACGACGACGACTCAACGTGAACAAAACGCCCAATCCAGGATGCGCGCGCTCGTCCGGTTCAATGGATCGACATTTCGCGGCCTCGCCGCCGCATCCTTGCTGGAAACCGCCGTGCCCGTGCACGTCAACCGTCTGACGCAATTATTTGGCGACGATCCCGAGGTCCGGCTCTGGCTCGAGCAGGTCTGGTGGCCTCAGCGCGCCGAACTTGGCCGGCAATTGCGCACGTACATCGAGGCAACCTGGCCCGAATTCGACTGGAATGCGGCTAACCACGAGTTCCACGAAAGCTATCGCCCGCTCTCCGGGCTTGAAGGGCGGCGCGCACGGGTTGCGCGCGAAGCCCTTGCGCTGTGCGTGACGGAGGCCCAGGCAGCGCTGTTTTACCGCGCGCTGTCCAACGGCGCCGACGAGCCGCTGCTGCGCGCGCTGGCGCGCAGAGCGGCGATTGACCACGCGGCGTTTTTTGATTTCTTCCGTGCCTTATTCGAACGCCGCAGGCGCATCGAGCGCGTCGGATTTTCCGCCACCTTGCGCACGGTGACGGCGGTGTGCCGCTCTGCACGCGATCACGACGTGGCCGCCGCTTTCCGGGCACTGGACCACAATTGGACTGGCGCCGCGATCGTGCCCGGGATCGGCTACCCGGAGTACCGGCAACGCATGGCGCAGCAGATCCAGCGCCACGCTGCGCTGGGGCCGGTGGAGCGCCTGTTGTTCCGGCCGTGGCTGGGTCGAGAGCGCACCGCGGGCGCGCCGCAAGTGCCGGGCCAATGGTTGCCGCGGGCGGCCCAGTCCGCCGCCGCATAACAGGAAGTGCTGCCCGGGCGATCTGCCGTCCGCGCCGTGAATCCGTTACACTCGGCACACCGTATCAAGATTCCATTCAACTTCCACTGCGGAACGGGATTCCATGGATGCGACGACGCCGGCAAAGGAAGTCGCCACTCTCGCGGGCGGCTGCTTCTGGTGCCTCGAAGCCGTCTACGATGGCATGAAGGGCGTGGAGTCCGTCGAATCGGGCTACATGGGTGGGCGCACGCCCAATCCGACTTACGAGCAGGTATGCGGCGGGGATACCGGGCACGCCGAGATCGTGCGCATCACCTTCAACCCGGCGGCGGTGTCGTTCCAGGAACTGCTCGAAGTATTCTTCGTGATTCACGATCCGACCACATTGAACCGCCAGGGCAACGACACCGGCACCCAGTATCGCTCGGCGATTTTCTACCACACGCCGAAGCAGAAAGCCGATGCCGAAGAAGTGATCGCGCGGTTGAATGCGGCGAAGTTGTGGGGCAAACCTATCGTCACGGAAGTGACGCCGGTGACGACCTTTCACATGGCCGAGGGCTATCACCAGGAGTACTTTGCGCGCAATCCATATCAGCCGTACTGCCAGGCAGTGGTCGCGCCGAAAGTCGCCAAGTTTCGCAAGCATTTCCTCGAAAAACTCAAGGCCACGAAGTAGGCGCCGCCCCCTCGCGGCGCGACTAACTTACGGGAAACTGACTGGCCCGAAGCGTGGAATCGAATCCCGGCTCCGGTGCCCGGTCAGTGGCCCAAACTACCGAGCGAAACAGCAGGATTCCAGCAAGCGCCAGGCACGCGTACAGGCTTGAACTTGTGCGGATAAGTCCTTGACTACATGCCGCGGCAGGAACGCCGCGCAACGCGGAATTTCGGCTGAAATGCGCGCGAAAATGGACGCGCGAAACTATCCACAGCGGCCGCCTGGATCATGCAGCTTCGGTCGGTGTTGCGTACCGCTCCCTATGAAAATTCGAAAAAACCCTTGCAAGGTTGGCTGGACATTGGCATCCTCTACTCGCCGAATTCACGGGCATAAGTCGTAACCAACCACCCGCGCTGTTTCAGCGCAATCTACGGGAGATAGTCAATGGCGAAAGCAAAAGCGAAGAAGCGCAAACCGAATGCAGCTTTCATGAAGCCGATGAGCACGAGTTCGACGCTCGCGGCGGTGATCGGCAGCGGCGCGATGCCGCGCACCGAGGTCACCAAGAAGCTGTGGGCCTACATCAAGAAGCACGGCCTGCAGGACTCGAAAAACCGCCGCATGATCAATGCCGACGACAAGCTGAAGGCGGTATTCGGCGGCAAGTCGCAGGTATCGATGTTCGACATGACCAAGCTGGTCAGCAAGCACCTGAGCTAACCGGTTACAAAGCAGTACGCGAAAACGGGGCCGCAAGCGCGGCCCTGTTTTTTTGTACGTCGCTACTTCCCGCGGGTGGCAATCCAGCCGGCGACGAGCAGCGAGGCGCCCATCGCCCAGAACACGGGCAGCATGCCGAGAACGGCGCCGAGCGCGCCGAACGCGAGCGGAACCCCGGTCTGGCTGACGTTGATCAACCAGGTGCGCATGCTCAGCACTTCGGCACCGCGTCCCGCCGGCGCCTTCTCGTAGAGCAGGGCCATGATGAACGGTTGCGTTCCGCCCAGCCCGACGCCCAGCAGGAAGGAGAGGGCGATCAGCAGCGGGACTCCGTGAACCAGAGGGAACGCAACCAGCGTCACTCCCGAGAGCAGCATCGCCGCGATCAGCATGTGCCATTCGTCCATGCGGTGCGCGACCAGAGGCAGCAACAACCTGACGACGAACACCGCCGCGCCGAAGGAGCCGAGAATGACGCCGATGGTAGTGGCGGAGAGCCCAAGTTGCGAGCCGTGGATCGGCATGACGAAAGCGAACAGGTCCCAGGTCATCGACAGCACGCCGCTCACGATGAATACCAGCCGAAAACCCGGAATGCGCAGCAAATCGGCAACCCGCTGTTTCTCCTGATGAGCGGCGGTGGTCCCGTGACGGGGAACGTCGGGCGTCCAGACCAAGAGCGCAACCAGGTTTACCAGCACGCCGGCCGAGAGCGCGAGCATCGCGTTGGCGTGGCCGATACTGTCGATCGCAAACCCCGATAATGTTGGTCCGAGGAAACTGGAAACCGAGAACGCGAGCGCAAGCAGGCTGAAGTTCTTGATGCGGTCCTCGGGACGTCCGATCATCGCCGCCGCCTGGCCGGCGGCGATGTGGTAGAGAAAGAACCCTGAGCCTGCAAGCGGGCTCACCACAAACAGCGTTTCCAGCCGCGGGAAAGCCCATCCGAGCACCATCGCGAGGAAGATAGCCGCGATGCCGGCAAGCATCGGTCCACGCACGCCGGCGCGGTCCACCCAACGGCCCCAGCGCAGCGCAAACAGGATCGGGATGACCGTCAAAAGTGACAGCAGCACGCCGATGACGAATGGAGAAGCTTCGAAGTGGATCGCCGTGAGCGAGAGGATCACGCGGCAGCCCGCGAACGACAGGTGCGTGAGTATCGTGAGGAAGACGAGGAAACGGATGTTCAAGGCGGGGCCATGCTCGGGACCAGGCGGGATTCTACCTTCCCGCGACCGCATCACTCGCTAAACGGGTTTTGCGGCGCGGCGCCAGGTAACGAGTGCGACACCGAGACAGGTGATGGCGATGCCAACCAACGAGAGCGCGCTTGGCACGACACCGAACATCGCCAGTTCCAGGCCGACGGCAAAAATCGGCGTGAGGTAGATGAGGCTGGTCACGCGGGTTGCCTGGCCGCGACGCATCAGCAAGTGCAGCGCGCTTACGGCCAGTATCGACGCGCCGATCACCAGGAACACAAGCGAGCCGGCGAGCGCCCACGACCAGCGCACCGTTGTGTCCTCGAACGCCCAGGCGAGCGGCGCCAGCACGACGATGGTCGCGGCGAATTGCACGGCTGCCGCGCTTCTCAGGTCCACCAGCGGGCAGAATACCCGCTGGTAGAGCGTGCCGGCGGTTACGCCCGCAAGCGACACGGTAATCGCGACGAGGCTCGCGAGGGTGGCTTCCCGCACGTCCACCTTGTGCCACACGATCAGCGCAACGCCGGCGAGCCCGATGGCAACGCCGGCCCACTGGCGCGCGGCGAGTTTTTCGCCCATCCATCGCACCGCGATCAGCGCCGTGATGAGCGGCTGGGCCGACAGGATCAGCGCGGTGATTCCGGCGGACACGCCGAGATATTGCGTGTAGTGGCTGCCGCTTAAATGCACCGCGTGCATCAGCAGTCCTGCGACGATAACGTGGCCCAGCTCGCGGGGGCTCGAGGGCCAGCGCGGCTGCATGACGAGCACGATCGGGATGACGCACGCGAGACCGATTGCGAAACGCAGCGTGAGGAAGGTGAACGGCGCCGCGTGCTGCAACCCGATCTTGGTGGCGAGGAACCCCGAGCCCCAGACGGACACGAAATACCATGCCAGGAGAGTCTCGAACCAGCGGCTTTGCGTCATCAGTCGCCCGCGGCAGCCGCTACCGGCTCAGCTGGTTGCGGCCTTTTTCCTTGGCGCGGTAGAGAGCGCGATCGGCGGCGTCTATGACTGCCTGCGGAGTCGCCAGGCGCTCGTTTCGCTCCGCCACGCCAATGCTCACCGTAACCGAAACTGCGCTCTTGCCGCGCCAGCCGCCTTTCTCGCGCTTGCCCCGTTTCACTTTCTTGGGCCGGTCCGAGGCGCGCAGGGCAAGTCGGTACGATTCAATCTCCTTCCGCAGTGCTTCGAGATGCGGAACCGCCTGCGCGATTTCCTTCCCTGGAAACAGGACGGTAAATTCCTCGCCGCCGTAGCGATAGGCCTTGCCGCCGCCGCTCACCTCGTCAATGCGGGCCGCCACCATCTTCAGCACCTGGTCGCCGAGGTCGTGGCCGTAGGTGTCGTTGAATTTCTTGAAGTGGTCGACGTCGATCATTGCCATGGTATAGCGGTTGCCGAGGCCGGCCATCCGTTCGTTCAGCGCGCGGCGGCTGGGAATCCCGGTGAGCTCGTCGCGGAATGCCATGCGGAAGGTGTCCTGCAGCACTGCGATGGTCACCATCAGCTCCGCCGCAGAGGTGAAGATGGAAAACGTCACGGGCGCGCTTGGCACGTGCGCGGCCACGGTAAATGCGACGATCGCGCCGGCCAGCCCGGCACAGATCGCGGAGCGCGTGATCAGGCCCGCCACGACCGACGCCGCAAGCGCCAGGCCGATCGAAGCGATACCCGCTTGGGGAATGTGCCCGACCTTGAACGGCGGCGGCTCCAGGAATCGCTTGTAGGCCCAGTCAACGATATCGATGACGTTTGCCTCGACGACCCAGACGACGAGAATTGCCTGGATCCCGACCGCCGCCAGCCGTAACAGGCCGTGGCGATTGAACAAGCCGCGCTCGGGCAGCAGCGCGAGCAGCGCGAGATTGAACGGCACGAGTATTACGAGCGCGGCGTACACCGCGCGCGCCTTCGGGACATCGAGGGCTTGCTGCAACCAGGTTTGCTGCACGACATAAGCTGCGATCAGCACGATCAGCGCGAGCACCGCGCGGCCGCGGTTGAATGCCGCGGCCAGCACGGTGCCGATGCCAAACACGATGTAGGGGCCGTAGGTCTTTAGCCCAGCCAGGGAGGGCGGAAGCGCGTCACCGTAGAAGACGAGGAGGAAAGCCGCCGCCAGCAGCGCGATCGGAACGGCGAACTGTGCGAACGCCCGGGCCAGGCCGCTCATCAGGGGGCGAGGCGCTCGATACCCCAGCGCCCGCGGGAACTACGGCGGTAGAGGATGCGGTCGTGCAGGCGGTCGTCGCGGCCCTGCCAGAACTCGATCGCATCGGGTGCCAGGCGGTAGCCTCCCCAGTGCGGCGGGCGCGGCACGGCCCCCGGATACTTGCGCGCGAAAGCGGCGAACCGGCGCTCGAGCGCAGCGCGGCTTGCCACCTTCACGCTTTGCGCCGATGCCCACGCGGAGAGCTGGCTGCCACGCGGGCGCGTGGCGAAGTAATCGTCCGATTCCCGCGCGGCCACCTTCGTCACGTGTCCGTCCACCCGTACCTGCTGCTCGAGATCGCCCCAGTAGAAGACCAAGCTGGCGCGCGCGTTGCGCGTGAGCTCGCGGCCCTTGCGGCTGCGGTAGTTGGTGTAGAACACGAAGCCGTGCGCATCGAATCCCTTCAGCAGCACCATGCGCACCGACGGATGGCCGGAGTGGGTCGCAGTCGCAAGCGCGACGGCGTGCGGCAGCGGCTTCACTTTTTCGAGCGCGCGCTCGTACCAGCGCGCGAACAGCGAGATCGGGTCGCTTTCGACGTTCTTTTCGCTTAATGTCTGGCGCATATCCGGCACGCGCGGAATTGTACCGCGGAATGACGGAAGCGACCTCAGGTCAACCGCAGGCGCCGATGGCGCCGCACGCGGTGCAGAACTCGCAGCCGTCCTTGTGGATTACGGCCGCGTTGCCGCATTCCTTGCATTTCTTTCCGTGCAGGACACGGTGGCGCGTGGCGCGCGCTTCCACGCGGTCGTCTTCGGGGATTTCGAGCACGCCCATCTCGTTCACGGGGTTGCCGCGCTCGTCGAGCACGCCGAGCATAGCGTAGCGGTGGATGATGAGGCGAGCTCAATAGGCGAGGGTGCTGGGAAAATTCTGCTGCCGCTGCTCTCCCGGCACGCGCGCCATGAAGTCGCCAAGGGGCTCAGCGTAGTTGAGCAATTTCCTCAACTTCATGCCGATCCACGCAGGGTCAATCACGCGCATGTCGAGCGAGAGCAGCTTGCAGAGCCCGTCGAGCGCTCGCGGGTATTCGCCCGCCATCCAAACCGAGTATGGGCGGCGCTGCTCGCCCGGCAGCTGCAGCTCCTTCAGGATCAGCACGAAATCGTCGCCTGCCCGCGCGTTGTGGACGTCGGCCGTCCACGACATCGTGCCGGAAGGCCCGGTCTTGGGCTCTTTTCTGGCGAACAGGGCATCGAGCACGGGGGACCTGCCGTCCGGCTTCGCCAATGCGCCCAGTTGATCCACGCGGTAGCGAACGATACGTGCGAAAGCCGCCACCACGCTCGGCACGCGCTGAATTTCCCCTTCGGGAGGCATCGGGCAGTCGAAGGCGTCGTCGCCCGCGGTGCGAGCCAGGATCTCGAGCTTCGTCTTGAGCCACGCCGGGTCCTGCGCGCGCATGTCCATGGAGAGCGTTTTAGCCACCGCTCCCAGGCCGCGCGGTTGCTCGGCTCCGTTCACCCATACTTCGAACGCGTGCGGATCATCATTCTCGACGTGCCCCACGAAAATCGCGAACTGGCCGGCTGGAGACTCCACCATGTAGGTCCACGACGGATTACCGGCGGCGAGCTTTGGCCGCCCCGGCCAACGCAGGCTCGACAGAGCGGGTTGCGGCGCGGCGTCGAGCCGGATACGGCGGTCGGCGCTGGTGTCGAGGTCGTTCGGTTGCTCGGCCGCAGTGGGCGGAGCGACCGACAGCACGCTCCCCAGCACCTTGTTCGGGCGGTATGTCGTAATGCCCTTCAGCCCCGCTTTCCAGGCTTCCAGGTAGAGATCCTTGAACGGCCCGTACGGGTAGTCTTCCGGCACGTTCACGGTCTTGCTGATGGCTGAATCCACGTGTGGGGCGACCGCCGCAACCATGCGCATATGGTCGAGCGCAGAGATGTCCATTGCGGTGACGAACGCCGGGGGGAGGTTGCCCATGTCGCCGCCGAGGTGGCGGTAGAGCCGCCACGCATGGTCCTCGACGTCGTAGATTTTCATCGAGTTGTCGGGCATGCGCTTCTTGCGCTGGTAGGTCCAGGAATACGGCGGCTCGATCCCGTTGGAAGCGTTGTCCGCGAACGCAAGCGAAATCGTGCCGGTGGGGGCGATCGAGAGCAGGTGGCTGTTGCGGATGCCGTGCCGGCGGATCTCGTTCTTTAGTTCCTCCGGCAGGCGCGAGGCGAAGCGGGGCGCGGAGAGGTATTGATTGGCGTCGAGCAATGGAAACGCGCCTTTTTCCCTGGCGATTTCCACCGAAGCCGCGTACGCCTCGTTGCGCATCGCCTCCGCGATCTTCGCGCCCATGCGCCGCGCCTCGTCAGTGTCGTAGCGCAAGCCAAGCATGACGAGCGCGTCGCCCAGCCCGGTGAAGCCCAAGCCGACGCGGCGCTTGGCGCGCGCCTCCTCGTGTTGCTGCTTGAGCGGCCACACCGTCACATCCAGCACGTTGTCGAGCATGCGCACCGAGGGGCGCACCACGCGTCCGAAAGCCTCGAAGTCGAATCGCGCTTTCGCGCCGAACGGCTCGCGCACGAACGGCGTCAAGTTGATCGATCCGAGGCAGCAGCAGCCGTATGGGGGCAACGGCTGCTCGCCGCACGGGTTGGTCGCTTCGATGCTCTCGACGTAGGAAAGGTTGTTGTCGGCGTTGGCGCGGTCCACGAAGTACACGCCGGGCTCGGCATGGTCGTAGGTGGCATCCATGACCTGCTGCCAGAGCGCGCGCGCCTTGACCGTGCGGAAGATCCACAGCCCGTCGGCACGCTGGCGCCCCTCGCCCTCGAATACCTGCGCCGGCGGCGATTTGTGCACGAGCTCCCAGTCGCCATCCTGCTCAACTGCGCGCATGAAAGCGTCAGTGACTGCCACGCTGACGTTGAAGTTCCTGAGTTCGCCCTGGTCCTTGGCGTGGATGAAGTCCTCGATATCGGGATGGTCACAGCGCAGAATTCCCATCTGCGCGCCGCGGCGCGAGCCGGCGGACTCCACTGTCTCGCAGCTCTTGTCGAATACGCGCATGTAGGAAACCGGCCCGCTCGCCATGCTCTCGGTGCCGCGCACCCTGGCGCCGCGCGGACGAATCGCGGAGAAGTCGTAGCCCACGCCGCCGCCGCGCCGCATGGTCTCTGCCGCTTCCATCAGCGCGAGGTAAATGCCGGGCTTCCCGTCCACGGTCTCGGAAACCGAGTCGCCGACGGGTTGCACGAAACAATTGATGAGGGTGGCCTGCAGCCGGGTGCCGGCTGCGGAATTTACCCGCCCGCCCGGGATAAAGCCGTTCTGGAGCGCATCAAAGAACTCCGGCTCCCAGCGCGCGGGATCCTTTTCGATGGCGGCAAGCGCGCGCGCCACTCTTCGGCGCACGGCCTCGACCGTTTTCTCGTCGCCCTTGGCGTATTTCTCCAGCAACACGTCGAGCGTGACCTGCTGCGGGGGCAGCGCAAAACCGGTGTCGTTAAGCTTCATATGAGATTGGAACAGACCCGGTCGTCCCGGTTCCGGCAAGGCAGATGATAACGCCGACGGGCGGGAAATTTAAGGGCAAGTACACGCCGGACTGATCCAGATCAAGCGGGAAGGGCTTGCCCGGTTACCGGATTGTGTCCAATCCGGCATACCCCGATGCTTCTTTCGGCGTGGTTCAGCCCGATCTGCGGCCGAACATCCTGCGGCCCAGGTCACCCAGCAAGCCTGGAAACATCTGGTTCCCGGCGCGCTCCGGCGGCGGTTGCCGGTCTTCGCCCTGTTCGCCCTGCGATGGTTGCCGCGATTGTGCGGGCTGCTGGGCATGCGGGCGTTGCGGCTTGTGCTGCCCGTGACGCTGTTGCGGCCCCTGGCCCGGGGAGCGCGGTTCGTGCTTGCGCTCCTGCCGGTTGTTTTGCTGCTGGCGGTTACCGCCGTTGCCGTTGCGGTGACGCGACTGCCCGGCGCCTTGGCGTCCGCGCTCGTGACGCTGCGGTTCGTGACGCTGCGCCGGCGCATTGGAATGGGATCCAGGTTCGAAGCCGGCAATGACCCGCTGCTCGATGCGCCGGCCGATCAGGCGCTCGATGGCGGCCAGGAACGGA
>Ga0111539_10011139_pt1 | contig 11313 bp, 8 predicted proteins | sample RhiMethybrSRZTD1_FD_79667 | JGI IMG/M metagenome (GOLD analysis project Ga0111539, IMG submission 79667) | Populus rhizosphere microbial communities from Tennessee, USA - Rhizosphere MetaG P. TD hybrid SRZTD1 (version 2) (version 2) | ecosystem: Host-associated > Plants > Roots > Rhizosphere >...
TGGGTCTCGATCAAACCAGCGGCGCGCTGATCGGCGAGAACATAGGTCGCTCCGCGTCATTCGCGACCACGCTCGGCGCGGAGAGTGGCATCGGTCTGTTGCCGATTGTCTATTTCGCCACCGAAGCTGCGAAGAAGAAGTACTTGCCGAAGATTGCGGCGGGCGAGTTAATCACGGCTTATGCCTTGACTGAAGCAGGCGCCGGTTCCGACGCGATGAACGGAAAAGCCACTGCGCGACTGAGCGAAGACGGCAAGGAATACATTTTGAACGGCGAGAAGATGTGGATCACCAACGGCGGCTTTGCCGACATCTTCATCGTGTTCGCGAAGGTCGACGGCGACAAGTTCAGCGCGTTTATCGTCGAGCGTCAGCCGGGTCTGACGTCGGGTGCCGAAGAACACAAGATGGGAATCAAGGGCTCGAGCACGACGGCGCTCGTCTTGTCTGACGTGCGCACGCCGGTCGAGAACCTGCTTGGCGAAATCGGCAAGGGTCACAAGATCGCATTCAACGTGCTGAACATCGGGCGGTTCAAACTCGGCGCGATGTGCGTCGGCGGCATGAAGTTGATGGTCCACGAAGCGGTGCGTTACGCCAACGAGCGACACCAGTTTGGTAAATCGATCTCGTCGTTTGGGGCAATCAAGGCGAAGCTCGCGGAACAGGCGATTCGCACTTGGATTGGCGAGTCGATGATCTATCGCACGCTCGGCATGATCGAAGATCGATTGAACACGGTCGATCCGAAGGACATGAACGCGCGTTTGAGTGCGATTGAGGAATACGCCGCGGAGTGTTCGATCATCAAGGTCGCGCTTTCCGAGTATTGCGATTACGTCGTCGACGAGATGGTCCAGATTTACGGCGGCTACGGTTATTCGGCCGACTATCCGGCCGAGCGGGCGTATCGCGACTCGCGCATCAATCGCATCTTTGAAGGTACGAACGAAATCAACCGCATGTTGATTCCGGGTCGATTGATGAAGAGTGCGTTGAGCGGAAATCTTGCGCTGCTGCCTGCCGCGCAGGCGTTGATGGACGAAGTGCTCTCGCCTGCTCTCGGCGGCTTCGACGACGACGATACGCTGCTCGCGGCTGAAGAGAAGTTGACGCAGAACGCGAAGAAAGTGGCGCTGATGACGCTTGGTACCGCCGCGCAGAAGTACATGATGAAACTCGGCGATCAGCAGGAAATCTTGATGGGCATCGCGGACATCATCATGGACACGTACGCGATGGAAACGGCGATTCTGCGCTCGCGAAAGCTGGCGGCCGCGCAAGGCGAAGCCGCGATTGAACGTTATCTCGACATGACGCGTGTGTTCTGTAACGACGCTGTCGGACGTATCGAAACGAAAGCTAGAGCCGTGCTGGCGGGAATGTCTGAAGGCGACGAGCTGCGCACGCTGCTCGCGGCGCTGCGACGTTTCACGAAGTTGCAGCCGATGAACACGATCGCCGCGCGCCAGCGAATCGCGGATGAGATGATCAAAGCCAATAGATTCGTCTATTAAACCGATCCGTGGTTTCAGTAAATGCGCGTCGTTCCCATCTCGTTGCCGACACCGTTCTACATCGGTCCCGTTAACGTTTATCTGATCGCGGAAGATCCGATCACGATCATCGACACCGGGCCGAAGACCAAAGCCACCGTCGAGGCATTGCGCGCCGGACTGCGCGCCGCCGGTTTTCTCGTTTCCGACATTCGTCGCATCATTCTCACTCACGCACACGAAGATCATTGCGGCCTCGCAAAGTCGGTGCGCGACGAAGCGAAGAACGCCGAAGTGTTTGTTCACGATTGGGAGACGGGCCATCGTCACAGCCGGCTTCAGCACGACGAACATCGCGCCCTGCTCGAGCGCGCGGGCGTGCCGGAAAAAGAGATCCTGTTGATGCGCCGCATGTATGAAGGCATGCGCGAGTACGCCGACACGTTGCCTGACGACGAATGCGTGTCGCTCAAAGACGAGGCCGAGCTGGAGTTTGAATCAGGTAGTCTGCGCGTTCTTCACACGCCGGGACACACGCCCGGTTCGTGCTCGTTTCTGCGCGAGGCAGATCGCACGGTGATCGCGGGCGACTGCGTCTTGAAACGAATAACTCCAAATCCGGTGCTCTCGCCCGATCCACTCGATCCGTCGCGACGTTTTCCGTCGCTAGCCGAGTATCTCGTCAGTCTGGCGCGATTGCGCGCCTGTTCGCCGACGCTCGTTTATGGCGGTCATGGCGATGTAATACGCGATTACGAAGAGCTCTTTCACCGCTATTTCCGTGCGTTTCAGGAGCGGCAGGCGCAGGTGATCGGACTGGTGAAGAAGACCGGCGTGACCGCCTGGCAGGTCGGGCAAGCAATGTTTCCCGGCGCCGACGACGTTCATCGCTTCCTCGCCGTTTCCGAAGCGGTCGCCCACCTCGACCTGGCGCATAGCGAGGGCAAGATCGGCGTCGAATTCGCTGGTCATACCGAAGTCTACAAACCAAAATGATCCAGCAACGCGGATCTTCTAACAGCTAATCGAACAAAATCTTTTTGGAACTGCCGTCAGAGTCTCGCGTGTAAAGCCGAAACTCTTCCGGAGGAATTCTGTATGAAAATCAAGTCTTCAATAGGTCTTCTGGTTGCTCTAATCTTTACTGCAAGTCTTGTCCTCGCCCAAAAACCGGCGCCGGCGCCCGCACCCGAGCCGCCCGAACCACCCGATGAAAACTTCACCTTCTCCTTGTTTACCGACGGCGGTTACCTCGGTGTTTACGGTGAGAACATCAACCGCGAAAACATGGCCCGCTATCACATGAGCTCGCCGCGTGGCGTAGGCATCACTCGCGTGGTTCCGGGCAGCCCGGCCGAGAAGGCCGGGTTGAGGAAAGACGACGTGATTCTTCGGCTCGACGGCGAGAACATCACGAGTGTGCGGAAGCTGAACCGGCTCGTCTCCGAGATCGCACCCGATCAGTCGGTGAAAGTAACTGTGAGCCGCGGCGGCGCGGAGCAGGAAGTCACTGCGACGATCGCGAAACGAGACAACGCCAGCATGGCCCAGGACTATTTTCAGCTCCAGCCTTTCAAGTGGGAAGGCAAGGAGTTCAAGAACTTCAAGTTTGACTTCCCAATGGGTGAGAAGTTTGGTTTCGACTTCGACAAAGACGGCGACTTCACGTTAATGCTCAGCAACAGTCGTCGGATCGGCGTCAGCACGATGCAACTCACCAAGCAACTCGCTGAGTATTTCGGTGTAGCAGAAGGCAAGGGAGTGCTGGTCACGTCTGTCACTGACGACAGCCCGGCAGCGAAGGCGGGTGTGAAAGCAGGCGACGTGATCACTGCGATCGACGGTGAAGCGGTCGATTCACCGGGCGACCTCGCCCGTGCGATTAATCGTAAGAAGGAAGGCGACGTCACGCTGACGGTCATTCGCAACAAGTCGCAGCAAACGTTCCGCGTCACGCCGGCTGAAGGAGGAGGTTTCTCGGGAAGGATGGGCCATCCACAGATCGGACGCCGGATCGTGATTCCGCGAATCGTGATTCCGACGATTCCCGATATCGACATCGAGATGCCGACCATCCAGGTTCCGGCTGTGCCGACAATCGACGTCAAGTTGCCGCGAGTTCGCGTCAGAACGCCGCGAGTGAGAGTGTTGCGCGGTGAACGCGGACCGATTTAAGCCAGAGATTCCGCTGTTTTTGGTAGGTGCGCTTGCGCCAAACGAGCGGGTTGTGTGATGATCCCTGACGATGATTCGGGTCATATACAGCCCTGTTCTTTTGAGGAGTGCATAAAGAGTGAAAGCGGAATTAGAGAAGTTAATCGCTTTGCAGAATCTGGATACAAGCATAAGAAAACTAGAAAAAGACCTGGAAGCGATACCAGAAAGGCGCGCCCAAATCGAAGGAGAATTCGATCGGCGCGCCTTTGAAATTAGGGCCCTTGAAAGCCGTCGTGACGAAGCGAAACATAGCCGAACCCGCCTGGAAACTGAGGTAGTCGATCAAAAGACTCGCGCCGAACGTGCTGAACGAAATTTGATGTCGTCGAAGAAGCAGGACGAGTACACCGCGGCAATTCGCGAGGCCGATGCGGCACGGAAACAGATCTCGGCATTGGAGACGCAGATCCTCGAGCAGATGGAAAGCCTCGAGCAGGCTGAAGCGGCGCTCAATGAACGCGCGGATGAGATTGCGACGTTGAATTCGGATCGCGAGGCACGACTGAAGGCGTTTGACGAAGAGACGAAATCGCAGTCAGAACTGCTGGCGAAGCAGCGCGTCGAACGCGAGCAGGTGTTTGCAAACCTGCCGGCGTCGATGAGCAATATGTACGCGCGAATCAGGGCGCGCATTCGCGACGGCGTCGCCGTGGCGGAGGCGCGGAATCGTTCGTGTACGGCGTGTTTCATGTCGCTGCGCCCGCAAGTGATGTCAGAGATCCGGCGCGGCGAGGACGTGATCACTTGCGACAACTGCGGCCGGATTCTTTTTTACGTGCCCGCCGATTCTCTGCAGGCTGACACAGCGGCACCCCAACCAAACGTAGCCATCACCTGACCCAGTTCCCACAGCAAGACTTTCGTGAACACGGATTTGAGAAATAACCGTGTTACTGTCCCCGCTCGGAGGTAAATTGCGTGCGTGTGCTTGTTACCGGAGGCGCCGGTTACATCGGCAGCGTCGTCACTGAAGAACTGGTGAACGACGGCCATGAGGTCGTGGTCTACGACAATCTCGTCAAAGGACATCGTCAGGCGGTTGTAGCCGGCGCGACTTTCGTCAAGGGCGACCTGCTCGACGCTGCCACACTGCGACAAACGCTGAAGGACCGTCGCATCGAAGCGGTGATCCACATGGCAGCGTATTCGCTTGTCGGCGAATCGTGCGAGCAACCGTCAAAGTATTACCAAAACAACGTCGTCGCGAGTCTGGTCCTACTCGACACCATGCGCGAATGCGACGTGTCGCGCATCGTCTTCAGTTCAACCGCGGCGACGTACGGTGAGCCAGTTTCGCAGCCGATCTACGAAACTGCTCCGAACAATCCGACCAATCCTTACGGCGAATCAAAACTCGCATTCGAACGCGCGATGTACTGGTCAGAACGCGCCCACGGTCTCAAGTACGTCTCGTTGCGTTACTTCAACGCCGCAGGCGCAAGCGAAAACTGTGGTGAAGACCACGATCCGGAGTCGCACATCATTCCGATCGCCTTGCAGGCCGCAGCGGGAAAACGTCCGCACGTCGAGATCTACGGTGACGACTACCCGACACCCGACGGCACATGTTTGCGCGACTACATCCACGTGATCGATCTCGCACGCGCGCACATACTCGCACTCGGCGCGATGAGCCCAATGAGCAATGTCAGCCGGATCTACAACCTCGGCTGCGGGGGCGATGGCTACAGTGTTCGCGAAGTGATCGAGACCGCCCGGCAAGTGACCGGCAAAGACATTCCAGTGCGAATTGGACCACGCCGCGCCGGCGATCCTGCGACCCTGATCGCCAGCTCTGACAAGATCAAGCGCGAGCTTGGCTGGCAGCCGCAGTACCAGGACCTGCGCGTGATCATCGAATCTGCCTGGCGTTGGATGTTGGCCCATCCACACGGATACGCTGAATAAACCGATGCCCAAAGCTGCGGAGCCACAGGAGAAACCCAGCGTCAAGCGAACGCGCCAGAAGCGCGGAACGGTTGTTACCACCGAAGAGTTTCTGAGTCTTACAAAGCCGAAAGGCGATCTGCTGGTGAAGGTCGGACGCGAACAAGTTTCGGTCACGAGTCTCGATCGCATCTACTGGCCCGATGAGAAGCTCACCAAATTCGATCTGCTCTGTTTCTATCTCAAAGTCGCCGACTACATCATGCCGCATCTGAAAGATCGCCCTGCGATTCTTCAGCGTTACCCGCGCGGCATCAAGGCGCCGATGTTCTTTCAACAGGATCTCGAAAGCGCGCCCGAGTTTATCAAGACGAAACGACTCACGAATCAGGAGGGACGTCAGCTCGACTACTTTGTTTACTCGACGCTCGGTTCAATGCTGCACTTCGTCAACCTCGGAAACATCGAACAGCATCCGTGGCACTCGACGACGAAACACCTCGACAAGCCTGACTGGATCGCGATCGATCTCGATCCGAAGAGTGCGCCGTGGGAGAACGTGTTGCAGGTCGCGCTGACCGTCAAAGAAGTTGCCGACGAGATCGGGTTGCAGGTCTTTCCCAAGACGTCAGGCTCGTCAGGCATGCACATCTACGTACCGTTGAAACCGGCGAATGAATACGAGCAGGTCGCCGAGTTTGCGAAGCTGTTTGCGGGTGAGGTTGCGCGACGCGTGCCGAAGATCGCGACCGTCGAGAGGACCATCGCGAAGCGCAAGAGCACGCAGGTTTACGTCGACTGGATGCAAAACGCGCGCGGTAAGAGTTTGGCGTCGGTGTTTACGGCGCGAGCGAAGCCGGGCGCGACCGTCTCGATGCCGTTGACGTGGAAACAGGTCTCGCAAGGCGTGAAGATCGGTGACTTTACGATTACCAACGTGCCCGAGCTGCTGAAGAAAAAAGGCGACGCCTGGGCCGACTTTTACGCGGCGCGCCAGGCTTTAAAGTTTGACTAAGACGCACGGATTTGATTAATCTGTGTTCGCGAGTAGTCAGTATGAACCGAAGCCTGTATCGCTACTATTATTATTACGACCCGCTCTTCACTGGAAGGAGCGGTCGGGCGATGGGCTGTCGGAGCCTGCTGAACAAGTAGCACTTTAGACAAGTTTCATTTAAGCCGGCCATCAATCCTTCCAGAGGATTGGTGGCCGGTTTTTTGTTTTTCGAGGAAAAAACCATGCCGCCAACTGAAACAATCGAAACCCAATCCGTATTACAGGACCACGTCGAGGTACGCCTCGTGCACCTCGATCCCGACCATCCCGGCTTCCGCGACCGCGAGTATCGCGCGCGACGCAACGCCATTGCGCAGATCGCCACGAACTACCGGACCGGCGAGCCGATACCTGACGCGCCCTACACCGAGCTCGAACACTGTGTTTGGCAAACGATCTGGAAAGCGCTCGGGCCGGCGCATCGCGGACATGCGTGCGCCGAGTATCTCAACTGTCTCGACCAACTCGATTTCGATACCGATCGGATTCCGCAGTTGGGCGAGGTCAGCAAAAAGGTCGAAGCGATCAGCGGTTTCCGGCTTGAACCGGTCGCCGGACTCGTCGAGCCGCGCGTGTTTCTCGAGTCGCTCGCAAACGGTGTGTTTCTCTGCACGCAGTACATCCGTCACCATTCGACGCCGCTGTACACGCCGGAGCCGGACGTTGCGCACGAACTCATCGGACACGCCGTTACGCTTGCCAGCCCGCGACTCGCGGAGATCAACCGACTGTTTGGCGAAGCGGTCCGACGTACGACCGACGCCCGCCAATTAGACCGGCTGGCACGTGTTTATTGGTTCACGATCGAGTTCGGTGTGCTGCGCGAAGACGACGAGATTAAAGCCTATGGAACGGGCCTGTTGTCGTCGGCCGGAGAGTTGGCGGAGATGCACAAAGCCGAGCTGCGTCCGCTGGATCTCGAAGCTGCCGCGAATCACGTCTACGACCCGACGCACTACCAGTCGATCCTGTTTTGCGCCGGCTCTTTCGACGAGATGGATCAGAGGCTGCGGCAGTTTCTGTCGCGGTGGTAGGTCGACTTCTTGTGGCTTTCGGATGGGGCTTGTTGTTTTTGGATATTTAATCCAAAGCCAAGGGCCAATTGCTGAGGAAATTTGCACGGATCAGAGCCGTGGTTACGGCATCGCCATTGCTTAGAGGCTTTTAAGAGCCTTCCTCCCCTAACAATTGATAACTGAACTTGCCCGCGCAATGTCAGGAGGTATTTCATGGCAAGCAAAAGGACAGCAATACTTTTCCCGTTCTTACTGCTGGTAGCCGCTCTCCTTGCGACTCCCTCAGCATTGGGCCAATCCACTGCCGTTCTTCAGGGAACGGTAACCGACACGAAAGGCGCCGTGCTGCCGAACGCGACGGTCACCGCCAAAAACCGCAACACGGCTGCTGAGCGGACCACGCAAACCGACAGCGAAGGAAACTATCAGTTTGCGGCGCTGCCCGTAGGCATTTACTCAATCGAGGTGAAGGTCCAGGGTTTCAAAACCGGCGTTGCCGACCAGGTGACAGTCGAGGTCGCCAAGACCGTGGTCCAGAACTTTCAAATGGACGTCGGCGCGATCTCGGAACAGGTTCTGGTCTCCTCGGACGTTCCGATCATCGAAAACACGACAACCTCGGTCGGAACAGTCATCAATCAACGCACCGTGCAGGAGATTCCGCTGAACGGGCGTCACTTCGTCGATCTCGGCCTGCTGATTCCGGGCTCCGTCACGCCGCCGCAAAATGGTTTTCTGACGGCGCCGTTGCGTGGCCAGGGCTCGTTCGCTTTCAACACCGCGGGCGGACGTGAAGACACGACCAACTTCATGATCAACGGCATCAACCTGAACGACATGGTCCAGAACCAGATCACGTTCCAGCCGTCGATCAATACGGTTCAGGAATTTAAGGTCGACAACTCCACGGCCAGCGCGGAATATGGCCGAAACTCCGGCGCGATCGTGAACATCGCGACTCGTTCCGGCTCGAACCAGTATCACGGCGAGGCTTTCGAGTTTCTCCGCAATGAAAAACTCGATGCACGCAACTTCTTCGACGCGCGCAAGCCGCCATTTAAACGAAACCAGTTTGGCTTCAACATCGGTGGGCCATTGAGCCTGCCTCATTTCGGCGAAGGCGGGCCGATTCTTGGTTACGACGGAAAGAACCGCACGTTCTTCTTCTTCAGTTACGAAGGCACGCGACAACGCCAGGGCCTGACGCTCACCAGTAACGTCCTGACTGACGCGCAACGTGCTTCAGTTACCAACGCGACAATCCTTCAGTTGCTGCCGTTGATCCCGCTGGCGACCAGCGTCGACATTGTTGGCGGTGTTCCAGTCGCCAGGTTCGCAGGTTCGGGAACGGCGCCCGTCAACATCGATCAATACACCGGGGACGTGAGCCATAACATCAATGCCAACGATCGCATCCATGGCTATTACGCGTATCAGCGTGACAAACGCGGCGAGCCGAACCTTCAGGGCAACACGATGCCCGGCTGGGGCGACACGCGCCAGTCGACGCGGCAGATCTTCACGCTCAACGAGACGCACATCTTTGGTCCAACCCTGACCAACGAAGCGCGCCTGGGGTTCAATCGCATCAACATCACGTTCACGCCGAATGCGCAGCTCAATCCGGCTGATTTCGGAATCAACAACGGCATCAATGCCGATATCGGTCTGCCGCAGATGAGCATCACCGGATTCAATTTCAACCTCGGCGGCCCAGCCGGATTTCCGCAGGGCCGCGCCGACATGACTGTCGTGCTTAGTGATACCGTCAGCTATCTGAGAGGGAACCACTCATTCAAGTTTGGTGGTGAGGCAAGACGGTTCTACAACAACAACTTCACACTCGACACCGGCACGTTCACTTTCCCGAACGTCAACCTGTTCCTTACCGGGAACGGAAACGGGTTCAGCATCACACTCGGCGATCGATCGAGTGCGATTATTCAGAACGCGTGGGGAGCTTACGTGCAGGACAATTGGAAGTTGACCAGGAACGTTAGCTTGGAGCTCGGTCTTCGTTACGACTGGAATATGACACCGACCGAGCGTTACGACCGGTTCGTTGTTTTCGATCCCCTGACGCGACAGCTTGTTCGCGTCGGCTCGGGCGTCGATAAGGTCTACAAGGAAAACAACAAGAACTTCCAGCCGCGTCTCGGCATCGCGTGGGATCCGTTTGGCGACGGCAAGACTTCCGTTCGCGCCGCGTACTCGATCCTCGCCGATCAGCCGGTGACGAACGTGGTGACACCGCTGACGTCGAATCCGCCGTTGGCAACGCCGCTCACTTTCACGGGTGCAGTGACATTCACGAACGCCCTGCTGGTCGCGGGTACGGCCGGACTTGCTCCTAACAACGTCGATTCAAACTTCGACAACGCCTATGTTCAGCAATGGAACCTGAACATACAACGCGAGCTCGGACGCGATCTCGGCGTAACTATCGGCTACTTCGGCACGAAGGGCACGCACCTGCGCGTCTCGCGTAACATCAACCAGCCGCTAAACGGTGTGCGACCGTTTTCGAACGTTTCGAGTTCGAGCGCGATTCGTCCGGGCGCTGTCTTGAACAACATCGTGCAGATCGAAGGCACGGGCAATTCGAGTTACAACGCGCTTTGGGTGACCGCGACGAAGCGACTCTCGCGAGGTTTGCAGTTCAATACTTCGTACACGTTCTCGAAATCGATCGACTACAACTCGCTGAATAGCCAGGGCGTGGTCATCCAGGACAGTTACAACCTTCGCGACAGCCGTGGTCTTTCGGATTACGACGCGCGCCATCGCTTCGTGATCAGCGGACTTTACGAGTTGCCGTTCCGCGGAAACCAGTTCAAGGAAGGCTGGCAACTGTCGAGCATCGTCCAACTGCAAACCGGCAACCCGGTGAACATCGTGGCCAATAACGCAACGTTCACCGGCACGAATAACACGGTCCGTCCGGACGTCACTGGTCCGATCGAGATCCTCGGAACGCCGAATCGCTGGTTTGATACGGCGCCGTTCGTAGTGCCCGTGAACCGGTTCGGCAATCTTGGCCGCAACGTGGTGATCGGTCCGGGATTCAACAACGTCGACTTCTCGGTTATCAAACGAACGAACATAACTGAGACGCAACTGATCGAGTTTCGCTGGGAAGTGTTCGATGCATTCAATCACGCGAACTTCGGACAGCCGGGACGCGTGGTCGGCAGCACGAACTTCGGACAGATTACGAACACGCGGTTCGCGACCGGCGACTCGGGTTCGTCGCGACAAATGCAGTTTGCCTTGAAGTACAAGTTCTAACTCTTTGCGATCTTTGCGCCTTTGCGGAGGAGATACTTTGTTGCAGAGGTAAGGAGCCCGCGAAGGCGCAAAGGCGCAAAGGAGTGATCCTAAACGCCGAGGATCAGCTTGGCGATCGTGAAGTAGATGATCAGGCCGGTGGCGTCGACCAGCGTTGTAATCAGCGGCGCTGAAAGCACCGCGGGGTCGACGCCAACGCGCTGGGCCAGGATCGGTATCAACGATCCGACCGTTGTGGACCAGACGCAGATAGCAAACATCGTCGTCGAAACGGTGATTGCGTAAGGCAGCGGCACCCGCCAGAACAGCGCCTGAATTAGCGCGATCGGCGCGACCAGCAAACCCAGCAACA